>OGHO01000409.1_pt1 | contig 58680 bp, 99 predicted proteins | sample 1571421 | NCBI WGS metagenome assembly OGHO01 (sample SAMEA2581937, study PRJEB24529) | metagenome | biome: Human gut stool | place: China | collected 2011
AATTTACAGAATTTGAATAGTATGCACTCACGTTTTATATGGCGCCGTTCTGCTAAATGGTAAGCACTAAAGGTTACTTTAGGAATATGAGTTCAAATCTCATACGGGGCCCTAAATAATATATCATATGGTTTACGATACTACAAACATACAAGAAGATGACGTTCTTACTTTAGATTACATACTATCTAAAGTGACAGAATATGATATATATACAGCGTATATAGGTAATTTTAAAGTAGGTATGATATACAATAGTCCATTTAGGAAAGATAAAAATCCTTCATTTGGATGTTTCTATAGTAGGACTACTAAACAGTTAATGTTTAAAGATCATGGTACAGGAGATTGCGGTAATGTAATCAAATTTGTATCTCTACTTACAGGCATAACTAACTATTCTGATATACTAAAAGATATAGTTAGTAAGCTTAAAATTACTAAGGATACGCAACTCGTTAGCTCTAAGCAATATATACCGTCAACGGAGACTGTAATTGGTGTTGTAAGGCAAGACTTTACTCTAATAGACATCAATTACTGGTCTCAGTTCAATATTTCTACTACTACTCTGAATAAGTTTGGAGTAAGTAGTATTAAGTATTATCTATGTAACGGAATTGTAAAGGGTATTTACAAGGATACTAATCCTATGTATGCGTATAAGGTGTATAATCATTTTAAGATATACAGACCTTTAGCAGACAAATATACAAAATGGCGTAACAATCTGACTGAATTAGATATTCAGGGTTATAAACAGTTACCTAAAACTGGAGATATACTCATTATTACAAAGAGTATGAAAGACGTCATGTGTTTATACGAAATGGGGATAGCTGCAATTTCTCCATCTTCCGAAAGTACTTTTATTCCAGATAAGGTACTAAAGCAGCTTAAGAAACGATTTAAGCGCATTATCGTTATCTTTGATAGAGATCAAGCTGGCGTAAAATATCTTCGCAAAATAAGTCTTAAAACAGGCTTAGAAGGTATGTTAATCCATAAAAAATATAAAGCTAAAGATATATCAGATGCTATTAAAGTTAATGGATTTGAAACTATTAAAAAATGGTTATATGAAGAAATTTTTTAAGACATTAGGAAGTATTATAGCTATACCATTGTCAGTACTTCTTATTATGTATGGTATTCCTGCATTCTTATTAGACTATTTTATAAATACACTAAATAGTAAGATTAAGGAAACTAATGAATATTATAAAAATTTATGGAAAGTAGTAAAATTTGGTTGGAATAATATATTATATGGTAATAAAATTATGACACGAAGTATTTACTATATTTCTAATGGTAAAGAAACTATAGGAGTAACTAAAAAGAACTATTACTAATAATTATGACAATTAACGAGTTTAACGATAAGTATAAAGATTACTTAGAGGAAGGTCATTATGGATTAGATATAGACAATTCATATGTTATAGACTTACTTGACAAAGTATTTGCAGGTTGGATAGAAGATTCTAAAGATTTTAGATACTCTCAAATCAAACTAAAATTTGGTATGGCAAGAGTATACGTTGAAGGAATTGATAGAGATACTATTTCTACTATTGAAAATGCAATTGATATTTTAATGAAAGATGAAAAGAAAGAAGAAATAGTCAACAGGGAAAGTTCGGAATGCAACTCCTAATGAATATAATGGAATTAAATTTCGTAGTAAACTAGAGACTTATACGTATAAAAAGCTGAAAGAAGCAAATATCATGGCAGATTATGAAATGCATCGATATGAGCTACTTCCAGCTTTTACTTTTAATGATAGGAAATATCGTCCTATGACTTATTTACCTGATTTTGTAGGGGATAACTTTATTATTGAATGTAAAGGATATCCTAATGAAGCATGGCCTTTACGTGAAAAACTATTCAGATACTACCTATACTCTAATAAATTAGATATAGACTTCTATGTAGTACATACTTAGAAGGAAGTAGATGAACTAATAAAGAAACTAAAATGATACTATTTTATAGTATACTAATATATAAATTAACAAAAACATTGTACCATGAAAATATGCGCAATAAGTGATGTACATGGTCATTTGATTAATATACCAGAATGTGATGTATTATGTATAGCAGGTGATGTAGTGAATTTGCTTGCTCAAAGAGATAATGAAGAATCAGATAAATTCTGGTCTATTACTTTTGTCAATTGGGTAAATAAATTACCATGTAAAAAGGTAATTGTAGTTCCAGGAAACCATGATATTTATATAGAAAATCTTATCAATGGTATTGTAAAGAATTTAAGTTGGCAATATTTTAAGACTAAGATATCAGCTTTAACTAATGATAAAGTAGTATTTCTTATTGATGAACTATATGAATATGAAGGAATAACCTTTTATGGAACTCCTTGGATAGCTCCTATACATTGGCAAACATGGGCATTTGAAGATACTCAGAATGAATATGATGAATATACATGTCCATATGAAAAGATACAAAATTGTGATATACTAATTACTCATGAAAATCCTAATTATAATGAAAAGCTTGAACATTACTGTTTTGGTAAATATAAGCATCATTTCTTTGGGCATTGGCATGATGGTATATCATATGGTCATTTAAATCAATATAATTGTAGTATATTAACTGACAGTTATCTTGAAAGAGAAAGACCTAAAATAGTAACTATAGAATTAAATAAGAATGATAATTGATAAGCCGTATTATGAAGACAATACGAGAATATCAAATTCTGCAATAGGTTGGTTCTTGAAGAAAGGACCAAGATACTATCGAGATATGCTTGATGGTAAAGAGGAAGGATTAAAACTTCCCCAGCTTGAAAGAGGTACTATGATACATGAGTATATACTTCAACCAGAAGAATTTTGGAATGATTATATAATTCTTGACTATGAAGTACCTAAAGTAAAGCAACAAAAAGACTTCTGCGAATGTTATACAGATCTTAAGCTAATTAAACCATTAGATGATGAAAATTCAATATTATTAGAAGCATATAATAGTGCTTATAATAATACTAAAATAGATCAAAATAAACTCTTAGAAGCAACAAATTTAGTAAAGAAATTCAATGATTATATTGAATATTTACAAAAGAAACAAAGCAAAAAAGTAATATCTTTTGCTGATTTGAATATGCTTAAAAATATTAAGAAAAATATTGATGAACATAAGAAAGCGAAAGAATTACTAGAAGATACTCCTGGAGTAGAATCTCATAATGAGTTTCATATTAACTGGGAACTACCTATTGATGATTGGATTGCACCTTGTAAGTCTCTACTTGATAGATGCATATTTGATCATATAAATAAGAAGATTACTTTAATCGACTTAAAAACAACTAGTGATGTCTATAATTTTAAACATTCAGTAGAAGAGTTTGATTACTATAGACAGATAACTTATTATTTGCTTGCAATTAGTTGGTATATGAAAGATCAAGGAATTGACATTTCAGATTATGATTGTGAAGCATGTATTATTGCTATTCAGACAAATAGTAATAATGAAGTGAGAGTATTTAATATGTTTAACGAATTAGAGTTAGATAGTCGTAAGGACCTTATTGTCAAAGCTTTAACAGAATTATCATATCATTATCAGACAGGTAATTGGGACCACACTCGTAAATATTACGAAAATGATGGAATTGAAGAACTTGGAGCCTGAGACATTAAATGATTTCCTAATTGCTATAACTACGGATTCATGTGAAGAAATATATGAAGTAGATGAAGTTATAGATATTGATGAATAAAATATATTTTAATAAATATAATAAAGGGTTGCGTTATTATGCAACTCTATTTAAAATAGATCCAATAGTATTTACTACAGATTTATTTATAAATATTTCTATAGATAAAGAATTTCTAATACTTCAGTATAAAACATATCCCAGATATTATATAGTAAAAAGAATTCAAGAAAATGAGTTCTTTTACAATGATATAATAAAGGATAATGTAGTTTGTTATAGGTTTAAGTTAAAAACTAATGACCAAAAAGCTGATTTCAGTATAATGCAAACTAATGGTACGCAATTTTGTACTAAAGAATTTATATTAAGTATGGCAATACTTTGGAAAGATTATTTAGATAGTTCATTTTATGATACTATACTTTAAGAATTACTCTACACAAAAAAGGCAGGCTTTGTGAAAAGCTTGCCTTTAATTTTTTAATCACCCGTAATCTAAGTATCATAATATCTACGTTTACTTGGAATATCATTTAATTCAATTAGATTTTTGAATGGAGTTATTTTCCATACATTTCTTTCTAATTGAGTTTTTCCTCTATAAGCACCTCTAGTTATTGTTTTACCCTATTTACTTTTTTCTCCTCTTATATTTGATAATATCAAATCGTAAGGATAGGAAATTACAGACCCAACGTTATCTAATAATGAGTATAGCGGGGTAGGTGTTTTAATAGTGCTATATATATCTACTAGGTTATATGGAGCAGTAGTTTCAAAAGCAGTCCTAGCCATTACATAAGCAAATAGATTAAGAAGTATATTTCTCTTATCTTTATCTGCTTCCTCTTTCAGAACATTCCTTATTAAAGGATATAAACACATACACAATGCTGCTTCTATCTTCAACTTCTTAATATTAGTTCTATCTAACTCGCTTGAAAAACCTCTATTAAGAAAAGTCTATTTTAAAACAGTAGTAAGAAGGTCTGCTCCTGATTTGTCTTTCCAAGTTTGAGCAAATACTCTAAACGGAGTTTTAAGTATGGCTTCTACTTCTCTTTGAGTTTGATAATCCCATTGCCTATCCATAGTAAAACTCTATTGAAGAATGATAGGGATATATTGTCTATGCATCATACACATTGCACCAAATACATTAGCGCTCATCTAGGCTTTCTGTAAAGGACTTAATTGACCATCTGCAGAACCAGCTAACTATCTAGCAGCATTACCGATAGTAAACTTAGCTTTATCTACAGCTTGTTGATACTCTGGGGAAATAGCAACTATTTTGCCAGCACTAAACTTAGTTAAAGCTTTAAATGATTTAGCTTTCTTCCATCTCTACTAGGTTTCATCTGTTCTACCATATTTATTATAAAACATTTCGTGATGCATGAATTGTCCATCAATGTATTTATAATCGTACATTACACTATTTAGTATTTGACCTTTTATAAAATAATCAGATACTGAGTATAATCCAAAAGCCCACTACTTCTAAATGACATTTATAAATTTAGGTCTATTAGTATTAGTAAACAAACTATCCATAGTAGAACCAACTTCAAAGTAATCCATATAAGCCATCTATTCGCTCTTATATGTTCTACTACCAACACTTAAACCGTGTTTAAATAAATCGAATACTATATCTTTAAATGCGCTTACTGCATTACTAAAAGTATAATATCTACCAGTTAAAGAATTAACAAGATGAGCGTGAGCAGCAGTAAAGAAACCAGTAAATGCACAAGCGAAGTTTAAACCAAGATTTCGTAATGTACCATAACCAGTAATAGTCTTTAATAGCTTGGTTATACTTATCTCTCTGTCTTTAATAGATATAGATAAAGCATTAGTCTTAACATCGTATAGATTCATATTAATAAACTTTTCTGCAAACTTATATATATTAGTATCAGTTCCAAGTTTAGGTTCTTGTTTACCGGTAAATACTCTCTTAATTGAACCTATAGTACTAGTACCAGTATACTTTCTCTATGATAAAAATGACTTTATATTTTCTACTTTACCTTTCACTTCATTCTTCTGTTTGAAGTTTTCTGCCATTTTAAAATACTGAATAACAGAACCTACCATATCTGCTGATATAGTAGCTGGATCGTCTAGCTGTTTAGTAAAGTATTGAGGAATAAGAGCTAAAGAAGTACCATCTGGAGACGTTAAAACCTTTTTATTTATACCAACATCATCATTCTTTACAGTAGCAGCATCTAACAAATAGTTACCTATAGCAGCAAATGGATTAAATCCTGATGCTTTAAGATGTTTATACAAACTACCTGATATTTGAGGTAATCTATATTTGTTTAAATACTCTAGATTATTTAATTTGCTATTAGATTCCTCCATTGTGTCTATTAAAGCTTTTCTAAGCTCAGATAATGCTTTATTAGACATTACTTCATTATATGCTTTACTATTATCATATATTGACCTCTTAGGCTGATAATACTCATCATTATCCTATTTGTAGTTCTTATTAACAAATGGAGACTCTGAAGATAATTCAGACAAATTAGAAGAAGGAATAACCTGTATATACTTACTGTCTTTAGGAGCAATCTTTGTATACCATGATTTAGGAGCAGTTCCAGTAGATGTATTATAAGTATTAGTTAAATAGAATACCTCTGAACTACCAGGAACTTCTTGGTCTTTTGCCAGCGCAGCTGCTTCATCTCTCTTATAAGCTTCAGTAGCTACTACTCTAGCTATCTTACTAAATTCAGTCTTTGATCTCTTTTTTTTAGATGACTTTCTTATATTATTCATCTTAATCTCTAACTAATCTAGTAATCTCTTAGTAGAATTAGGCATTAATTTAGGATTCACTTCACCAGTACGGTTATCTCTGAACATATTTAAGATAGCTCTCTTCTACTTATTATATTCAGCATATACTTCTCCGTAGTCAGCTCTATCTAAATTAGCTAATTGTTCGTAAAACTCCTCAGTATATACAACTCTAGTGTTACGATCCATCCACTTTTTAAATTCATGCTTACTTAGACTATTTCTTTTTTCTTCAATCAAATCTTGGAATTTCTATTGATTATAGTTCTTATTAAGATTCTTTGATAATTTATTATTTAGTTCAGTAAGTTCATCAGCTATTCTTCTTTCTACAGAACCTTCTGGCTTTTCATTACCGTATATATCGTAAATACTAGCTAATTCCTTTTTTTCTAATTCATACTGTTGTAGAGTATTCCATTCCTCATCTGTCATTGATTCATAATGAATTACTCCATTATTATCTCTATACTTATTAGATAAAGTTCTTATCTTAGACATTATTATTTCTCTTGCTGAAGCTGCTTCAGGGCTAAGAGAATTCATTAAATCATAGAATTCATTAGTATATTTACGTTCACAGTGCTCTGATAACCATTTATTAAGTCTTTTGTTGTATTCTGTTCTAGTAGCTATATTCTCAGGTAATTGAAGAGTTTGATGGTCTACACCGAATTCTTTCTATAACTATTCTTTAAACTATTTTAAGTCTTTGTAGAATCTACCATAGTTCAAATCCCTAATTATATAACCTGTAGTATTACCATTCTCATCTACTTCAAACAATAGCTTTTGATTTCTATTTCCTGCTACTTTTAATAGTTTGTTTAGTTCATTAGCTTTTTGAAATACTACTTCATTTATACTATTTTCAGTATTCTGTAGTATATTAAATAAACTCTTAATAGCTTCATCATTGATTCTATCTCCAGAACCTAATACTCTAGTAATGTAGCTAATATCAAAGTCTGTTTTTCTAGTATTTTCAGATATATAGTTATATATAGTAGGGCTATTTACTTTCATGCCTTCCTTTAACATAATTCTCTAGGCATTAACTACTTGCATACGCTTAACTGCATCATAGCTCTAATCTAAAATACTCTTACATAATTGTAGTTCTGTCATTAATTTATTATAGTTTGATTCTCCTACAATTTGTTTATAAGTATTCATGTTTACTAAAGAATTATATATATCTTTAGCCTACTCACAGTAAAAAGCAAAATAGTTCTTATTCAAAGCTACAAGTTCCTCATCTGTTAAAGCATCAGCCTAACCTTTATAAGCTTCTACTACTCTATTACCTACATCTCTAACATCTAGTTTTAAGTCTGTAATAAAAGAAGCAATAACATCAAAATCATTTATAGCATTATTCTATAAATTAGCTATCTGATATTTTATGTTCTCTATTACTTCTGTTCTTTTAGATATATCAGTAATATCTATACTACGTAATCTAGACTGTAAACCAGATAGTAAGTTCTATCTTATATCAGATAATCTCTTGTCTAACTCTTCTTTAGTATCAAAGTTATACTTCTCTGCTTCATGTATGTTTGTTTCAAGCTGTTTAACTTTATTGTTTAATGACTTTTCAAATCTAACGTTAGCAGATTCATTATTATCTTCTAAATTGAAAGATAATAATTTCATTAATATATCTCTAGTACTTTCTGTATTTTTTACATGCTATTTTCCGGTAAGTAAATCAATGATTGCAGACCATACTTCCCTTATCTTACTTATCACTTCTTCAAATAATCCTTTCTATCTAGCATCATCTATTATATTATTTACAAATTCTTCATTAGTAAGAAATTCAGCTATAAATTCATATTCATCTTTTAACCCATATAATGCACCAGTCCACTTACCTTTTTCATCATATATCTCCTAATATAGTTTTCTATTGAATTTTAATAAGTCTTTTACCTTATTATATATCTTTATTTCCAGGTCAGTACCTACACCATTTTTAACATTTTCAAAAGATCTTGAAGTAAATGCATGAACCATTTCATGTACAATACTTTTTGCATTGTACTCCATATCTGTTTCTTCAAATATCTCTTTATTAATCCATATAGTGTGAGTATTATCACTATACCACATGTAATCCCCATTAGCTAATTGATCTTTTTCTTCTGTTATACCAATATATACATCAGTATCAGAGAATAAATCAACTATCTAGTATGCTATAGAATCTTTTGATATATACTATTTTAATTTCTCAACCACTTGCCCTGATGTGGTACTCATGTGAGGAGAACCATCTGACCAAGTACCAGTAATATCACCTATATTTGAAAAGAAGTCAGAAGGTTGTTCCTAAGCCGGTATAAACGTTTTAGCTATCTATCTAATAGCTTGATGACGATTTCCGTCAAAACGTCTTAAGAGGTCTGAAAATAGCTCAGACTAAGACCCGTCAGGGCCCTAGTCTATAGCATAACCATTATTTTCAGATATGATATAATAAGCAGCGTCTTCACTGCCTAACACTCTAGCAACTTCATCAACAGCTGCTTTTACTTCTTTGTTATTTAAATTTAAACACTGCATAATTATTCACATTCTTTTTTACGTTTCTTACCCATTTCAGCGAGATAAGTCATATCTACCACATCTTCAGTAATATCCATGTTGAAAGCTTCATTTGCAATAGAAGAAGTATCTACATTAGCAAAAGGATCTTCCGTTTCTTGTGAGAATTGTTCTTGCATATCAGAGAATATATCTAACTATTCATTTATGATGTCCATAGCTTCAGATCCATCAAATGATTCTTCTAAACTAACATTGACAAAGTCTGATACATCTGTTTCATCATACACTACATTATCTTCAGATAACGGATCTATATTAAAGGTAGTATCTACTACTTGCGTATCAGATACATCACCTTCTATTTGCTTCTATGTTCCGTTTATTTTTACCTAAATATTATCTGAACTAAGAGGTATAAACTGTTTAGTAAATCTACTTTCATCCTTTAATTTAGGTAATTTAACTCTAGACATTGCAGTTTCTGCTATAACACTATCGTCAGTTAATACATTTTCATCAAACGCATTCTAATCAAAAGCTGATATATCCAAACCACCTTTTGCAAATTCATTAACTCTAAATCCATTTTCTTTAATACCTAATTTAGGTATTCTCTTATAGATTAGTTTAGCTCCTCTTTTACTCTTCTTACCTTCATCATTTACATAAGCTATTTCGCCAATTAATTGATATAATTGGATTGAAGCATTATATCCGGAACCATTATTTACAGTTATGAATTCTGCTCTTCTAGTTCTATAGTGAGGAACAGCAAAGCTATCATACATTGTAATAGCTTTTCCTCCAATATTACTTCTAGATTTAGACAATACAATATCATAATCACTACTCTTAGAACGGTCTTCCTATTGTTGTTGGAAAGGATCGTTACTATTAGGTTTAAGATTAATGTTATACTTAGGAACTATGTTAGGGTCATCCCACATGTTTCTAGCTATAGTCAATCTAATAGAAGGGAAACTCATAGATTGAGGATCATCACCAGTTTGAGCTATAGAACTATATCCAGATACATCTCCTCCATTTTTAAATTGGTCTAATACTTCTTTAATATTAGATACATAACCATTATCAATCTTATATTGAATAGGAACTAAATGGAAGAACGCATTTACTCCTCTTTCATCATAAGAAGTATAATATGCATATTTAACCAAATCTTCTGCAAATTCTCTAACTACATCATCAGTATCTTCAAGTAATTGAGCAAAAGCAGATATTAACTGGTTCTCCCTATCATAGTCGTTATTCATTGATGATTCAGATAGAATAATTCTGTCTACATTCTGCCCTTCTAAGCCATCTGCTGGATATTCCTATAAATAATTTAATAACTCATTCTTTATAGTTCCATCTTGATTAATAAGATGTGGGAAAGCATCTTTGTTAAGTAACAGATATCTTTTAAGTTTGGTCAATCTAGAACACATTGTATTCTTACCTACAAACATACCTATAAATTGATCATCCGTCATTTTAAGGAAGTCAGTATTAGAAGTAGCTCTAGCTCTAATTATACTATCGATCATTCTATTTATATTCTGAACAAACTTCTTATCACCCTGGTGTTTATAGGATATTAAATCATTACCATCTGTACCTTTAATGATATCTCCTCCTACAATATTACCCATTACTGAATTAAATATATTCTAGTAAGTCCAAGTTGCAGGGAATGTTTGACTCTTAAGAATCTTTCTAGCTATAGTAGTAGCATTATATAACTTCTTACTTAAGAATGTATTACTAAAGTAATACTTTAAAGCATCATCTACTTCCTTACCTTTTATTTCAAATACTCCAGAATTATCATATATGAACGTTTGATATGAATTCACAAAGTTTAACTATAGTGCAAGATTGTTACCAAACTTCTTAGTATCAATCTGAGATCTATGTACTAATTCACTAAGTGTTTTAGCATCCATACTTAATTCTTTATAAGCATGTAATACAATAATCTATTGATATAAGAATGGCAAATTGTCCTATTTTCTATTCTTTAAAGCGTATATAAGACTAGATTCATCAAATACCTATGTCTTATCTATTACTTCACTCTTTATTCCAGGATATGCAGAGTACCCAATTTCTTCAGCTAAGCCATTATATTTAGCTTTCCAATTTTGTTTACTTTCACCTTCTGGCAGAGCATCTATAGCTTCCTTAAGTAACCTACCATACACATTGTATAATCCGGTTATTATCTAGTTTTCCTACAGATTCTCAGCACCATATACTCCTTTACTATTGATAACTCTATTGGATAACTCTTTTAATATAGGTTGAGCTAAGAAATAGAAAGTATTCTTACCTTTACCACCTCTAAGTAATAGATTAGTCATATTATAAGTAACCTAGTTAACATTTAAAGCAATGATGTAAGGGTCTTTAGCAACGTCTACGTGAGCATTAATCATAGCAGATAACCAGTCAAGGATTCTAAATCCATCTTGACCTTTAATAGCATCTAAGTCTCCTAACTAATATACATTACTATGACTATATATCATATTAAGATGCATTAACTATGTTAATACATGGTTAGTAGAGTTAAGAGCAAAAGGAGCAATACCAGCTTTACCACTAGTATACTCTTCTTTTCTAGATTCCTAGAATGAAGGTAATAATTCATAGAAAGGATCTGCTTCTTGTTTACTAGAACTTGATATTAACGGTAATACATCATCTTGTAGCATACCAGTAAGAGTATCAATAGACGCTCTAGTCTCAGCCATATTCTTAGTATCTGATACTACTAATTGATAATTCTGTATTATCATATTCTGTAACGCTTCAGGACTTTGCTCGCTTACTTTATCATTAGTATATTGAACTATATTTCCATCTGTATCGTAATTCAACATGGCAATATACAATTTATCAACGTCGAAGTCAGAACCAGTCATGGCTGTAAATTCATCTGGAACTACTATAGTATCACTGAATCTATCAGGAAGTACATCTACTACTTTAAATGAGAAAGTAGAAGACAAACCCTGAGTAGGGATACGATAACCAATACCTTGTGGAATAGAATTAGTGCCAATTACATTGTGATCAGTCAACCATTTCTTCATAGTTCCATAAGAAGTCTGATACTCTTTTGGTACTATATGTCTAAAGAAATTAGTACTCAAAATAACATCCATACTTCCATCTTTATTCAGGAATCTAAGTTTATTACCGCCATTAAATGCGCCATTTAACTCTGATTCTTTCATTCTAGCATCGGTTGCTTTTAAACCAAATGAAGACATCTGAATAGCAGAACCACCAGGAGTATTAATATCTACTACTTCTTTATTTATAAATGAGATAATTCTACTTTCAATCCATTGTCTACTGCTCTGAGCTGCTAATGGGACAAGTATATTACCATCCTAATCAAGAGTAAGACCTTTAACAAACTCATCAGACATACCAGAGCTAACAGCCTAACTAACTAAATAGTCCGATAAAGCCTTATTATTCAGTTTACCTTTATGGAAGAATCTCTTAATTATTCTCTTATAACCTATGTCAGATAACTAATTGATAGCATCCATAGTCTAAGTCTTAATCTGTTGACCTGTCTTAGTAGCAGCTTTATTAGCACCATATACTCGGTCGTCTATAAGGTTACCTAAACATATTTTAACAGCCTAAGTACCAAATGAACGGTCGATATGTTCATGTGGATCTGTATTCAACTGTAAACGTAAATTACGAATATCCTAAACAAATACAGGTAAATCTCCTTCTTTCTTAGTAAGATTAAAGGATTTTTTATTTAAACCCTCTACATTAAAATGTTCATTCTTAGGTCCTTCGTAAGCCTCAAATTTAGTTCTACCACCAACCTTAACAGCAGATTCAAAAGTAACCATATCAATTACTCCTAGGTCTTCATTATTCATGCGGTCGTATAAAACTTTATTGTCAGCTTTAGCTATTACTTTGAATAATGGGAACATAGCCATCTTATCAAATACGGGAACATTCAGATTTATATCACTTTCTCTATGGTCCCCAAAGTATACCATCTTTAAAGGCTTAACTACAAGAGCCAAAGTTTTCTGATATAACTCTGGTTTATTCATCCATGATTCATCTCCTCCTTCCATTATTTGATAAGCTTCTTCGATAGCATCACTCCATTGTCCTAAAGCTTTCATAATACGCCTATACATAGCAGGACGAATATATACAGCAGCGTCAGATTGATTGATATTACCACCTACGATATTTCCTTTATCGTCTCTTCTAAAGTCATACGGTCTAGCGCTAGCATTAGTATAACTATCTACGAATTCTTTTTGATTCTTAGTGAGAGAATTATAGAAAGCGTCTTCTTTCTATTTAGTAGATAAAGCTTCTATTATAGCGTTGTCACTTAAACCAGGATTCGCTTCACTATATAAGTCACGTAAAATAGAGTTTCGGAATATGCTTTTTAATTCATTATAATAATCAGAACCAAGCATATTATCGGCTAAATGCATTACAGTTACTTTGGTATCGTTTTCAGTAGGATTGCCCCAAACAGTTCTAAGATTAGTACCAGTTGATAATACTGAAGACAAACGTTTAGTCTTATCTACGTCCTTGCCAGTTATTATATCGAAAGTCTAGTTAAAATGTCCTTCTTTAGTAACTTTATATCTCTTGGTTTTTCTACGTTTCCACTTATAATATGCAGGGTCTCCAGTAAAACATTTCTCTACTTCCATAATAGAAATAGCCTAATTAGCTACATGTGATCCAATTATAGAGAATAATATATCTTGATTTTTAAGATCAGCCTATTCAGAAGTATACAACTTATTATCTACTTGGGACTCATAATAGCCGAATATATTGTTAGGTATTAGTTTATTAACATACTATCCGTTTGAATATCCTAGTATACCTCTTCTGACAAGAGCTCGCATCTCCCTCTAAGTAGCGTGCAATAACAAATGATTTATTGCAGAGAATATAGGAGCATCAGGTTCTATGACTTCTTTATAATTAGGTTTTGGTGTACCTAGTAGCAATACCTTCAAATCCGACAAATACTTCTGAACTTCCTCTGTAGTACCATATTGTTCTAATCTAGCCAGATCTTGGTTAATGTTTACGACATCTTCACCTAGTCTTAATTTAGTAAAATACCTGAATCTACCTCCGTTGCCAGTATGATCCATCTTACCATTCTTGATCTTTCCGTGATAATTATCTACTCTTAAAGTAGGATGTTGCGCAATATAGTCTTTTTTCTAGAAATAATCCCATACAGCATTAAACTCATCTAACCAGTAATTAGCAAATATATTAAGAGTACCTTGACTAAATCTTCTTTCTCCTATGTAAGTAGAATTTTCAGCTGTTAAATCTTCTCCAACAATAGCTGCGTAATTAGCTTCTCCTTCATCAGTATATTTACTGGTAAGAATATCTTTTACCATTTTGATACCTGATATACTATACCAAGTCTTCTTATCAGACATAGTGGGTAATATTATTCTATCGTTAAAAGTAAGAGTAAGCTTAGCAATATAATCTTCAACAGGAGTAATACCGAAATAATCTCTACTAGATTCATCTATATCCAGTGCTAAGAAAGTGTGCAATTTAAATTTAGTATTCTTAGCATTAGCTATCAAACTATGTGCAGAGAATGGAGTACTTAATATCTATTGTTTCTTACCGTTAGCATCTTGATTAATATTACGTATTTGATCTGTCATATAGTTATTCTCACTAATAGGATAAATCAATGCACCATCTGCTCCAACAACACTAAATTCTTGAGGAGAAGGATGTACTTTACCATATGATATTGCCATAACAGCTATCTAACTGTTAGAATTTCTACCAAATGTAAACATTCTATCTAAAGTTCTAGAATATCCACCACTTGATGTAGATTTTACACCTATATCTTTAGTTTCAGCTAGTTTAATTAAAGTAGCTAAAGTACCTTCATTAAATCTCTCTGTCTTACTAACTCCAGTACTCTTCCAGAAATTATATAGCTTATCAAATTCGGTAGCTCCGACATAGAAGTTATTAAGCATATAGTCTAATGCTAAGTTATCCATAGGAATAGATAAAGCATTGAATACATCCAATAAAGTATCCTTTATTTCCTATATCTTAGTATCATCTACTGGTTTACCTTTCTTTATTCTATCACTTACTATTTTAAAAGTAGAACTTAATTTACCTCTTCTATCTTTTAAGAATTTAGCAAATTCTGGTTTGATGAAAGGTCTACCGCTATCTGTTCTATCTATAGCATCAGATGCGAAGAACATGCCAGACCATCTAGCAGGAAGTCTACCTACTTTACGTAAATTATCACTATCTTCTACAACCCAATTAAATTTACTTAAGTTAGATTGTATTTCACTAGCTATTTCATCTTCAGACTTACCTCTTGTATTTACTTTAGGATGTTTAGTAGTAATAGTGTCTAATTGCACTTTAGAACTCTTTATAGTTATCTCTAACTAAGTTTTAGTATTATCAGATATAGGTGCTTCTTCCGAAGTAAGAATATCGTATAAAGATTTAAAGAAAGGAATAGTATTGCCTAAATTAGCACTTCTATCTATTATATCCTGATACTTGTCTATATCCCATAAGTTCTCCATAATCTGATTCCATACGAAATTGAAATCTTCAGTTACAGGGAGTTGGAACATATCATCATGTACAGGGAATAACTCTTTAGTAATAACACCATTTTCTTCATTTTCAACGAATTGGTATTCATACTTAGGTATAGAGTAGAAGAATAATTTAGCTCTAAAGCTAACGTTATCTTTCTTACTTACTTCACCCTGATTCTTATCCCAATTGTTTTCAGGCTGCTCTCCAGTCTCTACTTTTAATCTAGATTCTTCTTCGTTATCTACTTTTTCTACTTCTCTAATTCCTAATTGTTCTATCTTCTTGCGAACATATCTTGTAAATATATCTTTATTATTTACTATATCCTAAGCAATATCTACATATTCGTCAGATATCCAACCAAAGTCTATATTCTACTTTAATCTGTCAAACAATAAAGAAGTATTAAGATTATGAACATCCTCTATAGTCCTAATATTGAATATAGATAACGCTCCACTAGTAAGAGAATTAACAGCATGATAGAATACATCTGGGTCAGTTATATGAGGTAATTTAGCTTCTTCTTCCTTTGATAAACCAGGTATATAATAAGATAGACCTTCTGGTTTACGGCTATAGAAATCTTCTAATGCTTGCTTAGATGCTTTATAATCCTTAAACTAACCGTCATTTATACTCTTGAAAAAAGCTCTGATTATATTTCTATGAGAATTCCAGAAGTATAAGGTATTATATATCTTCTTAAAGATTCTAATAACATTGTACAATAAACCTTTACCGTTTTGATCCTTAGCATAATTACGGAATTCTTCAGCAAGAGCTTCTTCTGCCTAGTCTTTGGTAAGATTTCTAGCGCTTCTCTTAGATTTAGAATATTCTTGATATAACTTAGTTCTCTATTGTTCACTCAATAACATTTGAGTTACATAGTGGAATGCTTCGTGATATTCTACACCTGCACCAGATTGTCTAGATAAAGATATACGAGGTATTAATTCGTTAGATAATGCGTCCATTACTACGCTAAATAAACCATACGCCTCTTCGTTAGCTCCAAACTTAATCATTTGGTCTGTTACTAATATTTGATCGCTATCTATACCTAACTTATCAAACAACCACTTCTTAGCAGAATCTTCATTAAACTTACCTCTACCTTTAATAGTTGATTTAAGACCACCTAAGAACTTAATTGGAGTAAGAGTAACTTCTCTTTTACCAGTCTTAGGATTGAGAACAATACCCCATTTAAGGTATTGACTTTCTTTCATACCATTATTAGGTATACTTAAACCGTATTTTTCAAGATTCTCAGGAGTAGCTCTTTCAGCAATCACAACTTTCTTACCACTAGCTGTCTTAGCTTGAGAAGGTTTACTTACTTCTTCTATAACCTTATCTTGAGTATTAACAGTGGGTTTAGGTTTATCTTGTTGTTTCTATAATTCTTCTTTATTTATAGCAGCATCATCCGCATATATAAATGGAGCATAGAATGCATGTTCACCCAAATCTGTCTTTAATATTCCATTGTTAATAGCCCAAGTAATTACTAAAGGAGAATCAGATACTTTTTCAGCTTTACCATCCTTAAAAGTATAACCTATTTCTTTTAAAGAGAAAGTCAAATCTTTAGAGAATATAGGTATTCTACTGTTTTCATCTTTTACTAGATTAGGAGAACTATTAGCTATAGATACTAATAAGTCTATAAATTCTTGAGGGAATTCAGACATCAGTACGTCCTTATCAGTATTCCAGTGTATATTCTATGAAATCTAGAATACTATTCTCCTCTTTTCAAAATCTGTTAAAGTAGCTAGATTAGTAAATTGTGTACTAAATCTCTTTTCAGTTCTAGGACCATCTTGAGTATATATAGTAGCATCCTCACTATGGTATCCGTTAACAAAGAATTTATTACCTTTATCGTCAGTATATATGCCTAATTGCTTTCTTACTAAGAAATTATATTTAATTCTTTCTACTCCTTCTAAACCGTTAGTAAATGTATTAGAACCACTATTAGCTAATAATGATAACAAGAAAGAATCAATTATCTTAGCATTAGAACCTCTTACTGATGTTTGCCCAGTAATAATATTAAATATTAACTCAGCAGTAGAAGGAGTAATTGGCTTTCCTTGCTCATCTACATTTTGAGTGCCGTCTGCATTGAAGGATAATTTAACCTGCTCCGGATTATTTACTCCAGGTATTCTATGCAATTCCTCAGATAACATAATGGGTAATGTAGCAGTACCAGAAGGAGTGTTTTCAGGTTTAGGTATAAAGTATATTTTACCAGCATAACCTACACCTTGTGTTTCAGTCTTATCTCTAGTAAACATATCATCTATCGAGAAAGGATCAACACCAAATGGACCAGTACCATATCCAAACTGAATATCTCCACTGGTTATTTGTTCAGACATAGCAATGGCATCTTCTGTAATACCAAAATCACTTACTTCGGTTAACTTTCTAAACTTTGGTAATCCAGCCTCATCTACTTGATTATCAAGCTGACCATTACTTATTCTTATCCCTACAGGTTTAACATGCTTTCTAGCCGTTAATGGTAATGTTTTAGTAGTAGAATATTCTGGAGCATAAGCCTTAATTATTTTAGCTCTCAATTCTCTTAACTTCTATATCTACTCATCTATTTCATCCTAAGTCATTTCCGTATCTCTCATACGGTCATACTGACTCTAATTGATTGCTCTAACAGATGCATTATACAGTTTACCATCCTTCTCTATCATCACGTGAATAGCTAAATTATCTATAGCACTATCAAATGACATATCATGTTTAGAGGAAGTAACTACAAAGTATATATCATCAGCTGTTGATAACCATCCTGGAATAGCTAAATTAGCAGCTAATTCACTACCTGGTCTTCTATCAACCTTACCTCCATCTTTACCTATAAACTATACAGATTTACCAGCTACAGTAATAGGCATAACTTCATCTGTATTAGGTTGAAAGAAGAAAGTATTAGCTATATGTAATCTCCTGAATTTTTTTCTAGCAGATACCCAACCATTAGCTGATCTATTATAATATGAAGAAGGCCCTTGTAATCTGGAATCAAAATCATATGATTCTTCAAATGCTGATTGTTCTAATATATCTTGGTCATTTACTGGTATGCCGTTTTCGGGATTGCCATCAGGCATATATACTAGCTAATCATTCTAAGCATCATAAAAAATTTCATCAGATTTTGGAGTATCTTCTACTTCTGTAACATTTACTGGATTTTCTACTTGAGGAACAATATCTGAAGCTGCAGGAGTATCTTCTACTTTTGTTACTGTAGGCTATTCCGCAGACCCTTCCTCTTCATCCTATGTTGATTCTTCAGCAGGAGCAAATTGAGTATCATCTACTTCTTCCTACTGTTCTTGAGATTCTTCAGCAGTAGAATCATCTGTCTGCTACTCTTCTACTTCTTCAGCAATATCTGTAGGTTCTACCGATGTAACTTCTTCAGCTGGATTCTACATCTATACTTCATCTTCTATATCTTGATTAGTATTAGTAACGCCATCCATCTCCACATCAGCTTCTACCTCATCCACACTTACTCTATCTTGTAAAGGAGAACCTTCTATAGCTTCCTCTAACATGTTTAGTTGATCTTCTAGACTACTTATCTCCTATTCAGCTACCTATACGTCTGGTATAGTAACTTCTTCCACTTCATCCATAGGAGCAACCTCTGGAGCTTTTGTTTCCGTATTAGGAGTTCCTTGTTCTATATCTGCCAAATTACCAGTATCTTCGGCTATCTCTTCTCTACTTACTTGCTCTTGATCTTTTTTACGCTGTAAATCTTTCTGAATAACAGACATAGCTCTTTTACGCTGTACTACATCCTAGTCAGCAAGTTTATCGTCTTTACTCCATTCTTCATTTACAGAGTCATCATAGTCCTATATAATCTATTCAGAAGTTCTAGTCTTACCGTTGATTCTATCAGCCTACATTTGAGTAGTAAGTATTTGCTTCTACTGTTCTTCAGTAAGATTATTATAAGTAGGTTTATATAATCTAGTATCTCCTACATACTTTCCAGTAGTATAAGCTAAAGCATGAGCAAATAAATCAGCTCTAGCTCCATCGTTAACGTACTTACTTACAGTAGCTACAGATAATTGATCTGCAAAAGGAATAGTTAAACCAAGGTCAATAACTTGTTCTCCTACTTCTTCTCCTAAGAATCGCTGTATAACTGGTTTGCGTTCCTTTATTTGAGATTCTACATACTTTATAATACCAGATATACCATCTACATTTACATCTAAATTCTTATCCTCTTTTAGTCTTTGTAAATCTTGCTTTCTAGAATTAAGTTCATCTCTAAGAGTAAGTAAGTCATTGTAATCTTGAACAGCAACCATTCTGCCCATGAATTCATTAGCATACTCTTCTTCAGATAGTACATTTCTTTCACCCAGTAATTGGTCTACATATTCAGATAATTCCTTTTTACTTCTAGAACTAATATCAGATGCAGGTAAATCATCAACTATCTGTCTTCTTCTATCACTACGTTTTTTATCATAACGAGCTAAGTAATCTGAATAATGCTGTTTTATTTCTTCTTTTAAGTCAGCATCCTCTCTTATTTTCTGAATAATGCTTTCTATTTCTCTAGTAGATGCTTCAGATGCTTCACTAGCATTCTTCAATCTATCTTGAATAGATACAGCATTTTTTACTACATATATAAAGTCATTACTGTTTATTCCTAGTTCATCAGTTATACTACGTAAAGGCTTATTGTTAGATAATCTTTCTATGTTATTTACTAATCTTATGTCTTCATCAATCATTTCATTAGTAACACCTTCAGGTTTAAATTTATCCTTAAGCGTTTCTAAGTTATTGATTATTCTAGAATAACCTTTTCTTCCATCAGAACTAGCAGCATTCATAAACTGCTCTACTTTGTTTTGTCTTTCGGCATTACCATAACCATCGGCTATGTAACCTCTTAGGTTACTATCTGTAAGATATTGAGCAGTAGCACTATACACATCAGGTGAACTAAATACTCCAGACATAAATAATCCAGTAAATCCACCTATATCCATAGACCTACGTAAGTCAGCGTCACCATTCAAATTCTCATCTGGATGAATGCCATAGTATGCCATATGGGCTTCTCCTGCTAATTTTAAAGCATTTGCAGCCCCCCACAATAGACTATAATCTCCAGCATTATCATACTTACCAGTTCTGTAATAATTACTTACTACTCCCTGTTGACCTTCTTCAGTCTTTTCCATGAAGTAAGAAACACCTAATTTCTTACCAATATTAGTGAGATTACTTATAGCATTGTATGCTCTAGTTTTACCTCCAGGAGTTTTCCAAGCTTTATCTACAGCTCTAGCAATAGTACGATCTATAATACCATCAGCTGCTGCATATAAATCATCCTTGCGTAATCTATCAGTTACAGCAGTTTCTAAGTTAGATGATATACTACGATTACCTACAGCTCTTTTAGCAGCTTTCTGTAAACCAAAGTAGTTCTTCATATATGAACCACCAAACATAAACATACCTTGAGCTAAGTCAGATAACATTAAAGCTTGATTAGTCTGTCTAACTGCATCTAGACCTTTCTGAGAATCATTTACTAACTGATTAAAATTAGCATCAGGAGTGATTATATTCTGAGATAAAGCGTTCTCTAATACTTCATAATCTGTCATTTCAGAAGTATCAAAACCTCTAGCTTTTAATTGTTCATCAGCTGATTGTATTACACTAGGAAAATTAATTCTCATCTAATCTGCACCTTCTAGTACTCTCTACTTGAACGAATCAAATACTTCAGCTTGAGTTTCTGAATTACGAGTGTAATTAGTAATAGCAGCTTGAGTAGCTAATTCTGCAGCACCAATCAGTAAAGGAGCAGTACCGCCAGAACCTGCTGCCATAGCAGCTTTAGATGCCCATTTAGCAGCCATACTAGTACCAAATTGTCCTAACATAGCTCCAAATTCAGAATAACTGGTACCCAATTCTGGTAAGGCATAGACCCAAGATTCTGGATTAAATGCAGATATCTAATTACTTTCCTGTTTTTCTCTGAATTCTGGGGATATTTTACTAGGATCGTATAACCAATTGCCATGTTTCAAAGTATGTATCATGCTTTGTATCTGTTGATTCTTATCGTCTAAACGTGATTTTGCAACCCTTTCAGCGCTATTGAGTAGTTCAAGCTACTTTGATAAATTGTTGTCCTAATTTTTACTACTCCACATGTATTCTATCTGGTCTGGAGATAACTAATGAGTTCTTCCAAATATAGCATCGTTTATACCATCATTGGCTAGTAAATGTTTAAAGTTGTTTCCAGGATTAATATCGTACATATAATCCTCTGCCAACCAGTCAAAACTATAATATTTCCACAAATCCGCAATAGAACTAAACTTATCAGTACTAAATAGCTTGCCTGGTCTAGTTTCATAGAATATATCCTATAGATAAGGGTTAGTTCTAGCTAAGTCTTTTAAACCAGGCTAATGATATATAACATTACCATTCTGATCTAATTGATTTACTCCATTCTCTATGTTCCTAATACTGTTCTATAATTCAATTATTCTATTCTGTGCTGCTTGAATTTGTGTAGGAGTCCAATTTGTTGCAGTATTAATATTTCTCTACAGATCAACAAGTTCTTGTTTGCTTAATAGATAATTCTTAGCTAAATTAATAGAATTCAGATAATTAGCTTCTCCTTCTCTGACTTCATTCTATAATCTACTTAACTTAGATTGATCCTTTTTCTCCATAAAACTACGATATACATCTAAAGCTTTAATGTTTCCATCCTTCTCTGCTTTATTGTACAAACGATCTAATATCCTAATACTATTAGAATTAGGATCTACTTCTTCAGTAGTTTGAAGTAACTCTGGCATACGTCTGGATGTCCACCAATTATATGTATCTTCAGCCTCGGCAGAATTATCTTTAGTTACTTCGTTATTGTAGTTTATATCGCTTTCTCTGTCTTCCAACTTTCTTTGGTAATAGTCTGACCTAGAATCGTAAGAATACCCATAATCACCTTGTAAGGTGTATTTAGGGTATTCACTAACGAGACTACTTTCTGTATCTTTACCTAGAGTATAGTTCTATTGTCTACTCATAATATTATTTTAAATGTAATCTGTATTTTTCAGATTGAGCTTGCAGCATATCTCTAACATCTTGTCCTAATTTTCTTCTATTTGCATGCAAAGCATCATTCTCAACTGCCTCTAAACCTTGTCTTGGTACAACTGTACTTACTGGAATTCTTAAGTATGTACCTTGTTTAAGAGCTGTATTAACTGAAGTTCTAGTTTCACCATAATCGTTAGTTGATTCAGTTACTCTTACCTGATCTTCATTGAGATTCACCCAGTCTCCTTGTACTTCTGCTAAATCTTTAGCATTATATTTACCCTTATCTATATCTGATTTAGGTATGAAGATATATTTATTGTGGAATATATTTGAACCATCTGTGGTAATATTCGGAGTACCAGCTACTAAGAAGTTTTTAAACTATCCAGATTCTAAGTCTTCTTGCAGTTTACTGCTACTTCCAATCTATCTGTCCATTAAATTCTCTGCAAGACGTTTTCTAAGTAAGAACTCAGAGGAAGAGTTACCGACTCTCCATCCTTGAGAGGTCATTTTACCAGTTTGAGTTCCTTGTGCAGTTAATATCTCGTTTGCTTCTGCTCCTATACCACTACTTAAAATTCCAATAACATCGTTAATAGCACTATTTAAACTATTATTAGTTTTAGCACTAAGAACAAACATGTCGTTCAATTTTTTTCTAGCATCTTGAACTGTAGGGGCATCTTTCAATGCGTTAGTAAAGGTATTATCTGCTGTTATTTCCAATTGATCTGTAAGATTGAGAAGACCTCTTTGCTATTCTTCCTAACCTGGATTTCTTCTAGCTAAAGCTACAGACAATGGATCGCGTTGAACAGAATTCCAAGTAAATTCTCTACCAGCAGTGATAATTTGTCTATTGAGTTCTTCTACTGCCGCTTCATCACTAATATCAGGGTTCTGTAATTTAATGATTTGCAGGTTTTGTGTGTAATGTGGTGAAGTAACGATACTAGACCAGTTTTGTCTCAGCTGCGCATCAGTATCTTCATCTGCCACGCCAGTGTACAACAAACCATTTTTACTACCAAGATATCTTCCCTTAAGGTTATCTACAAACGGTTTAACCATATCTACTGTAGACTTATAAGCTAATGGTGAAACATCATTGAATATACCTACACCCGTTGTGTCATAATTAGTGAAATCTACATCATGTAGTAACGGATTATAACCACCGCGCAACATAAGTTCTTGATTAGCTTTCTATCTAGCTAGCATTCCTTCTCTACTTTGCTTCAGTTCTGATAACGTTGAATAGTCTATATTATTAAGCATACTCTGTAGAGTTGCTCTGTTAGCAGCGTCTTTTAAATAATCTGGGTTGTTGATCATCTAATTAATAGCCCCCTATATATCTTGTCTATTTGTAGTTAAGTTATACCAACGTTTTGTATCAATGTCAGAAGGAGACGTAAATTCACCAAACTTCTATAACTATGCTCCAAACTACTAAGCAGCCTAGTCTACTGCTTCCTTCTAAGTTGCACCTATTCTATATAAGTTACTAAAATCTATAGGTACGTATGTATTCAGTATTGGAGCTTCTGCAGCTCTATCAAATCTATTAGCCTACATAATTACCTCCTTTTCTTAAATACTTGTTAAAATTAACTATATCTTGTTTAGTAAATCCTGCTTGTAAGAACGGGGCGTATAATTCCATCATAGCATTATCTCTATTTCTCTGATTACGCATAAGCTGTCTATTTTGACCGTACTGACTTAACTGACTAAGACCAGTTCTTCTAATATTTCTAGTAGTAGCTCTATTAGCCGCATTAGTCTCATTAGCTAAATTAGTAGCTGCTACATATTGTTGACCTAAGCTATTCATAGTATTAGCGTAGTCTCCTAAGTATTGATTATTAGTGTTACTTTCTTGACCTCTAAGACTTGCTATAGCTCTGTCTGTATTAACAGCACTCTATAATCTATAAGCAAGATTAGCACCTGTATTAGTGTTCATCTGTCCTGCGTTATAGTTACTGATTGCTCTATTTCTAGTAATATCTTCTACTGCTGGATCAATATTAAAACGTCTATCACTCATAGTTCTAGTAATAGCGTTAGCATAAGGATTGTACATAGCGTCTACGGGTCTTTCGTTCTTAGCAAACAGATTAGACATAATGGGACTTATTGTAGCAATATCACTTAATAGTTCAGAGATATTATAATCAGTAATAGTGTCATTCTAATCACCTGCATTGCTTGTATTATTTGTTCTAGGTATATACTGTCTAGTTCTGATATCTCCGATAGTAGGCTGTAAGTCAATATTTTCATCTACAACAGGATCAAGTATATCCGTGCTTAATTCTGGAGTTGTGATATTACTCTTACTACGTCTTTTTGTACCTATTATGTTTCTCTGTGAATAAATAGACGGATCTATAGTATCGCTCTACGCATGAGAAGGTAGGCTAGTTGATTTGAATACTTTATAACCGAATGGATTCCACACATCAGTAATAAAACTATCCTATACTCTACCTCTTTTAGTTCTATTGTATAATGAATCTTCAACAGGTCCACCATTAACAAAGCTCTCTATCTGTGCTATTTTAGTTTTATCTTTAATGCCTCTGTTTGCCTTTACTTGTTCCTACATAGCGAACAACTAATCGTAAATCATCTGATTATTCCTTTCATTGAGCATATTAGAATTTTCAGCAAATTTATCTTTACCTTTACTTCTTCTTTTTGTCATCATTTTCTCTCCTAATTCTGAGAAGGTTTTTTTAGTTCCAGGAACTTTTAATGTATTACTAAGTATACGACTACCTTCTGGTATTGATACTAAATTACTATCCAAAGGTTGACCCATTTCAGGTACTTGATTAATACTACCATCTGGAGTCTGAATCAACTCTCCATCATCTACATAAGCTAATGAAGAAGGAACCATACCACCGTCTGCAAATGTGTTAGTATTCATATCTCCATATTCTAATCCGTATCTATTCTCTAAATCATTAGTACCTTGTACAGCCGCTCTGTTATTATAAGCATTCATTCTAATACGTCTGCGCTCTCTACGCAAACCTTTATTACCTATAGCTCCCATAATTCCAGTACCTAAAGTACCATCATTATAATCTGTAAAGCTAGACATAGATGCCTCTTCACCCTTACTACCTATAGCTCCGATACCAGCTCCTACAATAGCTCCGATGGGTCCACCTACAGTAAAACCCATAGCTGCACCTTTACCAACGTTAGCCACAGATTGAGTAGCCGCTTCTCCACCGCTAGTAGCAGTAGACTTCTTAAACGGATTAGATAATAAATCTATAGCATCTCCAGCCATTCCTACCACATTGTCCATATTCATACCAGCTCCCATACTCTTCGTAGGCATATTGGGTATGCTAGGTGTAGGAGCATTATTTATAGAAGACTATAATGGATTATACGCTACTCCATTATTATACGCTACTAAACCCGCCATCTCTGAATTGGTGGCAGTACCATAAGCAGCTGCAGGTATCTTTATTTTTCTTTTCTTTTTCATATTAAATTAATGAATATCTATAAGTAGTTGTAATTTGTGGTATTTCAAAGGTATGTTCATTAAGACTATCTATATCATAATCACATATCATATATTTACCCCTCATCCTAGCAGGCAATGACAGTTCGTCTTCATTCTTATCTGCTCTAGGAACTGGAATTCTATAAGTATCTTCCCTGTAATCCATACCAGTAGTATAATAAGGAATAGCGTTAGTATGCTGATCTTTAGTATAGAAGTCTATGTTCTTTATTATACCGTCTGTAACATTATTTCCTGCCTCATCCTTGAAATGACCTTGAAGTCTGACATTGTCAAATACTTTAGTGTAAGGCGTATCTTTGTTAATTACAATGGTTAACTTAGCATCCTTATCAATAGATTCTAATCCTTTTATATCCTTATTATTTATAGTATAAAAGTTCATATCCTTCATTGTTACGCACCTATTTGACAATGGTAACGACCATTGAGGGGCAAAAGTATAGAAAGATGTAAAACGTCCAATCTACTCGTTGAATATTAAAGACTTATCTAATAACCTAAACCATACTTCATTATACTTCTTATCAAATAATGAGGTAACGTAACCTTTCTTTCTATTAGTTAGATTACTATTCAGGTATGATTGTACTTGCTTCTCCTTAGATATCTGACTTACAGCTCCAGAATAACTACATATTTCATTTTTATCATAATCATACCAATAAAGTACATTGTCAGAATTTACTATACTTCTATCGTTTATAACAGAATCTCCATTAGTGTTAGTAATATAGTCATATCTACTTAGAATACCACCAGTACCTAATACAAGTTGATTAGCATTATCATCAGTAACTAACGATCTCTCATTGACAGATGCTATACCAACTCCAGTATCTTGGAAATAGAACAGCCTATCCTTAAATACTTTAAGATTACTGATATCACCCCATTGATTATCTACATCTAAGTAATCAGCAACCTTGAATTTACTCCAGGAATCTATTACTTCGTTGTTAGTCTTAACTTGAGAACTTAGTATTCTATTAGGTATAGTTATATTAATTCTTTCTCCATACTCATTGATATAATAATGTTCAGCATATATAGAACTAGGCACATACTTCTTAGTAGTCTACTATGTAGAGTATACAGAGTTATATACGTAGTAAGGTCTATCCTATGCATGATACACACCTTTCTGAGTAGGCTCTAACTGCATATGGGAATCGATGTAATTATCACTAGTATAGGTTCTATGAGCCATGCTGCCATTAAACAAGTTCATATTTATACTGGATTCAAACGGTATATAAGCTCCCATATACCTTCTTCTGTACTGTGCATCTTCTTCATCGTTAGCCTAGAAAGTAAACATATTAGCGTAATCTAATACATTCAAGAAGGTATCTCCTCCATATACATAACATGAACCAGAGTTCTTATAAGCATTAGTAGTTATGTATACAGAATTCTATCTAGATGCATACGTATTACCACCATATGGAGCTGTTATGCTTCTTTTAACATTAAATACTGGCAATGCATTAATAGAATGTAATTCATTAAAGTTAGGATCTAATACTCCGCTAAATCTACTATTGTACTTATCTAAGTTCTCTGTCTATATAATTATACATGGTCCAGCTGCACCAAGTGTTACCTATTGATTATTTGTATCAAAGTTAGACATGGCATAGTTAGTATAAGTTCTTTCTCCAACAGTAACTCTATAAGGAGTTACATCATGATAAGCATTATATGGTATATCTGACGGATATCTTGCATCTCTAATTGGGATGTTTACAGCTGTATTAGCTGTATTCTTATATTTAGGGTAGTAATACTTTGCTATACTAGCATTATACGGAATAGGATTCCAGTCTTTATCAGTACACTGTAAATCCATTGTAAGTTCTCCGTCTTCTCTAAATACAAAGTCACTCCAATTAGATACCTATTTAATGCTGCCATTATACTGTAATACTCTATCTGCCTGTGCAAAAGTATAGGCTAACTAACTCTCAGGTAAGCCTTTTCTATTTACTCCTGTAGGAGCAATAGGAGACATATATGTACATATAGGATCTAAGTATGTAGAATCTTTGAAATACTTTTCAAAATCTGCCTAAGCTACACATATCTCAGGGGATATTATTCGTAAATAGTTTTCTACATAAGTAGGTTTAGGAACCTTATCTGTCTTCTAATAAAACCTAATATAGTCTTTACCTGCTACAGTATTGTTTCCATAAGTCCACGTTTTAATGTTCTCCTTATGATAAGTAAGCATATAAGCAGGACGCATCTCTATAGAACTATCTAACTCACTACCGTGACCAGCATCAGAGTCTTCCTGAATTCTATATTCGTATAAATTGCTACCAACACATTGAGTAATAATAGATCTGTCTAGTTCTGTTCTATCACATCTTACTATTTCATAAGCTACTGTGCCTTTAGGTTTATCTTTAACTGTAAACCTGATACCTAAAGCTTGACCAATCAAAGTATTATCCTAGTATACAAATGGGGGGATCTAGTCAGCATGAGGCATCTTAATATCACCTATCCAGTATACTGGAGACGGTATCATCTTATTGTTATAGAATACTATACCAAAACGATACACTTCATCTCTTTGATAACCTTTAAAGTAAGCGGATATATAAGGATCAGCATAATTTGGTATTCTAGTCTGAGTACCAGATTGATTAAATGAAATTGCACCAGTAGTAGAAGTACCTACATTAGTAGCAGACACACTATTCATAATTCTACTTCTAACATTCATAGAAGTATTATGATCTAGTTTAAGCTGCTTCTATTTCTCACTAAGTTCTATAGGTATAGTACAGAAATTATACTCTATGTTAGTACCGTAACCTCCTAGTACGTTATTATCATTTACCTTCTTACCGTATATGTATCTAACATCTTCTGAAGTATTAGAGTACTCCATACTATTATATGGGTTTATACAGTCATGGTTATATGGTACTGTAGTTAAATCAGAATCAGTAGTTATTGTTAACTTACTTGAAGTATTTGCTGATTCTAATACTCCAACTCCATATTGATTGAATCTGTACGCTCTTGCATCGAATTCTCCTGGATCCCATGTATTATCCTGAATATTGGCTGCAAACAACCTATTGTCCATTTTAGCTAAAGTATTGGCTATAAATTGATATCCGGTTAATGCGTTAAATTCCTCTAAACTCAGTTCACTCAACACAGAGTTACCACTATCTACATAGTGTAGCTCTTTCTAATCCTCGGTAATATCTAATTCATCTACTATAATTATCTTAGCTATTTGACTATTATCATTATATCTTATACTGATAATTCTTGCTCTTTGAAAATCTTTTACAGTTATAGGAGCAGATAGGTTACACGCTTTGCCAGAAGATGTATCAGGATAAGAGCCTTCATACTTCTAACTGTCTTGATTAGTACTACTCTAAGTTAAATGTATCATTTGACTCAAAGGAGACGTAACAGTTTCTGTACCATGCACATTGAATAATTGATAACAGTACTATACTACACCAGTAGGCAAATTACCAAAACTTAAATCATTAACCTATAGTGGAGGTAGTTCTGCAGAAGGAGTCATATCAATAGCTTCAGGATTTATGATATTACCTTCATCATCTACTAAGTCAGAACCTTCAGAGTACTTCTGATCCATTATATTAAGTATCTTAACAGGACTCTCTCCATCAGTAAAGTATATCTTTATATTCTTTTCAGATTCATAATTACATACGATACTTATATTAGGATGTTTTTCTATATTTTCTGATAACTTTAGATCACCTTGACATACTACTTGTATAGTAAGCATATTAGTGTCAAAACCAGATATCCTATATACTCTATTATACCCATTAGACATCTTGGTTATTACTACACCGTATTGATCTATTGTAGCAGTACCTATCACTATCTCATCTTTATATAAAGAATTCCAATACTTCCTTACACATTCTATATTCTATAGTACACCCGTAGTACCACCATCGTTAGTAATGACACGCACATTCTCAGCATAGCGATACTGCTCACTAGGGAGTAAATTGACATCTGTATCCAGATTCATACCCCCATTAAATGTATTTACTTGTGCTGTATTACTTATCATAATTTATTTTTTTATCTAAAAATTTCCAAATAAATCCTCCAGCAGTCTTACTTCTACCATGTAAACAGTTACTTATATTTGCTGCAGATATTCCACATTTCTTAGAGGCGTCGTATTTAGATTGATATTCATTTATTAACACATCATCTACGGTATATTGCCCTACAGCTTTTCTAGTACGACTACAGTTTGAATATCTAATAATTTTACCTATATTATCAGCTTTATCAAATGACCACTAATATCCTTTGTACGACTTCTTACGACCATCACATATAGCTCTTACATTGTCTGTAAACCCATTGACAAATTTAGCTGCCTGTTTAAGATTTTTAAAAGATTGTATATACTTTCCAGTTAAATCATATTGATGCACAGGCGCTCCATCTACTCTAGCTTCATTATAGAACGCATACTGCTATATATATTTATTCTCTAAATAGTGAAGTGTATCTATATTTTCATCGCAATGTTCTAATATGATATAACTAAATTTGTCAATTCCTATCTTATTAAAGTCACATTGTAATCGTTCATTTGCGTGTTTATCATTTTTAAGATAACCTATATGAGTTCTTAAACGTCTCCTTAGATTAGTAGTAGATCCAATATACATATGGTTATTCAAATCATTTCTTATTGCGTATACTCCGGACGTATATGGTATATGCTTATAAAAATCATCAGTTAATTTAAATGTTTCCATATTAATAATTATTCTAGTTATATATTGTCTACTCTTCTCCGGTTGTACTAAAAAACAGCGAATGGTCATCAATTTCTGGATATAACTTATTCCAGTCATTCTTAATACTCTCTATGTCGTCTACTCCAGGCATCATAGCCTCAGCGTATGCTTGTTTACGATAGAAGTTATAAGAGTTACGTATATCATAGTAGTCTCCTTGACTTATTTCTCCTTTCAATTTTTTAGGATACATAAGTTTCATAGTAACATACCAGTAAATAGCTTCTTTATAAGATTCTAAATCTGGTATCATTGGCATTGAATCTTCATCAGTATATATAGCATAGTACTATATTTTAACAAAACCCATAGGAACATTAGTATTAATAAATCCAGGTTTTGTAGTATACTGTAGATCATTACTGAACATTGTAGAATCTGCATGTCCCGTTGCACTACCAACATACTTACCATTAATAGTAGGAGTAGTGGATTGATTTATCAATGCAGCTAAAGTCTAACGTAAACTAGTATCTTCATTCAGTTTATCTAATGCTTCTCTATCTGTAGTAAGATTAAACATATTCTTTACCAAAGGTAGCATGGCTGCATCTTTCACAAACATCTTAGGTTTACGTCTGCCACAGCATTTATCATGAGCAACACCAAAACTTGATGTAGACTTCCTCATAGGCATCCACCCGCCACAGTTCTATGTAGAGAAAGCAACCTACCCTAACTTATAAAGGTCGCAAGGCAACGCAGCTTGATGTCCTATAACTGGTAGTATTGCAGTCTTATTATCGTACTACTGAACAGCTCCTATCTTTAATACTCCCTCCATTATCCATTCACGGATATCTGTTATACGGATCTAGTCTTCTCTAAGATCCAGATCTGCTATTACTTTAGCAACTATAGTTGCTGAACTAATCATTCGATTATTTATCATAATTGTATCTCCATTTAAAGCCAAAAGCAGTCTTTTTCTATCCTCTACACACTCTGTTTATAGCCGACCTATTACTTATAGAACCGCATTCTTCGGCTGCCTAGGTCATATTTCGATACGTACATATGTAGTTATTATTTAAATCTAATTTATCTACTTTAATCCCGGACGGCTTTCTATTTTTTACTATATTAAAAATACATCTGTTATCCCTAGTATATTTCCACAGAAACCCTTCACAATTAGTTAATTTACCATTACAACAATCAGATATTCTTGTTCTAATACTGCCGTATCTGTTCATATCTATGTGTCTAGCAGCACAAGCTATACTGTCAAATGTACGTATATATTTACCTTGTAAGGAGTATTGATCTACTTTCTATTTAACTTTATTGTATTTCAATTTCGGCAATTTAGAGTACTTGCGACTAGCATATCTGTTTCCGTTATATTCTGGTCGCATGTCTAAATATTTCTGTTCTAACATTAATAAGGTATCATGTATAGGCTAACAAACTTCCAATATGCATATTTCAAACTTATCTTCTCCATATTTATTATAAGCTCTCTACAAATAAATAGAGTGATGATAGTTCTTACGTAATTCACTTCTATGTTTAATAAACCTACGTTTGAAATTATTAGTACTTCCTATATATTTATGTCCATTAATTATATTACGTATCATATATATACCGGCAAGTTCTTGTGCACTATTTATCTAATTAAACTTCAGGGTAATCATGCTCTCTATTAAAAATTATTTTTGCCAAAGTCCTCTTGTTGTCTCTACTTGCTACAAACTAATACTTACTTTTGTTTGTTAACAGGCAGTTTTTTTTGCTCCAAAAAAATCTGTATTTGTAATAATTACTATGGGCGTTAAGCAGATATACAGGCTTACCAGTTTCTCTAGTAGCCTTCCAATCCCACCTAAGACTCTTACCTGTAAATTCTTTAGGCTAATGTTTTACTATCTACAAAGTACCAAGCCTACAAGGAAGTTTTACCTCTTTACAATCTAACATGATAGAGTCTCTGATATATTTAAAGTAATCTGTAAGTATTGCTTTGAATGTCTTCAAGTCTATGTCATACTAAGTACCCTACTCTATATAGTTTTTATAGTTAATATAGAAGTCTGCCATAGTGTAGCATTTTCTGTTATATTCTAATCTCTCTTTCATTACTTAGTAGCATATCTATTCTGCGTATCATCATGCGCATTATTGGTATCATCACTAGGCATTGCTAGCATTATTCTCAACTCTCTTTCCATTATCATCTATGTGATAGTTGGTATCATTGCAGCAGGTATAGGGAAGTCACTGTCTGGGTCAAAACATGCGTTTAATTCTGTAGGGTCTTCAGCTATAACATCTACACTTATGTACTCTAACTAATTAGAGTCTCCTTCTACATACACTTTGTTATTTTTCACCCAAGCAATATAGTCTTTACAAGTGGCTTTTCTATACTTCTGTAGTTTAGCCTTAGTGTGACTACCTAACTAAATAATGTTTCCAAACATATCCCTTACTGCTATAACACCAGGTCTAAAGTTAAAGTCTATTAACTTTGGTAATTCCTTATCACCTACATATGTAAAGTGTCCTGGACTGTTCTCTTCTCTATCCAAGTGAATAGGTTCTATAGTAGTAAGATAGAGTTCATTGACATCTCTACCTTTATCTATATCTTGCTTTATTAACATAGCTCGATATGATAATATCCATTTTTCTATTTGTGCTCTACTTAAATGCTCAGACTCTGCAATATTATTATTGCGAGCAATTAGCAGAACATTATCAACCATTTCATTTAATGTCATATTATATAATATCTTTTTTATAACGTTATAACCTATTTTAACGCATTTTAAGCCGTTTAGAGACACTTTCTTTTTTAGGTAGTACAATCCTTAGTATAACTAATAGCCTTTCTTACAGAGGCTTAAAATAAAAAAGGTTGATCTTATTGATCAACCTTATTCATAACATCCTTCATATCCTAAGGTAGCATGTTCTTCATTGGTTCAGGAACCATCTAATTAGCTTTCCTTATGATACTCTTCAATTCTCTAACTTCTCTTTGGAGTTCCGATATCTTCGGATCTTCTTTAGGAGCTTCTGTTCCAACTCCTAGCTTATCTAACAGTGACTAACATTTAGCCATCTCTTCATCGCATTTGGCGATTGTTTCTTTTCTCTGTTTGTACGTTTCGTATTGGTTACGTATAATACCAATTATTTCCTACTTGTCTGTAGATATAGTAAGACCTATTTGACTATCTGTAATGACCGATTTATTTTCGGGTATTGTGAACTTTTTAGTTTCACCATTACATTGAATCGTTACATCTACAACCCTTTTGCGCTATTGGTTTGGCATTGGGAATTGACCAGGAGGAAGAGGTTCTTCATATACATTACCAACCTAAGTAACAGAGCCTTCATTATACTCGGTAGTCTTTTTAAAAGTGCCAACTACCTCTATTATATATACTTTATCTCCTATGTTTAATTGATTGAATAGCATAAGTATAAGATTTTATAAGGGCTCAATTAAGAGCCCTTGATTTATATTAAGCAGCCGGTGTATTTGTTGCCGGAGCTACTATATGATTAACAGTCTAGAAAGTTCCATTACTCTTATTGTAATAGATTAAGTATCTATTACCAGTAGAAATTTCTTCTGTAACCATCTATTCACCAGAACCATTAAGTAATGCTCTAGCACCAGTTGAAGTGGTAGTAGATGTACTACTTACTTGGCTTGAAGATCTAGTAGGATCTATACTTACTAATGATCCTGCTGTAACAGTAGATGCTGGGGTATGAGATATATTAAGTAAAATCATACCTTCACATGGAAGTTGTCTCCATATTTTTGGGCATATACCATATACAACTGAATTGTTAGTAGTATCTGTAGTAACATATAAACTCTTCAAAGTAGGTATACCAAAGTTGTCTATTGTTCTTACTCTATTGCTATAAGGATTAAAAGGATAAAACATATATTGCCTCCTTCCTTAATTAGCAACCACAACCACAACCGTCGTTGTAACCGAATCCATAACCAGTGTATCCACCGTTACATCCGAAAGGGTTACATGTCAGATAAGCAGGAACCGGACACGGTCTGATCTGATTTACGATATTAGCTGTTTGAGCCTACTGAGAAGCAGCGAACTGCAATGTTTGTTTGTCATCACGCAGAGCGTCAATCTTATTCTGCATTTCTCTCATTTCAAGCTGACAGAACTTGTCATTGATGATCTGAGTTTGTGCATCTATTTTAGAACCAAGGATATTAAACTTGGTAGCATTGTCCTGAATCAAGTTATTGAAACCACCAGTAATTGCATTCTGCAGAGTATTAGTCTGGTTACATACTGATAATTGATTTTCATAACCCATCTTAGTAATGTTGTTATTTACTCCGCTAATGGATTCTCTAACATCGCAGCAGCAGCTAGCCAACTGAGAAGCAAGAGTTGCATTACCAGAACCAATAGCGTTAATTACTTCACAACTAGCTAACTTAGTATCACAAGATACCTGACTTACACCAGCGTTAATTTGATTTAAAGCAGCTTGAACAGAATTAAGATCACAGTTCAAAGTGCTAGACAAAGTACTGATAGCCTCCTTGTTTCCATTAATAGCCTGCATAAGCAGATTAGTATTAGCATCAGTGTTCAGTTCAGAAGCCAAGCGACTAGCTTCATTGTTACCACGACCGAAGCCGTTGCCACCGAAACCACCCCAGCAGAAGAAGATCAAAATGATCCAAATCCACCACCAGCCACCATTACCGCCCATGCCATTGTTGTTCATCATAGCCATAAGAGCTGCGGGGTCCATACTACCTTTATTAGCGTTCTGCATTAAAGCAGCAAGACCAGCATCGAAACCACGGTCTTGTACTATAATTCTATCTTCTAACATAATTGATTTAATTTAAAATTGATTTTTGATTAATATCTAACATAGCGAGTAGCTCTACTACGTCCATATTCTGTATAAGGATCATACTCTCTTTCTCTTTCTTTTTCAAAGAGTTTGTCGTATTCTTCACGTTCAACATCGTATCTGTTTCCATAAACTCTACGACCATACATACCTCCACGTCTACCACCTCTACGGTACAGACCAGCATGTTCATATTCGTCTTCATCGTCTTCTTCGTATTTACCACGTTTGGATACTTCTTCTTCGTAGCATTCCATTTCAGCATCTCTGATCTTATCACACATAACGTAAATATAGTAATACCACATTTTGCCTTCTTCAATGTCTTTATCATTTAACCAGGCTTTAGCGAATTCTACAAAATTCTTAGTGCTATTAGAATTAGTGATGCTTAACATTACTTTATAGTAATCAGAATATACCATGTTGAGTGCAACAAACCAGTCATAACGATTAAACTTATGATTTAAGTTTATGCCATATTGATTTGCTAATGCAGTAGTTTCCTCGAGAGACCAATGAGCGCCACGTGTGCCATCCTCATTTTCCATTTTACTTACAGCTTTACGAGCTTTTTCCTCATTGAAATGAGGTCCGTGTTCCATCTCGTAAGCCTTTTCACGAAATATTCTATGCATATTATTATTGATTAATATTTATTTGAATATAATTATTTTGGTACTTCTATTATTCGAGTACCTGTTACCTTTATCAAAGGATTTGAATTTACTATCTGATATTGTTTGGTATGTATTTTCTTCCAATCAAAGTGCCAGAACCTAACCCAGCCATTTTTGTACTTAGTACGGTATTCCTTTTTTTCTTCTATGAAAATAGTTTGCTAGTTCTTTATGTCTAACTTGGCTGTTAGGATTGAGTCCTTTCTACTAACTATGATAGTTGTTAATGGATTAAGTTTTAATTCCTCCTTAAAGTCTACTGTTTTATGCTTTATTACAGTTTTAATAGAATCTTTAACCTCTGTATTGATTACACTTACATTTGTTAGGTTCTTGTCTTTGATCTTTAATTCTTTCTAAGTATTTTTTATCTACTGTATAAGACTATCTTTACTAGCATTTAATTCTTCTATAGTAAGCTATAATACTCTATTTTGTTTTTCCTTATTAGTAGCAATATCCTCATACGCTCTAACGTTGTTAGTTATTCTGTCTAATTCTTTGTCCTTTTTTTTGAGCTAATGGTTCTAATAAAAAACAGTCGCAATAAGTAAACTAACTAAACCTACTGCGACTGCTTTGTAATTTCCTGTGAACCAATTAACTATCTTTGCTATTATTGGAATCATCTGGTAAATCTTTATCTAATGATATATCTAAATATTTTTCTCCCTTTGCTTTGATCACTTTCTTGAGTATCTTCCAAATCTTCCATTTGGGATACAACTCGCAGAATGATTCTAATAACGACCAAAATTCTACTAATGCTATCATACCTGCTACAATCTCTACAGCATGTATATTAACAGATGTTATTATCAACTGGTCAATAATAGAAGCACTTGTTATAGCTACGCCAGCATCTCTAACCTTCCATAAAGTTTTCCATGCCTTATGAGACTCTATTTTAGGATGACCGCATTTTTTAGATACTTTATAACCATATAAAGCATCCAACAGTATCAATGCTCCTACGGCAGTGATAGGTATCCATATAGGTACAAATATTAAAATGAGACCTGTAATTATTGAGGCCACACATTTATCTGCACTACTGAACATGTTTTTGAAAATTGACATAGTATGTTCTCCTAATTGTTGATAAGTCATAGATAGTAGAATGATAGTAAGTTGTAATCAAAAAGCCCTAGAGATTAAAGGGGAGTAAAATCTGCTAGGGCCTGTTATTTTGTTGAGATTATATTTTATATAACGGTGTAGTTATAAGTATGTTGCTACGCATTCTTATTTCTGAATAAGAACTAATAGCTCTTTATACTTTAAGATGCTGCATTTACAGGATATGGATTAAATGTCAAACGTGTACCTATATCATTGTTTTTGTTACCAAATAAAGTATAACCAGTGTAGGAGAATAATCCAGCACCTGAAGAATTATTACTAGCACCACCAAATGTTATCATCTTCGTATCTGTGGTAGCGTTAACAGAGCATTCGTCACAATAGTATGTATTACTTGTAGCAGATGTTTCTTTCGCAAATATATCTGCAGAGTTATTACCAATTATCTGTGAAATATAGCCATCTGTAGTTGATATACTAAACGCAGGTTTAGTCATATCCATAGTCCACTTATCAGTATCTGTACTAATATATATGTTATTATCAGTTCCTGCAAGTGCAATATCTATCACAGCTTTTTTAATATGACCAAATGGATTCTCTATACCTCTATATCTAGGAACATATACAGTATAGTTACCACCATTGTTCTAGTAGCTATAAGGCTTAGCACCAGTACCATTGCCATATTCATGAGTGGTACCAGTAGGTACAAATGCATAAGCTCCATTTTTTTGAGATTTGGTTACGCCTGCACCCAATCCTCCTTGATTGAACTCATTTTCCATGAAATCTACTTCTTTCGTTGTATAAAGGTCATCTTGAGTGTTTCTATTCGCAAATTCTACAACGAATAACCAAACTAAAGTTTTATGAGCCTAATAAGTATAAACATTCCAATGATTTGATCTATTTCTGCCTCTGGCATATGCCTGCATTAAGTTTAAAGTAAGGTTAGTAGTTGGAATATTCGTACTTGATTGATTACTTGACACAGAGCGTAATAAAGTAGGAGTACTGGCAACTTCCGTTGCTTCGTATGCTGCAATATATTGTTTAGGTACTTTTTCAAATCCAGGCAGATTGTATTCACTTAATCTGATTTCTACCTCATTGTTTGGAGTAGATACTAGTAATCTGTAGTGCTCTGGTATTTCTACAAAATACTCTGGTGCATATCCTGCAGAGTCTACAGCAATTGCTGTTCCATCTTCCCACCTAGACCAATTTTCTGGATCAAGATACTTAATAACATCATCTGCGTTATTAATAGTACAGCCTCTCATCTTACTTTGAATAGGTAGTGTACTATGCATTCTTCTATTACCTGTACGTCGTCCTTTTGGGCTAGAGTCAGTAAACCTAACTCCGTACCACAGACAACTATCAATCTAATTATATGATTCTGACAGAGCTATAAAGTCTGTAGATCCCATTAATCCTACACTATCATAGTAGGCTCTTTCAATATAAATATTTGACTAATTGTTCTGTTCATATTGTTTTGTGATATCATTATACTGATAATAGTCATAGTCAATATAGACTCCATTATCTTCATAACGAACATCCATAGAATTATTCAAAATAGTAGTTGGAATAGAAGCTACTCTGTCAGTAACAGCTTTACCTTTATCTCCAGGATAGGCTGTAGAAGAATTTTCACCTAAAGCGATAGACGGACTAATCTCTATATAATCAGAACCAGACCAACGATATGTTAAATTGGTATTCTATGCTACATATATCTTACCAGATTCCCCAGTAATAGGGAATGATGATAGATTAGCATACTCAAGTACATCATCTACATAGGAAGGAAGTTGACTTTCAGGTATCTTACCATTAGAATTCAAAGAAGCTATACCACCTGCTACACCTTTAGTAGCCTCAAATGCCATGTGTCTATCTTCTAAGTCATCTAAATTATCCTGTAAAGTTTTATCTGCAGCTTTTCTGTCTGCTACTTCCTAACTTAACTTACCTGGTAATTCAACTAAGTAATTAGGTATCTGACTATTAGGAACTTTACCGTCTGAGTCAAGTGATGCAAGACCATTAGGTTGAGCTTTAGTAGACTTAAAGTTCTGTAAATCTTCATTTACGGCTTTAATCTTCTCATATTGATCTACATTTGTGTCTTTATTCAAAGGTATCCATTCGTCCCCTTTAAAAGACTTAACTACGTTACCACTAGGGTCGCTAGCTAAATCAATCCAGTAAGAAACTTCCTTAGGGTTAGGAGCATATTGTGATGCTACAAAATTAGGGTTTTCTTTTCTTATCATAAGTATAAAAATTAAAATTGTTCAAAAGTCGAATTATCATCGAAGTTGTTTATTCCTTCATCATTATATATAGTTCTATCGTCATCTACTAAACTCATAGTAGAAATACTATTAACTGCGGGAGCAATAAACTCTGTACCGAAAGGAGTATAAACAACCCAAGTACCATCTGCCATTGTAGTTAATGTAACGATAGTACCTCCATGTGCTACATTCTTAGCAAGTTCTGCAAGCATTTGACTTGACTGTTCATTAATCTTAGCAGGATCTGCATTAAATGACTCTATATTAAGATTCCATAAACTAGGTACTATAGTTGTATTAGGAAATATTTCTATTCCAGTAGTATTAGTTATTACTTTGTCTACGAATGCACGAGATCTTATTTCTACTCTACCAAGATTGCCAAACTTAATACCTTGTCCTATACCATATTTAATTCTAGTGCCCCATACTAATTGACCGTAACTATTACCTTGATTAGCGGATTCTACTATCACTCCCTTGTTATAATACGCTCTAAAAGTATTACAGTTAAAATGCGGATAGAAATAACAGTATTGACATGGACCTAAGATATTGTACCCCATCCAGTCTTGCCACATACTGTTATACCAATATTCTCCATCTGGAGCACCAATATAAGAGCTAGCTCCTTCTAGCTTAATATTTGCATCAGAACCAAATAGCAAACATTCATTACATTCTGTAAATTGCATTCCTTTATAGTAGCCAAACATTACACAGCCTTTAATAGTATCAGCATCTATCTTACTAAGAGTACCGTTAATATAGCTGTTTTCTAATCTTCCAATATTATTCCATGACCAATTTCTACCTATGATCAAACAACCAGACATACCGTGTTTTTGTCCAAATCTGCACTTGCCAAATTGTGCACTTTGCAGAGACGGATCATAACCTCTTAGTAATACTGTATTAGCACATTTACCATAAGTATATATTTCATTATCGAATACAGTAGTAGATGCACTATTAATTACAGAATCTGAAAATGCCATCACAAAATTAGCTACAGTGAACCTATCATTTAGACCTTTATAGCCATAATAATCATTACTTTTTATTCTAGTATTATATATCAAATAATCTGTAGTACTATTATATTTCATTCTTTCAGATGCATCTGTACCATTATAGTCAAATGTATATCTGTCCATATAATCTTCTGAATCTACAGTTACATTGCACTGCCCCATCTTATTAGCATAACCAGTATTAGTAGCCACAGAAATACCATTTTTAGCGTACATATCGGTCTACCAAGCTAAGTACTTGTCATTCTGATTCTTAGTAGTATTCTGATACGGCTTCAAATTATCTCTAATGTAATCCTCATGAAAAGCGGTCTTGGAAGCCATGTCAGGTATTAAAGAATTGCCTCTGTATGTACCATTGAATATAGCAGGTATGAGGTTTACTTCATTCTCTTCTCCAGAACCTATTATCTGTCGTCCATCTGACATATTGTAAGAGGTAGTCCTTGATGTCATTACTCTGTATGGACCAAACTTACCACCAGTGCCATCATTAGGAGTCATATTTGCAGTAATATCTTTAATTGCCCATCTTCTGAACTTAACATGTTTAAAGTCATAGCAAGCAGAGTTCTTGTTCATATCCTCCATATAATATACGCAACCAGTAGGATGATATGTAGTCATACCTTTAGTAAATAGTAATTCTTCAGGGTCAATAGTGTAAAGACATTTACGTATTGGCACATACCCTGGCTTTCTAATGTAGAATACCTCTTCATCAAACTTATCTTCAGATATAGCTCTAAGTATTATACACTCTACATCCTTTGCAGGTTGATTCATTTCAAATCCTTCATCTGTACCCATTGAAGGATGATTATAAGCACATGTATAATCTGTTATACCATAATAGCCACCTACTACTAACTTCTTTTCTTTACATAAACTAAAAATAGCATCATACTGTCCCTTCATAACATGCTATGCTTCTATCATGCTATATAGATAATCGTATGCTGTATCTACACGTCCGTCATTATAACTTTTATAACTATTAAGTTCGGACTGTAACCCGTTAACTAGACTACTTGTGCTAGATTCTAAAGTAGATACTGTAGTTTGAAGTGTAGATATATCAGTAGTATTTTGGTCTACTATGGGATCATAATAATCACGTATATTTGGTTCTATCGTGTTCATAGTAGAAACAACATACTATATATCTTTAGATCTTTCATCTGCTTCAGTATTTATATCGCTTTTGAGTTCATTATATATCTCATCTACAGCAAATGATTTAATTTTAGAAGCACTAACAGCTTTATTATCCCCTTCTGATACTATAGGAATTATTTCTTCACCAGTAAGCGTATCCTATACTGGTAATTGTGATATTTTTAAATCAGTCATTCTAATATAATTTTATTTCCGGTTTCCAACAATAGGTAGTGAGTATCTTCGGTTTCCAACAATAGGTAGTATCCAGTAGGAGGTGTTACTCCACCCTTAGGCAATCTCCATCTACCTAATACGGTAGATCCTAGATCTGTATACTAACTTATCTCTATAGACTTACCAGATAAGGAAGATAAATCAATTTCACGAGTATTCTTGAATATTACTTTGTTACTCTAGTTATCTAAATCTTTAACAATAAGCATACCTGAGAATATAGCAGTCTCAACAAAATCATCCTTAGGTATTATATTATATAACTATGGAAATACATAGTATGCCTAAGGATTAATAAATATTGGATTATACAATGATGTCTTCATACTTACTCTTTCCAGAACCCAGCTGGAGCACTTACTTTATTAAATACTACATTATCAGAAGTTGCTAAACCTAATTGAGCTCTAGTCACTACATGAGGATTATCTCTTCTATTAATATGATTATTCAACGCAGACTGTAGACTAGTTATAGATGTAGATAAACTTCCTACTGTGCTCTCTAAACTACTTACTCTATTCTTTACAGCAGTCATATCTGTCTGTAATGTATTTATATCTCCTTCTATGGTAGTTATATCTCCACCTTGATTATTTATCTATTCTTGGATGTTAGTAATGCTAGAATCAATGCTGTTAAGTTCATTATTGATATTAGTTATACTACCATCGATATTGTCTATTCTATTGTCAATATTAGTAATATCAGTATTAATGTTACTGATACTATCGTCAATATTATCAATTCTAGTGTCTAAGTTATTAACAGTATTAGTAAGATTAGTTATTTTAGAATTAACACTACTAATCTGTTGGTCAATATATGTTCTTACTCCACTAATACTATTATCTATATATGTAACTAACTATCCAATTTGACTGTTTACTTCTTGCTTAAAAGTATTAAAATCACTTCTAATAGCTGTTATACTATCGTCTACATAAGTCTCAAGATTACTAATCTAATTCCTTACATACATTTCTAGTTGATCTATCTTAGCTTGTACTTCAATCTATAAGTCATCTATTCTACTATTGACATTATTGATATTAAGCCATAGATCATTTTCTAACCTGCTTATTTCAGATTCTACCCACTTCTTAAGCTCTGCTATTATTTGTTTAAGTAGCTCTGGATTAGGTTCTATTACTTCCCAAGTAAGAGTATCATTTCTATAATACTTAATGATGCCTCCATATCTGTTAGCAGTAATGTCTATCCAGTAATCTACTTCTAAGGGATTAGGCTGATTCTCTGCAGCTCTAAATCTTACTACTTCTCTCTGTAACATAATTTTTGTTATGTATATTTTATTTTATATTTCTTTAGGTAAGTGTAGTACCTATTTTATGCTGCAAACTCTATTACCTTATTTTTAAACCCAGGGTCGTAACAATCTATATGAACCCACGAAACGGCCTTTTCTAATCTAATCTTATAAGGCAATTTATCCTGATTATCTTTAATCAACTGTCTAATTTCCTCAGCAGACTTAGCATTACAAGTAAAGTCTACTCCATTTCCAGTAACATGAGCTGACATATAAGGTCCAGTCTTAGCTTTAACTAATGGACACATATTACATCTTAATCCTCTCTGTTTGAGCTTACTAGTATTTACTATCATTGGTAGATTAATTATTTCTGTACGTAGTACTAATAAGGTATGCAATAAAGGAGTACTTAGAAACATCCAAGCCTGTTCTTTGAACTTATCATATACATGATTACATACTAATTCTCCAATGCGAAAATACTGCTTTAATTCTTTAATTATTTGTTCTCGTTCCATTTCTATTTACGCCTTTATTTAATTCTACTCTATCTTGTAGCATATTACCCATTAAATCTGCAGCAAGGTTAAGACTGAACTCTTTATTATCATCGTCCATTCTGTCTACCTTACTATAGAGCTTAAGGAGTAGAACGTAAATCTACTCCAAAAGTTCTCTATCTGTCATATGTACTAAGTATTGGTTCATTATGTTGCCGCATGTTGTGTTACTGTAAAACTAAATGTTTGTGGAGAGTTTTCATAAACTTCACATCCGGTTATTTCAACTGATGGTATGTATTGATCTATAGCTACTGTAGCACTTCTAGACGTTCCTGTATTTTCTGAGAAAATGAAATATAGTCTACCATATGGATCTTCAGATTCAAATCTTGAAACAAACCAGGTAGATGACTACCTTAACCTATATGGACATGAATATCTACCTATATATCTATCAGCACTAACATTACCAGTTCTATCTACTAATGTATAACCTTGCTCTATCATTTTATCTGAATCTATATTAATCTCTACATACAATAAGAATAATTGTGATCCTTTAGTTTTATCACTAGACCCTTCTTTATAAACTATCAAATCTGTACCATTCCACAAAGTATCAGAACTTGAAGTCTTTTGTAACTTATATGTACCAACTCTATAATCAGTATCTCCAACTTGCATGAAGTCTATTTTGAACACCTTATTACTATCTACCTAAGTTGCAGTAAATGTACCGTACGTTGTAGTTAAACTAGTAGGAAGTTGCAGTACAATCATCCATTTTGTTTTATCAGCGCTGATACTACCTATAGTACAATTGTGTTCAGAAGGATATTCTACTACATATTCTACGTTAACTCCTACCTAAGTCTCATCCACAATTACACCATTTAATGATCGTTGTTTATAACTATACATAGTATAAGTAGTATCTAAACCGAAATCACTACGTCCAGTAGTTACTTTTGTAGGTTTATTTTTAGATGACTCTACTGGCTCGAACGTATACGTCCATTCATTAGATACCTGTTGATTTACTGTTATGGTAGCAGTCTTACTAGACCCTGCTTGTGTCAATGTAATAATACCAGTTCTATTTGTGCTAGTATAATTAGAACTTGCAGTAAGTTTAACATTAGAATTCTCCTTAATAGCAGTAAGCCAATCTGCAGATATGTTTGTAATGCTCCAGTCCTAAGTTGTACTATTCTTAGTGGATACTACACTTACTGTTACATTACCTCCAGATGCAGATATAGTCTTAGTAGTACTAGTAGATCCATCTACAGTGAATACATAAGCATCCGCTGCTTTACCAGACTATGTAACGTTAATAGTCAACGTATTATTACTTCCACTCTGAGTAATCACTATACTACCACTTCTACTAGAAGTAGATGTATTTTCTGAGAATCCAGTAACCAATACCATATCACTATCTATCTCTATAGAAGTAATCCAGCTAGGTTTAGTATAAGTATAACTTACTGCTTCTTGACCACTTGAAGTAATCTTATAGGATTCAACACCACCAGATATAAGGTTTACATTAGAAGAATATTTAGCAGGTATAGTACCACTCTTAGTAGTTGTTGTACCATCTGTGAACTATAATACATATTGATCTGCAGGTTTACCGCTCTGCGTAATATTGATTCTAATAGTGCTTTCAGAATCATACTGTCTATACTCAATAAAGTCTGTTCTAGATGCAGAACTAGTATTGGCACTAACCGTAACAGTAATATTCTGACTACCACTACCAGTCTATGTAGGAGTCATGAAACCACTAGATGTAGTCAATCTAAATCCGTGGTCTACTCCATTTCTAGTAGAAGAAACATAATAAGTTAAAGTACCACCATCACTACCTATTGTATCATTAACGACAGTCTCTCCGGCAATATTAAATCTCCAATCAATGTACTCTTTTGCACCCTATATTACAGATATACTTACCATTTTGTTTGAGTTAGTCTGAGTAAAGGTAGCAGTAGTAGTTCTTTCAGCTCCAACATTGGCTGTAGCAGTAAATTGTCTGTTAACAGAATCCCACGTAAGCCAAGATGGAAGAGTGCTAGTTAGAGTGTATGCTATATTGGTTGTAGTACCATTAGTAGTTACAGTTGATACAAAAGCGAATGATGTACTACTGCCTCCATCACTAGTAAATACAGCACTAGATGAAGTTCCTCCATCTACTGTAAAAGTATAAGTTTGACTAACTGCAGCTTGTGTTACTGACGCTGTAACGGTTTTACCAGACTCTGCCTATGTAAATGTAGCAGTAAATATTCTCTATGAACCAAGATTATTAGCCACATTAAATGTTCTAGTGCTACTATTCCATGTAAGCCACGAAGGCAATGTACTAGTTAATGAATACGACACATTGCTCTAAACCCCATTTACTATCTTATAAGAAGTAAAATCAACAGCAGAAGTATTACCTCCTGCAGCACCTATACTCTTACTGTTATTTGCAACAGTAAAAGTATAAGCAGATGCAGATATATCTTCTAACTTAACAGCCTCATTATCACCATAAGAACTTTCGTTAGCTATACTTATATAGCTACTTATGGTTTTAATAATCTTCTTAGGAGGGCATTCTGTTCCAGTAGAACCATAAGACGTCTTCGTCTTTATCATTGTATATGTTGCTATTTCTGCCATATCATTTATTCTTTAAAGTTTCAATTTCGGCTTTAAGCTTATCTATTTCATCCTTGAGTAGTTTAACACCTTCAATAGCAATTACACTAAGCATTTCGTATTCTACCTTCTTTACCTTAACATATTCAACGCCCTCCTTAGTATATACTTCAAAGCCCTCTTTGTCTTTTACTTCAGATGCTGGAGTTTCTATATCCTCAACTATTTCAGTAAACCCAAGTTCCTCTATATCTTGAGCTATAGTACCTATTTGTTCTTTATCATTCATAATGAACGATGCAGTAGGTATAGCACAGATTTGTTCTATAGTATGTTCAAGAGGTTTGACATTCGTTTTAAGTCTGATATCAGATTCTTTCCAGAAACCATTCGGAGCAAACACCTTATTAGCATATATATTTATATATGCATCAAGATTGTTATCCATAAACTTAAAGCCATTCGTATTAGCTATCAAGCACATGCCAAATCTATTAGCCCAGTGGAAACCAATACGAGGAGCATATATATCTGCTGTTTGAGTATTATCTACTAATCCTTGCTCTCTAACTTCCAAACCTCCTGTTCTATAGTAATCTGTGCTAGCATTAGCACCATATACAACTGCATGCCCTTTAACGTCGGCTGTACCATTAAAACTTTGACCAAATATAGTTCTTGCAGTCTGTAGCTTTGTGGCAGAGGCAACGTTATCCTCTAACGTAGCAAGGATTCTCCACGCATTCCAACTATTTGCGCTTGGATTACTAGTTCTCCATCGTGGGTTATAATTTGAGCTACTTTTTCCTACATATCCACATAATTGATATGTAGAATATCCTTCAGCTGCTGATCCTGCTCTAACTGTTATACCTGACCACCAATCAGCAGTTGGTGTACCTGTGTTATTATACCATGCGTACACTTCATAGTTTGGGAAAAAATCTGGAAGTCTTTCCGAATTACTTATACCATGATTCTGTATTCCTTTAGAAGTAATATTCCAAGTGCCGGATGCACCAGTACCAGTTTTGGTAGGAACGTAATTGGTATAGTTGTATGAATCTAATACATCATAGTCGGTTCCTGCTCTACGGTGTAATATATTGCTATCTCCACTACGAATGAAGGTTACACCAGACTACATACCCAGTATGGAATTAACGCCTTCATAAAGCACTAAACCATTACCGTTTATTCCTAGAATACCACTACCAGTAGCTCTATCATTTAGAGTTAAATAACCTGTCATTGTATCTCCTGCTTTCTTTACGAAAGCAGTTGGATTTATTCCACCAACAGTAGTGGCATTATCTGCATTAGCAGCACTATTTACTTTTTCGTTAGTGTACCAAGGTCTGTAAGCTTGCACTACATGTTGGGCAGTACCAGTTAACGATGTTTCATAGGTTATAGTAAATTTAGTATTCCATGTAGGAGCAACATAAGAATATCCATTATTAACATTCATAACAGATAAGCCTGTATAGTGCCCTGCTGGGACAGCTACCCATAAGTAACCATCTGTATCATAACCAAATCTTACTTCTATACTCTTCTATACAGACGTAGTAGCTATTACTTTAGCTGTTGGATTATGCCAATGATTACTACTATAGTTATATCCGCCAACCATTATATCAGTAGCGTGATAATCCTAGTATACTCTAATAGTAAATTGTAGCATCCAGGTTTCTTTTGAAAGTATTTTTACCTTATACCATGTACTATTACTATTAGCAGCAGTAGTTCTATAATGAGCAAATTGTGAAAATGCATCATACGTAAACCCGCTTAACTTAAGAGAGTTATCAGCAGTACCTGCAGTTGCAGGTTTACCAATACTTACAGTCTGTGCACTACCTCCAGATGGAGTTACAGTAAAGTTACCAGATGAGCCATTAGCAAAAGTATAAGTAGTATTAGTATTTGTATCTGTCCAAGGTACATTTACATACATTTGTTCATTTGATAACTATACTGGATAGTTCTTCCCATTAGCTGTATAACCTATTTTAACGCCACCTCTAGTACTAGCGGATGCTAATGGCAATGTATAAGTAGTGTCCTACGCAGGTATACCCAATGCCGTAATATCAGCTTTGGTGACTGCAATTGGATTACGTACATGACTTAAAGAGTCAGTTGCAAACTTATAGAATCCAAGAGCTTTACTAGGAGCATCTCCTATAGGATGTACATAGTTATTATAAGTAGCGCCTTTAGTTAGTGTCAAAGTATCACCTACAATACTACCTGTAGTAACCGCATTACCTGATCCAGATACAGTAATCTTACTTACTTTACCAGAATTAATACCAGTAATATCATCCTATATTTCAGTAATAGTATTATTGATATCTGTAATCTAATTAGGTATAGTAGTATCAAGTTTTACCTTATCTGCAGCAGCCATGACACCAGCAGCACTTGAAGATGCAGCGGGTATCGTTACTGTTTTAGCTGTAGGAGTAGAATAGTTAATACCACTCTTAGAGGCTCCTGTGTAGTTAAATACTACATTAGATGCATTCGCTGTTGGACTAGTTACTGTACTAACCAAATTAGCTGGTAGACTAGTTAAAGCGTCTCTATTTGCTTTACCCTTGTTTCCAGCATATGCGGTACTAGAAGTCTCTCCTAAAGCTAAACTCTTACTTATTTCAGTATAACCTGTACCAGACCATCTGTAAGTAAGATTAGTATCTAAAGTAACATATATCTTACCTGTTTCACCTGTAGTAGGGAAAGCACTTAAAGTAGGATATTCTAATACATCGTCTACATAAGATGGTAACTGAGAAGATGGAACTAAACCGTTTGAGTCTAATGATGCTAACCCACCGGGTTGACCTTTAGTATTAATAAAAGCATTTAGATTATTAGTGATACTAGTATCACCAGCTTTTCTATCGGCTATTTCTTGCTGTAAAGCTTCTTCTAAGTCATCTGTAGCACCATCGAACTTATTCTCAATCCTAGTAATCTCTGATATACGTTCTTCGATTTCTTTATTGAGTTTAGCAGTTATACTAATGTCTGCATTAGTTCTATCATGAATTTCTAAATCTATACGATCATGTAATATATTATCTTCTCGTATACGACTTTCTTCTTCCTTATTTATATTATTCTATAGAGTATCATCAGCTTTTTCTCTATCGGCTATTTCTTTATCTATCTACTGTTGAAGTAAAGTATCTGCGTCAGTTCTATCCTAGATTTCTTTGTCGATTCTCTCATCAACCCTAGTAATCTCGTTAGTTCTGTCTACTATCTCCTTATCAATCTTAGTATCTACTCTTTCAATTTCGCTGATACGATCCGATATCTCTTTATCGACCCTACTATCTACTCTTGTTATTTCGTCTTTACGGTCTTGAATTTCCTTATTTAGAGCTTCTCTAAGACTTTCTAATTCATTAGGAATAGTAACATCTAACTTATACTTATCTTCTTTACTCATGATACCATCTTGATCTACAGTAGCTTTGGCTAAGAACAGATCTATATAGATGTTATCTCCACTTTTTGTAGTAGTCCATTTGATACAGGGAGTATTTGTATTAGTAAGATTAATAGCCTCTGTTACTAAATCATATACAGATGTATTAGTGTTGTCCTTAATCTTAATGTTGGTTAAAGCTAAATCACCAATATATATATACTTACCATTGTCAGTAAGTACATAATCTCCATCACCAGTAGTTTTAAGTGCTAAAGTATTGTATAAGGTTCTGTTATAGTCTAATTCTTTACTTACTGTAATACTTTCAAATTCAACAGTAGTAATATTATTAGAGCCTTCTTCCTTAACATAGTTAGGAAATTCTAACTACAATTCACCATTTACTATAGAATGCTCTGTAGATACTAACAAACCTTTTCTGCTAGCATTAGGAGTATATATAAGTAGATTGTCTCTTATAGCGTTATATAGTCTACCGTATTCTTCTGCACTTACTTTTCCATCTGTTACTACAGGATCAAATACATATACAGACATGCCTTTGAACGATGTAATCTTTATCTTACCGTTATGTTCACCTTCCTAAAAAGGTATCATCTCATTACCAGTAAGATTTACACGTTCTTCAGCTTGACTAATTTTCAAGCCTTTAATTCTTGTTGGTATTATTTGGGTTTTCTACTAAATCTTCATATCTCTAAGTTTCTAATAATAATACTCCACCATCTTCCCATAACCAAGGATCTTCATTCTCTTCTAATAAAGCAAGTATAAATGGATCGTCTATAATACAAGTAGGCTTACCACAACCATAATCACATGATTGACAGTAAGGTAACAACTTCATAGGTCTATTACTGTACAACTAAGGATGTACTCTAGTAATTAACCTAGCTAACATATCTGTATCAGTAGACTTAGTAGCCTACGATGTGCGACTATATTCTAACAAATCTGTCAGCTCATTGTACACAATCGTAGCTACTATATCTCTGTTATTTCTGATAATACTATTCTTTATAATAGAATTAGTCTTATCGTTTATGTAATATTTTGGATCGTTCATATTATCCTATAGTACCATAGTTCATTAATTGATTTAAAACCCATGTATTGTGTGAAGAACCAGTATTTTTTACTCCATAACATATATATGCAGATGAATTTGTCAAATTTACAACTCCACTAGTCCCTTCAATTGTTGTTTTTATAGAAGCGTCTCCTCTATATGTCTCTGGCATTTCTCTATGAGTTAGTCTGTCACCTGAAGTAGCCATAGTTATCCTATGACCCATATATGATCTTGTATATACTGGAGTAACAAATAGTATAGTTTTACCATATCCTTCTGGAATATCTGGCAAATTCAGATATCCATACATTCCTTGAGAGTCTAATTGTGATACATTTTGCTCAAAAGAACTTTCGAGCGTAAGATTACCGTCACTATCCCACGTTATTCCACCATTAGCTAATGAACCACTGCCATCCTTTTTTACTTGTATGGGAGTACTAACTGAAACTTGAGTACCAGTCTCCATTATATCTAAAGACATACCTGCCTCACTAATTCCAAATCTAGTATTACCAAGATAGGTAAGAATTCCAGCTCTAGTTAACTTAACAGAATTATTACCATTTTTTACTTCAATAGATGTATCTGCACCATTAGCTGCTAAATGTACACCGCCAGCTCCAAAGTAAGCTTCGCCATTGGCGAAGTCTAATAAAAAGTTAGGTCTGAACTCATTAGATGTATTCATAGGATCATCTGTATTTATAAGCTGATACTAACTACTATTCTCATTACTAGCATTCTTACCTCTCTGTGAGAACATCAGATTGTTGTTGAATACAGCTCCACCAACTAAAGCATTTGGAGTAATTAATACATTAGCAAATACAGCCTCATAATTTTCTAACTTAGCCCATGCACCAGATGTATCAGTTGCAGGAGATACATTATTCTGTTGTGTACCAATCCATGTCATTACAGACTTAAGATAATAGAAATCACCATCACTAGTATCATATACATACGGAGCTTTTTCACCATCGTTAATATATGGAGTAGTAGTACTATAAATACCTTGAGGATAGATAATTGGCTGTGAACCTACTGGATCTGGTACTATAATACCTCCCATAGGATTAGGTTTAGACCAAGCAGTCTCCATAGTATCATTGATGATTCTACATTGAATAAACCATATATAGTTGTATTCATCTCCATTAACTAATTCTGGTACATCTAATGACCAACCTGTAGGATTTCTCTTCCATTTCATTGAGTCACTCCATTGTTCTCCAGTATAAGTAGTTTCAGTACCTTTGCAGTATTTTACTTCATAACCTACACCAGGAATACCAGAAGCACCAGTAGAGCCAGTCATATAATATGGATCAGCCCAATCAGTAAGTAAAGTATTATCCACACCACTAATAGTAGCAAATGTAGCCCATAAAACTGGTCCATCACTTAATACAGGAGCAGTAGAACTCCAACCAGTTGGATACCTATCTGATTTATTTAAGCTAGGAGGAGTAGACCAACTATTGTTTCTAGCGAATCTATACTCAGTATAATTACCATCTGCACCTTGAACAGTACCAACGTTTACCCAAGTCTCTCCATTCCATACCCACAAATAACCATCAATTACATAAGCATCTCCTATTTCATTACCAGTCATTGGTAAATCATCGGTAGATTCTAGAGTACCTTTAATAACAATTCCTTGTCCAGTTACTTTGATAACAGCTCCCCATTCGATAACAGTTGCTGTTTCACCTTGTACTAATGCGGTAGATTTCCACCATGTTCCAGTACTCATATCAGGTACATTTACCCAACCATTACCTGGAGCATAAGGGTCACTACTAGTAGGTTTATCAGGTTTGGTAGTAGCTTGTTTAAAAGCGTCTACTTGGTAGTTAAAGTTATTACCATCTAAACCAGGTACACCTGTAATCAAATAAGGACCTTGCCATCCTCTTTCTTCCTCAGGAAGATTCTCATCTATATACAACTTATTATCGTAAGTAACTAAAGCTTGAATGCCCCATATAGCTTGTTTACCAGTAGCAGTAGGCATACCTACACCCCATATGCTACCTGGATTAATATTCAGTCTATCTGGATCTCTAGGTTTAACATCACTACCAGATGTACGAGTATACATTACTCTAATACTCATACCGTCTTGACCGTTATCTCCATATTTGGCCCATAATGCTGGAGAACTAAAATTACCCCATTTGTGAGTATTACCATCGTACTTTCTTTGACTAACCCACTCATATTGATAAGTTTGACTTACACCACTAGGATCATCTGTCCAAGGTTCTTCTCCTGGATAAGATGACGGTATATACTCATCTACATCTGGATTATTATCGGTGATATTATGAGGAGGAGCAGGTAGTTTAGTACGTTGGAATATATATTCTCTACCATCCCCGTCTTTACCATTTACTCCCCATTTAGACCAAATAGTAGGGCCTTGCCAGTCACTCCACAAACCACTATCTTCTATAGTACGGCTACATACCCATTCGCATTGATATGATTCACTTATACCTGAAGGTTGATCTGTCCATCCTTCTGGTACATAATCAGTCTGATTAGGATTGTTATCAGGCTTTTCAGGTTTAGTAAGGCTAGTTACAGTAAGTTTATAGATGAATTCTATACTAGTACCATCCGCACCATCCTTACCATCTTCTCCAGTAAGTCTAACCGGAGTAGTCCAAGCCTATACTTGAGTCCCATTACTTGAAAAGGCTGCAGTAGACATCCATACATAACCGTTAGGATTAACATCTGTTCCAACCCAACCAGCTGGATATATTACTATATTGTTAACTGCATCCCAGCTACCTCCTACAGGGGTATCAGGTCTAGTTGTAGTAGAAGTAGATTTATAGGCAATTACATTTCTGATAGTATCTCCATCTATTCCAGGAACTCCATCTATACCATCCTTACCATCTTTACCGTCTTTACCGTCTTTACCGCTATATCCTGGGTCACCTTTAGAGCCAGCAGGAATACCAAATGTAAAAGTAAACTCATTGTCTTCTAATGCTACACTAGCGGTAGGTACACTTGCAGTATACGCTCTATCTACTTTAGCTTTAAACTTAGAGCTATTTATAATAACATCTCCTATCTATTCTAACGGTATCTTATAGTTTGCATCTTTCTCAGCAATAACTGCATATTCAGCACCAGTGAACGAGTTTTTGCCTTCTAGATCTAATATCTTTACGCCATCACATTTCTGTGTCATAATTCTTTAATTTTAAATTCTACAACAACCATTAATACAACCACTAGAGTACAGAGTAGACGTAGTAGTAATCTTATCTTTTTCTAACTTCAAACACTTATTTCCCTCAGTACGTAAGCATTTAGAATCTTGAGTTAGAATACAATTATTACAGCAATTCCTACTACTATTACAATTATTGCTATTACCCTAGAGTGATATCTCTAACAATCTGCATACATCGATATAAAGCAACATTGCATCTTTGAAATGACCAGATTGTATAGCATACTCCAACAACTGACGCTTAAACACTATAAGCATTAAATTCTACATAGTCTCATCATCAAGACATGTAGAACACTTTGTATGCAGCTTTCTAATCTCTGCTGTATATATAATCTCAGGATTGTAGTATACCCCATAGAAACGAATCTCTTCGTTCTCATTATAGCATTTGAATGTAATATACTTTATATTCCAGTCTAATTCTAGTATCTCTTCATTTGTTACTACTACTTCATTATCTTCAATAGTAATCTCCTCAGTAAAGATATAATTATGTTCTGGAATATCATCTAGTATATTCTTCAAATTGCATGCTTCATCGACATAGACCTCAACATCGTAGCCAGATAAATCTATATCTGTATCTACCTTGAAACTAAGTCTATTGCCATTTATTTGTACATTTATTAATTTGTCCATATATAAACAATAAAAAAAGTGAAGAGTGGAATATTCCACACTCCACTTTTATAATTTGTAAAAGGAATACTGTATTTTACTAAGTGTTAATCCCTCTATGTATATTAAGCTATTTCTTTGCCAGCAATAAATGACTGAATACCTTTATCTACAATAGAACCAACTAAACTAGGACAATAAACTTCTGCAGTTAACGGAGTAGTCTTGATATACTGATTATCATTGCTCAGATACAAGTTATCGTTTTCAATGATAGCGTAATCATATTCTGCATCTTCAACTACTTTACGATCCTGTTCTACGATAGGATAAGCGCCTGTAAATACATGACCTTTATAACCCATATAAGTTACTTCTGCATCACGTACTTGCTTCCAGTAACCCTTACCAGGAGTACCGTTAGTCTTAGTGATAACAGCACCTGCAACAGCTGTAGGCTGATTAGCTAACAGAGCACCTGGAATAGTTTCATACAAAGAAGCTTCCATAGAAACTACTGAGTACTGATTCAAAGAATATACTCCTTCGTTATCATCCTTAACCATAGCAGTCAAAGTAATTACACCAGCAGCGTTGGTAGCCTGTACTCTGCGATTCTTGTGAGCATTAATTTTCTTAACAATTGCTTCTGTCAAGTCATTTGCTACATTGGTATTAGCATATACTTCATAACTGTGAGTGAATTGACCCGGAGCTTCATACATATCTTTGTAGACGATACGCAGAACGTAACGGTTACCTGCAACAATAGTAGCAGCACTTAAGTCAATAGTAATTTTTTCCTGAACAGGAGCAACATATTCGCCAATTACTGCAGACGGTTTAGAAGCTTTCTGAATCTCTGTAGAGAAGTCAACATTAGCTTTCTGAGCTACTGTACCATCGGGCATAGTAACATTGATTTTCGGACCTGCAACACCTACATACAAAGAAGTAGCTTCTGCAGCATCAGCAGCTGTTTTAATAATGCTCTTATTTTCGTCAAACAAAGCTACGTCACCGTTAGCCAAAGCATCTACCGTAGTATAAGAAGCAGGACATTGTTTACCGATTAATACGGTATGTACTGAAGTTATCATATAATTTTATTAATTTTTAGTTATTAGACAATTTGCGCACGTCTAACTATTCGTTCTTCTACTTTCACCTATAGTGATTTCCACGTCAAACGAACGCTTTATTATTCTTTCTAAGTTTCCTTAGATTTACTACCAGCTATATTAGTTACTAACAACTGTACTGCTAGATCTACTATATCCTGGTGAGTATTTTCTGGCAAATCTGTATACTCTTTAGTAAGATCTTCAAATTTGCCTAAATCTTTTGCTTTTCTCAAGTAAGTCAACTCGTAACTATTGATACCATATTTACCATCTGTGTACAATATGATAGTATTATCTTGATACAGTCTTAATGGTCTTGCTTGATTATAGCGCAATCTATGATCTGATAAGCTATTATTTAACTGAGAACTAATATTCTCTATAGTAGCTTCTAATACATCAGATTCATGTACAATTAAATTATTGCACTTATTATCTTTTATAGATATGTAAACATTTTCTCCTAATGCGAATACATAGTCATCAGGGTAATCTGTTTCCCATTTCTTACCTGATACTCTAAAGTTACCAGCATTATAAGTCTAAGTCTTTACTAGAGTTCTAATGTTATCACTTAGTTCTTGATTAGCTTGAAATATACGAAATAACTATTTAGTATATTCATCTTTAGCTTTATTCAGATAATGAAATAAAGTATCTGAAGGATACTTAATAGTTTTATCATAGCTAGGTATGATACTATCAAGCTATCTTTCCATATTAATTTGAAATTGTCTCTCAGTCATAATTATTCAGATACTTGGTTTAATTGTAACTTAGTAGTTGTTCTTTGAGATTCTATATTCTCTAAAGCTATTACTACAGCTCTATTGATAATCTCATTCATAACATCTTCTGGGAAGTCTAATTCTTCTTCTGGCTCTGTATAGTTGAACTTCTTAGGTTTCTTTATATACGTAATATCTACTCTGTAATACTTACCATCTTCGTCAGTTCTAGGACCATACATAGGATCTAATGACATAATAGGATCAACATATACTAAGAAGTTATTATCTTCAAGTACAGCAATTGGGTTTTCTACCCAAGGTATATTATTATAAGTCTACTTGTATAGCCCAGCTACTGCATGAGTAGTTATGCTACAATTAGCTTCTAAGTCACCATATTTAAGTACTGCACTAAGTATAGTCATTCTGTGATTATCTTCTCCGTGTATCTCATCTATGACATATTCGTTGTTATTAGTGTTCCACGCTTGGAGATTTTCATCAGTAGCTATAAGCCTATTAATCTCAGATATATTGGATATGCTGCCCTCTAGATCTACTCTAAGAGCATTATTACCCGTAGTCTTATTACTTAATATCTCCAGTTGAGCTTGATTAAGGAATAAGTCTATTTCTTCAGGTAAAAATGCAGGGCATCCACCAAAGGCGATACCCTCCGCATTCTTATCTAAAATTACTTTAAAGTATATATGAGAATCCTTATTATTCATTACTTAGACTTAATTTCATTAAGTATTGCTAACTTAATATCTTGATTCTTTTTATCTTTTAAATATGTAATTACATCCTCTAAACCATTACCAATTAAGTCAGTTCCAAAATAGTACTGAGCTCTATTCTTTCTAATAATGTTTTTAGCAACAGCTTCTTCAATTACATAGTTAATTTCTTTGTTTGGATTTTCAACCCATTTCATCATAAAGGTCTTAGGAGAGCTTTCGATCTGTTCAGTTAATTTGGCTTCTACAAGTTCATTAGACATAGTATCAGATTTAATACCATACAGTCTAAGACACTTACGCATTTCTTCGATAGACATCTTATCCATCTCTCTATATGCTTCACGCTTAATCTTATTGATCTTATTAGCTTCTTCTGCTTCACTATCTTTGTTAATTATAACATAATCAGTAGCTGCTGTAATCTTATTTAAACCATTTGCTACTCTTTTATGATTCTTGAGGAATATGTATTTGAGTTCATCTTCTGGTCTATCTGTATCTAAAATAAC
>OGHO01000414.1_pt1 | contig 57836 bp, 41 predicted proteins | sample 1571421 | NCBI WGS metagenome assembly OGHO01 (sample SAMEA2581937, study PRJEB24529) | metagenome | biome: Human gut stool | place: China | collected 2011
GCAAGGGCCGCGACTGGGGCGGCAGCCCGCTGCGCCCCGAAGCCACGGGCTACGGAACCTGCTACTTCGCGCAGGAAATGCTCGCCACGCGCAACGACTCGTTCAAAGGGAAGACCGTCTGCATCTCCGGCTCGGGCAACGTCGCCCAGTACGCCTGCCAGAAGGCGACCGAACTGGGCGCCAAGGTGGTGACGCTCTCCGACTCGTCGGGCTACATCCACGACCCCGAAGGCATCAGCCCCGAGAAACTGGAATACGTCATGGAGCTGAAGAACATCTTCCGCGGCCGCATCAAGGAGTACGCGGAAAAATATCCGTCGGCAACCTACTATCCCGGTGAACGCCCGTGGGGCGTGAAGTGCGACATCGCCATGCCGTGCGCCACGCAGAACGAGCTGAACGGCGACGAGGCGCAGGCGCTGGTCGACAACGGCTGCATGTGCGTCGCCGAAGGCGCCAACATGCCCTCGACGCCCGACGCGATCCGGATTTTCCAGCAGCACAAGCTGCTCTACGCTCCGGGCAAGGCGGCCAACGCCGGCGGCGTCGCCACCTCGGGACTCGAAATGACCCAGAACTCGATACGCCTCACCTGGTCGCCCGAGGAGGTCGACGCGAAGCTGAAGTCCATCATGCAGAACATCCACGCGGTCTGCGTGCGCTACGGAACTCAGTCCGACGGCTACATCAACTACGTCGTGGGCGCCAACATCGGCGGCTTCATGAAGGTCGCCAACGCCATGCTCGCCCAGGGCTGCGTCTAACAGGCAGTCCCAATACGAAAAAACCGGCCGGAAACAGTTTCCGGCCGGTTTTTCATTTTTCCGGGAATGTTTACAGAAAGAGCACCGCGAGGACGGACACAGCGAAGCCGCCGCAGAACCCGGCCAACACCTGCCGGCCGTTGTGACATCCCAGATAGAGGCGCGCCGATGCGAGCGCACCGGCACAGAGGATGGCGACCATCAGCGGAACGAGCATGTTGCCCACGCCGACGACGTTCATCACCACGAGCAGCGCCACAACGGCCCCCATGCCCGTCAGGTGGAGGCTGATCTTCCAGTAGAACGACACCACGAGGCACAGCACCTCGCAGCAGGCCGCGGCGATCATGAATTTGCGCAGGAAGATCGCCGAAGGAATCTTCGCGATGGTGATGGCGCACAGCACGTAGCAGACGGCCCCGACGAGCAACGGCAGGAAGCGTTCCTTGCGGTCGTCGATCCGGTAGTCCGAAATGCGGCCCAGCGAGCGCAGCACACCGAGCGCCAGGAGCGGAATGATGATCGCATAGAGCGCCACCACCCACAGTAAATAGAACTTCACGTTGGGAGGATAGTGCGAGAAGGTGGTCATCGTCAGCAGCACCGCCATCAGGTAGACGGGCAGCAGAAACGGGTGCAGAACCCAGGATATGCCGTTCGAAAGTTTTGTATAATTCATTGCTTCATTCATTAAAATAATCCCGGGCAGTTTCCGGAGGAAAGTGCGCAGAACCGAATCGGAGACCTGAAAGCCTGTCCTCTAAATCCCCTACTCGGAGGGGACTTATCGCATGCGACCGGAGCTCTGCCGGCAAGTTCCCTATATCTGCTTTCGCAGGCGTGCCACCGGGATACCGAGCATTTCGCGGTATTTGGCCACGGTGCGCCGGGCGATGCGGTAACCCTTCGAATTGAGAATGTCCATCAGCGTCTCGTCGGTCAGCGGGCGCCGCTTGTCCTCCTCGTCGATGCACTGCTGCAGAATGTTCTTGATTTCGTAGCTCGACACCTCCTCGCCCGAATCGGTCTGCATGGCCTCCGAGAAGAGCGATTTCAAGAGGATGATCCCGAACTGCGTCTGCACGTACTTGCTGTTCACCACGCGCGAGATGGTCGACACGTCCAGCCCCGTGCGGTCGGCGATGTCCTTGAGGATCATCGGCCGGAGTTTCGACTTGTCGCCGTCCTTGAAATACTCCTGCTGGTAGTCCAGAATGGTCTGCATCGTGCGCATCAGCGTGTCGTGCCGCTGCTTGATGGCCGAAATGAACCACTTCGCGGAGTCGATCTTGTTCTTCACGAACTGAATGGCCTCCTTGTCCTTCTCCTTCACCAGCCCGTCCGAACCCACCATTTCGCGGATCATGTCCATATAGCGGCGGTTGACGCGCACTTCGGGAACGTTGTAGGAGTTCAGCGAAAGGTTGAACCGCCCGTCCTGGTAGTCGAGAATGAAATCCGGAATGATATAGGGCGTGGTGTCCGTGCCGCCCTCGACGTAGAGGTTGCCGGGCTTGGGCGACAGATGCCTGATCTCGGCGATCGCATCGCGGAAATCGTCCTCGGAAATCTGCAGCCGCGCCATCAGTTTCTCGTAGTGCTTCTTGACGAACTCGTCGAAATAGTTGGTCAGAATCTTCTTGGCCAGCCGCCGCGGACGGGTGTTGACCGGCATCTGCGCCATCTGCAACAGCAGGCATTCGCGCAGGTCGCGCGCACCGATACCCGCCGGCTCCAGTTCGTGAATGATTCCGAGCAGGCGCTCCAGCTCTCCGGCCGTCGTTTCGAGGCCCATCGTGAAGGCGATGTCATCGGCCACGGACTCCAGGTCGCGGCGCAGGTAGCCGTCCTCGTCGATGCTGCCGATCAGGTAGACCGCCAGCCGCATGTCGCGCTCCGGCAGATTGCGGTAGCCCAGCTGCTCGACGAGGTATTCCTGCAGCGACCGCCCCTCGGTCAGATAGACGGGACGCTGCTTGTCGTCCTTCGAAAAGTTGTTGATGCGGCTCTTGTACGACGGCGTGTCGTCCTCCCGGAGGTATTCGTCGACGGAAATCTGCTGGGGCGGCTGCTCCTCGTCCTCGGCCGAACGCTCCTCCTCTTCCAGCACGATATTGTCTTCGATCTCCTGTTTGATGCGCTGTTCGAGCTGCACGGTGGGCAGCTCCAGCAGCTTGATCATCTGGATCTGCTGCGGAGAGAGCTTCTGCTGAAGCGAAAGTACCTGTTTCTGATTAATAGCCATATTGGGTCCAAATTAAGAATTACAGCATTCCGAATTTGGTCTCTTCATTTATCGGGTTCGTTTGAGTTTTCGAAAGTTGTCCAGGGACGATTTTCACAGGAAGCGGATGGAAATTGCAGATTTCGGGCTTCGTGCCGCAGGACACGGACGGGATGTACACGGGTACCACCCGTTCGAGTCCTGCAAGGGAAGTGCGGAATATGCTTTTCCAGGCGTTTCCTAAAAGTCGGCGTGTTGAGGAGTACGGGGGAACGGCTGCACGTCACGGATGTTGGTCATGCCCGTCACGAAAAGCAGCAGCCGGTCGAAGCCCAGGCCGAAGCCCGAGTGCGGAGCCGATCCCCAGCGGCGGGTATCGAGATACCACCATAGTTCCTTCTCGTTCATGCCTAATTCGGTGACTCTTGCATGAAGTTTGCCATAATCGGCCTCACGCTCCGAACCGCCGATGATTTCGCCGATTCCGGGGAACAATACGTCCATAGCGCGTACGGTCTTGCCGTCGTCGTTCTGCTTCATGTAGAAGGCCTTGATGTCCTTGGGATAGTTGATCAGGATGACCGGGCGCTTGAAATGCTCCTCCACGAGGTACCGCTCGTGCTCTGACTGCAGGTCGCAGCCCCAGTCGCAGGGGAACTCGAACTTGCGGCCCGAAGCCTTCAGAATCTCGATGCCTTCGGTGTAGTCGAGGCGCTTGAAATCGTGCTCCAACACAAAGTGCAGACGCTCCAGCAGCCCCTTGTCCCACATCTTGTTCATGAATTCGAGGTCCTCCTTGCAGTTGTCCAGCGCATACCGGATGAGGTATTTGAGGAAATCCTCGGCCAGCTCCATGTTGTCCTCCAGTTCGAAGAAGGCCGCTTCCGGCTCGATCATCCAGAACTCCGACGCATGGCGCGGGGTGTTCGAGTTTTCGGCACGGAACGTGGGGCCGAAGGTGTAGATGCGGCCCAGCGACAGCGCGCCCAGCTCGCCTTCGAGCTGGCCCGACACCGTGAGGTTGCACGCCTTGCCGAAGAAGTCCTGCGTGTAGTCGATCGCCCCCTCCCCGGTCCGGGGCAGGTTGTTCATATCGAGCGTCGTCACCTGGAACATCGCACCGGCGCCTTCGCAGTCCGAAGCCGTAATGATCGGAGTATGGAAATAGTAGAAGCCGTGTTTGTTGAAATATTCGTGGATGGCATAAGCCATGGCGTGACGGATACGGAGCACCGCCCCGAAGGTGTTGGTGCGCGGACGCAGGTAGGCGATGTCGCGCAGGAACTCCAGCGAGTGGCCCTTCTTCTGCAGGGGATAGCTCTCGGGGTCGGCCGTACCGTAAACCTCGATTTTCTCAGCCTGCACCTCGACGCCCTGTCCCGCGCCCGGCGAAGCCACCAGACGGCCGTCGACGCGGAGGCAGGCGCCCGTGGTCACGGGCTTGAGCCGCTCCTCGGCGATTTTGGCCAGATCGACCACCACCTGTATATTTCCTACGCACGACCCGTCGTTCAGGGCGATGAATGCCACGTTCTTGTTACCGCGCTTGGTGCGCACCCAGCCTTTTACGACGACGTCGGTATCGACAGCGCCCGATTTCAGGATTTCTACGATTCTCTGCGTTTTCATATCTCGATTTTGTCTGTGTTTCCAGTCGTTTTTTCCGAATTGCCAAAGTTAGCGATTATTTGTGATTTGTCAAAAAAAAAGTACCTTTGGTGTCGTAACGACACTTCCATACGTCGGAATGTTTTACGGGACTGCATGCAATTCCGTTTTGAACCCATCCAACTTTTTTGTATCTTTGGCTTCACCTTAGATACTCCCGCTCGGCAAATTGCAAACGCGTTTGCTTTTGCCCTCGTTTATTCGTATCTTTGTCCGGATTATACACACCCGCAAACGATGAAACGAACGATATTGACGGCTGCGCTGGCAGCCTGCACGCTCTCTGCGGCAGCCCAGATCATGGAGGAGAGGAATCCGGTCCCGATGGCGGCCGGAGGGGGCCGCGTCTACCGCACGGAAGTCGTCCCCTACGACGCGCGCCACGACGCCGAGGCCCGCAACCGCGAAGCCGGAGGCTACTGGATGGCCTTCAAACCCGAGGTGGCGGCAGCGGGCGACGCCATATCGGTCGTGGGCCAGACCGTGGACATCCCCTACGTCTGGACCGACGGCGACGTCTACCTGCACCTCGAAAACACCCGCTCGGCCTACACGCTGTGGGTCAACGATCAGCTCGTGGCCGAGGTCGAAGACTCGGCGACACCCGCCGAGTTCTGCCTTACGCCCTACATCCGGCAGGGTAAGAACTCGCTGAAACTGATCCTGCGCAACGCCGCGGCCGAGCAGCTCAACGCCATCCCCGCCAAGCGCAAACCCTTCGAAAACAGTTACCTCTACTATCAGAACAAACGCGCGATCGGCGACTTCGAGATCGCACTCGTGCCCGATTCGACCCGCCGGTTCGGCATCCTCGACTTGGCGATCGTGGTCCGCAACGCGTACAACTACGAGGAACCCGTCACCGTCGGTTACGACATCTATTCGCCGCAGGGCAAGCTGCTCGATTTCAACATGACCGAAATCACGATCCCCGGCCGCTCGACCGACACGGTGCGTTTCAGCCCCTTCATCTACCACACCTACGAGAACAAATGGGAGGCCGGGAGCAAAACGCCGCCGCTTTACAAGGTGATGCTTTTCACGCGCCGCAACGGAGTCTACAAGGAGTATATGCCCCTGAAGATCGGCTTCGGCAAGACCGAACTCGTCGACGGACGCATCATGCGGCTGGGTAAGGAGCTGAAACCCGTCAAGGCCGAATACAACGCCGCCGCCGACCGCAAGACGACGCTCGCGGAGCTGAAAGCCCTGAAGGCCAAAGGAAAGAACACGATCTGCCCGGACTATCCGCAGCCCGCATGGTTCTACTCCCTGTGCGACGAACTGGGCCTCTACGTCATCGACCGGGCGAACATCAACGCCCCGGAACGGAGCGGCGACCGCACCGTCGGGGGCACGCCGTCGAATGATCCGAAACTCGTCGGCGACTTCCTCGAACGCGTGAAGGCGATGTACTACCGTTCGCGCAATTTCACCTGCGTCATCGCCTATGAGCTGGGCGGACCCTCGGGCAACGGTTACAATATGTACAAGGCCTACCAATGGCTCAAATCGGTCGAAAAGTCCCGTCCGGTGATCTACGCCGATGCCGACGGCGAATGGAATTCGGACCTGTAAATACGATAACCAGATGAAAAAACTACTGCTGCTGCTGCTCTTCGCCGGTCTGCTCGACACGGGAAGTGTCCTGGGATGGGGACGCGAGGGGCACGAGACCATCGCCAAGATCGCCGAGCGCAACCTGACGAAAAAAGCCAAGAAGCGCATCGAGAAGTACCTCGGAGGCCACTCGATCGTCTACTTCGCCAAATGGATGGACGAATACCGCCACACCCCCGAATACAAGTTCACCAACAACTGGCACACCGCGCCGGTCAACGCCGAACTGCGTTACGAGGATTCGATGCTCACAACGGGCGGCAACGCTATCTACGGACTGGAGCAGGCCATCGAGAACCTGAAGAACTACCGCAGCCTCACCGACTCGGCCGTGGAGGTCAACCTCAAGTACGTCATCCACCTGACAGGCGACATGCACTGCCCGGCGCACATCAAGTACACGACGCACGACATGAAATACGACGTGCTGTTCGAGGACAAGTACCACAAGCCGCACAAATTCCCCATCCACAGCGTCTGGGACAACGAGATCATCACCACCACGCGCATCTGGTCGGTCAGCGAGTGGGCCGACGAGCTGGACCGCCTTCCGAAGGCCGAAAGGCAGGCCGTCGCCGCCGGGACGCCGCGCGACTGGCTCCACGACAGCGCCGTCGTGTGCGAGGCGCAGTTCGAATGGGCGAAGCCCGGCCAGCGTCTGGGGCAGGATTTCCTGAACGAGGCCTTGCCGCTGATCGAGCACCAGATCCGCAATGCCGGATACCGTCTTGCCCGTGTGCTGAACGAACTGTTCGGATAGCACCCCCGGACCCGAAGTCCCGATGCCGCGCCCCGAAGCGCGGCATCGCCGTTTCCGGGCGGGAAAAACGATTTGTCCGAACCGAATAAAAAGGCTATCTTTGCGCCGTACTGCGCCCGACGCACGCGCAGGCGGAACACAATGACCATAGAGCTGATCGTCATAGGAAAGACCGATTCGAAAGAGATCGCCGCGCTGGTGGAACTGTATGCCCGGCGCGTGAATCACTATTGCCGGTTCGCCGTCACCTCGCTGCCCGACGTGCGCAACACCAAAAACATGACCGTCCGGCAGCAGCGCACGGCCGAAGGCGAAGCCATCCTGCGCCAGCTTGCCGACGGCGACTACGTGACGCTGCTCGACGAACGCGGCGAGGAATACCGCTCGGTGGAGTTCGCGCTGTGGCTGCAAAAGCGGCTGAACAGCGGCGTGAAACGCCTGGTACTGGTCATCGGCGGTCCCTACGGCTTCTCGGACGAGGTTTACGCGCGCGCCGACGGCCGCCTGTCGCTCTCGCGCATGACCTTCTCCCACCAGATCGTGCGGGCCATCTTCGCCGAGCAGATCTACCGGGCCTTCACCATCCTCAACAACGAACCCTACCACCACGAATGATGCAGCAGCGCCCCGCCATAGCCGTCCTGACCACCAATGTCCTCGTAGGCGTGGGACTGCGCTCCATCCTCGAAAAAGCGGCCCCGGCCGCCGATGTGGATTTGTTCGGCGATTTTCAGGAATTTGCGGACGCCGATCCGGAGCGGTTCATCCATTATTTCGTCACGGCGCAGCTCTTCGCGGCGCACAACGCCTTTTTCCGCGCCCGCAGCCACAGAACCATCGTCCTCACCAACGGACAGACGCCCGCCGGGATGCACTGCATCGACGTGCAGTGCGACGAGGAGCGGTTCGTGCGCTCGCTCATGCAGCTGCAACACAGCGTCCGCCGTCCGGAGCACGCCCTGCCCGCCCCGCCGCAGGCCGCGCAGCCGCTCACGGAACGCGAAGCCGAAGTGCTGACGCTCATCGCCGGCGGACTGATCAACAAGCAGGTCGCCGACCGGCTGGGAATCGGCCTGACGACCGTGATCTCCCACCGCCGCAACATCATGGAGAAGCTCGGCATCCGCACCGCCGCCGGGCTGGTGGTCTACGCCCTCGCGGCGGGCTACGTCGATCCCGACGGGATGTGACGCGCCTCCTCATAAATTAGGATTGCACCGACCGAAATAAAACCGTTACTTTGTACACCCGATAACCGCAACCGACACATGCACCGCAAATCGCTCGTCATACCCCTGCTGCTGCTGGCCTCCGCGGCCGCGGCCCGCGCCGCGGGCGGCAACGGCCCGGCGCCGGACACGGAGACGGCCGACACGGTGATCGTGGTGGACAAGGTGCAGGTGACGGCCATCAAACAGGGACTGGTGCTGCGGTCGCAGCCCGTCGCGGCGTCGATCGTCGGCAGCCGCGCCATCGAACGGGGCCGCATCGGGGCGGTGAAGAACCTCTCGCAGACGGTTCCCAACTTCCACGCCCCGGACTACGGTTCGCGCATGACCTCGTCGATCTACGTACGGGGACTCGGGGCGCGCATCGACCAGCCGGTCATCGGACTTAACATCGACAACGTTCCGGTGCTGAACAAGGACAACTTCGACACGGAGCTGGCCGACGCCGAGCGCATCGAGGTCCTGCGCGGCCCCCAGTCGACGCTCTACGGCCGCAACACGATGGGAGGCGTGGTGAACGTCTACACGCTCTCGCCGCTCACTTACGAAGGCGTGCGGCTCATGGCCGAATACGGCAGCGGGGATTCCTACCGTTTCCGAGCCTCGTCCTACTACAAGCTCGCGCCCGACCTCGGCATGGCCGTGACGGGCTACTACACCCATACGGGCGGCTTCTTCGAAAATCAGTGCACGGGCGAAAAGTGCGACCGGGAGCGGCTGGGCGGAGGACGCTGGAAAATGCAGTGGCGCAGCCGCCGGGGAGTGCGCATCGACAACACGCTCGCGTTCTCGGTGCTGGACCAGGGGGGCTATCCCTATGCCTACGTCGGCGAGGACATCGTGCGCGACGGCAAAACCGTCATCCGCAACGGGGAGATCGCCTACAACGACCCCTCGTCCTACCGCCGCACGACCGTCAGCGACGGGCTTACCGTGCGCTACGACACCGAAAAGTACTCCGTCTCGTCGATCACCTCGTACCAGTATTCCGACGACGAGATGAACCTCGACCAGGACTTCACGCCCGAATCCTGGTTCACCCTCCGGCAGGCCCGGCGCGAGCACGCCCTGACCGAGGACGTCGTGTTCCGGTCGCGCGACGGGCGGCGCTACGGCTGGCTGTTTGGGGCCTTCGGCTTCTACCGCCACGGAACGATGGACGCCCCGGTGAATTTCAAACGGACGGGCATCGAGGAGCTGATCCTCGGAAACGCCAACGTCAGCCCCGATCTGGTCTACACGATGGATGCCGACGAACTGCCGCTCTACTCCGATTTCCGCATGCCTTCGTACGGCGCAGCGCTCTACCACGAATCACGCCTTACGCTGGGCCGCTGGCGGATCACGGCCGGCATACGCGCCGATTACGAACGCACACGGCTGCGCTATCACAGCAAAGCCGACATGAGCTACTCTTTAAGCGTCAACGGGGGAGCACCGTTTCCCCTCGGAATCGCCATCGACGAGACGAACGAGATAGCCCACTCCTATACCGAAATACTCCCGAAATTCTCGGCGATGTACAGCTTCGATGAGATGCGCAACCTCTACGTTTCCATAGCCCGGGGCTACAAGGCCGGAGGATTCAATACGCAGATGTTCTCGGACATCCTGCAGGAGAAAATCAAATGGCAGATGGCTTCGGGAATCCCTTACGAAGAGCCGGACCTCATGTCCTATAAACCCGAATACAGCTGGAACTACGAACTGGGCGGCCATTTCTCGTGCATGGACGGCGCCGTGCGGGGCGATTTCGCGCTGTTCTACATCGACGTCCGCGACCAGCAGATCACGGTCTTTCCCGAGGGGCAGACCACGGGCCGCATGATGACCAACGCAGGACGCACGCGCAGCCTCGGGGCCGAAGCGGCATTGCAGGTTTCGCCGTGGCGGCAGTTGGACATCAACCTGGCCTACGGCTACACCGACGCCCGGTTCGTGAAGTACGAGACCACCGTGAAAGACGACGCCGGCACCCCCGTGCGCATCAGCTACAAGGATAATCGCATCCCCTACGCCCCGCAGCACACCCTCTCGGCCAATGCGGCGTGGACCGTAGCGACGGGTGTGACGTGGCTCGGCGACGTGGTCCTGCAGACCGGGGTCCGCTGTGCGGGGCGCATCTGGTGGAACGAGGAGAACTCGCTCTCGCAGCCGTTCTACGCCCTCGCGGACGCCTCCGTACGGTTCGAGCACAAGCACTATTCGCTCGACATCTGGGGCCGCAACCTCGGAGGAGCGCGTTACGACGTCTTCTATTTCAAGTCGATCGGCAACGAGTTCGTCCAGCGCGGACGCCCCCGGACTTTCGGCATCACCCTGAATATAAACATATAAAAAATAATCTCGTTATGAAAAAATTCTTCCTCCTTCTGTTCGCCGCCGCGGCATTCGCGGCCTGCAACGACGATGACGGTGAACCCAAGATCCGTTATGCCACGATCAACGACGGTATCGTAAACGGTCTGATGCAAGGTATCAATATGCATTTCTACGGCACCGCTATGGTCACCGAAGAGCAGCAGAACAGCACCTACACCGACAATGAAGCCTATTTCGAGTTTGCGGGCGGTCCGGAAAATTTCTCCCTCTACATGCACAAAACGCGCTTCGCCGCCAACATGCCGCCCCTCGAAATGAAGATTCCGCATACGGCTTACACGGGCGACGGCAATTCGATCGCCTTCTCCGAGGTGAGCATCGTCCCCGAAGTGAACCTGCCCAACAGCACCGGCGGCGGATACAGCTACCAGCCCATGCCGGCCTACACGCTTACCGAAGTCGAAGGGGCGATCGACGGCGTCAACTGCCGCGTCAGCTTCATCTGTAACGTTCCCAAACTGGGAACCTATCGAATGGAATACGAAGGCAAACTGATTATCAAAGAATAAATTCACAAAGTCATGAAACCCGAATACAAACCTTTCGTAGACTCCCTGATCGAACTCTGCATCCGGGAAGACATCGGCGACGGCGACCACACGTCGCTTTCGTGCATCCCCGCCGACGAGCACGGACGCATGCGCCTCTTGTGCAAGCAGGAGGGCACGATCGCCGGCATCGAAATCGCACAACTGGTGCTGCAGCGCCTCGATCCGGAAATGAAATTCGAACAGATCCTGCACGACGGCGACCGTGTCGCGCCCGGCGACGTGGCCTTTTACGTCTCGGGACGCCTGCGCTCGCTGCTTCAGGCCGAGCGCATCCTGCTGAACATCATGCAGCGTATGAGCGGCGTGGCGACCCAGACGGCCGTTTACGTCAAGCGGCTGGAGGGTCTCCACACCAAGGTCCTCGACACGCGCAAGACCACGCCCGGCATGCGCGTGCTGGACAAAATGGCCGTGAAACTGGGCGGCGGCGAGAACCACCGCATGGGACTCTTCGACATGATCCTGCTGAAGGACAACCACATCGACTTCGCCGGCGGCATCCGTCCCGCAATCGAAGGCGTGCGCGAATATCTCAAGGCCAAGGGCAAGAATATCCCCATCGAGTGCGAGGTCCGCTCGCTGGAAGACATCGACGAGGTGTTCGCGGCGGGCGGAGTCGACCGCATCATGTTCGACAATTTCACGCCCGAAATGACCCGCAAGGCGGTCGAGAAGGTCGCCGGACGCTGCGAGACCGAATCGAGCGGCGGCATCACGCTCGAAACGATGCGCGACTACGCCCAGTGCGGCGTCGACTTCATCTCGGTAGGCGCGCTGACGCACCAGATCAAATCGCTCGACATGTCGCTGAAGGCCTGCGAATAACCGATGAAGCGCCTGCTCCATACGCCGCTGGCACTGCTCGTGTGGCGCATCGCACTGCTCTACGCGGTGCTGATGCTCTGCCGCGCGGCGTTCTGGATCTACAACGCCGCCCTGCTCGGTCCGCTGACGTGGGGTGAGCTGGGACCGCTGCTGGCCGGAGCGTTGAAATTCGACACAGCGTCGGTCGTCTATGCCGACGGCGTGTTCATCCTGCTGTCGCTCGTACCCCTGCACCTGCGCGAACGGCGCTGGTACCGGGGCATGCTGTTCTGGTATTACGTGGTCGTCAACGCCGTGCTGGTCGCGGCCGCGAACCTCGCCGACACGGTCTATTTCCGCTACACGCAGAAGCGCTTCACGGCCGATGAAATCTTCTTCGCCGACAACGACAACTCGTTGCAGTTAGTCGGTAAATTCATGGCCGAGAACTGGTATCTCGTGCTGTTGTGGGCGGGACTCGTGACGCTGCTGGCGTGGGGTTACCGGCGCCGGGTGCGGGAGGAGAGCCTCTTCAGCCGCGGCTGGGCCTACTATGCCGGCGGCACGATCGTCTTCGCCCTGGCGGCGGGGCTGAGCATCGCCGGGATGCGCGGCGGCATGACCCGCATGACCCGTCCGATCACCCTTTCCAACGCCACGCTCTACACCGCCGACAGCGGCAAGGCCAACCTGATTTTAAGCAACCCGTTCTGCATCCTGCGCACCGTCGGCAGCGCGGGAAGCGTCAAATACAAAAAACAGTTCACCCCCGAAGAGCTGCCGCGGCATTTTACGCCCGTGCACCGGCCCGCCGACAGCGCAGCCGTGGACCTCACGGGACGCAACGTCCTGGTTTTCATCATGGAGAGCATGTCGGCCGAACACTCCGCATTCCTCCATCCGGAACTCTACGCCGATCTCCCGGAAAAGGGCTTCACGCCCTTCCTCGACTCGCTGATGCGCAACGGACTAGTGTTCAAACGGATGTACGCCAACGGCACACGGTCCATCCAGGCCATGCCTTCGGTGCTGGGAAGCATCCCCTCGTTCCGCACGCCGTTCGTGCTGATGCCGCAGTCGTTGGGCGAGAGCCGCCAGCTGCCCGCCATGCTGGCGGACAAGGGCTATGCGACTGCCTTCTTCTGCGGCTCGGAACGCGGCTCGATGGGCTTCGGAGCCTATGCCCGTTCGGCAGGCGTCGAGCGGCTGGTGAGCCGCGAGGACTACGAGGCGAAGCACGGCACGGGGGATTTCGACGGCTACTGGGGCATCTGGGACGAAGAGTTCCTGCAATTCACGGGCGAGGAGCTGGCGGCGATGCCCGAACCCTTCTTCGCCGCGCTGTTCACCCTCTCGTCGCACCACCCGTTCGTCGTACCCGAAAAGTACGCCGCGACGCTGCCCGATGGCTACACCCGGATTCACAAGGGCGTGGCCTACGACGACCGGGCGTTCCGCCTCTTTTTCGAACGCTTCGGCGGCGAGGAGTGGTTCCGCCGCACGATCTTCGTCTTCGTCGCCGACCACGTGTCGTCGGAGAAATTCGCGGAGGAGACGCGCTCCTACCCGGGCAACATGCACATCATCGGCTTCATCTACACCCCCGACGGCGCACTGCGGGGCGAGGTCGGCGAGGTCACGCAGCAACTGGATATCATGCCCACGGTGCTGGGCCTCGTGGGCAACACCGAGCCCTACTTCGCTTTCGGGCGCGACGTGCTGAACGAACCGCAGCGGCCCCGCTGGTCGGTCAGCTACGACGGGCGGTTCCGTGCGCTGACCGGCGAAGGCGCGGTCGTGCTCGACGATTCGGACATGGATGTGCAGGAATGCCCGGCCACCCCGGCCGCCGACAGTCTGGCACAGAATTTCCGGGCGCTGGTCCAGCAGTATTACACCCATATCGAGAAAAAGAGCTATACGGCAAATGATTGAATTCAAACCCGTGCGCCTCGAAGACCGGGCGGTCATCGAGCGTTATACCATGCCCTCGGGCATCTGCAACTGCGACCTCGCCTTCGCCAACATGTACTGCTGGCAGGCGGTGTTCCACAGCGCGTGGGCCGAGATCGGCGGATTCCTGGTGATCCGCTTCCAGATCGACGGCGGCGAGCGCATCGGCTACATGCAGCCCGTCGGCGAGGGCGATTTCGGCCCGATCCTCCCCCTCCTGCGCGAGGACGCCCACGCCCACGGACAGCGGCTGCGGATCATCGGCCTGACGGACGAGGGCCGCGACACGATCCGCCGGGTCGTTCCCTGCCATTTCGCGTTCGAGTCGGACCGCGCGCTGGAGGATTACGTCTACTCGGCCGACGATCTTCGCAACCTCGCCGGACGCCGCTATCAGCCCAAGCGCAACCACATCAACCGCTTCACTTCCGAATATCCCGACTACCGCTACGAGGAGCTGACGCCCGACCGCTTCGGGGAGTGCATGGCCCTCGAACGCGAATGGCGCAAGGCCCACGAAGGGCACACCTCGGAACTGTGCGCCGAACAGCGGGCCATGCAGCGGGCCTTCGAGCATTTCGAAGAATTGGGGCTTATAGGCGGCTGCATCTACGTCGGCGACCGTTTGGCGGCTTTCACCTACGGCTCGGCGGTCAACGACCACACGTTCGACACCCACGTCGAGAAGGCCGACACGGAGTTCGACGGCGCCTTCACCGTCATCAACAAACTCTTCGCGCAGCACCTCCCCGAGCGTTTCACGCTGATCAACCGCGAGGAGGACCTCGGGCTGGACGGACTGCGGCAGGCCAAACTATCCTACCACCCGGCGTTCCTCCAGCACAAATTCACGGCGATCTGCATGCACCCCGACGAGTTGGCCTGCAAAGAGCTTTGGATGAAGGCCTTCGGCGACGACGAACAGTTCGCCGACTCGTTCATCATGCGCTATTACTCCCGCCGCCGGATGCTGACGGCCGAGGCCGAAGGCCGCACGGCGGCGATGCTCCACCTGCTGCCGTTCCGGACGGAGCTGGGCCGCACGACCTATATCTACGGCGTAGCGACAGACCCCGCGTTCCGGGGACGCGGACTGGCCTCGCAGCTCATGCGCGAAGCGATGCGGCTCATCGCGGACCGCGGCGACGACGCGGCGTTCCTCATCCCGACGCCCGGCAAGGAGTGGCTCCGGGAATTTTACGGACGCTTCGGCTTCGCAGGCGACGTTCCGACGGAGTTCGTTTCCGCGGACCGCTTCGACTTCGGCACGGGCGACGCGGCCGCCGACCGGGCGATGGTCTGGCGGCGCACCCCGGAAGGGCCGCTCCCCGAACAGCTCACCGCCACTTGGCATTCATAGCCCGGGACTCTCCTCCGCGAGAGTCTTTTTTTTGCCTGCTCCGGAATCCGCCCCACCCTGTTGCTCCCGGCGCAGGCGACAGCCTGCTCCGAACGGCCGGAACCGGTTCCGGCAACACCTCCGGTTCCGCCCGGCACTCGTCTTCGCCACACCGTTTTCCGCCCGGCCGTCGCCGAAAAAACAGTCATCCGACAGTTTCGTTTCATAACCATTCCATAAATCAAGGACAACAAAAAAGAGATAAAAGGGAAATACTTAATCTTTCAAGCGAAACATGAGCAATATTTAAAATTTTTTATTTGCAAAAAAAGTCCTCCGATTTTGTTTTTTAATAAAATAAGTTTAATTTTGAAATACGTTCGAAACACAATCGAAACTAATTTAAGTTATATTTGAAAAGTTTTTCAGACAGGAGCGACAGCGCTAAACAGATGGTTACCATATATATAATGGGAGACGGGAAGGCCGGCAGGGCGACAAACGGGGACTTCGGGACGGAGTTCCCGACCGGAAATTTCCGGGCCTCTACGGCTCTCGGATAACCGGTAATTACAAAATCGCATACAAATAAAAAAATATAAAACAAGGACTAAAAATGAAAAATGTAATAAAGTATTTGTTGCTGGGACTCATCGTCGTCTCGCAATTTTTCGCCTGCGGCGGCAGCGATGACAACAAGACGCCCGCAGACAATTTCGACGTGCAATTCACGGTTCCGGGATCGGTAGACGTCACCGAAGGCGGCGAGTGCACGTTCGCCGTAACCGGTGGGGGGGGGAAATCGCCCCTAACCACTGACACATTCATTCTTGAGTCGGACGCAGGCATCTCCTATGTCTGCCCCATCATCAACACCTCTTCCGAAAGTTTCACCGTACGCCTGGCCGACGGGTGTGAAACGGGTTACTACAAAGTCTTCGTCAAAAGGGACACGCGCAAAAAATCGTTCGGAAGAATCTACATCAACATCGTCGAGGACATAGGTTTCGAACCGGATGCGGGCACCACGGTCTACGGGATCGTGTCGTCGGCCGGCGTCGGTGTGAAAAACGTCGTAGTGTCCGACGGCGCGGAAGTGACCGTCACGAACGAGGAGGGCATCTACCAGCTCAAATCGGCCAAGAAATGGGGATATGTCTTCATCTCCGTTCCGAGCGGCTACGAAGTTCCGTGCGACGGCGTGCTCCCGCAGTTCCACCGCGCGCTCAAAAACAGCCCCAGTGTCGTCGAAAGAGCCGATTTCAAACTCGAAAAGGTCGACGGCCAGGACTCCTACAAAATCTTCATGCTCGGCGACATGCACCTCGCCAACCGCACGAACGACCTCCGGCAGTTCGCCGAATTCACCTCCGACCTCACGGACTACATGACCCGCCACAAGGGCGAGAAGATGTATGCGCTCACCCTCGGGGACATGACCTGGGATCTCTATTGGTATTCGAACAGCTACTATTTCCCCCAATACCTGAACACCATCAACAGCCAGGTCAAGGATCTGCCGATCTTCCACACCATGGGCAACCATGACAACGACTTCAAGACCACGTCGGACTACGATGCGGCGGTCAAGTACGTGGATCAGATCTGCCCGACCTACTACTCGTTCAACATCGGCAAGATCCATTATGTCGTCATGGACGATATCGATTGCAGCGGCTACGACGGAACCGATTCCCGCAATTATGTCAAGAGCCTCTCCGGCGAGCAGCTGGACTGGCTGGCGAAAGACCTGTCGTATGTAGCCAAGACGACCCCCGTCGTCGTTGCAATGCATGCGCAGGTATTCTATCCGACCACGACGGGATTCAAGATCGACCACGATTCGGCCAATACCCAGCGGCTTTTCGACATCCTCGACGGATATACGGTCCATTTCGTGACGGGGCATACCCACATGACCTTCAACGTAACGCCCGACGCCTCGATCGTAGGCGGGCGGAACTTCCGGGAACACAACTCCGGTTCGGTATGCGCTTCGTGGTGGTGGTCCGGCAACCTCACGTCCGGAGTTCATGTCGGGACCGACGGAACCCCGGGCGGCTACGGCATCTGGGACATTTCCGGGACCGATTTAAAATGGCTGTACAAATCGACGGGCTGGCCCGAAGAGTACCAGTTCCGCAGCTACGACCTGAACAACGTGCATTTTTCGATGGCCGACGTTCCGCTGATGCCTTCCGACATCTCCGCTTCGGTCAAGAACGCCTATATGCAATATGTCAACGCCTATCCGCAGAACAACGACAACGAGGTGCTGATCAACATCTGGAACTGGAATTCGGACTGGACGTTGAGCGTCGTCGACAAAAACCGCAAGACGCTGCCCTACACCGAAGTCTGGGCCTACGACCCGCTCCATATCGCGGCGCTCTCGGTCAAGCGGTTCAACAACGCGGGACTCAAGTCGACCCCGTCGTTCATCACCGACAAGTTCACGCACTTCTTCAAGGTGAAGGCGGACGATGCGGACACCGACCTTGTGATCACCGTCAAGGACGAATTCGGAAACGAGTGGACCGAAAACATGCAGCGGCCGAAAGCATTCTCCACGGATGCCTACCGACGCAAGTGATTTTCGCTACATACCCAACCACAATCATCATTTACTAACCAACAAACACAGATCTTATGAGAGTATTAAGACCACTGGTTCTATCTCTTCTTCTGGTATTGGGAGGGGGAATAACAGCCCTTTCGGCCCAGAACAGGGAGGTGTCGGGAAAAGTCCTCGACGCCAATCAACAGCCGCTCGTGGGTGTAGCCGTTCTGGTCGATGGTACGACCAAAGGCGTCACAACCTCTGAAAACGGCACCTTCAAAATCCAGGTTCCGTCGGGAGAAGCCGTTCTCCAGGTCACCTGCCTGGGTTACCTGCCCCAGAAAGTGACGGTTCCCTCAAGCCGGAACAGCATCACGATCTACCTGCAAGAGGACGCCATCATGCTCGATGCAACCGTCGTAATCGGCTACGGTACGCAGAAAAAAGTCAACCTGACCGGCGCCGTTGCGACCGTAGGGAGCAAGGAGCTCGAAAACCGCGTCACCCATTCGCTGGGCAGCATGTTGCAGGGTTCCGTAGCGGGTCTCAACATCACCACCTCCTCGGGTAAACCCGGCAGCACGCCGGCGATCAACATCCGCGGCGTCAACTCGATCAACTCGGCCGACCCGCTCGTGCTGATCGACGGCGTGGTGGGCGACCTGAACCGCGTCAACCCCAACGACGTGGAGTCGATCTCGGTCATCAAGGACGCTTCGGCGGCAGCCGTCTACGGCGCCCGCGCAGCCTTCGGCGTCATCCTGGTCACCACCAAGAACGGCTCGGCCCAGGACGGCAAGGCGACGGTGCGTTACAGCGGCCGTTTCGGCTGGGAGGAGGCCACGACCTCGACCGACTACGAGAACCGCGGTTACTGGTCGGTCTATACGGTCAACAAGTTCTGGCAGGCCGACTCCGGAACGAACTATGTCAAATACAACGATCACGACATGCAGCAGCTGCTGGCGCGCGTGAACGACAGGACCGAGCATCCCGACCGTCCGTGGGTCGTCGAAGAGATCCGCAACGGCCGCAAACAGTGGGTCTACTACGGCAACTACGACTGGTGGGACATGCTCTTCCAGCAGCGTCGGCCCGTGCAGCAGCACAACATCTCGCTCAGCGGCGGCACGAAGGACATCAAATACCTCGTCTCGGGCGCCTATGACCGCCAGGAAGGTATTCAGCGCGCACATCCCGACGTGTATAACAAGTACAACCTGCGTGCGAAACTCGATTTTCGGATCAACCGGTGGGCAACGCTCTCGAACAACACGTCGTTCTTCTCGTCGAATTACAAGTCTCTGGGAGACGGCAGCGTAGACAACACCATCGCTTACAGCGCCCGCCACGCACTGGCCAACTTCCCCATGAAGAACCCCGACGGATCGTGGCTTTACAGCACGCCGTATCTCGATTACAAGATCGCCAACGGACGCCACATCCTGCTCAACGAAGGCACGCACCGCAACGTCGACCGCTCGAACGACTTCTCGAACACGACACGCCTGGTCATCACGCCGTTCAAGACGTTGAGCATCACGGGTGACTTCACCTACCGCCTCTACCAGAACCGCAATACGAGCCGCAGTTCCGCAATGAACTACCGCGAATACCCCGACGGGCCGCTGCTCGCCTACGACACGGGCGCCGGCATGAACCAGCTCGACGAAGTGGTTCAGACGCGCAACTACTATTCGGCCAACGTCTACGCCAACTACGACGAAACGTTCGGCGAGGCGCACCACGTGTCGGCAACCGCCGGATTCAACTACGAAACGTGGGCCAGCAAGAACGTCTCGGTGGCAGGCATCAACCTCTCCTCCATAAACCTCGACGACCTGAATCTGGCAACGGGCTCTCCCACGGAGGGCGCTTACGGCGGCGGCCAGAACGAATACGCCCTGGCAGGCTTCTTCGCCCGTATCAACTACGACTACAAAGGGCGCTACCTCTTCGAGGTGAGCGGACGCTACGACGGATCGTCGCGTTTCGCACCGGGCAACCGCTGGGGCCTGTTCCCCTCGGCATCGGCCGGATGGCGCATCTCCGAGGAGCCGTTCTTCGGCAACGCCAAAGACCTGGTGGACAACCTCAAGCTGCGCGCTTCGTTCGGCAGCTTGGGCAACCAGAACGTGTCGTCCTACTACACCTACATGCGCCTGATCACGAACAACGATTTCAGCAACTACACCTTCGACGGCAGCATAAAGGGCAAATACTCCTCGCTGGGCGCCCCCGTGGCCTCCGACCTGACCTGGGAAACCGCCCAGCAGTGGGACCTGGGTCTGGATCTCACCATGCTGAACAACCGGCTCAACTTCACCGGCGACGTCTACATCCGCGACACGAAGGACATGCTGACCGACGGAATGGCGCTGCCCGGCGTATACGGGGCCGATTCGCCCAGCATGAACTCCGCCGAACTGCGCACGAAGGGTTATGAACTCTCCGTCAGCTGGCGCGACCAGTTCAAACTCGCCGGCAAACCGTTCGAATACAGCGTCGGTTTCAACATCAGCGACTACAAGAGCGTCATCACCAAATACGACAACAACCCGAACAAGTCATTGACCAACCTGACAAAGGGAGATTATTACGTCGGCATGGAGATCGGCGAAATCTGGGGCTTCAAGACCGACGGGTTCTTCAAGACCACCGAAGAGGCGCAGGCCTATGCCAAAGAGGTCGACCTGAGCTACAGCTCGGGCCGTCTGACCGGCGGCTGGCAGGCAGGCGACCTGAAGTTCCTCGACCTGGACGGCAACCACATCTGGGGAGTCGGCAGCGACACCGTGGACGATCCCGGCGACCGGACGATTCTGGGCAACTCGCTCCCGACGTTCTCCTACGGCATCAACGCCTCGATCCGCTGGATGGGCTTCGACGCTTCGGTCTTCTTCCAGGGAACGGGCAACCACTACTGGTACCCCCACGCACAGATGATGCCTTTCTGGGGCTGCTATTCCTATCCCTACCTTTCCTACCTCCCGACGGATTTCCTCGGCAAGGTATGGGCGGAAGACAATACCGACGCCTATTTCCCGCGTGCAAGAGCCTATTCTTCATCGGGAGGCTATCTGAGCAAGGTCAACGACCGTTACCTGCAGAATATCCGCTACCTGCGCCTGAAGAACCTGACCGTCGGCTACACGATCCCCGCGACCCTCACCAAGAAGGCCGGCATCGACCAGATCCGCATCTATTTCTCGGGCGAGAACCTCTGCTACTGGTCGCCGCTCAAAAAGAACTCCAAGTACGTCGATCCCGAAGCCGCCATCAACCGCAGTTCCGACGTGAGCAACAACGCCTACTATCCGTGGGCCAAGACGTTCATGTTCGGCATCGACATCACCTTCTAATTTCAAAATCCGAATATCATGAAGCGATTAATCATATTGGCAGCAACGCTGATTGCAGGATTATCGGCCTGCGACTCCCTGCTGGACAAAGAACCGTTGGATCGGGTGACGCAGTTCGACTATTTCAAGACGAAAAGCGACCTGGAACTCTTCTCCAACCCCTTTTACGACAACCTGCTGGACAAGACGCCCTACGATGAGCAGAACGACCTGCTCGTTCAGATGACCCTCTCCGATATCCTCTACGGAGGCGACAAACGCACCGTTCCCAACACCGGCGGCGGCTGGTCGTGGGGCAACCTGCGCCGCATAAACACCTTGCTGGAATATGTCGACCAATGCGAAGACAAGGACGCTGTGCTCGAATATACCGCCTTGTCCCGGTTCTTCCGCGCCGCCTTCTATTTCGACAAGGTGAAACGTTTCGGCGACGTGCCCTGGTACGACACACAGCTCGGATCGGCGGATCCCGACCTCTACAAGGCGCGCGATTCGCGGGAGCTGGTCATGACCAAGATGATCGAGGATGTCGACTTCGCCATCAACAGCGGCGGTCTGACCGAGGAGGTGACGCCCTACCGCGTCAACAAATGGGCGGCACTGGCGCTGAAAGCGCGGTTCTGCCTCTTCGAGGGAACCTACCGCAAATACCACGGCATCAACCTCGAGGGACACGACTACACCTATTATCTGGAGGAAGCCGCCAAGGCTGCCAAAAAGATCATTGACGAAGGTCCCTACAAGATCTACTCCACCAAAAATCCGGACAAGGACTACATGATGCTTTTCGCACAGGAGAATGCCAGCACCGAAGAGTATATCCTCGCCATCCGGAACAGCTACGAGGCCCAGGTCTACCACAATGCGACGGCCTACACGCTGTTGCCGACACAGGGACGCCCGGGCTACACCCGCAAATTCATCAACATGTACCTGATGAAGAACGGCACGGCGTTCACCGACCGGACCGACGGGTGGCAGACGCTGCCTTTCACCGAGGAGGTGAAGGACCGCGACCCGCGCTTGGCGCAGTCGATCCGCACCCCGGGTTACAAACGTATCGGCGCAAAGCGGGTGCAGGGACCCGATCTCGGCGTCACGATCACCGGCTACCAACCCATCAAATTCGTTCAGGACACGACTGCCTCGGGAGGACAGATCGACCGCAACGACCGTTCGACCTGCGACATGCCGGTTTTCCGCTATGCCGAAGTGCTGCTCAACTACGCCGAGGCCAAGGCCGAACTGGGAACGCTCACACAGGATGACCTGACCATCTCCGTCAACGAAATCCGAAACCGGGTAGAGATGCCGGCCCTCAACATGGCAGAAGCCAACAAGAATCCCGACTGGTATCTTTCGTCCGAAGAGTACGGCTATCCCAACGTGACCGGCGCCAACAAGGGCGTCATTCTGGAAATCCGCCGTGAACGGGCTGTCGAACTGATCCAGGAGGGTCTCCGTCTTCAGGATCTGTATCGCTGGAAAGCCGGCTACTGCATCGACCAGACCATTTCCGGCATGTATTTCCCGGGCCCCGGCGAATACGACCTTTCGGGCAAAGGAAAGACCGATCTGATTCTCTATACGGCAGGAAGCACCAAACCCAAAGACGAAGAAGGTGTTTCGGTATACGAACTCGGTTCGGACATCATTCTCTCGGAGGGGAACAAAGGCTATGTCTACTATCACAAAACCGTAGAGAATCTGCGCACTCCGTTCAACGAGGAGCGCGACTACCTCTACCCGATTCCCAGCGGCGAGCGTTCGCTTAACCCGAACCTCACACAGAATCCGGGATGGAGCGACGGACTTAATTTTTAAGTTGGAAATAACCTAAAAAACAAGATTATGAGATTTGTAAAATATATGACAGCCCCGATCCTCATGGCGGCCCTGTGTTCCTTCTGGGGCTGCGACAAGGATGAGGACCATCTTTCCGAAGCTGTTCTGGCAAGTGCCAATACCCTGAATTTCGAAGCGGAAAGAGCGGCGGAAAAGATCATCACCATCTATGCCGACGCCGACTGGGTGACGGAAGTCCCCGACTGGGTGACGGTAACACCCGATTCGGGGACCGGCGTCATGGACGTGACGATTTCGGTGACCGACAACATGCGCGACGGTGCGGAGGACAATCCCCGCAAAGCGGCCCTCGTCTTCAAGGGACGGACTCTTGCAAGCCGCGCCGAGGTGCTCATCATGCAGAACGGAGACAAATACCGCGATGTGAAGGAGTACACGGCAGGTGAACTCGCCGCCCTGGCGGACGAAACGGTCATTTCCGTACCGTCGGCGATCGTCGTGGCCGTGACGACCAAAGGCTTCGTCATCAGCGACGACCGGAATACGGACAATATCTTCGTCTCGAACAGTACGGCGGTTGCCGTCGGCGACAAGATTTCGCTGCTGGGAACCAAGTCGTCCGATTCGCAGAAACTCGCTACGGTAATCGACTGCGACGAGGTGACGGTTCTGTCCGGCGGAGCGGTCAACTACCCCGAACCGGAGGACATCAGTGCGAAAATCGACGACTACACCTCCTCCAAACGGGGATACGTCACCGTCAAGGGCATCTTCAACGGCAGCAGCCTCTCCGTTTCGGAGGACGCCAAGTATTCGGTCAGCGTCGTGGACGCACCGGCAAGCCTGGGCCTTTCCGCCCTGACCGGCCATATCGTAACCGTCACCGGCTACTACGCCGGGTTGGCCGAGCCTGTACAGCGCATCATGGCCACCGATGTCGAGGACAACGGTCTGAACGAGATCGTCTATTTCATGGAGAACTTCGAATGGCTCGAACCGTATTCCGCAGCAGGCAGCGCAGGCCGGAGCGTTGAAACAGACGACCTCAGCGCAAACGCTCCGGCGCTCACCTCCGTAACTGTCGATGGAGTGACGGCATTCGACGCTGTCGAAAAACTCGGTTACAAGTTTATCTACGACAAGAACGACAACAAGCGCATCTACCTCCAGCAGAACTACCTCAAATTCGGCAAGACCGGCAATCACGCAGGTATCATTCTTCCCCCGATAGACGGGGTTCCCGAAGCAAAGGACAACGTGACACTCTCGTTCGACTGGAGCGGAATGCGGCAGGGATCCGGCAAGATCGACCCCGTCAATCTGATCGTCATCTTCGAGAACGGCAGCGACAAAGTGCAGATCGATATACCCGAACTGGGATGGGAAGAGGGTCACAAGCTCGAATGGGTTCGCGCCGAAGTCAGCCTGAAGGGCATTACGGTCAACAAGGATACGAAGATCACCATTACGCAGACGCAGTGGGATGTTTCGACGGCCAACCGCTGGTTCCTCGACAACATCAAAATATCCGAGCCGATAAAACTCTGATAACAGGAACCCTGTAAAACGGAATCAGCCGTTGACCCGTGGGTCAACGGCTGATTTTTTTCAGCGGCGCCGCAAAAAAGCCGACGTTTCCGCTCTGTTCTGCCGGCTATCGGCCCGCCCGCCGCAGGAAACACTCGATCGTGTTCTCCATCAGGCAGCAGATCGTCATGGGTCCGACGCCGCCCGGCACGGGAGTGATCACCGAAGCCTTGGGTTCGATGGCCGCAAAGTCTACGTCGCCGCACAACTTGCCCGTCTCCGGGTCGCGGTTGACCCCCACGTCGATCACCACGGCGCCGTCCGACACCATATCCGCCGTGACGAACTTCGGCCGCCCGATGGCCACCACCAGAATCTCCGCCCCGCGCGTCACCTCCCCGAGGTTGCGCGTACGGCTGTGGGCCATCGTCACCGTGGCGTTCGCGTCCAGCAGCAGTTTCGACACGGGAAGTCCCACGATATTGCTGCGGCCGATCACCACGGCACGCTTGCCCGCAATCTCCACGCCTGCGGCCCGCAGCATCTTGAGAATGCCTTTCGGGGTGCAGGGAAGCGTGCAGGGCTGTTTCTGCCACAGCGCCGCGACATTCAAAGGGTGAAAACCGTCGACGTCCTTCGACTTGTCGATGGCGGCGATCACCTTATCCTCGTCGATGTGCTTCGGAAGGGGCAGCTGGACCAGAATGCCGTCCACCCCGTCGTCGAGGTTCAGGGCTGCGATGATGTCCAGCAGTTCGGCCTCGGAGACCGACTCCGGCTTGCGGATCGTGGTATTGCGGATGCCCACCTCGGCCGATGCCTTGGCCTTGCCCGTCACATAACTCACACTGCCGGGGTCCTCGCCCACGAGGATGACCACCAGATGGGGCACGCGCCCATATTTCGCGGGGAAGGTCTTCACCTGCTCCGCCATTTCAAGTTTCAGTTTAGCTGAAAGTTCTTTTCCGCTGATGATTTTTGCCATATATCGCTCGTATTATCTTTTCAAAAGGTATGTAAAAATGCAGAGTACAGAATCCGATAAGCCACAATCCACCCATACTCAAGGCTTGATTGGGAACTGCGAGCATCGGTCCCTCTTCAACGCAGAGATCCTCCGCACCGATATAGAACGACGAAACACACATTATCAAACCGACCAAAATTCCGCAGGGAGCTAACCACCACCTCCGGCGCCACCAGTCATTCAATCGGTAGATGAACCGCAAAGGCAACCCAACTACCCCCAGTACGACGACCGTTACGACGGTCAGTAACAGCATCCACGCCGTATTGAGAGCGAAAGCAAACACTCCTTCCACACCGCTCCAATCCCACCAGACCGTCACTGCAAGATTCAACGCGGTGATCAGCCCCACGGCCAGCGGAAACTGATAAACGATGTGCCACTCACGGCGGACAAGGCTCGGAAGACGCATCAATCGTCGAATGCCCGGTGACCGATGTCGGTGCGGTGGAACAGATTGTCGCAGTCGATGCGGGCCACGCCGGCCAACGCATTCTTGCGCGCCTCGGCCAGATTCTTACCCGTCCCCACCACGAACAGCACGCGGCCTCCGGCAGTGAGAATACGGTCGCCGTCGGCCCAGGTTCCCATGTGGTAAACAGCCCCTTCGACACGGTCCAGGCCTTTGATCTCATGTCCTTTTTCGTAATCGCCCGGGTAACCCTTCGAGGCCAGGACGACACCCAGCGTGGCAAAATCGTGCCACTCCAACTGCGTGTCGCGGCCCTCGGCCACGGCGCAGAAGATGTCGACGATGTCGCTCTTCAACCGCGGCAGCACCACCTCGGTCTCGGGATCGCCGAAACGGGCGTTGAACTCGATGACCTCGATACCCCGCGCAGTCTTCATCAGTCCGCCATAGAGCACGCCTTCGAAAGGACACCCTTCGGCGATCATCGCGTCGGCCACGGGCTGCATGATCCTCTCCATGGCATACCGCTCGTCGTCGGCCGTGATGAACGGCAGGGGCGAATAGGCGCCCATGCCGCCCGTATTGGGCCCCTCGTCACCGTCGTAGGCCCGTTTGTGGTCCTGCGCCAGCGCCATCGGCCACACCCGGCCGCCCGAAACGAAGCACATGAACGAAAATTCGGGTCCCTCGAGGTAATCCTCGACGACCACCTTACCCTCGCCGAACTTGTCGTCGAGCAGCATGTCTTTCAGGGCCGCTTCGGCCTCGGCCATCGTCTGGGCGATCACCACGCCTTTGCCGGCGGCCAGTCCGTCGTATTTCAGCACCGCGGGCATGGGGCGCGCCCCGACATAGGCCACGGCCTCGGCATAGTCGGTGAATGCGCGGAAACCCGCCGTCGGAATGCCGTATTTGGCCATCAGGCACTTGGCAAACTCCTTCGACGACTCGATGCGCGCCGCAGCCTTCGTAGGACCGAAGATGCGCAGCCCCGCGGCCTTGAAACAGTCGACGACTCCCGCCGCCAGCGCCACCTCAGGACCTACGACCGTGAGGCCGATGCCCCGCTCCGCAGCGAAATCGCGCAGGCGCTCCACCTCGGTTTCGCGGATCGCCACGCACTCGGCCTGCCGGGCAATACCCGCATTCCCGGGTGCGCAGTAGATTTTCCCGACCTGCGGCGAACGCGACAGCGCGTCGACAATGGCGTGTTCGCGGCCGCCGGAACCTATTACCAAAACTTTCATAAACAAAATACTTGATATTAAAAGTGCTAAACACAGTCTTCGACTGCTGATCCTTACCGCTTTTTGGCCGGCAACTAACCGCGGGGGTTCCCTGCGGAGGCTTATGTACTTTTTGGCCGCAAAAAGTAGTAAAGCCGCGGTCTTCGCCCGCTGTTCTTTGCCGCTTTTTGCCGCCCAAAAAGCAGCGTAAAAACCAACCCGCCGCCAAAAAAGCCTGAAAGACGCGGCCTAACGCTGGCTCCGGGCGACGGTCCCGCGAAAGCGACATGCGGATGATTTTAGCGCTACCTTTTGACACCAAAAGGCAGCGACTCGCCGCGGTTCGATCATTCTACCATCAAAAAGCACATAACCTTCGTGGCAAATGAGAAAGGACGAAAGATGTCCCGTAAATCGGAAATCGTCAGTGCTTGAAATGGCGTTCGCCGGTAAAGCACATGGCGATACCCTTCTCGTCGGCCTTCCGGATCGAATCCTCGTCACGGACCGAACCGCCGGGCTGCACGATCGCCGTCACACCGTACTGGGCGGCCAGCGTCACACAGTCGTCGAAGGGGAAGAAGCCGTCCGAAGCCAGCACCAGGCCCTCGGTGACGCCTGCGGCATGCGCCTGCTTCAGGGCGATCTCCGCCGAGCCGATGCGGTTCATCTGTCCGGCCCCGACACCCAGCGTCCGGCCGTCCTTCACCGCCACGATGGCGTTCGACTTCACATGCTTGACGATGTGCCAGCCGAAGTTCAGGTCCTCCATCTGCTCCGGGGCAGGCTGGACCTTCGTGACGCACATCTCCGCCGTAACGGCCTTCGTCGCCACATCGAGGTCCTGCACCAGCAGGCCGCCGTTGACGCTCACATACTGTTTGGGATCGACGTCGCCCTTGTCCATCTTGACTTCGAGCAGGCGCAGGTTCTTCTTCGTCGAGAGCACTTCGAGCGCCCCCTCGTCGAACGCAGGAGCCATGATGATTTCGAGGAAGATCGGCTTCATCAGCTCGGCGGCCTCGCGGGTCACCGTGCAGTTCGTGGCGACGATGCCGCCGAAGATCGACACCTTGTCGGCCTCGTAAGCCTTGGTCCACGCCTCGACGACGTCTTTGCCCGTGGCCGCGCCGCAGGGGTTCATGTGCTTGAGACCCACGCAGAACGGCTTGTCGAACTCGCGCACGATGCACAGCGCGGCATTGGCATCCTGGATGTTATTATACGACAGTTCCTTGCCACCCAGCTGTTTGGCAAAAGCCAGCGAATAGGGAACCTCCTTCTCCTCGCGGTAGAATTTGGCTCCCTGGTGGGGATTCTCGCCGTAACGCAGCGACTGCACGAGGTCGAACTCGAGGAACAGTTTTTCGTTCAGACCGGCCTGCGCACGCATATAAGTCGCGATCATCGCGTCGTACTCGGCGGTATGCGTATAGGCTTTGGCCGAGAGTTTCAGACGGGTAGCCTTTTCGGTGTTGCCGCCCTTCTCGATCTCGCCGAGGATCTGCGCATAGTCCGCGGGGTCGCACACGACCGTCACGTCGGCCCAGTTCTTGGCCGCCGAACGCAGCATCGAGGGTCCGCCGATGTCGATGTTCTCGATGGCGTCCTCCATCTTCACACCCGGCGTCTCGATCGTCCGGCGGAACGGATAGAGGTTCACGCAGACCATGTCGATAAACTCGATGTGGTTATCCTTCAAGGCTTTCAAATGCTCCGGATCGTCGCGGCGGGCCAGCAGTCCGCCGTGCACGTTGGGATGCAGGGTCTTCACGCGGCCGTCGCAGATCTCGGGAAATCCCGTGACGTCGCTGATGTTGATTACCTCCACGCCGCTGTCGGCCAGCAATTTCATCGTGCCGCCCGTGGCGATCACCTCCCAGCCCAGGGCACGCAGCCCCCTGGCGAACTCCACGACACCGGTTTTGTCACTTACGCTAATTAATGCTCTCATAATCTATTTTCAATTTTACCGCCGAACTCTTCCGACCGCTGCCGTCGTCGCCTGCGGCGCCGTTTACAAGTCCGCCCCTCCCTGAACCCCTCTCTCGGGAGGGGCTTATCGCATGCGAGCGGAAGCGATTCAATTGTCAATTGCACAACACGGCAAAACGAACCCGTTCGACGATATTAAACTACCTACCTTATTAATTTACCAATCGTTTCAACATACAGCGGATATTCCACGGCGTGAATCATCTGCTCCAGTTCTTCGATGTCATTTCCCTCGTAGGGAAAGGCCCTCTGGGCGATGATGCGCCCGCCGTCCAGCTCGGCATCGACGTAGTGGATCGTCACGCCGAAGACCTTGACGCCGTATTCCAGCGCCTGCTCGATGGCGTGCGCCCCGCGGAAGGCCGGCAGCAGCGAGGGATGGATGTTGATGATCCGCCCGCCGTAGGCCCCCAGCAGCACGTCGCCCACGATACGCATGTAGCCCGCCAGACAGACCAGTTCCACGCCCGCGGCATCCAGCCGCGCGACGATCTCCCGTTCGTAGTCCGCCTTCGAAGCGTACTGTTTCGGGGCGAAGACAAACGCCCCGACCCCGTGCTCCGCAGCCCTTTCGACCACCTTCGCACCGGGTTTGTCGCAGACCATCAGCACGACTTCGGCATCCAGCACACCCTGCTCGCAGGCCGTGACGATGGCTTCGAAGTTTGTGCCGCTGCCGCTGGCGAAGACTGCAAGGCGCCGCATCCGTCTACCGGATGACGACACCCTCGGTGTCCGTTACGCGTCCGATGACCGTGGCCCGCTCGCCCTGCTCCGTGAGGATGCCGATGGCCTTCTGCGCCTCGGCGGCATCGAGCGCGATGACCATGCCGATACCCATGTTGAAGATGTTGAACATCTCGCGGTGGGCCACCTTGCCGTATTTCTCCAGGAAGCGGAACACGGGCAGAATCTCCCACGACCCTTCGTCGATCTCAAGCCCCTGACCCTCGTGCAGGATGCGGGGGATGTTCTCGTCGAAACCGCCGCCCGTGATGTGGCTGATACCGTGCACGTCGCAGTTGCGAACCACCTCCAGCACCTGCTTCACGTAGATTTTCGTCGGCGTGAGCAGCACCTCGCCCAGCAGTTTGTTCGAAAGTTTCGGATAGGACTCGCGCAGGTTCAGGCAGTTGTCCGCAACGATCTTGCGCACGAGGCTGAAGCCGTTGGAGTGCACGCCGCTCGACGCAACGCCCACCAGCACGTCGCCGGCCCTGACTTTCGATCCGTCGATCAGCTGCGACTTCTCCACGACGCCCACCGTGAATCCGGCGATGTCGTATTCGCCCTCGGCGTACATGCCCGGCATCTCGGCGGTCTCGCCGCCCACCAGCGCACAGCCGGCCTGACGGCAGCCCTCGGCGACACCCGCTACGATGGCCTCGATCTTCTGGGGTTCGTTGTGCCCCACGGCCACGTAGTCGAGGAACACCAGCGGTTCGGCGCCCTGCGCCAGCACGTCGTTGACGCACATGGCCACGGCGTCGATGCCGATCGTATCGTGCTTGTCCATCTCGAAGGCCAGCTTGAGTTTGGTTCCCACGCCGTCGGTCCCGCTCACGAGCACCGGCTCCTTCACCTTGAGGGCCGAGAGGTCGAACATCCCGCCGAAGGCGCCGATGTTCCCCATCACACCCAGACGCGAGGTCGAGGCCACATGCTTTTTGATGCGCCGCACCACTTCGTATCCGGCTTCGAGATTCACGCCGGCCTTTTCATAAGATTGTGCCATATTTTTTCCTTGCTAACATTTTACATCCTTGTTGGCCTCGTCGGGCGACTGGTACAGCGCCGTGGGATAGTGTCCCGTGAAGCAGGCCATGCAGAGTTCCCTGCGGTTGCCCGCCTTCAGCAGCGACGCCGGCGAAAGGAACACCAGCGAATCGGCACCGATCTCCTCGCAGACACCCGCCGTGTCCTTGCGGGCCGAGATCAGCTCCTCGCGCGTCGAAGTGTCCACACCGTAGAAACAGGGATCGGTCATCGGGGGACTGGCGATGCGGACGTGCACCTCGGTGGCTCCCGCCTCCTTGAGCATCGTGACGATACGCCGCGAGGTGGTACCGCGCACGATCGAGTCGTCGACCAGCACCACGCGCTTGCCCCTGACGATCGAGCGCACGGCCGAAAGCTTCATCCGCACGCCCTTCTCACGCAGCTCCTGCGAGGGCTGGATGAAGGTGCGGCCGATGTATTTGTTCTTGATCAGTCCCATTTCGTAGGGAAGCCCGCTCGCCTCGGCGTAACCCATCGCGGCGCTGAGGCTCGAATCGGGAACTCCGACCACGATGTCCGCCTCGGCGGGTGCCTCCTTCCAGAGCAGGCGCCCCGACTCCTTGCGGTAGGCGTGGACGTTGCAGCCGTCGATGTCGCTGTCCGGACGCGCGAAATAGATGTACTCCATCGAGCACATTTCCGAACGTTTGTACATCGAATAGTCGCGGCTGCGGATGCCCTGTTTGTCGATCGTGACGATCTCGCCCGGCTCGACGTCGCGCACGAACTCCGCACCCAGCACATCGAAAGCGCAGGTCTCGCTCGATACCACCCAGCCGTCGCCCAGCTTGCCGATCGACAGCGGGCGCAGACCGTATTTGTCGCGGCAGGCGTAGATGCGGTTGGCCGTCATGATCAGGAAGGCGAAGGCGCCTTCGAGCATGTTCAGCGCGTCGATGATCGAGAAGATGCGCGGCCGGTCGTGGTAGCGCGTCTCCTTCTTGATCAAGTGGGCCAGGATCTCGCTGTCGGAAGTCGACTGGAACAGGCTGCCCTTGTTTTCGAGGTGGCGGCGCAACAGTTCCGAATTGACGATATTGCCGTTATGCGCCAACGCGAAGTCGCCCGTGTTGTGGCGGAAGAGGAAAGGCTGCACGTTCTCGATGCCGCCGCCCCCGGCCGTGGTGTAACGCACATGGCCGATGGCCGTGGAACCTTTCAGCGTGGCGAGTTTCGCCTCGTCGAAAACTTCCGTCACCAGCCCTCCGCCCTTGATGCGGCGGAACGTGCCGCTGTCGTCCACCGAGACGATGCCGGCCCCCTCCTGCCCGCGGTGCTGCAGGGCGTGGAGACCGTAGTAGGTCAGCGACGCGGCGTCCGGCACTCCGTAGATGCCGAACACCCCGCATTCCTCGTGCAATTCGCGGTCGCGGATCACTTCCATCATACTATCCGACGATTTTTTGCAGGCGTGCCAGAATCTCCTCGTAAGCCTCGCGAACCTTGCCCAGGTCGCGGCGGAAACGGTCCTTGTCGAGTTTCTCGTTGGTCGTGGCATCCCACAGGCGGCAGGTGTCGGGCGACACCTCGTCGGCCAGCACGATCTCGCCGTCCGACGTCTTGCCGAACTCGATCTTGAAGTCCACCAGCTTGATGTTCATCTTCAGGAACAGCTCCTTGAGCACCTCGTTGATCTTGGCCGTCATGGCGTACATCTCGTTCAGCTCCTCGTAGGTAGCGGCGCCCAGCGCCACGGCGTGGTGGTCGTTGATCAGCGGGTCGCCCAGCTCGTCCTTCTTGTAGCAGATGTCGAAAATGACGTTCGAGGGCTGCGTACCCTCCTCGATGCCCAGACGCTGGGCCATCGAACCGGCGATGACGTTGCGCACGATCACCTCCAGCGGAATGATCGTCACCCGGCGGCAGACCTGGTCGCGGTCGTTGATCGTCTCGATGTAGTGGGTCTTCACGCCCGCCTTCTGCAGCTCCTTGAAGATCAGGGTCGAAATGGCGTTGTTCAGCACGCCCTTGTTCTCGATCGTGGCTTTCTTGATGTTGTTGAAAGCCGTAGCGGCATCCTTATAGTGGATGATGATCTTATCGGGATCGTCCGTGCGGAAAACCTGTTTTGCCTTGCCCTCGTAGAGCATTTCGAGCTGTTTCATGTTGTTTGGGTGTTTTTTGATTATTTGATTCGTTGTCTCATTTCATATCGAAGTCCACCACGATCGGACGGTGGTCCGAGGGATGCCAGAAATTCGAGAGTTTGCCCGGGTCGCGGACCGGCCCGGTGTAGGCGTCGGTCACCACGTCGGCATGCGTGACGCGCTCGTAGAGCGGCGGCGTGCAGTAGACGAAGTCGATGCGCGACTTGCCGCCCGTCGTGGTCTTGAACTCACCCGGGTATTTCTCGGCAATCACGTCCACATAGGGCGTATTTTGCAGGATGTAGTCGTGGACCAGGAAACGCGTGTCGCCCGCCGGATATTTGTAAAACCAGTTGTCGCGCGACGAACGCGAATTGAAGTCGCCCATCATCATCCAGAGCTGCTTTTCGGCACCCGGAACCGAATGGATCGTATGGTTGCAGATGTATTCCATCTCCATGCGGCGGTATTTGTCCCCGCCGTTCTCGGCACGGCTCGCGTCGCGGTCCTTGGCCTCGTAGGCATAGCCCTGCGGCCAGGTGTGGAGCGTCACGATGTTGACCGTCTTGCCGTTCTTCTCGATGCGCGCCCAGCCCGAGCCGTGCGTCACCACGCTGTCGGGCTTCGCCCCGACGATGCGCCCGACGTTCTCGATCGGGTATTTCGACGTGATCACCTGCGGGTAATTGTCGCGGTGTCCGCCCACATACCAGTATTTATGACCGTAACGGGCAGCCAGTTCGCCCCAGTTCCCGACCAGATAACGGTCGGCGGCATCCATCTTGTCGGCCGTGCCGGTCTTGTAGATCGACTGCGCCTCGCACCACACGCACACGTCCGGATCGTACGCCCTGACCCATTCCACGAACTTGTCGTAGTTGTCGCCCTGCCCGGACCACATCCCGTTCTGGATGTTCCAGTACAGCAGGCGCATGTTGTTTTTCGGGTTCTTCGGATTTTTCCGGGCATGGACGCAGACCGGAGCGAGCATCGCCGCAAGAAGCAGCACGCTGCAAAAACGGAACAGGGAGGTTTTCATCGGTTATTGGTTTTAAGGTTATTGCATTTTGCGGAAATACGCCACGGCGTTGTCGAACAGCGACTGCTGCTTGTTGCCGGCGATATTCCTAAACAGGTTGTTTTCATAACGCTCCGTGTGGCCCATCTTGCCGAGAATCAGTCCGTTCTGCGAGATGATGCCCTCGATGGCGTACGACGAGCCGTTGGGGTTGCAGGGAGCCTCGGCCGTGGGATTTCCTGCGGCATCGGCGTACTGGAAGGCCACCTGTCCGTTGGCGAACAGCTCACGGGCGAGCGCCTCGCTCACCACGAACTTGCCCTCGCCGTGGCTGACGGCAATCGAATGCAGTTCACCCAATTCGAAGCCACGGAGCCACGGGGAAGCGGTCGTCGCGACGCGCGTGGTGACGATCTGCGAAATATGACGGTTGACGTCGTTGCGGAACAGCGTCGGCGAATCCTTGGTGACCATGCCCAGACGGCCGTAAGGCAGAAGACCCGACTTGACCAGCGCCTGGAAACCGTTGCAGATGCCCAGGATCAGGCCGCCGCGGTCGGTCAAAGCGTGGATTTCGTCGCGAATATCCTTATTGTTCAACACATTGACGATGAATTTGGCGCTTCCGTCGGGTTCGTCGCCCGCCGAGAAACCGCCTGCGAGCACGAAGATGTGCGCCCGGCGGATATGCTCCTTCATTTCGGCGATCGAGCGCAGGACGTCGTCGCCGGCGATGTTGCACAAGACGCTCGTCCGGACCTCGGCCCCTGCCTTGCGGAACGCCTTGGCGGTGTCGTAGTCGCAGTTCGTACCGGGGAACACCGGGATATAGACCACCGGGGTCTCGACCGCCTCGCCGGGATAGGTGAAACTCTTCGGCGCCGGCCGCGAGGTCATCACCTCCGCCGAGTTCCGGCCCTTGTCCGGATAAACCGCCGCGAATTTCTCCGTATTGGCCTTGTAAAGCTCTTCAAGCGGCATCTTCGTCCCGTTGACCGTCAGCGCCTCCTCGGCGACGGTGAAGCCCAGCTGTTCGGCGCGGGGATATTCGAGCGTGCCCTCGCACTCGACGAGGATCGAGCCGTAGGCGTATTCGTAAAGCCGCTTTTCATCCATCGTCACCTCTGCGCCGATACCGTTGCCGAAAGCCATCTTCGCGAGGCCCTCCCCGACGCCGCCGAAGCCCACGGACCACGCCGAGAGGATTTTCCCGGACTCGGCCTGCCCGCTGACGAACGCAAAGTTCTCCTTCAGCTGCGCCGTATCGGGCATGCGGTTCTCCAGCGGAGTATGGCGGACGAGGTAGATGCGGTGTCCGGCGCCTTTGAGGTCGGTGGAAATGACCTTCGAAGCATCGACCGTCGTGATGCCGAAGGCCATCAGCATCGGCGGTACGTTGATGTCCTGGAACGTGCCCGACATCGAATCCTTGCCGCCGATCGAAGGCAGCCCCAGCTCGACCTGCATCTTCAGCGCCCCGAGCAGCGCCCCGAGCGGCTTGCCCCACGACTCGGGATTCCGGGTCATACGCTCGAAATACTCCTGGTAGGAGTAGCGCATCCTCTCGTAACGCGCGCCCGCGGCCACGACCTTCGCCGCAGCTTCCACGACGGCATAGGCCGCGCCGTGGTAGGGACTCCACGAAGCCACGTAGGGGTTGTAGCCGAAGGCCATGACGCTGGCCGTGTCGGTATAGCCGTCGGTGGGGAGTTTCTGCACCGAAACCTGCGTCTCGCTGCGCTGCATGCGGCCGCCGAAGGGCATCAGCACCGTCGAACGGCCGATCGTCGAGTCGAACATCTCCACGAGGCCTCGCTGCGAGAGGACGTTGTTGTCGCGAAGGTTGTTCGCAAAACGCTCGGCAAGGGTCTCCCCCGCCACTTCGCGGGCAAAGGGATCGCGGTTCTCCACCGCACCGATCCGCGCCTCGGCATAATGCTTCGCACCGGCGCTGTCGATGAATTCGCGCTTGAGGTCCACGACCATGCGGTCGCCGTTGAACATCCGCATGCGCGCCGTGTCCGTCACATCGGCCACGTGCACCGCCTCGATGTTCTCCTCGCGGCAGTATCCCATGAACTCCTCCATGTCCTTCGCCTCGACCACCACCGACATGCGTTCCTGCGATTCGCTGATGGCGAGTTCCGTGGAGTTCAGACCGCTGTACTTGGTCTTCACGCGGTCGAGGTAGATGTCCAGCCCGTCGGCCAGTTCGCCGATGGCGACGCTGACGCCGCCGGCACCGAAGTCGTTCGATTTCTTGACGAGGCGCGTCACCTCCGGACGGCGGAACAGCCTCTCGAGCTTGCGCTCCTCGGGAGCGTTGCCCTTCTGCACCTCGCTGCCGCAGGTTTCGAGCGATTTCGCGTCGTGCTCCTTCGAAGAGCCGGTCGCCCCGCCGATGCCGTCGCGGCCCGTGCGGCCGCCGAACATGATGATCCGGTCGCCCGGTGCGGGACGCTCGCGGCGGACGTTCGAAGCCTTCACGGCTCCCACCACGGCCCCCACTTCGAGGCGTTTGGCGACGTAGTCGTCGTGGTAAATCTCACGGACATGGGTCGTGGCCAGTCCGATCTGGTTGCCGTAGCTCGAATAACCCGCCGCGGCCTTCTTCGAAATGACGCTCTGGGGCAGCTTTCCGGAAAGGGTCTCGGAAACCGGCAGGTAAATGTTTCCCGCACCCGTCACGCGCATCGCCTGGTAGACGTAGCTGCGGCCCGACAGCGGGTCGCGGATGGCACCGCCCAGACAGGTCGAAGCCCCGCCGAAGGGTTCGATCTCCGTGGGATGGTTGTGGGTTTCGTTCTTGAATTGCAGAAGCCATTTCTCGGTCTGCCCGTCGACGTCGACGTCGATATAGACCGAGCAGGCGTTGTTCTCCTCCGAGACCTCCAGATCGTCCAGCAGGCCTTTCCGCTTGAGGTAACGCGCGCCGATCGTCGCCATATCCATCAGGCAGAGGCTCTTGTGCTCCCGGCCCAGTTCGCGGCGGATACGCAGGTACAGAGCCAGCGAATCTTCGATCTCCGCCTTGGCGAACGACTCCTCGACGGTGATGCCCTCGAGTTCGGTCGTGAAGGTCGTATGGCGGCAATGGTCGCTCCAGTAGGTGTCGAGGATGCGCAGTTCCGTTTCGTAGGGATCGCGCCCCTCCGAACGGAAGTATTTCACCACCTCACGCAGGTCGTCGGCGTTCATCGCCAGGCGCATCTTCCGGCAATAGGCGTCCGATTCGGAATCCGCCATCTCCCGGAACCCTTCGAGCACCTCGACGGGCTTCACCTCGGCCTGCTCCATGTCGCTGAGCACCGAGAGGTCCTTCTCACGCGATTCGACGGCGTTGATGTAGTAATGCCGGATCTTCGCCAGCTCCCCGTCGGTCACCTTGTCGTCGAAAACGAGCAGTTTCGACGAGCGGATGCTGACCCGAGCCTCGGGGTCGATCAGCCGCACGCAGTCGACAGCCGAAGCGGCGCGCTGGTCGAACTGCCCGGGGAGGTACTCCACGGCGATATACCTGCGCCCCGCAAGATCGAACGTGTCGGTCACGGAGTCGGTCACCACCTCGCCGAAAACCGTATAGCGGCTCTTTTCCAGCAGTTCTTCGCTGAAGCCGAAAAGATCGTAGACGCAGAGCAGGCGCACCTCGCCCAGCGACAGGTTCAGATTGGTGTTCAGCTCGCGGCGCAGGCTCTCGGCCTCGACCCGGAAGCGGGGCAGTTTTTCTACGAAAATGCGGTAATTGGTCGTATTATTCATTTTTCTGTTTATATTTCATTCATCGTTCAGCGGCTCCATACGCCGTCATTACGGCCTTTGCCCGTGTATACAAGCCTGACCTTCCCCCAAATCCCCTCCTCGGAGAGGACGACTTGCCTGCAGGACGACACAATCTGTTATTTCATAAACCGGCCTGCCCATTCGGCCTCAAACCGTGCGGCATCCATTCCCACGAAAGTGATGTGGCCCATCTTGCGTTTGGGACGGCTTTCCGTCTTGCCGTAAAGGTGGACGTAGACCCCCGGGAGGTTCTCCGCGGCGATTTTCTCCGCGGCTTCGAGGTCCTGTCCCAAAATATTTTTCATCACCGCGGGAGCCACCGGCTGCGGCTCCTGCAAAGGCTCCCCGACCAGATAGCGGACCAGTTCGCGGAACTGGTTCGTGGTCGCCCCCTCGATGGTGTAGTGACCCGAGTTATGCGGGCGCGGGGCCATCTCGTTGAAGTAGATTTCATCGCCTTTGATGAAATACTCGATGGCCAGGATACCCCGATAACCGCAATCGCGCATGAAACGCTCGCTCTGGGCCTTCATCCGCCCGAGTACCCCGGAATCGACTTCAGCAGGTACGATGCACAAATCCAGAATCCCGTCGCGGTGGACGTTGCGCCCCACGGGAAAACTCACGACCCGCTCGCCGTCGGCCACCATCACGATGCTGGCCTCGGAATCGAACGGCACGAACTCCTCCAGGATGCAGGGAACCGCGAGCAGGGGCAGCGCCCCGGCGATGTCGGACTCCGTCTTCAGCACCCTCTGTCCGTGGCCGTCGTAGCCCAGCGTGCGGGTTTTCAGCACGGCGGGAAGCCCCAGCCGCCGCACGGCTTCGCGCAGCGACGCTTCGTCGTCCACGGCCTCGAAACCGGGCGTGCGCAGCCCGTGGGCACGGGCGTTCGACTTCTCGCGCAGGCGGTCCTGCGAGTCGTAGAGGGGCTTGTAGCCCTGCGGGATGTTGTATTTTTCACACAGCGGAATCAGAATGTCTCCCGGCACGTTTTCGAATTCATAGGTCACCGCATCGCTGCGGCGGCACAGCTCCTCGAGCGCCGCGGCATCGCCGTAGGCCGCGACGATACGATCGTCGCAAACCCTGAATGCCGGGGCGTCGGCCGCCGGATCGAGGCACACGGTGCGCACGCCCAGTTCCCGCGCCTGCTCGGCGATCATCAGGCCCAGCTGGCCTCCTCCTATGATACCGATGGTCTTCATCACAATTCGGCTTTCAGCACATCCGCGGTCTGTTTGGCGCGGAAAGCATCGAGTTTCGCCGCCAGGGCGGCATCCTGCAATGCGAGGATCGACACGGCGATCAGCGCGGCGTTCTTCGCGCCGTTGATGGCCGTCGTGGCCACGGGAACGCCCGCGGGCATCTGCACGATCGACAGCAGCGAGTCCAGCCCGTTCAAGGCGCGCGACTTCACGGGAACGCCCACAACGGGCAGCGGAGTCATCGAGGCCACCATGCCCGGCAGGTGCGCCGCGCCGCCGGCCCCGGCGATGATCACGCCGATACCGCGCTCTTTGGCCGTCTTGGCGTATTCGCACAGCAGATCGGGCGTGCGGTGGGCGCTGACCACCCGTTTTTCGAAATCCACACCGAACGCTTCGAGCGTGGCGGCGGCTTCGGCCATCACCTCGTAGTCGCTCACAGAGCCCATAATCACGCCTACTTTCATATGAATTCGTTTTTTATCATCACTAAAATCCGTCCCCTAAACGGGCGGAGAGCCGGCCCCAAACGTTCCAACCTGCCGCCGCCCCTGAAACCCGTCTTTCAGACGGGCGAAAAAACAAACCGCCACGACATCGCATGTCATGGCGGTCTGGTATCTATCCGAGCACCCCACGAGCAGGCATCTGCTGCCCCAGGGACTCTGCACGCCGCATCTCTCGCTGACACGCCCGCGAATAGAAGGCAGCGGCCTGGCCCTGCTGTTTCTTTCGTTCGCGTTGGTCGATATTGCAGCCTGAAATCATGGGAATTAACCTAACAGTTGTAAAAACAACGTTACAAAAGTAGTGCTTTTCGGCATACTTTCAAAATTCCCGGACAGATTCTATCGACAATTTATCGACAATCCTCCCGGCTCATCGAATAGGGCGCATCCCCGGGCTTCGTGCCGCGGTCTTTATCGGGTTCCGGCTGCATGTCGAAACGGATCTTTGCCCCTTCGAGCAGCTCTCCGTATTTGAGGAATGTCCTGCCGGCGGCTTTCCCGTCGACGGTCATCCCGCTGACATATCGGTTTTCGGGACCATTCTCGGGGGCTTCGATTTCGACCGTTTTCCCGTTTTCGAGATGAATGGCCGCTTTTCGGAACAACGGCGAGCCGACCACGTATTCATCCGATCCCGGGCAGACGGGATAGAATCCGAGTGCCGAGAAGACGTACCATGCCGAGGTCTGGCCGTTGTCCTCGTCGCCGCAGTAACCGTCGGGTTTCGCGGAATAGAGCCGGTCCATCACTTCGCGGGTCCAGAACTGCGCCTTCCACGGCTGGCCGACATAGTTGTAGAGGTAGATCATGTGCTGCGCGGGCTGGTTGCCGTGGGCGTAGTTGCCCATGTTGGCCACCTGCATTTCGGTGATCTCGTGGATGCGCGCGCCGTAGTAACTGTCGTCGTAGATCGGCGGCACGACGAACACCGAATCGAGCATTTCTCCGAATTCGGTTTTGCCGCCCATCAGCGTTGCAAGGCCCTCCGGATCGTGGAACACCGACCAGGTGTAGTGCCACGCGTTGCCTTCGGTGAAGGCGTCGCCCCACTTGTAGGGGCTGAACGGTGTCTGAAACGTCCCGTCGGCATTGCGGCCGCGCATCAGGCGGGTTTCGGGATCGAAGACATTGCGCCAGTTCTGCGAAGCTTTTTCCAGCATCGCGGCATCCTCCGCCTTGCCGAGTTTAGCGGCCACCTGCGCGATGCACCAGTCGTCGTAGGCGTATTCCAAAGTGCGGGCCACGTTCTCGTTGATACCCACGTTATAGGGCACATAGCCCAGCGTGTTGTAGTACTCGTGTCCGAGCCGCCCGGTCGAGGAGACCTGCGGGTGCACCTTGTCACGGCCCGCGAGCATCGCCTCGTAGAGCGTGGCAATGTCCTCCTGCGGGGTGATACCCTTGAGAATGGCATCCGAGACCACCGAGGCCGAGTTGTTTCCCACCATGCAGCCGCGATGGCCCGGTGATGCCCATTCGGGCAGGAAACCGCTCTCTTTATAGGTATTTGCAAGGCCCGCCTGGATCTCGGCGTTGACCGAGGGATAGACGAGGTTCAGCAGCGGAAACAGACTCCGGAACGTATCCCAGAAGCCCGTGTCGGTATACATATATCCCGGCAGCACCTCGCCGTTATAGGGGCTGTAATGCACAGGCTTGCCCGCAGCGTCGATCTCGTAGAATTTGCGCGGGAACAGCGTCGCACGGTAGAGACATGAGTAGAACGTGCGGTATTGCTCCTCCGTGCCGCCCGCGACTTCGATACGTCCCAGCACCTCGTCCCAGCGGGCCTGTGCTTTTGCTTTTACGGTTTCGAAATCGTCGGTGCCCAGCTCCGTTTCAAGGTTGCGCAGGGCCTGCTCCGCGGAGATGAACGACGAGGCCACGCGGGCGTTGACCCGTTCACCGCGGCGGGTGGTGAAGTAGACCGCCGCCAGTGCATGCTTGCCCGTCACGGCGTCGCCCTTGATCTCCTGCCCGCCGTCGAAAATGCGGTAGGTTTCGATCGGCTTATCGAAGCGGATAACAAAATAGTTCCTGAAATTCGCCGGAACACCCCCGCTGTTGCGCGTCGTGTAGCCCGCGACGGTGTGTTGGTCCAATACCTTCACCTGCGAACCCCGGTCGAAGGCGTCGATCACAACGCCGCTCTCCGCGCTCTCGGGGAATGTGAAGCGCAGCACGGCGGCGCGCTCCGTCGGGGTCATTTCGGCCACGACATCGTGATCGGCGAGGTAGACCGAGTAATAATAGGGCTTCGCCGTCTCGGACTGGTGGGAGAACCAGCTTTGGCGGGCGTTTTCATCAATCCTATCTTTGCCGCGCACGGGCATCAGCGAAAACTGTCCGTAATCGTTGATCCACGGCGAGGGCTGGTGCGTCTGCTTCAGACCCCGGATGGTATGTGCCCCGTAGGTGTAGGCCCATCCGTTGCCCATCTTACCCGTCTGCGGCGTCCAGAAATTCATGCCCCACGGCAGGGCGACCGCCGGGTAGGTATTGCCCGTCGAGAGCGTATAGTCCGACTGGGTTCCGACAAGTGTCGAGACATATTCCGAGGGGCGCAACGGCGGCTCGGATTGCGGGGTCCGGCAGCAGGCCGCGGCCAGGGCCGCAAAAATCAACAGTATGAGATTCTTCATTTTTTATTCCAAATTATCGAATTGGGTAAAAAGACAAGCTACCGGGCTTTCGCCTCGCAGTAGGCGCAGCGGCAGGTCCCGTCCGCCTGACGGTGGAACAGCCGGTCCACATCCTCCGAAGCGGAGATGCAGCGGCGGTTCGGGCACTCGTATTCGTTCACGACATACTGTTCGCTGAAAACCGGGGTGTGTTCGAAGGGCCTGTTCTCGTCAGCCCAGCGCAGCAGCGTATAGATCAGCGCCATGCGCACGAACTTGCCGTTCTCGACCTGCCGGAAATAAGCCGCGCGGGGATCGTTGTCCACAGCGCGTGTGATCTCGTTGACGCGCGGCAGCGGATGGAGTATGATCATGTCCTCCTTGGCAGTCTTCAGCTTCTCGGGGTTGAGCACGAAGCTGTTCTTCACGCGGTCGAACTCCTCCTCGTCGAGGAAACGCTCCTTCTGGACGCGCGTCATGTAGAGGATGTCCAGCTCGGGCATCACCTCCTCCATGGTCTCGACCTCGCGGAACTCCAGACGCGAGTTCTCGGCCATCTCCGCGAGCATGTAGTCGGGCAGGCGCAGTTCCTGCGGAGCGATCAGGATCACCTTGATATTCGAATAGCGCGACAGGGCCTTGATCAGCGAGTGGACCGTGCGGCCGAATTTCAGGTCGCCGCAGAAACCGATCGTCATGTTGTCGAAACGGCCTTTCTCGCGCTTGATCGTCAAAAGATCGGTCAAAGTCTGCGTGGGATGGGCGTGGCTGCCGTCGCCGGCGTTGATGACCGGGATGCCCGCATACTGCGAAGCCACCAACGGCGCGCCCTCCTTGAAGTGACGCATGGCGATGATGTCCGCGAAGCAGCGGATCACGCGCACGGTGTCGGCCACCGTCTCGCCCTTCGACACCGACGAGGAGTTGGCGTCTGAAAAGCCGATGACCTGCCCGCCGAGTTCCATCATCGCCGCCGTAAAGCTCAGCCGCGTGCGGGTCGAAGGCTCGTAGAAGAGCGTGGCCAGTTTCTTGCCCCTGCATGCCTCGCTGTACTTGGCGCGGTTGGCGATGATGTCCTCGGCGAGGGCCACGATCTGTTCGGTTTCCTGAACCGTGAGGTCCGTGGGATCAATTAAATGTCGCATAGGTTTTCATTCATTTACAAAGTTTCCGATTTTCACCCAATTCTGATTTTAGGGGAGCGAATTTCGGCCCGACCGATGGTCGGCACGGATGGGCTGCACCGAAGTACCGTCCATTCGTGCCGAACGAGGAAGAACGAAAGGCGCCCGCCAAAATCGGAATTATCGCATCCAGCTCTCGTCCGCCGGATTGTTCCGGAACGCGATCAGCCGCGCCTTGTCTTCGGGCCTGATATACCCCTCCTCGGCGGCCACTTCGACGAGGGCGTCGAGGTTCGACAGGCTGTAATTCGTGACGTTCGCCTCCCGCATGCGGTCGAGACCCTTCTGCATCCCGTAGGTGAAGATCGAAGCCACGCCGAGCACCTCGGCGCCGGCTTCGCGCAGGGCGTCGACCACCTCGATGCACGAACCGCCCGTCGAGATGAGGTCCTCGATCACGACGACCTTCTGGCCCTTTTCCAACTTGCCCTCGATCCGGTTGCCGCGGCCGTGGTCCTTCTGCCCCGAGCGCACGTAGCCCATCGGCAGGTCGAGGATCGTGGCCGTGATGGCCGCATGGGCGATGCCGGCCGTGGAGGTTCCCATCAGCACCTCGGCTTCGGGGAATTTCGTGCGGACGATTTCGGCGAGGCCCGCCTCGACATGGCCACGAACCACGGGGGCCGTAAGCGTCAGGCGGTTGTCGCAGTAGATCGGGCTTTTGATGCCGCTCGCCCAGGTGAAAGGCTGTTCGGGACGCAGGAATACCGCGCCGATCGACAGCAGGTCTTTAGCAATTCTCTTCTCCATAATTTTCAACGAAGTCCCGGCAGGTTTCTTCCTCCGTTTTTCACGATGAAACCTGCCGGGACCCCGTTAAAGCACCTGCGGTGCCGGTTCCATCGTGACATTTCCTCCAAATCACCCCTTGACAAAGGGAAACTTTGCGATTCGGATTCTCTTGAATTTCTATTTCAGGTTTTTAGTTTTCAGTTCTTCGGCGACCCAGCGCACCCATTCATCCACATTGTCGGTCAGTTCCCCGGGCAGCGGCAGCGGAATGCGCACATCGGGCGCAATGCCCGCGGAGTCGATCCCGCGGCCTTCCGAAACCCGGCAGGAACGGGTCGTGGGGAGCATCATCCACCGGGTCGAGTCCTGCGGAAAATAAAGTATTTCGCAGTTCGAGAAATCGAGGCACCCGAGCGTATTGTCCTGCCCGTAAACGGTAGTCCGGCGGCTGGTGGCCCTGACTTCGAGCACCAACTGTTCACCCGAGGAGCCGACTTTTCCATCGATCAGCAGCCCCGCCCGGCGAGGCCGCGGCGAGACGGAATCGTAACGGATCCGGTAAGTTTTGCGCTCCCCGGCGAGAAATTCCCCGGCCGGGGTCCGCTCCATCCGTGCGATCTTCGCGCGTCCCCGCTCCGTATCGCCGGCAAACTCCCTCACGTGGGCGATGGCCAGGTCCGAAACGCGGTACTCCATGGCATCCTCCACCCCTTCGTGGTCGTAGAGCAGTTTGAGCAGCGGTTCATAGGCACTGTCGCTCCCGCCGCCGTTGCCGCGGATGTCGAGGATCAGGTTTGCACATCCCGAGGCCAGATAAGCCCGCACGGCAGTCCGCACCCAAGCGGCCTGTTCTTCATTCAGGTCGCACGACGGGAAACGGATCAGATACGTTTCGCCGTCCACCCGACAATGGGTGAACTGCGGGTCATAACGCTCCATCCGTGCCGCGTAATCCGAAGGTCGGCGGACCGATTTGGGCCGGTAAGCCCTTACGCCCTCCGTTCCGAGGTGCGAATCGTCGAACCAGCCGAGATACTCGGCAACGGCGTCATACGTGTCGCGCCCCGAGGCGATCCCGCTCCGCAGCCGCTCTTTCAGCGCCGCATATTCCGCCGCGCGGTTCGCGGTCTTGTCCGGATAGCCCGCATAGGCGCGCTCCACCGCATCGACGGCAAAGTCGAAGTCGGACACGGCGCCTCCCGCAGGGGTTTGCGCCCCGGCAGGCAGCAGGCCGGCAACGGCCGCAACAAGCGGCAAAACACACAGTAAGATTCTCATTTATTCCAGCGCCGAGCGTAAAATCTTCTCCACCTCCTCGGGATAGATGCCGCCCTCGTGGACCTTCACGCCGTCCACGTAGAACGTAGGCACGTAGTAGTAGTCGAACGTGTCGGCCACATCGGGCTGTTCCGACTCCTCGATCATCTCGATCCCGACGGCGGCCAGCTCCGGATGGGCGGCACGCGCCTCCTCGATGTAACGCAGCGCCTTCTTGCAGAAGGGACACGATTTCAGGTAGAAAAATTTTACCGGTTTCATATTTTCCTTATTTTAAAAGGTTTGTCCGTTATCCGACGAACTCGGCGACACACCGGCGGTAAGCCGCCACGGGGTCCTCCGCCGCGGTGATCGGGCGTCCCACGACGATGAAGTCGGAACCGATCTCCCGGGCGCGGGCCGGCGTCGTGACACGCACCTGGTCCGCCACGTCGCCATCTGCAAAACGCACGCCGGGCGTGACCGTGAGGAACTCTTTTCCGCAGGCCCCGTGCACCATGCCGGCTTCCAGCGGCGAGCAGACCACGCCGTCCAGCCCTGCGGCCCGGGTGTTCTGCGCGTATTTGACGATCGTGTCGTCGATCGAAGCGTCGATCAGCAATTCGCTGCGCATGCGCTCCTCGCTGGTCGAGGTGAGCTGCGTCACGGCGATCAGCAGGGGCCGCGTGCCGTCCTCGCGCGTAAGGCCTTCGAGCGCGGCCTTCATCATCTCGATCGTCCCGGCCGCATGGACGTTGCACATGTCCACGTCCAGCCGCGACAGCACGGCCATCGCCTTTTTCACGGTGTTGGGAATGTCGTGGAGTTTCAGGTCGAGGAAAATCCGGTGTCCCCGGCGCTTGATCTCCCGCACGATGGCGGGTCCCTCGGCGTAGAACAGCTCCATGCCGATTTTCAGAAAAGGTTTGCGCTCCTCGTCCTTAAAGAGGTCGAGGAACCGGAAGGTGTCTTCCGCCGACTTGAAGTCGCAGGCAATGATTACGTCGCGTTGCATCTCTATTCGATTATTCCGATTATGTCACTCAATTTTTCAATGCCCAGCCGCTCCATTTCGCCGGGCAGCGCCTCGACGATCTCCTTCGAGGCATAGGGATTCACGAGGTTCGCGGCTCCGACCTGCACGGCCGTGGCCCCGGCCATCATCATCTCGATAACGTCGCGGGCCGTCGTGACGCCGCCGCACCCCATCACGGGAATCCGGCACGCCCGGGCAACCTGATAGACCATCCGCAGCGCAACGGGGAAAACCGCGGCGCCCGAGAATCCGCCCATCGTGTTGGCGACGACCGGACGGCGCCGGGCGACGTCGATACGCATGCCCAGCAGCGTATTGATCAGGCAGATGCCGTCGGCCCCCGCCTCCTCGCACGCCCGGGCGATCGCGACGATGTCCGTCACGTTGGGCGAGAGTTTGATGAAGACGGGCTTCGTCGTCACGGCCTTCACGGCGCGCGTCACCTCGGCGGCGGCGTCCGGGCAGGTCCCGAACGACATGCCCCCGTGCCGCACGTTGGGACACGAGACATTGACCTCGATCAGCCCCACCTGCTCCTGCTTGTCGATACGCTCGCAGCAGTAGGCATATTCCTCGACCGAGAAACCCGATATATTGGCGATGACGGGTTTTCGGAAGAAGGTTTTCAACCGCGGCAGCTCCTCGCGGATCACGGCGTCGATGCCTGGGTTCTGCAACCCCACGGCATTGATCATCCCCGCACCGCACTCGGCGATGCGCGGCGTGGGATTGCCGAAGCGCGCCTCGCGCGTCGTGCCCTTGAACGAGAACGACCCGAGGACGTTGATGTCATAGAACTCGCGGAACTCGTTGCCGTAGCCGAAGGTTCCGCTGGCCGGGACGACCGGATTGTCCAGCCCGAGGCCGCACAGTTCGACCGATGTGTCTACCATATGATCTCTCCTTTCTCCAAAACAGGCCCCTCCTTGCAGATGCGTTTGTAGCCGTATTTGGTTTTGCACGAACAACCCATGCAGGCGCCGAATCCGCATCCCATGCGCTCCTCGAACGACAGCTGACCGTCCTGCTCCACGGCGTTGTAAAGCGCATGGAGCATCGGCAGCGGCCCGCAGGCGTAAAAGTAATCGAAATCCATCTCCCGTTCGGCGATGGCCGTGGTGACGAAGCCCCCGACGCCCCGCGAACCGTCGACCGTCGAGACGGCGACCTCGCAGCCCAGCGCGCGGAACTCCTCCTCGTAGAAGACCTCCGAGGCGGTGTTGAAACCCAGCACCACCTGCACGGGTTTTCCTTCGGCAAGGAGCCGTTTCGCCAGGTTGTAGAGCGGCGGCACACCCACGCCGCCCCCGACCAGCAGGGGTCTCCGCGCGTCGTTCTTCGTCGAGAATCCGTTGCCCAGGCCCGTCAGCAGGTCGAGCGTTTCGCCCGGCCGCATGCGGCTCATCTGCTCCGTTCCCCCGCCCACGACCTTGTAGATCAGCGTAATCGAGCGGTCATCGTAATCGCAAATCGAGATAGGGCGGCGTAAGTACTTACCCTCCAGCGCGATATTGACGAACTGCCCCGGCGCCGCGATCCACTGCGTGTCGCCCGCAAGGGTCATCCGCCACACCGCGTCGGTGAGCGGCTCGTTCGTGAGGATTTTATAAATACCTTTCTTATACATTCTTTTTTCAGCACTTTTGATCCGGCAAAAGTGCCACAAAACCGGCCGACGATCACCTTCGCCTGCTTCATGCGGCCTAACGCTGGAAACGGGCGCCTATTCGCGGGTTTGCAAGCAAACCGGCCCCGTTTCCCGCGCTTTTAGTCCGCATTCCATTGACGGCTCCGGCATCTTGTCGGGATCAATTTATTTTGCGCAATTCTATTATACCGACCGTCCGGAGCGTACGCCATCTCCCTCCCTGAAGGAGGGCCGGGGTGGGGTCAGACTTGTAAATGACGCCGAAGGCGGCAACGACAGCGGTCGGAAGCAACGGTACGGCAAAGTATATACCGTTTACTTTGAATCGATCGTCGAAACCCGCAGCGTGATCTCTTCCAGCACATCCAGCAGCACCTTCACCGTCTCCAATGCCGTGAAGACCGTCACGTTGTTCTCGACGGCCGTGCGGCGGATTTCGTAACCGTCCAGACGCGTATTGTGCTGGTTGATGTCGATGGTGTTGATCACGTAGCTGACATGTCCCTGACGCAGCGCCTCGATGATCTCGTTGCTGCCCTCGTTGAGCTTGCGGCGCGTACGGGTGCGGATGCCGTGCGCCCGCAGGAACTCGGCGGTCCCGGTCGTCGCCTCGATGTTGAAGCCCAGGTCGTAGAAGCGCTTCACCTGCGGAAGCGCCTGCTCCTTGTCGTGGTCGGCGATCGTCACGAAGATCGTTCCGTAGTTCGAGACATGCATGCCCGTAGCCTGCAACGCCTTGTAGAGCGCGCGGGTCAGTTTGTCGTCGTAGCCGATGGCTTCGCCCGTCGATTTCATTTCGGGCGAGAGGTACGAATCCATGCCGCGGATCTTGGCGAACGAGAAGGCCGGGGCCTTGACGTACCAGCGCTCCTTCTCCTTGCCGCAGACCCCGGTGATGCCCTGCTCGCGCAGCGACTTGCCCAGGATGACCTGCGTGGCGATGTGGGCCATCGGAACGCCCGTGGACTTCGAGAGGAAGGGCACGGTGCGCGACGAACGCGGGTTGACCTCGATGACATAGACGTCGTCCTCGCCGGCGACGATGAACTGGATGTTGTAGAGGCCCACGATGCCGATCCGAAGGCCCAGTTTGACCGTATAGTCGATGATCTTGTCCTTGGCCTTCTGGCTCACGCTGAAGGTCGGATAGACGCTGATCGAGTCGCCCGAGTGGATACCCGTGTGCTCGACATGCTCCATGATGCCGGGGATGAAGACCTCCTTGCCGTCGCAGATGGCATCTACCTCCAGCTCCTTGCCCATGATGTAGCGGTCGACCAGCACCGGCTGGTCCACATCGATCTCCACGGCCGTTTGCAGGTAGTGGCGCAGACGCTCCTCGTTCGAGACGATCTGCATGGCGCGGCCGCCCAGCACGTAGCTCGGGCGCACCAGCACCGGATAGCCGATGCGCGCCGCGGCCCGGACGCCCGACTCGATGTCGGTCACGGCCTCGGCCTCGGGCTGCGGAATCTCCAGCTCCTCCATGATCTTCTCGAAGCAGCCGCGGTCCTCGGCGTTCTTGATCGCCTGCGTGTCCGTGCCGATGATGGGCACGCCCAGCGCGGAGAGCGGTTCGGCGAGGTTGATGGCCGTCTGTCCGCCGAGCGACACCACGATGGCCTTCGGGTTTTCGAGGTGGATGACGTTCATCACATCCTCCACGGTCAGCGGCTCGAAGTAGAGCTTGTCACTGGTGGTATAGTCGGTCGAGACGGTTTCAGGGTTGTTGTTGATGATGATGGCCTCATAGCCCGCCGCACGGATCGACCAGATGGCGTGCACAGTCGAATAGTCGAATTCGACGCCCTGGCCGATGCGGATCGGGCCGGAACCGAGCACGATGATCTTCTCCTTCGGGCTGACGATCGACTCGTTTTCCTCCTCGTAGGTCGAGTAGAAATAGGGCACGTAGGAGGCGAACTCGCTGGCGCAGGTGTCGATCATCTTGTAGACCGGGAAGATGCCGTTCTTCTCGCGCAGGCGGTACATTTCGCTCTGCGAAAGGCCCCACAGCTGGCCGATGTACTTGTCGCTGAAGCCCATGCGCTTGGCGGCGCGGAGCGTCTCGATGTCCATCGGGTGTGCGCGGACGACGTTTTCGAACTCGACGATGTTCTTGAATTTCTCCAGGAAGAACATGTCGATCTTCGTCTTGTCGTAGATCAGCGCCAGGTCGACGCCGCCCCGGATCAGCTGGCTGACGGCATAGAGCCGGTCGTCGGTCCCCTCCTTGATATAGGCGAGCAGGTCGTCGTTCGACCACTTGTCGAATTTCTTGTGGTAGATGTGGCAGACGCCCGTTTCGAGCGAACGCACGGCTTTCAGCAGCGACTCCTCCATCGTGCGCCCGATGGACATCACTTCGCCCGTGGCCTTCATCTGCGTGCCGAGCTTGTTCGAGGCATCGGAGAACTTGTCGAAGGGGAAACGGGCGACCTTCGTCACGATGTAGTCCAGCGTCGGTTCGAACGAAGCCGGCGTATTGGCGATCCGGATTTCGTCGAGCGTGAGTCCCACGGCGATCTTCGCGCTGACACGTGCTATGGGATAGCCCGAAGCCTTCGACGCCAGGGCCGAGGAGCGCGACACGCGGGGATTGACCTCGATCAGATAGTATTTGAACGAGAGGGGGTCGAGTGCGAACTGCACATTGCAGCCGCCCTCGATCTTCAGCTCGCGGATGATCTTCAGCGCCGAGTCGCGCAACATCTGGAACTCCTTGTTGGTGAGCGTCTGGCTCGGGGCAACGACGATCGAGTCGCCGGTGTGGATACCCACCGGGTCGATGTTCTCCATGCAGCAGATGCAGATGGCCGTGTCGTTGCTGTCGCGCATCACCTCGTACTCGATCTCCTTGTAGCCCTTGATGCTCTTCTCGACGAGCACCTGGTGCACGGGCGAAAGCGAAAGGGCGTTACGCATCATCTCGCGCAGTTCGGCCTCGTCGTCGGCGAAACCGCCGCCCGTGCCGCCCAGCGTGAAGGCAGGACGCAGCACCACCGGATAGCCGATTTTCTCGGCCACCGTGACGGCCTCCTCGATCGACATGGCGATATGCGAAGGAAGCACCGGCTCGCCCAGCGACTCGCACAACTCCTTGAACAGTTCGCGGTCCTCGGCGCGCTCGATCGACTCGAACGACGTACCCAGGATTTCGACCTGGCACTCTTTCAGAATGCCCTTCTTGGCCAGCTGCACGGCGAGGTTCAGGCCCGTCTGTCCGCCCAGCCCCGGGACGATGGCGTCGGGGCGCTCGAAGCGGATGATCTTGGCGACGTATTCCAGCGTCAGCGGCTCCATGTAGACTTTGTCCGCGATGTGCGTGTCGGTCATGATGGTAGCGGGGTTCGAGTTGGCGAGGATCACCTCGTAACCCTCCTCCTTGAGCGCGAGGCACGCCTGCGTACCCGCATAGTCGAACTCGGCGGCCTGTCCGATGACGATGGGACCCGAACCGATGACCAGAACCTTCTTGATATCTCTTCTCCTAGGCATTTTTGTGCTCCTCCATTATTTTTGTGAACTTCTTGAACAAATAGGCGCTGTCCTGCGGACCCGAAGCGCTCTCGGGGTGGTACTGCATCGAGAAAACCCGGTCGGCGACACACTCCACGCCCTCGGCCGTGCCGTCGAGCAGGTTGACGTGCGTCAGCGTAAGCCCCGTGCCGGCGAGCGAATCGACATCCACGGCGTAGCTGTGGTTCTGGCTCGTGATTTCGAGTTTTCCCGTCACGAGGTTCTTCACCGGGTGGTTGGCACCGCGGTGTCCGAACTTCATCTTGAAGGTCCGGGCGCCGTAGGCCAGCGAAATCAGCTGGTGGCCCATGCAGATTCCGAAGATGGGCAGTTTGCCGCGGAGCTGCTTCACCAGTTCGATCACCGGCGTCACGTCCTCGGGGTTGCCGGGTCCGTTCGAAAGCACCAGCCCGTCGGGATGAAAGGCCATGATCTCCTCCACGGTGGAGTTATACGGCATGACGGTTACGTTGCACCCTACGCGGTTCAGCAGACGGATGATGTTGTACTTGATACCGCAGTCGACGGCCACGACGTCGTACTTGTGGTTGGGGACACGCGACATCCAGCGCTTGCGGCAGCTCACGCGCGGAACCATGTCGTGCGGCGTGACGTATTCACCCAGTTTGCGCATGGCCTCCTCGCGGGGAGTCGCAACGTCGGTGATGAGCACCTTCTGGGTTCCTTCGTCGCGGATGATGCGCGTCAGGGCACGGGTATCCACGCCCCAGATAGCCGGAATGTCGTGCTCCTCGAAGACTTCGTTGAGCGTCTTCGTATAACGGAAGTTCGACGGCGAGTCGTTGTACTCGCGCACGATCATGCCGCCGATGGTCGGCGTTTTGGTCTCGTAGTCCTCGTCGGCCATACCGTAGTTGCCGATCAGCGGGTAGGTCATCACGACCATCTGATCCGTGTACGACGGATCGGACATGATCTCCTGATACCCCACCATCGAGGTATTGAAGACGATCTCGTTGATGGCCTCGCGGTCGGCACCGAAACCGTATCCGTAGAACTCGCGGCCGTTCTCCAAGACAATTTTTTTCGTAAATGCTTTCATCCTTATCTGTTTGATTCGTAGTTATCCGTTATAAACCTCTTTGCCGCCGACCACCGTCAGCACGGCGCGCCCCTGCACCTTCCATCCGGCGAAGGGCGTGGCCCGCCCCTTCGAAAGGAACGTCCCGGGGTCAACGGCATACTCCGCCCCGAGATCCAGCACCGCAAAATCGGCGGCATCGCCCACCTCCACGCCCCCTTCGAGCGCGAAGATCCGGCGGGGATTCACCGACATCAGCGCGACGAGCCTTTCGAGGGTGATCACCCCCTCCAGCACGAGGTATTTGTACAGCAACGGGAAAGCAGTCTCAAGCCCCACGATGCCCATGGCGCTCCCGGCCAGTCCGCGCGCCTTCTCGGCGGCGGTGTGGGGCGCATGGTCCGTGGCGATGACCTCGATCGTGCCGTCGGCAATGCCCTCCAGAAGCGCCCGGCGGTCGGCGCGGCTCCGCAGCGGCGGGTTCATCTTGAAGCGGCCCTCCTCCCGGAGGTCCTCGTCGCACAGCAGCAGGTAGTGCGGCGCCGTCTCGCAGCTCACTTTCAGCCCTTTGGCCCTGGCCTGCCGCACCAAATCGACGCTCTCCTTCGTGGAGACGTGGCAGACATGGTACTGGCAGCCGGTCTTCTCCGCGAGCGCGATGTCGCGTTCCACCTGCCGCCATTCGCTCTCGGAACAGATACCCTTGTGTCCGTGCTCGCGGCAGTAGACCCCGTCGTGGATGTAGCCCCCGCGCAGCAGGTCGTCGACTTCGCAGTGGGCCACTATGGGCTTGCCCACGGCGGCGGCCCGGCGCATCGCCTCCTCCATCAGAGCGTCCGACTGCACGCCGCGGCCGTCGTCGGAGAATCCGACCACCTCCGGGGCGAGGGCCGCGAAATCGACCAGTTCGCCGCACCCGCGCTGGCCCATCGTGATCGTGCCGTAGGGTTTCACGCGCACCACGGCGTCGCGGCGGATGATCTCCAGCTGTCCGCCGAGCGTCGCCGGCGTATCGGGCGCAGGGTTCAGGTTGGGCATCGAGCAGACCGTGGTATACCCCCCGCGGGCCGCGGCGGCCGTACCCGTCGCGATGGTCTCCTTCTGCGGGAAGCCCGGCTCGCGCAGGTGCACATGCACGTCGACCAGCCCCGGCACGAGGTGCCGCCCCCCGAGGTCCACCACCCGGTCGCCCGGCCGCGGCTCCCCGGCGGCCGCGATGCGGCCCCCTTCGACGGCGATCAGCCCCGGCTCGAAACGGCCGTTGCGGAAAATTTTCGCGTTGGTATAAAATGTCTTCATTCGTCGCTGGACACAAAAAAATAGGGCAACCAAAACAGTTACCCTAATAAAACAACAATACCCAAATCCGTCGGAGACTGGAAACCCGACCAGTAATCCTGCTGCCAGAACGCTTGCGCCGATGCTATGTTGGGTTTACAATTCATAGGATTCAGGTGTCACTATAATTGTGCACAAAGATAGGGCATTTTCGCCGCCCCTGCAAAACTTTTCCGGAAATTTTTTTCAACATTCCGTGCACATCACGCCGCCCGCACGCCGTATGCGGCGGTCCGAAAGGCGCATGTCCGCAGATTCCGGCACGACAGGCCCCGTCATTCCGGAACCGCCCGCCCCGGGCGGTCTACCGCACAATGACCAAGTCGACGCCCGCTTCCTCGATGATCGAGATCATCTGTTCGGGAATCCGCTCGTCGGTGACGATCACGTCGATGTCCTCCAGCGCGCAGATGCGGCCGAAACCGCGCTGTCCGAATTTCGACGAGTCGGCCAGCACGATGACCTGCGAGGCGGCGTGCATCATCCGCCGCGTGAGTTTCGCCTCGTCGATAGTCGAAGTCGTGATGCCGTGCTCGGGGTCGATGCCGTCCACCCCGAAGAAGACCTTCGAGCAGATGCAGTTGTCCAGTTCGCGCGCGGCCTCTTCGCCCAGCACCGACAGCGACTTCTTGTGCACCGAGCCGCCCAGCTGCACGACGTTGACGTTCTCCGACTCGTTCAGCAGCACGCCCAGCCGCAGGAACGGCGTGACGATGTTCAGGTGATGCCACATGCGCATCTTGATCTCCTCGGCGAAGGCGTAGACGGTCGAGCCGGAGGCCATGATGATCGAGTCGGTCTCGCCGAGCATCTCCGCCGCCCGCTGGGCGATGCGGCGCTTGGCGTCGCGGTTGATGTTGTCCTTCACATGCACGTCGAGGTCCGCAACGTGGGGATTGGCCGGACGCGCGCTGCCGTGCACCTTATATAACAGGCCTTTGCTTTCGAGAATCTTGATATCCTTGCGGATGGTCACCTTCGTAACGCCCAGTTCGTTGGCAACGTCGGTAATCCGGACGAAACCGTGCTTGTTCAGACTGTCGAGAATGTATTTGTGCCGTTCGGCAATGCTCAGCATATCGGTCGGATATTTAAAGTGTTACAAAAGCAAATATACAAAAAAAGTCGGACGGGCGCACACCCGGATTAACTAACGGTTCGGCAAAACCTTCCGACTGATAAAAGTATCATTACGCCACCAAAGATAAAAAAAGATTCCGTATTTCGCAAAAAAAGGTCCGCAACCCGTGACGGGCCGGACCCTTCCGGACCGAAGTCCGTATCATCATCTAAAACAGAACCTTCGATTCCCTTATTCCGCCTCGGGTTCGTAGCCGTCGGCCTTGGCGCCCCACATCAGGAGGAAGACCAGCATGCCCACGACGGCCATGCCCAGGATGCCGACATAGGCCCAATTCCAGCCGTAGTGCTGGGCCACGAAGCCCAGTCCCACGCCCGAAACGAGCGTCGAAGCGTAGCCGAACAGCCCCGTGAGGCCGTTGGCCGTGGCGGCGGCCTTCTTCGTGGCCTGGTTCGCGGCGGCAATGCCGATCAGCGCCTGCGGGCCGTAGATGCAGAACCCTGCGGCGCAGAGCGTCGTGAACAGCAGCCAGATCGGAGCGTCGGCAGGCAGCTGCCAGAACAGGAAGACGAACAGCGCGGCGCCCGCCATGCAGAAGACGCAGGTGCGGTGCGCACGGCCCTTGAGCCACTTGTCCGTCGCCCAGCCGGCGAAGAGCATGCCGAGGATGCCGGCAATTTCGAACATCGCCACGAGCCATCCGGCGTGCGACATCGAGACGCCCTTCGACTGGCTCAACAGCGAAGGCCCCCAGTCGAGCACCGAGAAGCGGACGATGTAGACGAAAAAGTTGGCGAAGCCCAGAATCCAGATCAGCGGATTCTTGAAGACGTATTTCATCAGGAACGCCTTGTGCTCGGCGCCCTTCTTTTCGGTTTTCACCTGCCTGGTCTCGGTTCCTTCCAGTTCGGGAAGCCCCACCGAGGTCGGGGTGTCGCGCAGGAAAACCACCAGCCCGATGGCTCCGGCGAAAGCGATCGCCGACGGAATCCAGAAACACCACTTCCACGCCCCGACATGCGCCGCGGAGGTCATCACGCGCTCCATGCCCGCGGCATCGTCGGGCGAAACGCCCAGGTTGGCGGCGATGGAAGCCACGGCGTCGGGATCGCCCGCCATGTTCGTGCCCAGCGTACCCATGATGTAACCGCAGAGGATCACCACGAGGCCCGCGCCGATCGAGTGCGAGGTATTCCACACCGACATTTTCGTCGCCAGCTCCGTAGGCGGAATCCAGTGGGTCAGCAGACGCGCGCAGGGCGGGAATCCCGTACCCTGCAACAATCCGTTAACGACCCACATGACGCCCATGAAGAGGATCATCGTGTTACCGAACTGGTCGCCCGAATGCTCGCCCGTGATCCAGTAGGAGACGTCCTCGCCGAATCCGAACGCGAAGTTGGCCAGCGCACACAGCGCCAGACCGACGGCCATGTACCAGCGGGCGTTCATGCGGTCGGCCAGAATGCCGTTGGCGAAACGCGAAAAGCCGTAGATCAGGCCGTTCAGGGTGAGGAAGATGCCGAGGCTCGTCTTCGAAATGCCGAGATCGGCTTCCAGGCCGGGCATGGCCAGCGAAAAATTCTTGCGCACGAAGTAGAAGAGCGCGTAACCGACCATCGTCGCGATGATCGTACGCATCTGCCAATACTTGAAACGCTTGGTTTGTTCAGATGTCATTTCGAAATGAAAGTTAGTAGTTTCAGAAGCCAAATATACAACTTTCGGAGCGATATTCTAAATTATTTTCGTGATTTTTCCGTTTTATCGCCCGGAAGCCGCACACGGCTCTATGCGCCCGGGGCCGGAGCCGCGGCGGAGCGAGCCGGTTCGCCAGAACCCGGCGCAGGGCTTCCGACCTCCCAGACGCCGCCCTTGCCGAACAGCCGGTCGAGCCACTCCTCCATCCAGCCGCAGCGGAAGGCGGTGTCGATGACCGTATAGCGGCTGCGCATGTAGGGAATCTTCCCGAACGCCTCGCGGAAACGGGTGCGCGAAACGCCGATCTGTTCGGGCTCATAAGGCGCCCCGACGAGTTCCAGGCGGCGGCGCACCTCGTCGAAAGGAATGATCTGCCGGCGGATGCGTTCGCGCAGTTCGGGCCACGCCTTTTTGAGCCGCGTGAGCTGGTCGCGCAGCCCCTCCCTGTCGACATATTTGTCGCGGGTCTCCTTCAGGCCGCGGGCCACGAATTCGGGATCGTCGTTAAAAATGGCCCGGATGTCCCGCTCGGTCTCGTCCCACGATTTCCACGCAGCGACGCACCTCTCGATGTCCAGCTGCTCCACGGGGGCGTCGAGCAGCATTTCGAGAAAGGCCGTCGAGGCCAGCGTGCCGATACCGACCTTGAAGCCGTGCGACACCGAAGCGCCGTTGTATTTCAGGTGCTCCATGTCCCACAGATGGCTGAACTGGTGTTCGGCGCCCGAAGCCGGGCGGCTCGACTGCGTGGCCTGCATGGCGAAACCGCTCAACAGCAGCCCTTCGGCCAGCTGTTCGACCTTCTCCACATTGCCCGCATGCACGCCTGCGGGATCGGACAGAGCCTCTTTCAGCCCGTCCTGCACCAATCCGAAGGCGAAATCGTCCATCGGCTCCGACCCCACGGCGTCGGAAAGCATCCAGTCGGCCCCGGCAGAGATCTTGGCGATCAGGTCGGCGTAGCCCGAAGCCGACATTCTGGCGGGCGCAGCCGCCGAAATCGACGGATCGAGAACCATGCCCAGCGGCGCAGGACAGTCGAAGGTCTGCTTGTTGCCGTCCTTGGTGATCGAGGCTCCGTAGGCCG
>OGHO01000418.1_pt1 | contig 57653 bp, 39 predicted proteins | sample 1571421 | NCBI WGS metagenome assembly OGHO01 (sample SAMEA2581937, study PRJEB24529) | metagenome | biome: Human gut stool | place: China | collected 2011
TGCAGCTACTCGTATTTTATTATGTTCTTCTTCCTATTATCGGGGTGAAGATGACGGGCGTTCAGGTGTCGATGATGGTATTCGGCCTTAACAGCGCCGCGTACATATCGGAGATTATGCGAAGTGGTATCATGTCGGTCGATGCGGGGCAGCTTGAGGCGGGAAGAGCAGTCGGACTCAGCTTTTCCGTATCCATGATTAAGATTGTCATACCGCAGGCAGTCAAGAACATTCTTCCTACGCTTGGCAATGAGTTTATTGCCCTTATCAAGGAGACCTCGGTGGTCAGCTTCGTCGGTGCTGCCGATTTGTATGTTGCCTTTAACTACATAGGAAGCAACAGCTATGAATTCATGGTGCCATATCTTGTAATGGCGATAATTTATATTGTAATCGTGCTTTTGATAAGCGGTGGAATTAAACTTATGGAAAGGAGCCTGAGAAAGAGTGATAGACGTAATTAATCTTGAAAAGCATTTCGGGAGCAGTAAGATATTAAAGGGAATCAATATCACTGTAAATAAGGGAGATATCCTTGTTGTCATCGGACCGTCAGGTTCCGGAAAGAGTACATTCCTTCGCTGTCTCAACTGTATGGAGGACCCGACAGGGGGACAGATTATTTTTAATGGTGTTGATATAGCTGATATGAAGGTTGATATCAATATTCACAGAAGGCATATGGGAATGGTGTTCCAGCACTTTAATCTGTTCTCCAACAAGACGGTTATACAGAATATTATGCTCGCACCGGTGTATGTACAGTGTCAGGAATTAAGGAAGGCGAAGCGTAAAAATGCCATTACCGGATTCACCAATATATTCAGGGGCAAGGAAAATAAAAAGCAGCTTATACCGATAACAACCACTAAGACCGAGATAAAGAAGAAGGCAAGGGAGAATGCCATGAGTCTTCTTGGAAGAATCGGATTGCAGGATAAGGCAGATGTGTATCCGTCGACATTGTCGGGTGGACAGAAGCAGAGAGTGGCAATAGTCCGTGCACTTGCCATGAATCCGGATGTTATTCTTTTTGATGAGCCTACGAGTGCACTTGACCCTGAGATGGTAGGCGAGGTACTTGACCTTATGAAGGCTCTTGCAAAAGAGGGAATGACAATGATTATAGTTACACATGAGATGGGATTTGCCAGAGAGGTTGCCAACAGGGTAATCTTTATTGATGACGGTCAGATACTAGAGAGTGCTCCGCCTCAGGAGTTCTTTTCCAACCCTAAGAATCCGCGTCTCAAGGAGTTTTTATCAAAAGTTCTTGCGTAGCAAGAGCTTTTTGTTCTTGCGTAGCAAGAGCTTTTTGTTCTTACGTAGCAAGAGCTTTTTGTTCTTACGTAGCAAGAGTTTTTTGTTCTTACGTGGCAAAGGTTTTTTGTGACAGTTGTACACACTATAAATGCATTTTCAGAAGATAACGATAGGTGGTGTGTGGGGGTAAGGAGATATATACTCCTGTAGCTGCATAGCTGCCTGAAAGGTTAGGAATGTAAGGTATGGGAAGCTTAACAACCGGAACGTAAAGAAAAGAGGGATAATATGGCATTTGTTGAGTGCAGGCATGTGAAGAAGACGTATCAGATGGGAGAAGTGACTATTACGGCGCTTCAGGATGTGAATTTTGAGATTGAGAAGGGAGAGTTCTGCGTCATTGTCGGAGCCTCGGGAGCCGGAAAGACCACCATTTTAAATATTATCGGTGGCATGGATACGCTTACGGAGGGCGAGGTAATTCTTGATGGAAACAGAATATCGGACTACAAGCCTAAGCAGCTTACAACCTACAGAAGATATGATATTGGCTTTGTGTTCCAGTTCTATAATCTTGTCCAGAATCTGACGGCGCTTGAGAATGTCGAGCTGGCTTCACAGATATGCAGGGAGCCTATCGATGCCATGACGGTGTTAAAGCAGGTGGGGCTTGAGAACAGGGCTTCCAACTTCCCGGCACAGCTATCGGGCGGAGAGCAGCAGAGAGTGGCGATAGCGAGGGCACTCGCAAAAAATCCAAAGCTTCTGCTTTGTGATGAACCGACCGGAGCACTCGACTATGCTACGGGCAAGCAGGTGTTAAAGCTTTTGCAGGATACCTGCCGCAGGGACGGCAAAACGGTGGTGGTCATAACTCATAACAGCGCTCTCACTGCCATGGCGGACAGGGTGATAACCGTGAAGAATGGAACAGTAACGTCCATGGTTAAGAATGAACACATTGTTCCGGTGGAGGATATTGAGTGGTAATGAGGGGGTGTATGATATGAAATCAGCGATGAAAAAGACCTCACTCCGTGAGATAAGGCATAGTCTGGGAAGGTATCTTGCGATATTTTCGATAGTGGCACTGGGCGTTATCATGTTCGCCGGACTTAATGTGTGCAGGGAAGACATGGTTGCCACTGCGGATAAATATTTTTCCGATACGGCATTATATGATTTCAGAGCACTCTCGACGCTGGGCTTTGATATTGATGATGTGGAGGCGCTAACACAAGCCGATGGCGTAAAGTACGCGCAGGGCGGCATAAATCAGGCTGTGCTGCAAACGCTTGTGGATGGAAGAGAATGTGTGAGTGCCACATATTCGCTGTTAGACAACATCAATATTCCTAAGCTTGTTGAGGGCAGATTCCCGGAAAATGACAGGGAATGTATAGTCGACAGCAAGTACTATGGAAGCGGATATATAGGAAAGGAATTTATCATATCTGATAGCAACACGGACGATGTGAAGGATGCCTTTAAATACAGCTCCTATAAGATAGTGGGGCGCGTGCAGTCACCCCTGTATCTCAACTTCGAGCGAGGAACAGCTTCGGTCGGCAATGGAAGTGTGTCGAGCTTCGCATATTTTTTGAGAGGTGCGTACACAGCGGAGTATGATAACGAGATATACATAAAGATGGATTCCGATGCAGTAATATATTCGGATGAGTATGATTCGTACATTGATTCACACACCGATGCGCTCAAGGCTTCCGTGCAGGCAATCGCGGATAAGAGGTATGACAGGCTCTACAGTGAGGCTGCCGGCAAGATAGATGACGCGAAAGAGGAGCTTGAAGACGAACTTGCGAAGGCGCGTAAGGAGTTGGACGATGCGTACACCAGGCTTCAGGACTCCGAAAAGGAGCTTGATGAGAAGCAGAGTGAGGTGGATGCAGCACGTCAGGCACTTGAGCTTGCCGGAATGAATACGGAGGGCATGTTTGATGATGCACAGGCGCAGCTTGATGAGGCCCGCAGGCAGCTTGAGGATGGATATGCAGAGTATGCCGATGGAGTTAAGGAGCTTGAAGCTGAGAGTGCTGATGCACAGGCAGAGATTGCCGATGCGCAGAGTAAGCTTGACGAGCTGAAGAAGCCGACGGTGTATCTTCTTGACAGGAATACCAATGCAGGCTATGCAAGCTTCGACAATGATAGCAATATAGTCAATCAGGTTGCGGCAGTTTTTCCGATATTCTTTTTTGCCGTTGCAGCACTTGTGTGCATGACCACCATGACGCGGATGGTCGAGGATGAGAGGACACAGATAGGAGTGCTTAAGGCTCTTGGCTACAGTGAGGGTGCGGTCATGGCAAAGTATCTGTTTTATTCAGGCTCGGCGGCTGTGGGAGGCTCAGTATTCGGATATGTGGCAGGCAATCTGTTGTTCCCGAAGGTAATCTGGATGGGTTATGGAATGTTGTATGACTTCGCAGAGCTTACATACGTCTGGGATATAAGAATAGGAATAATATCAATTGCGGCGGCGGTGCTCTGCTCAATGGGAGCGACATATTTTTCATGTGCTGCACAGTTCCACAGCTCCCCTGCCATGCTGATACGCCCTAAGGCACCTAAGAGCGGAAAGAGGATTCTGCTGGAGCGGGCAGGATTTATCTGGAAGAGACTCAGCTTTTTGAAAAAGGTCTCCATAAGAAATGTTTTCAGATACAAAAAGCGTTTCATTATGATGATAATGGGAATTGGCGGCTGCAGTGCACTTGTTGTCACTGCACTTGGACTTAAGGATTCCTTTAGTGATATTGTAAGTGCACAGTACCGTGAGATATCTGTATATGATATGACACTTACCCTTGGGGAGGCAGCAGATGAGACGGAAAGGCAGAAGCTTGGTGGTGAATTTGAGGAGTATTTTGACAGCTATGCCTTTCTTAACTCTTCGACGATGGATATCGTGAGCGGCAGCAATAAGAAGTCCTCTAATATCATAATTCCTGAGAATGAGGAGGATTTTAAAAAGCAGTATAATTTCTTAAGCTATAAGAGCGGTGAGGCACTCACATACCCTGCAGAGGGAGAGGCGATACTTACAAGGAGACTTGCAAAGATACTTGGAGTGAAAAAGGGCGATACACTGACAATTACGGATGATGATTTTAGCACTATGACGGTCACGGTTGCCGCTGTATGTAAGAATTATGTGTTCAACTATGTTTTTATCTCCAAGGAGACTTATTTATCGGCTTATGGGCATGAGCCGGAGTACAGAACAATATATGCCTCACTGAGGAATGGAAGGGACGCACATCAGACAGTGGCAGACCTGCTGTCCACGGACGATGTGAGTTCGGCAGGTGTCAATGCGGATACGGAGAGCCGGTTCAACAATATGATATCGAGCATAAATTATGTGGTGCTCCTTGTAATCGTGCTTGCTGCTGCGCTTGCGTTTGTTGTGCTTTATAACCTTACGAACATAAATATTACCGAAAGGATAAGGGAGATTGCAACAATCAAGGTGCTGGGCTTCTATTCGTGGGAGACAGCTTCGTATGTGTTCAGGGAGAATTTTATCTTAACCGGAATAGGAGCGCTGTTAGGTCTTGGTCTTGGAAAGCTTCTGCACATGTTCATCATGGAGTGCATCAATGTTGAGGCGGTATACTTTGAGAGCAGGGTAACGCTCACGAGCTATATATTAAGTGTTGTGCTCACTTTTGTATTTGCCATAGCTGTAAATCTGCTTATGTATTTTAAGCTTAATAAAATCAATATGGCAGAGTCACTTAAGTCAGTTGAATAAAATAAATATTGATATCATACATTATTATTTAGATGTAATATTAAAAACAGGGAGGCTAATCGGCCTCCCTGTTTTTACTTCGTATCCAGTTGTATTTTTTGATAAGTTCCTCGTCCGTGCTTCCGGTGAAGAAGTAGTAATCAAAATACTGTGCCTCGTCTAGGGCAATGAAGGCTCCGTAGGTTGGTATGCTGTTAAAGAGCACCGTAAAGTCATGGCTTATTGCCAGTCCGTAGCCTTTATCAGATATGACACAAGGAGCTTTCAGCCTGCTCTTTCCGAAAGATATATATCTTGCAACGCGGTTGAGCGGAAGCTGGTCGCGGTTGCTTGCACCGAAGGCGTAGAGCTTCTGTGTGCTGTCAAAGTCGAAGAAGCATATACTTCTGTTTTTGGTCGTCTCTAAGATATGTCCCGGCTGCTTTTCGTTTAAGAGTACGTTTTTATCCTTGTCGCAGAAGCTTATAAGCCCATTCTTCTTGTCAATCCGAAGGTAGAGCGCAGAGGTGGCGAGCAGAACCGTGTCCGGAGTGTCTTTGAATTTCCATTTATCGGTGGTCTTTCTGTTCTCAATGCATTTCGCCTCAGGTATCTGGGCTCCTGCCCTGTGGTAGCTCACACGCACCATTGAAGAAGCATAAGGGGTGAGCGTGAGCGTTGCGTTGATACTGTCGAGGATGAGGCTGTTGCCCTCACGTCTTACCGCTCTGAACGGATATGCTGCCATGCGGTTCGGATTCTGCTTAAGTACATCCATCTTCGGAACAGAGCCGAAGGTGTATTCCGACATGCACATAATCTTGTTGCTGTAGTCGACAGCTTTACATGCAGCTGTGGGCGGTGTGGTGTATGGCATGGCAGGGTAAGGTGAAGCTTTTCGTGCTGCCGGAGCCTTATATTTTCCCGAAAGGTCTGCCGCTGCGGAAGCCGGGAAGGTTCTCTTTGCGTCCGGTGTGTCAGGGTTTGTACCGGCTGCACCGGTCGGTTCATCTTCGCCGGAAACGGCTGTGGCAGGCTTGATGGAGCTGAACGTCACAGTCTTTCGCACTCTGTTAGGCTGCATGTTCTCTGCGTCAAACACAGCATTTCCTACTGAATCCGGGATAGGCTCTGCAATCAATGGCGTGAGTGTTCCGGTGTGGTAGACGGCAAGCTCATGGAGAGCGCGGGTTGCCGCTACATAGAGGAGCTTCACATTGGCATCACATGCCGGATACGCGTCAATGTCCGGATTCATAAGTATGCAGCAGTCGAATTCCAGTCCCTTGGTGTAGGTGATTGGAAGAACCATTGTCCCGGTGTCAAATTCCATCGCGTCAAAGTCATTGACCTGAGTGTATTCCGAAAGCTCATTGGCGGCTGCTCTTGAGGTATCAATATCAGGGCAGATTATCGCTATTGTCTCATAGCCGGCTTTCTTCCATGCATTGATTTTGGCAGCAGTATTCCGGATAAGCTCATTGTTATCCGCAAAAACCGCTATCTCCACGTCCCTGCCGTGCCTTATAATCGGCTCAACAGGGTAGATTGAGAAGGTTCCGTGCCTTAATATGTCCGTTGCAAAGTGTGATATCTCAACAGTGTTGCGGTAGCTCTTTCTTAGGAGATTGAAGCTGTCATATTCGCCGGTGAGGAAGTTGGCGGTGAGCTCAGTCCAGTCATTCAGTCCGTGTTCATAGTGGATATTCTGTGCGACGTCACCCATTATTGTGTAGGTACAGCCGCGCATGCAGTAGTGCAGGCTCATATATGCCATCATTCCGAAGTCCTGTGCCTCATCTATGACAACATGATGTGCCTCCTCAATAGGGTCATTTTCCTTGGTACGCTTGTAGATGTAGGCTAGGGCGGCGAGGTCATATAAATCAGGAGCTTCAGCGTCATAAGGGAACACGGTGCCGTATTTTTTCTCCTGGGATTTCAAAAAATCGGAGTATATGCCGTATGTGGAGTATTTCCACTTCTTAGGTCCGAAGTACTGGCGGTAGAAGCGCGTGAGAGCCTTCTTTTCCTCCGGTGAGTACCGGATTTCCTTTCCCATGAGTTCATTCTCAAGGCGCGAAAGTATGCGGCTGTTGAGGTGCTCTATCTTAAGCTGTGTAGATAGCTGTGGGTTTTCATCAAGGAATGCTGTGATGGACTGGGATGTGAGCAGGGTGACACAGACGTCATGTTCGAGAAGCACATTCTCATTCGATTTGAGGATGACATCCCTTGTGTCGATGACATTTCTCTCAAAATTATTGCAGAACGCCTCAAGCTCACGAAACCATGTGAGTGTTCCGCGCTTTAAGGAGGCAGGGTATGCTGCGGACGGCATGGCAAGCGGAGCAATATTCTGGGTGTCTCTGTCCCAGTCCTCATACATAAGTCTCACAAAAAGCTCCTCCATTGTCATCTGGCGGACACCGTTTACGTCTAAGTCCGGCAGGACACTGGTAATGTAATTTAGGAGAAGCTTGTTGCTCCCGACAATGTAAAAATCTGCCGGCTTAAAGTCTTTCTCATAGTTGTACAGTATATAGGATATCCTGTGCATGGCAACTGTTGTTTTTCCTGAGCCGGCGGCTCCCTGAACTATTATGCTTTTGTAAGGTGACTGCCTTATGATGTCATTCTGTTCCTTCTGGATTGTCGCAATAATCTCACCGAGAACAGCCTTTTTGTTCTGGGAGAGGTATCTGTTTAGAAGCTCATCGTTTGCGACAACGTCACTGTCAAAAAAGGAGAGCAGGGTATCATCCTTAATTTCGTAGGTTCTCTTTTTCTTAAGGTCAATCACAAAGCTGCCCTCCCCTGGGACAGAGTAGGTGACTTCTCCGATGTGGCTTTCGTAGTATGAGTTGGCAACAGGGGCACGCCAGTCGATGACCTCAAGGTGGGTCACATCGCGGGATATGCCGACCTTGCCTATATAGATGGTGTCATTGCTCTTGTGATTACCATCGACAAAATCGATTCTTCCGAAGAAGGGCTTCTGCCTTGCCCTTTCAGCTCTGGCGGCTTCATGCCGGGCACGCTCATACATTACCTGTATGTTGTCAATCATTGAAAGAGCTTCGACATCCTTGGCACCATAGGTCTCAAGAAGAGTGTAGAGTTCATCGGACAGAGCTTTCTCCTCTTTTCTATATTTTTCCAGATTTTCCTTGGTAAGAGCCAGCACTGCTGCAAAGTGACTTTGCTCAAAATTATTGTCATCGGGTTTAAACATGGTAAACTCCTTGTCTTTATATATACTGCCGTAAAATACAATGTGTTGGGAAGGAGTACTTCCCAACACATATATTACTTTATCATTTTAGATGAATATTTTCAAGGCATTTGCAGGAACATTATTGATAAAACAATTAAAATTCAGAGGATGAATCTTCATAGAACAGCTTCACCACGATGTTCTGGCTGAAATCTCCGAATGAGGCGCCGAACAAGGTGAATCCGCCGCAGTTAGGTGTATCTGCCGGAACGGATATGGTGAAATTGATTATCGAATCATAGTTAAGTGCAAGGTCATTGATGGTTACTGATGACAGTCTGGCAGTTCCGTCCATAAATGTACCGGAATGATTTATAACCAATGTTTTTAACAGACCGTACTGGTTGAGTCCGTCCGGCCACCAGTTAGGGCACAGCATACCTCGTCTGTTGCCGAAGTCACCGGGGCTTATCCATTTCCCGAGAGCTTTCCCGTTGATGTCAAAATAGATATCACTTGGATAATTGTCATTGTGCTCAGGACACTCAGAGCTTATCTCAAATGAAATCTGTATTTCGGACAAGGTCTGGCCGAGCTTTAGACGGTTGGGAAGATTATATGTCACATACCCATATCCGACCCATAGTATATCAGCCTTAAAACGCTCAGGATATGAAAAAACCTTAGGGTTATCGAGGTCGCCGATAAGGTTTCCGGAGGTGGACAGACCACAGGTAGGATGAACATCGTAACTGATGTAGTGTCCTATATCTATCTCATCGGTATAGCATTTGATAGAACCGGCATTCGGAACCATGTCTATGATAAGGCGTTCATAGCGTGGACGGACTATCTTCATAATACCTCGCTTGCCGGAGGCCACCTGAACGGAGACAAGACCGGCCGCCTCAAGCTTGCCGACATGCATAGATATGGCACTGTTGGTAAGACCAAGAGTTTCCGCAAGGTCATTCATGCTCAGATGATCATTTTGATAGATAAGTTCCATAATCTGAAGTCTCATAGGGGTGCTGAGTGCCTTAAAGACTTCTTCGGCTTCGTTTAATGATTTAATATAGTACATATTGGCAGGTCTCCTTAGGTTGGTAATTATGCATGGTTTGATTTATAAAGTGAAATATTTAATTTTTCTTTTAAGTATAAAATGTTTAAAAGAAATAGTCAATAAGAAAATGCATTTGTGCAAAATGCACAAAAAATGAGTGAATCTTTCTATATCGGATTAAGCAATTAAGTATTGAATTATACAATAAAAAGAGCTATGTTTATATTAACATTTCACCGAAAATAGAATAGGTTAAACAAAAAGTGAAATATAAACCACGAAATCGTTTTAAGACTTGTTCTGTTTTACTGAAAAATAAAATTTATGTAAATTTAATAAAAAAAGTTAAAAAGGAGGACGAAAAATGAGCAAGTTGTACATAAACCCTAAGAACAAAAAGGGTCACATCAATCCGGAGATTCAGGGACATTTTTCGGAGCATTTAGGAAGATGTATTTATGAGGGGATTTTTGTCGGAAAGGATTCTTCCATTCCTAATGTGAACGGAATGAGAACAGATGTCGTGGAGGCATTAAAGGACATACAGATTCCTGTTCTCAGATGGCCGGGCGGCTGCTTTGCGGATGAGTATCACTGGAAGGATGGCATAGGACCTGCTGAGGGCAGAAAGAAGATGATAAACACCCACTGGGGCGGTGTTGTAGAGGACAACAGCTTCGGAACGCATGAGTTCATGGAGCTCTGCAGGCAGCTTGGCTGTAAGAACTACGTCAACGGCAATGTCGGAAGCGGAACGGTTCAGGAGATGAGCGAATGGGTTGAGTATATGACCTTTGAGGGTGTATCACCTATGAGTGATTTGAGAAAGAAGAACGGTTCTGAGAAGCCTTGGACAGTCGACTACTTCGGAGTGGGAAATGAGAACTGGGGCTGCGGCGGAAACATGACACCTGAGTATTACGGAAATCTTTATAGAAGATACCAGACTTATGTAAGAAACTATCATCCGGATAAGCCTATCTTCAAGGTTGCATGCGGAGCGAATGTTGACGATTACAACTGGACAGACAAGGTGATGGATACCTGCTTTAAGGCGCCGGAGTTCCTTCACGGCTTTATGGATGGCATATCACTTCATTACTATACACATCCGGGTGGATGGGATCATAAGGGAAGCGCAACGGATTTCGATGATAAGATGTGGTATCAGACACTTAATAAGACTCTCTATATGGATGAGCTTATAAAGAATCACGAGGCAATCATGAACAAGTATGACAAGCAGCACAAGGTTGGCATGATTGTGGATGAGTGGGGAACATGGTTCGACTGTGAGCCGGGAACCAATCCGGGATTTTTGTATCAGCAGAACACGATAAGAGATGCACTTGTTGCAGGAATCAACTTAAACATCTTTAACAAGCACTGTGACAGAGTTAAGATGGCGAACATTGCACAGATGGTAAATGTTCTTCAGGCAGTTCTTCTCACAGAGGGAGAGAAGATGATAAAGACTCCTACATACCATGTATTCTATATGTATAAGCACCATCAGGATGCCGAGCTTTTAGACAGCTTTGTTGAGACGGAGCAGATAGGTCTTGAGGAGCAGAACATGGTACCTAACCTTACAGAGTCGGTATCACTTGGCAAGGATGGAAAGATTCATATTACAATGACCAATCTTTCCATAGACAAGGACTATGAGATTGACGGCTGTGTGGCTGATACCGAGATTGCTTCGGCATGCGGCGAGATTGTCGGAGGTGAGATTCATCTTCACAACACATTCGATAAGCCTGAGGAGGTAACTGTAAGACCATTTAATGATATAGAGGTAAACGGCAACAGAATCAAGTTCTCAATTCCGGCAAGCAGTGTACTTCATCTGGAATTGAACATCAGATAAGCGTAGGAGTGTTTATATGATTCGACAAGGTATTAAGAGAATCACATCACTTGCACTTATTACTTCCATGATAGCCTGCACATTCCCATACGCGTCCGTGCCTGTACATGCACAGACGCAGATGGATGAGCAGCCGGCGGCAGCTGTGACAACAACTCAGGACGCGGCGCAGGAGAACAGGCTTACAACCAATTATTCCACGGTAAGCAAGGGCTATAAGGAAGCGGTATACACAGGTGATGCTATTGTCTATAAGATAAGTGAGGCTGTCGCTAAGGCAGACAGAGCTTTTCTTACCAATGATAATTATGAATATGTGAATGACGTGCTTGCCGTGAAGGCAGGTGACACCGTGACACTCACCATTGATGTTCCGGTATCGGGAAGATATGTTATGAGCTTCGACTATCTTTCCTATGATGAGTCGATTCTTCCTGTTGAGATGGGAATGAAGATAGACGGAGGCTACCCTTTTTACGAAGCAAGAAGTATGAAGTTCGAGACAACATGGGTTTCGGACGGAGTGGATGTCGACAGATACGGCAACGAGATAGTCTCTCTTCCTGATAAGCTTATCAGATGGGAGCACAAGGAGGTAATGGATGCCAGCTACAGATATTCAGACCCATTGCCGGTTGAGCTTACCGCGGGTGTTCACGAGCTTGAACTGAATATTCAGGAGGGAACACTTCTTCTTGGAAATATAAGTCTTGAGGCTCCGGGCGATGTCGCTGAGTATGCAGGTTCAACAAAGGCTGAGGGAAATGCACTCATAACAATAGAGGCTGAGGACTTCTATCAGAGGAATGATTCATCAATCCATGCGATAGGTGAGTACGGTTCAAGCCTTTCACCATTGTCTGCAACAACAACGGTTCTCAATATCATTGATGAGGATTCCTTCAATGAGGCAGGGCAGACGGTAAGCTATCAGTTCCATGTGGACAATGCAGGCTATTATTACATAGGAATGAACTACCGTCAGTCTGAAAAAAATGATTTTCCTGTCTTTGTCGACTGGAAAATAGACGGCGGGATTCCTAACAGCGCATTTAAGTCATATCAGGTTGAGGCGGCTAACAAGTTCAGGACGGTCACGCTCACAGATGACAATGATGATAAGCTTAGCGTATACCTTGAACCGGGTGACCACACAATCTCACTCACGATAAGCGCAGACAATCTCAGATATGCACTTGAGGCGGTAGATGAGATTATGAGCGGAATAAGCGACCTGTCACTTGAGGTAACCAAGGTTGCCGGAACCAACAAGGATAAGTACAGGGACCTCAAGCTCACAAGATATATTCCGGATGTCCAGGACAGACTGCTTGGATGGGTTGATGAGCTCTACAGCCTTGCAGAGCAGGCACAGCCTTATGTCAACGCTAAGAGCCCGGATAAGGTTGCAGCGTTCTCGTATCTGCTTATAGCAGCTAACCAGCTTAAGAGCCTTGCAGAGAAGCCGAATGAGCTGGTCTACAGAGTTGATGAGCTTTCGACAAGTGTCAATTCGATAAATACACAGATTGCGAATTTCGTGGACCTTATAAATGACAATGACCTTTCGATTGACAGAATCTACATATATCAGGACGGAGCCAGGCTTCCTAAGGGACAGAACATTTTCCAGTCGATAGGTACGTCGTTAAAGAGGTTCGGCTATTCATTTATGGGGCAGTCGTATTCAGCGAGCAATACAGATGAATCCCACATACAGGTGTGGGTGAACAGACCGAGAACCTACGTTGAGATTATGCAGAAGATGATTGACGAGAAGTTCACACCGGAGACAGGAATAGAAGTTGATTTATCAATTATGACGGATGCACAGAAGCTTATCCTTTCCAATGCTTCAGGTGATACACCGGATATAGCGACAGGAATCAACTATTCAATACCATTTGACCTTGCCATAAGAGGCTCGCTTGTTGATTTATCGAAGTTTGACAATTACAAGGAGGTGTTCGGAAGATACAGCGAGGGACTTTTAGTTCCGTCCGTTGTGGGTGATGGACTTTACTCATTGCCTGAGACGATGAACTTCTATGTAATGTTCTATAGAACAGACATTTTAAGCAAGTTAGGACTTTCGGTTCCAAACACGATGGATGAGCTCATTGCGATGCTGCCTGATCTGCAGATGAGGGGACTCAATGTGTACTATCCGACAGCAGCGATGCTTGTGATGAGAAACTTCCATGGAACAACACCGATTATTTACCAGATGGATGGAGCACTCTACGGCGACACTGCACTTGATATATTGGTTGACAGTGAAGCAACGGTTGAAGGCTTTACAGAGCTTACAGAGTTATTTACACTTTATGACCTTCCGGTCGATGTACCTAACTTCTACCAGCACTTCAGAAACGGAGATTTACCTATAGGGATAGCCGATTTCAATTCATACAACCTGATACTCAATGCCGCACCTGAGATTGCAAACTCATGGAGCATTGCACCTGTGCCGGGCATCGAGGATGAGGAGAACGGTGAAGTGAAGAGGTATATGTCCGGAGGTGCCGAGAGTACTGTAATGTTCTCATCGGATGATGAGAGGGAGCAGAAGGCATGGCAGTTCATGGAGTGGTGGTCAAGGGCTGATATTCAGGCGGAATTCGGACAGCGGCTTCAGATTCTGTACGGAGACGAGTATATATGGCCTACAGCCAACCTTGAAGCGTTCGAGAGGCTTCCTTATCCGACATCGGATAAAGATATAATCCTCACACAGGCTCAGTACATCTTAGAGACACCAAGACTCCTTGGAAGCTACATGATGGAGCGAGAGCTGAGCAACGCATTCAATGATGTGGTAGTAAATGGTGACACGGTCCGTTCAAGAATTGATGAGGTAGCCAAGACAGTATTAAGAGAGACAGAGAGAAAGCTTGAAGAATTCGGCTATATCGATTCGGACGGGAATGTGCTTAAAGAGTATGAAGTACCTTCCGTTGAAAAGGTGCTTGAGATTCTTAACAGAGAATAAGGAAATAAATAGTATGGCTGATAAAACTAAAATTGCAAAGAAATCAAAAATAGGAAAGAAGTCGATAAGCAACAAGGCAGGATATGCATTTGTATTTCCTTATGCGGCGGTGTTTACGGTATTCATACTTGCTCCTGTTATAATGGCTGTTATCCTTTCCTTTACTAACTTTAATGCCATCCAGAAACCTAAATTTGTCGGTTTTTTAAATTACATCAACCTTATAACAAGTGATGATGTATTTATGAAGTATGTTATTCCGAATACAGTTAAATATGCGCTTATTGTAGGTGTTGGTGGTTATGTCCTTGCCTTCTTGTTAGCTTTCGGACTTGCCAATCTGCCTAAGATACCAAGAACATTATTTGCACTCATCCTGTATTCACCGAGCATGACAACAGGTGTTGCGATGGCAGTGCTCTGGAAGATAATGTTCACCGGTGACCAGACCGGATACCTTAACAGCTGGCTGATGGAGATAGGAATTATAAATGAACCCATTATATGGCTTGTAAATACCAATTATCTGCTGCCGATTGTTATTATCATAGGTCTGTGGAGCAGCATGGGAGTCGGTTTCCTGTCCATACTTGCCGGTCTTTTAAATGTCGATGAAGCGCTGTATGAGGCAGCGGCAATCGATGGTGTTAAGAACAGATTTCAGGAAATGTTATATGTAACAATACCGAGCATGAAGCCGCAGATGCTCTTCGCAGCGGTAATGCAGATTGTTGGAGCCTTCCAGAATGGTACAATTGCAACATTGCTTGCAGGAAACCCTACACCGGGATATTCGGCACAGCTTATTGTAAACCATGTGGAGGATTACGGATTTATCCGATACGAGATGGGTTATGCGGCAGCAGTATCCGTTGTGCTTCTTCTCATAGTACAGATATTCTCAGTGGTTGCAAACAGATTGTTCGGTGAACGTGATTAGGAAGGGAGGAAAAGATTATGGCGGCTTATAGTGGTCACAAGATGAACCCTGATAAGTTTGAGAAGGGTCAGATAAAAATATACCTTTTGGTTCTGCCGATGGTATTGCTTTGTGGATTGCCTATCGTATTTATTATATTCCATGCGTTTAAACCGATGGAGGAGCTGTTCGCATTCCCGCCTAAGTTTATAACAACACATCCTACACTTGATAATTTTTCAAAGCTTATAAAGGCATCGAGGACGGGAAGCAACCCTCTCAGCAAGTATGTGTTTAACAGCATACTTGTGACGGTGGCGGTAGTTGCAGGCTCACTTTTATTCTCAACAATGGCGGCTTACGCATTGTCGAAGATGAAGTTCAAGGGAGCCAGGACAATGATGAACATTAACCAGATAGCACTTATGTTCGTATCCTGTGCGGTTATGATTCCGAGATATCTGGTTGTAAACAAGCTTCACATGATTGATACATATTGGGCAGAGATTCTTCCTCTTATAGCACTTCCGGTTGGACTGTTCCTTATAAAACAGTTCGTTGACCAGGTTCCGGATTCGCTCATAGAGGCGGCATATATGGACGGAGCATCGGAGTGGACAATATACAGAAAGGTGGTAATTCCACTCACCAAGCCTGCGATTGCGACGGCTGCGATTCTTGTATTCCAGCAGGTATGGGCTAACCTTGAGACATCCAATTATTACATCAATAATGATTCTCTCAAGAACCTTGCATTTTATATGAATACACTTACCAGCGCCTCTACAAGCAACACCGTAGCAGGACAGGGTATGGCGGCAGCGGCTTCACTTATTATGTTCCTGCCGAACCTCATATTGTTCTGTATTTTACAGAATAACGTAATGAACACGATGGCACATTCAGGAATCAAGTAACTTAAGAGAGGTATGAACGTGAATAAAAAGTATATAAAAAAAATAATAGCTTTTGCCGTACCTCTGCTTCTTGCCTGTGTGATTTTAGTATCCTCGACTCTTGAGACGTATGCAGATGCGCCATACAGGACATACACTGTTGACGGATATGGAAGCATGACCGAGACACAGACAGCGTATCTCCCTTTTAAGACGATAACAAAGATTGGAGAGGAGACGCTTGTAAATCCTACTGATTTCACACTGCTTGAGGACGGTTATATGTATGTTCTTGACAGCGGTAACAAGAGGGTTGTCGTATCAGACGCGGATAACGAGCTGGTGATGACCTTCGGAGAGGGAATTTTACAGGGACCGCGGGGAATATATGTAACACCTGAGCACATCACCTACATAGCTGACAGAGATGCTAAGAGCGTATTCGTGTTCGACGGCGATGGAGAACTTGTAAATACATACACCAAGCCTACGGCGGCGATGTATGGGGAGACACTTGATTTCCTCCCACTCAAGATTGTTGTGAACAGCTCGGGCGTAATGTATGTGATATGTGAGTCAAACACCAATGGTATGGTTGAGATAAGTCCTGTTGACGGAGGAACCTTCTTAGGCTATTTCGGTACTAACGCAACCAAGGCTAATCTGTGGACGATTCTCTGGAGAGCGGTTCTCACGGACGCGCAGAGAGCGAAGATGCAGTCTAACATACCTGCAACTCCGGATAATATGGCGATAGATGAGAAGGGTGTCATATACACAATAACAAGAGGTGAACACAATGACACCTTAAAGAGACTCAATATCGCAGGTGTCAACATGATTGAGACCAGCGAATATCCGGATGTTCCGGCAGCAGTTGCAGTGGGAAATCATGATAACACCTTCGTTGCAACACAGACAGGTTTCATCTACGAGTATAACAACGAGGGCAATCTGTTATTCATATTCGGCGGAAGCGATGACGGAAAGCAGAGAATCGGTCTTTCAACGAAGGTTGAAGCTATTCAGGTGGGAACGGATGATAAGCTCTATGTGCTTGATTCGGATAAGGCACAGATTCAGGTGTATGAACCGACAGAGTTTACCAGGTATCTGCATGAAGCACTTTACCTGTTCTCCAAGGGACGTTATGAGGAGAGCAAGGAGCCACTTGGTAAGGTGCTTGAGATGAATAATCTTTTTACCTACGCTAACATGGCGATGGGCAAGGCTCTCTACAAGGAAGGTGACTATGAGGGGGCGTTAAAGTATGCCAGACTTTCAAAGGACATGGAGAACTATTCAGATTCGTTCTGGGAGATAAGAAATGTATGGCTTAAGCACAATCTCACAGCGGTGGTGCTTATACTGATTGGTATATTTGCTGTATTGAAGGTACTTAAGCTGCTTGATAAGAAGAAGGGAATATTCAATGCTCCGAGAAAAGCACTTAAGAAGCTTGGAGATAAGAAGCTCATAAGGGAATTAAAGTATGTGTTTACCTTTATGAGACACCCTATAGACGGTTGTTATGGAATAAGATTTGAGAATAAGGTTTCCGTTGCAAGTACGAATATATTGCTTGGGATTATGATGGTATTCTACATAATCAACAAATATTTCTGCGGCTTCCTTACAAAGACAGTGCGTGAGGGCAGCTACGATATCTTATCAGACATCGGAATGATACTTGTGGCACTTGTGCTTGTGGTAAGCTGTAATTACCTTATGTGTACAATCAATGAGGGCGAGGGTAAGTTCAGACACATATACAGCTCACTGGTATACAGCTTCGGACCTTATGCAGTGCTGACACCGATTATATTCCTTCTGTCACATGTGGTGACCAACAACGAAATATTCTTCGTGCAGTTCGGAAGCCTGTGCATGACAGTATGGATAATTGTACTGATTTTCATTTCTATAAGAGAGATTAACAATTATACGGTCAAGGAGACATTTAAAATTATATTCCTTACAATATTTACTATCCTGATTGTTTGTCTTCTCATATTCATTATCTATGTATTATGGTCGCAGGTATTCGACTTCATACAGTCGATTGCGGGAGAGGTGGTGTATCGAATTGGCTCATAAAAGAACGGCAAAAAGAATAATTTCCCTTCTGTTGGCGTTTATGGTAGCGTTCGGTGCAGCCGGCTTTAACGGAAAGGGCGTGCAGGTGCAGGCAGCGCAAAAGACTATAAACGGCTGTAAGTACCTCACCGAGAACACGGATTACAGGCTGTATGTCAACGAGGAAGACCTGTCACTTGTGATAGAGGATAAAAAAAGTGGTTCGTACATGACATCGGCTATTGAATATGACGATGGAAAGAACAATGCGACATGGCAGGGAGCCATGAGGTCTGCTGTTGTCATAACAATGATAAGCGGAAGCGATGATTCCAAGCAGGCAGACTTAATCAATGACAATGTTACAAAGACAGTAAGCTACACGGATAACGGATTTACCGCCAAGCTCTACTGGACAACTTACCAGTTCGGGTTGACACTTGAGGTTACACTCACAGATGACGGACTTATTGCGAGAGTTCCGGATGAATCGATAGTTGAAGATGGAGAAAAGTATTTTATTGGAACTATTTCCATCTACCCATACATGGGTAACTCCTATCTTGATGACAAGGCCGGCTACATGCTTGTGCCGGACGGCAACGGAGCGTTAATCTACCTTGATGATAAGGAGGGAAGATTTAAGAGCGGTTTTTCCAAGATGATTTATGGCGGAGATGTCGGATTCGATGAATCTAATGTCCAGACACTTTTAAATGATAAGTACAACACAATAAAGGATTCCGAGGAGGTCATTGCACCTGTATTCGGAATAGCACATGTGGATGATAATATTGCTTATCTTGGAATTGTCGAGGAAGGTGAGGCGCGGGCTTCAATCGAATGTATTCCGAACGGTGCGAGTGTGGATTACAACAGAGCTTATGCCAAGTTCATACTCAGAAAGACCTACACACAGCCTACAAGTAATAATTCCACAGCAGGTTCACTTCATGTATATGAGAATGAGAGAAGTCATTCAAACCTTGCGGTGAGATATGTTTTCCTTTCCGATGACAACGCCAACTACACAGGTATGGCGGCAGCTTACAGAGAGTATCTTCTTAGGTCTGAAGGTCTTGCACAGAATGAGAGCAGTTTCAGAACGCGTGTGGACTTCTTAGGAACTGAGCGCGAGTCCTTCCTTCTTGGAACATCATCGGTGGTTATGACAACTGTCGATGACATATACGAGATATATGATGAGCTTGAGAGTGAAGGCGTAAGCGATTTACTTACAGTCTATAAGGGCTGGCAGAAGAAGGGACTTAACAGTGTCCCGATCACAAGCTATAAGGCTGATTCGAAAATCGGAGGAACAAGTAAGCTTACCAAGCTTATAAAGGATGCGGGTGAGAGAAATATCAGGATGTATCTGTACAACGATGCACTAAGAATAAACCCGGATGAGAAGAATGCCACCTTCAATGTCGTAAAGCAGATTAACAAGAGAAGGTTTGAGGAGACGACCTACAAGACGGTGTACAGCACGATGAATTATCTCACACCTGCAAGAACACTGAGTCTTCTCAATTCCTTTATCGGAAAATATGTCAAGAGCGGAGTAGGCAATCTGGCGCTTGCAGGTATCTCGAACACGCTGTTCTCCTACACATACAGTGGGGACACCTACACTAGGTACGATACACAGAAGATGTATGAGAATATCGTGACAGAGGCAGCACAAAAGACAAAGCTTGTGCTTGAACAGCCGTTTGCATATCTGTGGTCCGAGACGGATGCCTTCCTTGATATGCCGTTGTACACATCAAGCTATATATTTGAGGATGAGAGCATTCCGTTCTTAAGTATAGTATTAAAGGGTGTGATGCCTATGTATTCGGAGTATGTGAACTTTGAGGCGAACAAGCAGGAATTCTTCTTAAAGCTTGTTGAGACAGGAGTTTATCCTTCCTTCTACATAACAAAGGAAAGCTCCGCAAAGCTTCTGTACACCAATTCAAGCGATATATACAGCTCAGAATATTCCACCTACAAGGACACGATTGTGGAGTATTATAAGGAGCTTAAGGCACTGCACGAAAAAATAGCGGACTCAACAGTGACAAAGCATGAGATTGTCGACAACGACATAAGAATTGTGACTTATTCTAATGGGGTTACAGTCTACATCAATTATGGTGCGGATGCCGTGAGCGTGGATGGCGTGACTATAGAATCAATGTCGTATGAGGTCAGGTGAGCGTATGGGGAAAACGAAAAATAAGAAAATAAAAATTAAACAGGGACGTCTTGAGGCAAGGGAGGCAAGGATGGGATATCTGTTCCTGCTTCCATGGTTGATAGGAGTTGTTGTATTCCTGTTATTCCCGCTGGGACAGTCATTCTACTACATGTGGTTTAACATAAGAATCACACCGCTTGCCACTAAGTTTACCTGGGTCGGAACCGGAAATTTTACACAGATATGGCTTGAAAATCCTGAGTTTCCAAAACAGCTTGTGACATATATCTGGCAGACGATAGTGGAGGTTCCGGTAATAGTGGTATTCGCACTTATCATCGCGATAATGTTAAACGGCAAGATAAAATGTAAGGCTTTTTTCAGGCTTATATTCTTCCTCCCGGTTATCATCGTGAGTGGTCCGGTCATGAATATGCTGGTGAGTGAGGGAGCTTCAACAATCCCTTCAATGAACACACAGGTTATTGTAAATGCGATAAGCACGTTCCTTCCGGCATCAATTGCTGCGTCGATTGGGGAGATTTTCTCCAACATGATTATGATACTCTGGTATTCGGGTGTCCAGATACTTATATTCCTCTCGGCATTGCAGAAGGTTGACCCTTCACTCTATGAGGCAGCTAAGATGGATGGTGGCTCAGGCTGGGAGTGCTTCTGGAAAATAACACTTCCTACCATAAAGAATTTTATCCTTTTAAATGCAGTGTACACAGTAATCTTCCTCTCAGGAAACGAACAGAACCAGCTTATCACAATGATAGAGTCGGCGATGTTCTCAGGAACCAAGGAGAAGGGTTACGGATATGCCTCAGCGATGGCATGGATGTACTCAATCATAGTGACACTCATTGTGCTTATCTTCTTCTTACTGCTTGGCAATAAGAAAGATGTATACGACAGAATGGTGAAGAAGAGAAAGAGACAGCTAAAGAAAGACGAACGCATGCACAGAAGAATTGAGAGGAGGGGAAGAAGAAATGTCAAGAAGCTCGAAAAAGGCATTAAGCACGGCAGATACAAGACGTATGACGGCAGCGGAGATTATTAAGAAGAAGTTTACTAAGGAAAAGCTTCACAGATTTATCTTCGGTACGCGTGAGAAGCAGGGCGTAGGAAAACAGCTGGTCGTATATGCACTTCTTATATGTATAGGTTTCGTATATCTGTACCCTGTATTATATATGATAAGCACAAGCTTTATGAGCAGGAATGACCTTCTTGATACCTCAGTCAAGTGGCTGCCTTCCAAGCTGTATCTTCAGAATTTTATTGATGCGGCAAAGGCGATGGATTATGTTTCATCATTTGAGAAGGGTATACTGATAGCTGGTCTTCCTACACTGTGCAATGTTGTTATATGCATGATGGTCGGATATGGTTTTGCAAGATATGAGTTCAAGGGTAAGAAAATACTGATGGGAATACTCATATTTTCCTATATTCTTCCAAGACAGATAACCATGATTCCTACTTATGTTCTCTACACAAAGATGGGGATTCAGGGTACACTGTGGGCATTTATCCTTCCGGCACTGTTCGGAAACGGGTTAAACTCACCTATATTTATTTTAATCTTCTATCAGTTCTTTAAGCAGATACCTAAGGTGCTGATGGAGGCAGCCTCTATTGACGGAGCAGGACATTTCAAAGCATTCTTTAAGATTGCAGTTCCATCCGCAATACCGGCTATTGTGACGGTTGTTCTGTTCTCCTTTGTATGGTACTGGAATGAGTCATACCTCACTGAGCTGTATGTACAGGGACTTGCGGCAAAGAGCAATTGGACGAATCTTGTGGTTCAGTTAAAGCAGTTCGACACTGCCTTCCAGACAAGGGCAAGTGTCGGAGACACTGCTACAAGCCTCAATGAATCCGTCCGAATGGCAGCTACCACACTGAGTATACTGCCGCTTCTTATCATGTACCTTGTGCTTCAGAAGCAGTTCGTTGAAAGTATTGACCGTTCGGGAATTACCGGAGAATAGTATTTAGTCCGGTATATCCGGACTATAAAAGCAATTCAATATTTATATGCCGCCCGGAAGCGGCGGCAGAATGGAGGGTTCTATGAAAAAAAGGTTAGTTGCTGCACTTATGGCATCGGTTATGACAGTAGGTGCACTGACAGGCTGTGCTGCTAAGAAGGACACAAATGGTCCAGCAGTGAGCGGAGAGGTTGACGAGAATGGTGTGACTAAGGATGATATCACCCTTACATACTGGCATTACGAAGATGAGACTACAATCAATCTTCTGGCAGAGGCATTTATGAAAAAGTATCCTAATATCAAGGTAGAATGTAAGCAGATATCGGATATGAGCACAGACCTTTCTGCCGCAGCCAACAGCGGAACTTTCCCTGATGTATTCTCAGGAACAGATTCCGACACAGCACTTGCGAATGAGTACTGGCTTGACATCACGGATTACGTTGAAAATGATCCTGATATGGCTAACATGATGACTACAATCAAGGATTATGGAATCGGAAAGTTCGATACAAGCAGATGGTTCGGTCTTCCTACATGGTATCAGCCAAGTGCGATATTCATTGACAGAAACGTAATCAGCAAATTGAATCTTGAGATGCCTAGAACAGACTGGACATGGGATGAGATGCTCCAACTCATAAAGGACGCAACCGTTGATGACAGATCAGGCATGAAGTATTATGGACTTGGTTATTATAACAGACTTGATTCGCTCTACGGAATTGCAGCCTGCTCAACAGCGGAGAGAGCAATCAAGGGTGAGTTCGGATTCGACGGAACAGATTTCGACCTTCAGTACTGGGCAATAGGTGAGCAGCAGTTCTCAGACCTCAAGCTTGCAGGTTATGTTGCACCGCAGCAGAATACACAGGCTATGGAAGACTGGTCAGGAGACTGGGGCGCATGGTTCGGTGCCACAGGACATGTAGCAGTATTCTCAGAAGGTTTCTGGACATACCAGAATCTCTGGGGAACAGAAGGGTATCAGGATACCTATGGACTTGATATCGTTCCTTATGTAACACCTAATGTAGTAGATGAGAAGATGCACAACGTAATTGCCAATATGTACATCGGTGGTGTATCAACATCATGTAAGCACCCTTATGAGGCATACCTCCTCCTTAAGTTCATGGGTATCGGAACAGACGGATGGAATGCACGTATGGACATCTATGAGGATACATCAATAACAAATGCTTCCGGAACACCACTCATGAACTCCAACATGCCTGTTCCTATGACACTTGATCAGGGTGTATGGGCAAGATATAAGGCACTCTTCCCACAGGATGAGGATCATAAGGCATACTGGGATGACTACTTTGATTCAATCACAAGACCTGTTCCTTACGGTTGGTACAGCATTGCAGGCTACTGGAATTTCTGTGACCAGTACTTCAACAAGATCGGTATCCATGACCTTGTAGACAATGGTACAGCTAAGGCTGCCGATTATACAGACGAGGCAACAGAGCAGGCTAACTACTACCACGCTGAGGCAATGCTCTCATACTTCGGACCTACAGGCTACAATGTATTGTCTGAGGAGGAGATTGCGCAGTACGAGGCAGTGACAAGTGCATTCGGAAAGTAATGTTTGACAAGTATAATATGGAGGTAATTCTATATGCAGAATAAGAAGTTTTTAAGCGTTATGTTATGCGGTACAATGGCAGCTACAATGCTTGCGGGATGCCAGAAGCAGGCTGGTTCGGATTCGACATCACAGCAGGACAGCTCTTCACAGGAGAGCAGCGTACAGGAGTCATCATCACAGCAGACAGTTAAGGCTGGTGAGATTCCGCAGGATTACAAGTATTACTATTCATTTGATGCAGCGGATAATAAGACGGATATCCAGCCTACTGCACAGACTATCGGCGGAGATCCTATACTCAGTGCGGCAGACAAGGATGTTGTATATATCCCGGGTGTAAAGGGTGATGCCGTATATACGGACGGTATAACAGGTTACAAGCTCACAGATGTAAATGGAGTTGGTGACAATTACACAATCTCATTCTGGCTTTATGCTACAAGACTTTCCAATTACATGCCGACAGTCCAGTTCGGACCGGATGTTCACGGAGATGCTACAGGCGGACAGCATTACACCAACATTACAAGAGCAGAGTGGTCCGGTGAGGGAACATTCCCATGTATATGGTCTTATGATCAGCTCGACAATGCACTCTGGCCGGCGTGGTCGGATGCCGCAACCGGTGAGCCTATGAAGCAGTGGGTACAGATTGCACTTGTTGTTGATTCTAACAATTTATCAGCAGACGGAACACTTATTGCTTCTAAGCTTTACATCAACGGACAGGAGTGGATTACCAAGGATTCAGACGGAAATGTTGTTCCTGCCTATGTAACAAAGAACTGTATGCAGGCTTCTGATAATTTCGATTTCTTACTTGGTGTAAACTACTGGGATTCAGTATTCAAGGGAGCTTTTGATGAGCTTTATATCTATGATTACGCTCTTAATGCTGAGCAGGTTGCAGCTCTCTATGCGGACGGAAATTCTAATGCAGAGTTCGTTGAGCCGGAGAGAGTTATAAATGTAACTAAGGATGACAGTGCTATTGCCTCCATCGGTGCATTAGATTTCTCAAAGGCAGATGATGTATATTCAGAGCCGATTGACATTGCAGACGGACAGACAAAGCAGATTAAGTTAAAGCATTGGTCAGACGGTAAGGACGTTAAGAACAACTACTACTTCATATTCAAGGATGCAGATGGAAATGAAGTTGCAAGAGTAAATGCCGATATGACAGGTACTGCAGATGGCAAGGATATAGCGGACAGCTGCTTTACATGGTCATGGGGTAACTGGAACACATGGGAGCAGTCGGTAATGGTTGAGACAGATGTAACTGCTACAATCACTTATGCGGATGGCACTGTTACGGTTGACGTTGACAATGTCGACTACAATAAGACCTCCAACACCGCAAAGGCTGAATTCCCTGTAACAGGAGAAATTGCCACAATCGAGCTTGGAACACAGTCAAGTTATACAGATATTCTTTCAATCAAGGATAAGACAGTTAAGGCAGAGGGTGTTATCGTAGGTAATACAGACTGCACAACACCTTTCTGGAGCGCATTCTCAGATATATTTACAATTCCTGAGGGCGAGTCTGTTACAAAGACATTCAAGAACTACACAGATGGTGTAAACAATTGGGATAACTTCCTTGTAGTACTTCAGACAACGCCAACCGGACACAGTGCAGATGATGCAGAGGGCTATGCAGAGTATGCAGTGCTTCGTGCAGATAACTTTGGCTGGGGCACAGGCTATGATGGAATTGCAACAGCAGAGTGTGACTGGAACTGGGATACATTTACATCTGACATTGATGGTGCAACATGTGAGGTTACTATAACTAATAATGGTGCGACAGCAGATGTTGTGGCAGTGGTTACAACAACAGCTGGAACGGTATACACACAGAAGTATACAGGTATCGCAACAGGCGGAGACTTAAACGCATGCTTCACATGTGAGGCTTCATATCTCTCATTTGACGCTCCTGTAGTTGGAAGCACAGACTGCACAACCCCTTTCTGGACAGCATTCTCAGATATCTGGAGTGTTGAAAAGGGAGCTACAGTTACTAAGAGCTTCACCAACTATACAGACGGAGTAAACAACTGGGATAACTTCCTTGTAATCCTTCAGACAACAGCTCAGGGTCACAGTGCAGCAGACGCAGAAGGATATGCAGAGTACGCAGTACTTCGTGCAGACAACTTCGGCTGGGGTGCAGGCTATGATGGAATTGCGACAGCAGAATGTGACTGGAACTGGGACACATTCACAAGCGATATGGATGGAGCAAAGGTTGAGGTATCAGTCACCAACAATGGTGATACAGCGGATGTAGTAGCTGTAGTTACAACAGCGGCAGGAACGGTATATACACAGAAATATACAGGAATCACAACAGGGGGGGAGCTTAACTTCTGTCTTACATGTGAGGCAGCTTACCTTGTAATGGAATAATGTAAAAAAAAATCAGCTTATCCCCGGGGTGTGACAATGGGGCATCCCGGGGAATTTTAAATTAAATGTGCAGATTTTTCTGTAAAATAAGTATGGGAGAGGATATGGTATGGAAGAAAGACCTAGAAACGGAAAAATTACTGATTTTAATAAACCTTTTATAGAGCAGAGAGCAGATCCGTTTGTTATGCGTGCGGAGAATGGAAAATATTATTTTACTGCTTCAGTACCTGCGTATGATAAGATTATTCTCAGATGTTCAGACACACTTAAGGGGTTAAAGGATGCCAAGGAGAAGGTCATCTGGACAAAGCATGAGTCCGGCGAGATGAGCAGGCATATCTGGGCCCCGGAGCTTCATTATCTGTTTGGAAAATGGTACATATATTTTGCTGCCTCAATGGAAGAAGACATCTGGAGATTAAGACCATATATCCTTGAATGTCAGGGACCGGATCCTATGAAGGATGATTGGATAGAAAAAGGGAAAATCCAGAGAAGCGATGATGATATATATTCATTTGATGCGTTTTCGCTTGATGCTACAATACTTGAAAATAAAGGAGAATATTACTATATCTGGGCTGAGAAGGTAAGCGTCGGCATTCAGATATCTAATATATATATTGCAAAGATGGAGTCGGCAACCAAGCTCAAAACGGCTCAGGTGCTTCTTACAACCCCTGATTATGATTGGGAGAGAGTTGACATCTGGGTAAACGAAGGTCCGGCTGCAATACACCATGACGGAAAGATTTTTCTCACCTATTCAGCAAGTGCAACAGGTGAGTGCTACTGCGTCGGTATGCTGTCCATCGATGAGGACGCAGATTTGCTTGACCCGAGGGCGTGGAAGAAGGAGAGACATCCGGTATTGTGTTCGGACAGGGAAAAGGGAATCTACGGACCGGGGCATAACAGCTTTACAAAGACCGAGGACGGCAGGGACGTGTGTGTATACCATGCGCGCACCTATCCTGAGATTGTCGGGGATCCACTGTATGATCCTAACAGACATACCATGCTCATGGAAGTGAAGTGGGATGAGGATGGCAAGCCGGTGTTCAGGTACGAGAATAATATCCACTAAAAAAGGAAATTGCGAAAATCGGTTTGCTATGCGAATTACTATGGATTACAAAATTAGTTTGCTATGCGGACAATTATTAGTTTCAAAGGTTCAGGAAGTTTATTAATAAAAATACATAACTGTTTATCGGAGAAATTAAGTTTCACAATTATATATTTGATAATAATTCAGGAGGTGAGGGCATGAGAAGAGGTTCGGGCAGATTGGTTCGGTGTGTTCTATTGCCGCTGATGGTGGCGGGACTGGTTGCCGGATGCGCCGGAAATAAGAATAGTTCATCTGATGCTGATAACACAACATCGACAGGAGGGACAGGCGTGGTGTGCTCTAAGACGGAGAATGACATCACAGTGGAGCTGTCGACGGATAAGGAGGAATATAAAGCCGGGGAGGATATCAAGTACACTCTCACAGTAAAGAATGACAGGGACGGATATACAATAAGCAGGGTGTATGCGGCATCAAGCAATGACGATAAGCTTGCACAGACTGAGGCACCCGCGTTTGGCGGAGCGATAAAGTACGGAGAGAGCAGCTCATACGAGGGAGTTCTCCAGGAGGCATCGAAAGTTGAAAATCCTGCCGAGGTTACCAAGGAGAAGATAAGCGGTTCTGTTGAGACTGTAACTTTAAGACCTTATGTCTATGTAAAGTATGGTGGTGAGGAGGTTACCGTAAGGTATATTGTGGATGTCATTATGTTTCAGAATCATGTTGAATTTTCAAAGGATGAGTTAAAGTCAATAAAGACTGTGAGCTGCCATGACCCATCCATAATAGTTGGCGAGGACAAGGAAGGAAAGAAGTGCTATTATATTTTTGGTTCACACAGGGCATGGGCGAAGTCATACGACCTCGAGAACTGGGAGAGCTTTACCAACAATCTCTCCACAGATTATAGAGAAATATTGAAGGAGCCGGCAGCGTGGTCTGCACACGGAAGCACCGGCTATCAGGTCGACGGCTACATGTGGGCGCCTGATGTCGTGTACAACGATAAGCTTGGCAAGTGGTGCATGTACCTTTCGGTTGACGGTGACAAGTGGTATTCCTCAATCGTCCTTCTCACAGCGGATACACTTGAAGGCGACTGGGAGTATCAGGGCATAGTAGTGTACTCAGGCTTCTATAATGAGGAATACTATAATGAGACGGATGTAGCAAGGGTGACGGGGGAAACCGAGCTTGCGGACAGATATAAGAGGGCATGGGGGGATTATTACCCTAACAATATTGATGCCTGCGTTTTCTACGATGACGACGGAAATCTCTGGATGAGCTACGGCTCCTGGAGCGGTGGAATCTTTATGCTCAAGCTTGACGAGGAGACAGGCTTCAGGGATTACAGCGTGACCTACGAGGACGGTATTCATTCCGACCCTTACTTTGGCAGGAAGATTGCCGGAGGAAAATATGTGACCGGAGAGGCCTCTTATATCCAGAAAATAGGCGATTACTACTGGCTGTTCATGTCCTACGGTGAGCTTTTCGCAAAGGGCGGCTACAACGTGAGAGTGTACAGGAGCAGTACACCTGATGGCGAGTACCTTGATGAGAACGGCAGAAATCCGTTCTACGATACCTACATACTCAACACAAACGATTCTGCCGGAATCAGGCTTTTCGGCGGTTACAAGTGGAGAAGCTTCTCACAGGGACAGGTTGCGCAGGGACATAACAGCGCATTTGTCGATGATGACGGAAGGGCATACATCGTATTTCATACCAGAACAACCGGCGGAAACGAAGGCCACTATGTTAAGGTTCATCAGCTCTTTTTGAACAAGAACGGATGGCTGGTGGCTGCACCGTACCAGACCGCAGGAGAGAAGCTTGATGAGAATGGTTTTTCCGCGGACGAGATTGCGGGCAAGTATGATGTTATTCTCCATGAGCTTGACATCGACTACAAGAATTTAGGTCTGAACACGCCACAGACAATAACACTTGGCGCTGATGGAACGGTCACAGGAGCATTTGCCGGAACATGGAGCTGCGATAAGGGAACAGCCTACATCGACCTTACACTTGACGGCGAGACCTACAGTGGTGTAATTTTAAAGATGGATATTGAGGGCACGAACGTGGAGACAATCGTGTTCACAGCACTTGGAAATATCAACCAGCTCACACTGTGGGGGAGCAAGGTGGTTGATTAGGGTATAACCGTAAGAATTTCTGATTTGGACCTTTTAAATACAATATACGTTAAAAGAGTATTTAAAGGGGTAAAATTATGATAAAATATAAATAGGTGATTGTGCAGCTTGGTGTGCGGCAAACGCGCGTTGCGCAAGGCAAAGCGAAGCTGTACAGTCACCTGATATAATATGAACTGAAATGAGGTTAAAGCTGGAACATGGAAAGAGACTTATCAAAAATGTACAAGGATAAAAAGCAGGAGAGCGTGAACAAGCTTAAGGATATCAGCGCAGAGTACCCGCAAAAGCCGTTCACGGCTCAGGATGTGGTTATAGATGTAATTATGCTGTTCGTGACCACGGCACTTGCGTTCGGCTGGATGCTCATAATGCTTCTTATTTTCAGCTTTGTGACCCTGTCCTACGTTCATATTGAGATCGGCACAATGCTTATCATATCCACGGTGTTCGCGGCGGTTATCCTTGTGATGTATATTGTGAAGAAGGGGCTTAAGTATAGGAAACTGATGGGGATAAGGTGAGTAAATAATTTTAATTTTTGATGTTCATAGAAGGCATTCCGACAATTAAAACTTGTTGGAATGCTTTTTTTGATGCTTTACACACCATTATACCTATTTTACAACGGGCTATGGCGCTTTCAAGCTGGGGCTTGCTTTGCCTATGTATGGATTTTCTTAGCGTCCTCTCTCTTTACTACGGCTTCATTGAAGGTATTCTGGACCTTATCGTTCTCTGTCAGCAGCTTCTGAGTCACTTCTGCCAGCTTCTTGTTCTTCAATGAGGCTTTGGGGGCAAGATGGCTTACAAAAGATACGCTTAATTCTGTGGAATGGCTTCCGGCTGATATTATGGTTGTTGAGGAGATAAAGCAGGTTATGGTGTAGAGGAAAAAATGTGGAATGGTTCAAAATCCGTGTAGAATATCGTTTAGGCTGGCTAGGGGGATGTCCTTTGTTGCGTTATGAATATTGTGGGTACAGTTTATTGCATAAAATTAAAATTATAACATTAAATATATACAAAGTTACAAAATAATAATATTTTGATTAACAATATTCATTTTTGTGATAAAATAATAACATGCAGACATGGAGGGATAAATTTGAAAATAAAATTTTCAGACTACTTATTGGAGGCAGTACTGCAAGCATCGCTTGCGGTATGCAGGGGGGATAATCATGAATGAAAAGTTAGGTAGCCGTATCAAGGCATTAAGAATTGCAAAAAATTTCACGCAGGAGCAGGTAGCCGATCAAATTGGTGTCAGCAGACAGAAGTACGCGAGAATTGAGAGCGGAGTCAATAGTGTTACCTTGGATATCCTTTCTAAAGTTGCAGAAGTTCTGGGTGTAACTGTGGGAGATATAACAAGAGTACTTGACGAGTCTACGGCGGTTGCATATAGAGCAGGGGAGGAAGGCGCATCTTCTAAAAAGATATTTGATATGCTTGATTTGTTTTATGCGAATAAGCATATGTGTGCAAAGCTTCAGCACATAGATATGGCATAAGGAGGCGCACGCATGTAGGATAGCAGGAGACGAGAAATTCGAATAAAAGCGGATTCTTTTAGAGTCAAGTGTAAAATAAGCAGGTATGGAATAATTGATTTGTTCAAAGAGTGTGAGAACTTTAAACAGATTGAAAGTTTAGGCATAATAGATTTGAATCAGAAGCTTTGTCTTGATAATGAGAGAACCATGAAAAAGGTTGGTAATTTACTGCGAAGTGTTGGGGGCAATGCAAAGTTGAATGAACCAAGTAATGTGATTGATATACCATATGAGTATATTGATTATGTTATTTATAATTATAACCATAACGCTGTGCCCAAAGAAACACTGGAAAAGGTGCTTGCATATTATCAGCTTAGTATTGAGGATATTAGTGATAAACTTGTCTGAAACATATGGTTTTAGCTTAAAAGCTAAGTTGACCGCATTGAGCAAATTATTATAACAGAAATTATTAACGAGGATTGTGTAGCAATACAAGATCCTTTTATTGAGTCAATTCCAGCAAAGGTAATAGAACATTTTGATAAAAAGAAAAATAGGTATATTTCTTAAATTTGCCAACTATGTCAGGTTACAAGACCTCTAACATGTGTTATTATTAGATTATACTATGTAATAACCCACTAATTTCGCGAGGCAGCCCATGATGATGAATCTCCCCCAATCCCCACAACTGAATATCAACGACCTCCAAAGAATTTTCGACAAGACGACGGAGTGCTATAAGCTCTTCTGGTTTCGGGCTATTCTGAGCAGAGTCGGGGACGGAAAGCAGAGAATGACGTATAATGAGCTGCTCTGCCGGATGATGGCGGACGCTTATTATATGGTGAACGAGTATCATCTGAATCTTGGACCTAATGACAGCCTTGAAAAGATTGTGAAGATAGTTTTTGAGCAGACGGGGGTTAAGTCGTCCGAGAATACGGACAAGATTTACAATATGCTTCTCGATTATAATGCAAAGGAGATTGCCAGGCTTAAAGGCGCGCTGATAAATTATGTCCCGTATCATCTGCAGTCCTGCTTTCTGCACGATAAGACATTGGCAGAATTTCCTACAGGGAGTGCAAAGAAAATAAATGAGCTGAATCAGCAGGAGCGGCTGTTATACTATTATGGCGAGTACATGCGCTACAGAACCGAGATTATCATACAGGACGACTGGTTTGCCTATCTGAGCGAAAACAGTGAAATTTTGGAGGGGTGGGTGCAGTATAAGCTGATTGATTATCTGCAACGGAGAAACCCGACAATCCCGGGGATACCGAACAAGATTTCCGCACCTGAAAAGAGAAAGCTTGAGGAGGCGAACCGGTTCTGGCGTGCCGTTGTTGACAGGGCAGAGATTACGGATTGTTATACCGGAAAGGTGTTCAATAAGGACAGCTTTGAACAGCTTGGACAGCTGGAGATTGACCATTTTATACCGTGGTCTTTTATTGCGAGCGATGAAATCTGGAATTTGACACCGACCTTTAAGCAGGTGAATATAAATAAGAGCAACGATTTGCCGGACATGGATATAGACTTGAAAAAGATGGCACATCAGCACCACATTGCGTTTGGAATGGCGGAGGAGAACTCCGAAATAAGAAAATTGCTGGATAAATTTTTAAACAAAAATCTTAATGACAGCGCCGCGAGGCTTGATTTGTATTCAAGAAAGCTGTCGGAAAAGGAGTACTCCGACGGGATTTTCAAGATAATTGAGCCGTTGTATATGTCGGCGCAGAATGTGGGATTTAAGAAATGGACGAAGCGGTTAGAGGCATAAGTTTTGAAAGTAAAATCTTCAAACTATTTATTGGAGGCAGTACTGCAGGCAATGCTTGCAGTATGCAAGGGATAAGTTTGAAAGTGAAACTTTCAAACAACTTATTGGAGACAGTACTGCAAGCTATGCTTGCAGTATGCAGGGGGATAAAAATAAAACATAACATGGAGGGTTAGCGGCTATGGGAAAGCTGGTCAGAGATAAAATTCCGCAGATAATAATGTCGGACGGCAAAAATCCGATTATACGGACATTGTCTGATGAGGAATTTTTGACGGAGCTTGATAAGAAGCTTGACGAGGAGATTGCAGAGTATCAGGAGGACAAGTCTCTTGAGGAGATGGCTGACGTTCTGGAAGTGCTTTTTACAATCTGTGAGCCGCACGGATATTCGATTGATGAGCTTATGAAGGTGCGCGATGAGAAGAGGGAAAACAGAGGCGGATTTAAGGAGAAGATTTTTTGGGCTGGCAACGAATGAAAAATAGTGTATAATTATAAAAACAAATACATTTCAGAAAAGAGGACCCCGGATTGTTTAGTGCATTTGATGTGATTCCAAACAGTTTTTTTAATCCGTTGTCAAGCAGCAGCAATTACAGAACCAATGCTTCCATGCTCAAGTTCGTATATGAGCAGTATGACAATGAGATTTCATATAGAATTAAGAGAAATGTGCTCAGAGATGAGCTGGCATATTTTATTTCTGATCATTCTGATGAGCTGGCACTTGATGGGGATAATATGTCGAAGAGCTATCAGGACATGGCGAGCGACTATCTCAGAAAATTTGCGGGCAGGGACGTGGGCTGGCTCGAGGAGGAGTTTGATGAGACTACATTTGAAAAATATATCATTATGACCGAGCAGGGTGTGATGCTGGCAGAGCTGCTGGTTCGTTTAGAGCGCCCGGAACGTGAAGAGCTTTCAAGTTACATGTATAATATCTATAATACACTGTTAAATCGTGAACAGTGGAATGGGGATCCTTATGTGGGTGCCCTCAAAAATGCCTACAAAAATGCAAAGGCATTGTCAAAATCACTCAAAAAAATGTCCACATATATTCGCAAAACTATTGAAAAACTGATGAAAGAGATTTCGTATGAGAGCCTCACTGAGAATATTATTGCATACTGTGATGGAGATTTTATCAAGGAATATTCAAGGCTCACCAAGCCCCAGAACAACATTCATATTTATCGCGGAAAGATAATTACTATGCTTGAGCAGCTACAGAACGATGATGAGATGTATGAGCTTATTACGATTGGCTGCGTGAACGAGGAGGATATAGAGGAGTGGGAAGCCAACGAGAAGATAGATTTGATGTTTGATACAATCAAGAAATTTTTGAAGGACGATTATCTCAAAATTATTGCAGATATTAAACATAAATTAAATCTATATATAACCATGGCTCTCGGGAGACTAAGATACCTCAAGAACCATGAAGTCGATATGCGCGGAAATGTTGAAAAGACTTTAAAATATATGCTGGATATGATGAATGAGACAGGAATGAAAGATGAGCTTCCGGACGAAATGGGTGAACTTATTCGAATAAACCAGAACAAATACATAGATTTGCAGTCAATCAGAATGCCGCAGAACAGGAAGAAGGTACGGCAAAGGTCGGTAACGCAGATAGAAGCTCTGACGCAGGAGGATTTGGAAAATCAGAGAAAATTACAGGAGCGTGAAGCGAGAAATCCGTATTCAAAGGAGATAACTAAAAAGTATCTGGAAACCTTGCTTGGAAAACGGCATGAGATTTCAAGCAGCGAGGTTCCGCTGGACAAAAAAGAGGATTTATTGATGATTTTGTCTGCGGCTGCGTATGCACAGGAAAATGGATTTAAGATAGAACCTGAGGACGGATATTTTGAAGCCGGAAATATGATTTTAAAATCATTTAAAATAACAGATGACATTAAAAAAACAGAGTTTTAAATTAATATTTACGCTGCTGTATGGTGACATGGAGGATTACTATGAATTTAATTGAGGCATGGGATGATTTTACTTCTTCGGATAAGATAATGTTTCAGAATTCGTGCAGAAAGCTGCTCAGGAAGACGTTTCTTGTAAGGGATAAGCAGGACGACAGAAAGCATTATTTTTTTGTGGCAAATCACATAGATATTTTTCTGAATTATTTTTCCTTTATGGGTTTTGAGATTAAGTATGATAAGGATAACGGTGTTGTGATGCTTGATAACTGTGCCGGAGCGGGTGACAAGGAGAAGCTTCAGTCAAACAGATACCGTTTTACAAAAGAGGAGACCATCGTGCTGTGCTGCCTGTGGCTCATCTATGTGTCAAGAATGAGGGAGGGAAGCCTGAACTCTGTTATTGTGATAGGAATATCGGATCTTATTTATGAACTTGAAAAGTACGATGCGAGGGATAACGTGAATAAGACTTCTCTTGATGGGATTTTTAAATCATTGAAAAATTACAGCCTGATAGAGGTTGACGGAAATATCGGAGATGTGGACTGTAAATTGATTTTATACCCATCGCTGCAGTTTGCCCTTGATACAGATGAGTTTGAGAGATTTTCAAAGGAAGTTGTCGAAGTCGTGCTGGCGGGAAAGGACAATATAGAGGAGGTTTCTGATGAGCAAAGTGATGATGCTGAATGAGAACAGCAGAAAAAGTGCAACGAAGCTTTTGCTAGTAAACTGGTCAAGGTTTTCCAATGTGTCCATCGCATTGGAGGGCTCGACATTGTTCACCGGTGTAAACGGGAGCGGCAAATCCACTGTTTTAGATGCCATTACATATATGCTTACGGGCAATACACAGTTTAATAAGGCTGCACAGGACAGGGACAGAAATGTCGTATCCTATGTGCGTGGTGATACGAAGAGTGAGGGAAAGAGCAGATTTATCCGCGAGGGAGAGGTTACTTCCTATATTGCGATGGAATTCTGGGCACCTCTGGAAAAACAATTTCTTGTGGTCGGTGTATGTATAGAGTATGTCAATGAGACGAACAACTCGAAAAAGTGGTTTGTATTTAAGGACACCAGGCTTGAGGACTGCAGATTTTATACCGTAAGCGGAAATCTGGTAACGGTTTATCCAAGGCAGGAGCTTATTGTAAAGGGAAAAAAGGTCATGGCGGGGGAATTTATGAACCGTGACAAGGGTACGGAACAGGTACTCCGGGCTCTCGGACTGCGCTGCGGAGTTGAAAAGTACAGGTCTAAGCTCGTAAAGATGATGGCGTTCAATCCTGAGAACAACATAGATAAATTTATTCAGGAATGTGTTCTGGACGAGCACCCTATACGCTCAATGGAGGATATCAGGGAACATCGTCAGCACTATAATGACGCGAAAAGGGTGTACGACGAGCTGGCTGACGGAAAGCTGCAGCTCGAGGTTATTCAAGGAAAGACAGCGGAATATGAGCTGACGGAGCGAAAGTACGAGACAAGACGTATCCTGCTGCTTTATCAGGAGATGAAATGGAATCAGGAGCACAGGGCATATCTTGAGGAGAAGATAGCCGTTGATAGGGCAAGGCTGTCACAGCTAAATAGCAGGCTTGGGGATTTGGCAGATAAGAGAGAGAAAGCCCTGCAAAGAAAAGTGAACGCTGAGAAGAATGATATCTTGTGCGGTGTTGAAGAGATAACAAAGGCACTCGAGAACAGAATTGCCGATATCAAAAAAGATATTACAAAGTATCAGAACGAATTAAAAGAGCTTTGTTCACTGTCGGAGCTGTTGCAGAAGGTTATGCTTTGTCCGGAGATAAATCATGAGTTAGGCGACAGGGAGACGGCGGTCATAGAAGGAATTGCCGCAACAGCTTTTAATGTCGATGAGAAGCTGGCAGCTTTTATAAAGCTCAAAAATATAGCTTCGGATAAAAAAATATCCTTCAATAAGGATAATGTCCATATTAGCGACGATATACACAGAATAAAAGATGAACTGGAGGAGCTGCAGGAAAAAATATCAAGACTCGAGGCGGATAATCTTCCATTTGACAGAAAATATGAAGACGCCAAGAGGTTAATAAAGTCGGAGCTTGAGAAACAGAATATCAGGACGGATGTGAGACTGTTTGCTGAGCTTGTGAGCAATGTTGACAAGGAATGGCAGCCTGCCATAGAGACATTTCTTGGGAAGAAGCGATTTGATATTATTGTGGATGGTAAATATTGCGCCCAGGTGATGAATATTGTCCATGATCATCAATTAAGAGATATAAAGGTTGTAATCACCGATAAGCTGCCAAAGACAGAGATAACTCCTGAATCGGCTGCTAAGATGCTTGATATTCCGAATGAATATGGGCGAAGATATGCCAACTATCTTCTCAATGGTATTCATCTGTGCAAGGATATTGATGAACTGCATGAGTATCCAAAAGGCGGTCTTATGATTGACGGAACACTTGCAAAAAGTTTTACAATGACATGTATGGACATTGCTAAAACCCAGATATATATGGGAAAAGATGCCATAAAAAGGCAGCTTGAAAGGGCAAAAGCCGATAAGGATATTTTGCTGCAGGATGAGAAAAGGGAAAAAGAAAGACTGGCAATTGTAAGAAAATATATATCGGATATCGAGGCGGTCAACTGGGATGAGACAGGATATATATTTGATGCGCAGACGAGAATTGATGATAACACGGCTGAACTTAGAGATAAGAATTCTGAGTTAGAACATGCTTCAAGCACTCCGGGATTTGCTGCGGCATTGGAGGAGAAGAACAAGGCGGAAAAGGAATATAAGGAAGCGGATGACCTGTTTATCAGGACGAATGGGGAAATAGATGTATGCAGTAACAACATTAGGGACAACACGGACAGGTATGGCGAGAGTGAGCATCAGATTGAACTGTCGAGGAAGGAATATGATGCTGCCATTTTACAGAGACTCGAACTAAGAAAAGAAGTCGTTGAACTCTATGACAAGCTTCGGGCAAAGAGCGATAATGCGCGTGTTATGACCACTAAAAATGTTGATAACTTCAGGGTAGATAAGGAAAATGCACAAAAGGCTCTTGAGGAGCAGCAGCGAAAATACTGGCACATTATGGGACAGAGTGACGAGAAATACGGAATAGGATATATTGCATTTTTCCGTGAGCAGCTAAGGGATATTGCCAATGTAAAAATCGAAGCTGCCAAGCAGAAATTAGAGGAACAGCAGTACATGCTGGAAAATGCTTTTATGGTGGATTTTGTTGCCGAAATAAATGAAGCCATAAGGGAGGCAAGAGACGAAATTGATGAGATAAATAAGGCACTCAAGGATATTCCGTTCGGAAAGGATACATACCAGTTTAAGATGCTTGAGAAGCCTGAGAGAATGGTGTTCTTTAACCTTTGCAAAAAGCTGGAAAGTTATATGAATTCCATGAATGTATACCGTTCCATGAACCAGAATGACGAGGAGATGGAATACAATATAAGACAGTTTATGGATACCATACTTGATGAGGAAAATGAGGAGGAATATACAGACTACCGTAAGTACTTTAAGTATGACATGCGTATTCTGTCAAGACAGGATGGGGAGGAGACAGCGGCAGATTTATCAAAGAAACAGGGTTCGGCAAGCAATGGAGAGAAGCAGACACCGTATTTTATTATCCTTGCAGCCAGCCTGCTTCAATGCTACCCTAAGAATGTTTCATGTGCCAGACTTGCCTTTATTGATGAAGCGTTTTCAGCACTCTCGAGGGAGAGAATCGAGCAGATGGTAAAATTTTTTGAGGACTATAAATTTCAGGTAATATACGCAGCACCACCTGAGAAAATTGACAGCATAGGCTCCCACATTAATTCCACCATCAGTCTATGCATGAAGGGAAAATATACATGGGCTGTCGAAGGACTGGTGAAGCAGAATGAATTTAAGACTGAGTGAAATGCAGAAAGCGGTTCTGAATATGCTGCTCGATACATATGAAAACAGTGCAACCTATAGGGGAACAGCCGCAAAGAACCAGAGCTTTTCAATAAAACCTGAAAAGGTATATCCTGATTATAACGGAGATTACACGGATAGCGATGAAGTGAATCGCTTCAACCAGGATATGCAGCAGCTTGCCGGCATGGATTACATAATTTTGGAGTATGCAGGAAAGAGCAGTGTGATTTGTAAAATCAAATTAAAGGTGGAAGCATTGGCTGATATTTATTTATCACTGGGCAGGGAAGATATAACCGGGAAGCGCAGCAGAGAGACTGAATTGTACTTAAAATATAAGGGTAAGCACCATATTATTGACGCATTTTGCGATGAACAGGTGGATAGGCTTACGCATCACAAAAATGCTAAATTTACATCTGATATTGCAGTGAATATTCTGGAATTACTAAAATATATTTTAAACAATACACAGGATATCATGGAGCGTGAATTATCCATAGCTGTGCTCGGAGATACCAAGCTTTTTGAAAACAGTTATAAATCGCGTGTATGTAAAATTATAGAAGAATATGGAAATCAGGAGATGGATTTATCTGTTTCTGATATGAATGGGGCATCGGAAAAAGAGAAAGCAATTCTTGAAGAATATCATATTTTTTCAAATCCGTCCTATATTTTTTTCAAGGGAAATGTCGAGATTTTTTATGCTGATGGAGTATCAATCAAGGTGACGCCGGATAAGCCAATAGCAATTTTGTCGGAGACGATAGCCGGAATAAATACAATAAAGATATATTCGGACCGTGTTATAACCGTCGAAAACCTGACTGCCTACAACAGAATTAAAGATGGTGCTTCCACATTCATCTATCTTAGTGGCTATCACAATACTGCAAAGCAGAATTTCCTAAAGAAAATAGCAGAGCACAATAAGAGTGTTCTGTGGTATCATTTTGGCGACATTGACCCTGATGGATATTTTATCCTGAAAAATCTTGTTGATAAAACCGGAATACCTTTTACCCCGCTGTATATGGACACAGAGCAGCTAAGAATATATCAGAAATACTGCAGGCATCTCGAGAAAAATGACATTGTAAAGGCACGGACCTTGATAGAACTGGGATTTTACAAAGAGGTAATGGAGTTCATGCTGGAGAATGACTGTAAGCTGGAGCAGGAGATTATCGGGTGGGAGATTGGCAGGCAAAGCTAAGAATTATGGCTTGTTTTTTGCAGACAAAATTGAAGTGTATAAAATGACGAGTGATGAAGCATCAGATTGTCCGGGCTATTCGGATAAACAGCATAGAGGGAATGAAGGAGAGCCAATGTCCGGTTATGGCATTGGCTCTCTTTAAAGATTAAGCAAGAAACTTATTATCCCCTTCGACAGCCTTGTTTATGATTTCGATTTCATTTGAATCCAGATTGAATGCTTTGGAAACAAGAAGGTCTAGTTCATCGTATACCTTTTCTGCTTCATCTGCTTGAAGCACTGAAATAAGCTTGTCTGTGAGGGCAATAATTTCAGCTTGTGTTGAAGCATCCGCTGTAGGGATAGGTATGTTCTCAATATGTGAACGCAATACCTTTACTGAATTGAATTCCTTTTTATAGATGAATTGAGCAATTCTGGAATTAAGTATTGCAAGAACGTATTTTATTTTTATCCCCGGTAGTCTGGGAATGACAATATTACAACTGTTAAGCGAAAGAGTCTGTTTGTCGTCATAGGCGAATACTAACTGACTGCTTATGAACCTGTATAATAGCTTTTCCGGGGAACGATACATTTCTGTTGGTGCTGCCTGTTGAAAATTTTCAGGCTTAAAAACAATGTAATTGTTGGTCCGGGTGATATGGTATTTACAGATGTCTGCACCTTTCAATATCATTTCGTTGTTTTCATTCTTTATATCAGAAATATATTCCTTATTGTTTCCAGTGACAATCCCTAGTGCAAAATCGGCATTGTCAAGTAGATATGCTGAGTTTGGCATGCTTCTGATTTTGCACAGAACATTGTATTCTGCATCGGATGTGGTAAAACTAAAATATCCAGCACTTACGGTCCGCTCGATGTTGATGGTAAATGAATCTGTACCGGTATTGACATTCATACCAACGGTTGAGAGAGGAGAGCGTGTACATTGTAAATCGAGTATAATACATGGGCATTGAACACCATCAAATGCATTGCCTAAAAAGACAAGATTTTTTATTGAGCAGCTTTCCAGAATTATTTTGCGAATATTAGTGTGTGCCTTAACATTTAATATTGCTTCCGGAAGCACATAGGCTAAATGACCGTTAGCTGTAAGATGATTAAGTGCCTGTTCAATAAAAACATCATACGATTCTATGTTTTTTCCTGTGGCGGATTTATATATAGTTCTAAGGTGTGATTTTTCTTCCTCCGAAAAATCGTATCCCCAGGGCGGATTACCGATAATGTACTGAAAATCCTTTTCGGCATAGTCGGTTAAATAATCTTGTCCTGTTATATGTTCGTAAATTGCTGCGACAGGAACATTATATTTTAATGCCATATTTAGCCTGGTGATTTTTACACTTGCTGCATCAATATCGTTCCCATATATCGAATCAAATGGAAGAACATCAGGCAGCTGTAATAGGAAATTTCCGGTTCCACAGCAAGGGTCTAGTACTTTCACCGGTTCTTGGAAAGAAAGCCTGCTAATAAGATTTTTTACAACCTTTGTTGATGTATAGTAGGAACCGGTAGCTTTTCTGTTTCCTATGTTTTTGCAGGAAATGTAAATAAGACCAAGTACATCTTCATCAGCCTCATAAATATACTCCATATTAAATAATAAAGGATTTTCTTTACAAAAGCTTATAGCTGAATCAGTGTCATCAATCAGATCCGAAATCAAACAGTCATATTCTCCTATTGAAAGCTCATTTACAAGGAATCCAAGCAGGAGATTAGTATTCGCATTTATATGTGTATTGTTTTTAGACAAAAATAAATGTAATGCACAATCTGCAACCAATAACTGAATTGTTGAAATATCTAAGACAAGGTTATTGTCTGAAGCTGACGCTAACAGCCTTTGCAGGGCAGGTATGTTTTTACATTGTTCGGAAACATAGGAATTGTATAGTGAATTTCCGGATACAAACTTTTTATTCCTTCTGCTTTTTAAGGCTTTGTTTTTGCCGGACTGAAGTTCAGCATGCAGACTTTTCATATATTTTTTTGAAAAATACGGAGTCTTTTTTTCGGTATACTCTGGGGTTATTTTACCGAGTTTAATCCAATTCCTCCCCGTAGCAGTTGAGATAGATAATTCATCACATAATTCTTTTAAAGTCAGATATTCATCTGAATCTGGAATATCGGATAACCTTTCGTCAACGGGCTTCGTGGAATCAGAGGGGATCAGCCAAACACCACTTACCATTTTGCAGCCATCGATTCTATTGGTTTCGCAGAGCTTCTGGACACGTCTTTCTGACAATTCAAATTTTATCGCGGCCTCTTTTACTGATATATAGTCCATAATATTCTCCTAAAAATTATAATTACTATTGTATACGCAAAACCGAATAAACACAATATTAATATCAACAAAATGCAGGGAGATAATAATCTGTACGGATTTTCTGATAGAAGACCGATGGAACCTTCTCGCAAATTTTCGCAGAATTAAACAGTGTGGACACAAAAATCAGATTTTGTAATAATGTTCAAAGAATATTGCCGCTAGAACTGACTTGTACCCCAGCTTTAAAAATTTTTTACCCGGTGATGAGAAGACGGAATAATCGATTCGTGGCGCTACCGTATTTCGCCGGGGTGCTTTTTTGCTGGTAAAAATAAGCCTTGAATGTTATAATAAAATTTAGACTTTTGTAATCATTTTTGATGGGTAAAGCATTGTAAAAAGAGAATTCATCCCATGTTTATATAGTGTGGCATGGCATTGGGGATTAATCTGGGTGCTTTTTTGATTGGAGATAAAGATGATGAAATCGTTGATGAGCTTGAAGTGGTGGAAGTAATTGATGATGATAAGTGTGTGTGAAATCAATCTGCACACCCATTGCTAAAAAGTGAACACCCCTGGGGCAAAAAGTGTGTTCAAATGAATAGTCCAAAATCATAGTAGTAATTACTTGATATTTCTACTACGATTTTGCTACTACACACGGCTGTGATATGCTGTGATATGCTGTAATATGCGAAGATATGCCAATTATGTAGTTTGCACTTAAAAAATCGAATGCCAGGGAACTTGATAAAATCTCGCGCTTTCGGCATATATTGGCATTTTGAGATAGGAGAAATTTATGATACGAATACTTTTCATCTGCCACTACACATAGCAAATGATTTGCTGCTTTTTATTTTTATCAGGGTAGTCCATAGTGGGCTGCCTTTTGTTATACAAAATGGAGACAATCAGGGAATCTGTAAAAAGAGGCATGGGCGGCGCAATTTACGGTATTGCAAGTGTTACTATATTTGTTAGATTTTTACAAATATACCCTGTACACAAAAATTTCACTTGTAATCTGGCAGGATATTGGCTACACTTTACGCATTCCAATCTGATATGGAGGATAAGAAAGAGTATGAGAAAGAAATGGATTTTTACCGGAGCGGCATTTGCACTTGCAATGACCCTGACCGGATGCAGAGACAATGCGGCAGCCAGTATTCCGCAGCAAAGCAGCCAGGAGCAGACGAAGGAGCAGACACAGATGATCCCTATGGAGGAGGCACAGGAAGCGGCGTTAAAAGCAGCGGATATTGAAGCGGCAGATGCAGACATTTCAGCCACGACCTTAGGTGAGGTGGCGGGAGTGGCCTGCTATAAGGTGGAATTTACTTCCGGAGAGTATGCCTACGCCTACACGATCAATGCAGAGACAGGAGCTGTCATGGAAATGAGCAGCCAGGAACAGAATGCACAGGCTTCCGGGACGCAGACGGAGACGGCAGACCCCGCTGTCCCTGCTACGGCACAGACCTTAGGCTCAGCCTCAGCCGCTGCACCGGCACAGAATGCAACAGGTACCGGAACCGTGGATGAAGCAGCAGCACAGAAGATTGCACTGGAGCATGCCGGAGTGAAGGCAGCGGACGCAACGATCACCAAGTCAAAGCTTGATTATGAAGACGGACATCAGGTATATGACATTGAATGGTATGCAGGCGGTGCCAAGTATGACTATGAGATTGCGGCAGACACCGGAGAGATCATCAGCTTCGCATATGAAGAAAAAACGATGGGAGCAGACAGCAGGAGCGTTATGGTCAGTGAGGCAGATGCAAAGAAAACAGCCCTTGACCGTGTAAGCGGTGCAACAGACAAGGATCTCTACGAATGGAAGCTTGATTATGATGACGGACGTCCGGAATATGAAGGAAAGATCATCTACGGTGGAACGGAATACGAATTCACGATTGATGCAGCGACCGGATCCGTAATGGAGTGGGATGCTGAGAAGGTCCGTTAAGACAGACAGGAGAACTAGTTACGTACAAAGATTATCAATGAGCAGTTAACAGATTTATTCTATAACTTTATCGAGATGGAAGACCGTATTGCGGCCAATGACCGGTATGCAGACTTAAACAGCTCGGATATGCGGTTTTTGTCCGCCGTAGGAAAAGGGAGCCATCCAAGGACCATCACCCAGGTCGGTGATTACCTGTGTGTCGGGAGACAGACGGCACACCATGCATCCAGCAGCCTAATCCGGAGAGGATATATCACCAAGATGACGAACCCGAACGATGCCAGATCCCAATGGCTCATTCTTACGGATAAGGGGATGGAGGCCGTGGTCTATTAACGGAACCGGATCCGTAGCAACGTGAAAGGCATGACGAAGAATTTCTCCGAACAGGAGATGGATGGAATGATCGGTCTGCTGGCGCAGATGAACAGCTTTCTGGATTCCAAAAGAGTGGAAGGCACCGTATCATCCAGAAGAAAAAATAACCGGAGGAGAGCTTATGGCAGTAACCATACGTGACGTCGCAAGGGAAGCGGGAGTCAGTGTTGCGACCGTGTCCCACGCCCTGACCGGGTATACGGATATATCTGTAAAAACAAGACAAAAAATACAGGAAACGGCACGCAGACTGGGGTATCAGCCGAATGTCAACGGACGCAGTCTTGCCAGTAAAAAGAGCAACCGGAGCGCCCTGATCATTCCGGATCTGCTGAAACGGGAGCGGAAGGACAACATCACCTTCCGCATGATCCAGGGGGTGTATGGCTACTGCAGCAGCCACGGACTTGAGGTTGCGGTATATGCCCATGATCAGGAAGAAATGACCTACCGGCAGTTCTGTGAGAGCCATGCGGTGGAAGGAATCCTGATTAGTGACATGATAATAGAGATTTTCTGGCATACTACGGAGAACGCAAGCTGATTCTTCGTGTAGCCTTTGAAAGGTATTTGCGTAACCATCCGGAACTAAGGAGGCGGGTATAATGGCAAAGGCAGGAAAAGGTCAGACAAGGCGGGATTCCAAACGCAGAGTATTAAGACCGGGAGAAAGCGTAAGGGCAGACGGAAAATATCAATATAAATATCATATTGATGGAAAACCACATTTTGTATACAGCTGGAAATTGGAGCCTACGGACAAACTTCCAAAGGGCAAGAAGCCATGCCTCTCCATTCGTGAGTTGGAAAAACGGGTAAACACAGATTTGGATTTGCTTGTAAATATCACAGACGGACAGATGACCGTCTGTGAACTGGTAGACCGTTATCTGAAAACCAAAACAGGAGTAAGGCAGAGCACGAAACAGGGATATGTTACAGTGCAGAGATTACCTGCAAAGGAATCTTTCGGGAAAAAGACAATCCGAAGTGTGAAAACATCGGATGCCAAGTTATTTCTCATCAAGCTGCAACAGGAAGATGGAAAAAGCTACAGTTCCATTCATGCCATCCGGGGAGTGCTGCGACCAGCCTTTCAGATGGCGATGGATGATGACATTCTGGTAAAGAATCCATTCGGATTTCAGCTTGCCGGGGTATTGGTAAATGACGCAGTTACAAGAGAGGCAATCACAAAAGACCAGATGAGAAAGTTCATAAAGTTTGTGCATGACGATGTGGCGTACTGCAAATATTATGAAGTGATGTACATACTATTTCATACGGGAATGCGAATATCGGAATTTTGTGGATTGACTCTGAAAGATATTGATTTTGAACACCGAACTGTGAATATCGACCACCAGTTGCAGAGAACATCGGATATGCGGTATATCATAGAAACCACAAAAACGGATGCCGGAACAAGAGTATTGCCAATCACAGAGGATGTGGCACAGATGTTTCAGGCAATCATTGAGGACAGAAATGCACCTAAAGTGGAGAAAGCTATAGACGGATATAGCGGATTCCTGTTTTACGATGATAATGGAATGCCACCTGTGGCAATGCACTGGCAACATCGTTTCAATCATATGGTCGGCAGATACAATGACATCTACCGGGTGCAGATGCCAAACATTACACCTCATGTATGCCGACATACATATTGTTCGAATATGGCAAAATCGGGAATGAATCCCAAGACACTACAATACCTCATGGGGCATTCGGATATATCGGTCACAATGAATGTGTACACGCATATCGGATTTGATGATGCAGAGGAAGAATTGAAGCGGATGGAAGAGTTTAGGAAGGCACAGGCGGAGGTTGAGCAGAAGAAAGAGAAACCGATGTCGCAGAAGATGTTTAAGGTAATTTAAAATGGAAGATAGGTAACGCTCTGGTTTAGGCTGGGGCATTATTTTTTTGTGGTAAAAATACGATATATAGGTATAATATAAAGATAAAATAAATAAAGGAAGTGATGTTACGTGATTGATATTCAATCATTATTTCAAGATGGAATAAATGAAAGAGTACTTGTAATAGGAAAGACAACCGTTAATATTTCTGCTAATCAAAAGGACGTGGACGTGCTATTTGAACGAGATGGCCGCAGATTTATGATGCTTCTTTCGGGATTATCTGAAGCGTCTATAAATGTGAAAGAATACTTATTTGGGAAAACTGTAAACATACAATTTATTGATGAAGATGGTCAGTGCCATATAGCCTACGATTGTTTATTTTTAAAAAGTAAAATGACAATGAATTACATAGTAATGGAAGGAGAATATAAATCACTTATAAGAGGAAGTAATATTCCTAACTGTGGGATTTTAAAGCTTCATTTTGAAGGTATCGAAGGTTATATGAGCAATTGTGATGTGACTTCAGAAATATGTCTGGACGAGTATAATAAATGGTGTTTATTTCTAGAAAACGAAAAAAAGATAATTGCTGTAAGATTGAAAGATATTAGCAATTTTCGAATTTTACATAATCTTTTGGTTCGGATTCGTGAATATTTTGAGTTTGTAGCTAATCATAAATTGATTTTTGATGAAATAAATTTTTTTGGCTTTGATGGTAAGGGAATTGAGATACTTAGATCTGATAAAATATCATCTGAAAAAAGCTATGTATTTCATGATAAAACTATGCTGTCAACCGAGGTGATTTTTGGAGATTTGTGTAAATGGTTATTGAATTATGAAAAATATAAAGAACCAATATATATATGGAAAAAGTCTATATATAATTATGATGTATCGGAAGAAGATGTTTTTTTATGGAGATGTCAGGCTTTCGAATTGTTATGTGAATTAGATGATACAATTTATAGCGAATCTATTAAGTTGAAGGATAAGAGACAGAAAGAACCTAATTTGCGTAATTACTTAGAGGCGTTGAATCAGGTACATCATTATATAGATTGTAAGGATGATGATTTAATAGATGTAAAAGAAGTAAGAAATTTGTATACACATAATAATCCTAAGACAATGGTTTCACAGAGACAATGGTATAATTCAACACATATAATACAACTTGCATTGATAGAGGGGATTAAATATATATTTGGAATGGAAAATAAGGAATGTAAAGGCTTTTATCTTCACATTGCAAAGGGTGGAAAGGAAGAAGAAAAGAAGCGATTCAATGTATAATTCTTAGTAGTAAGAAAATTCGTTTTACTACCAATTTTACTACTAACAGGTAGTAACAATTTGCTCTATCTTGCTCTGATTTGCCACAATCTGTAATTTCAGAGCATATCACTATAACCCCGGAAACCCTTGCAAAACGAGGCATTCCGGGACAAATCAAGGAGAAACAAAACAATGATAAAAGTACTATTTGTTTGCCACGGCATTACCTTCCTTACTCCGTAAAGCCTTATAAATACTGAGTCTTTTGTATAGTGAATTTGCATTACGACAGGTTTACGACACCAATTTCGGATGATTTTTTAAGTGAAAATGGAAGCCGGGCTATGATGAAAAAATCACATGGCAGATAAACATTTGCCAAGTCAAATAAGGAGTGGTGAAAATGGTGTATAACATATATTTTTACGACAGTGAAAGAGATACAGTTGTCGTAGCGGACATGGATGGAAAGCAGCTCGTAATAGATTGTAAAAAGGCAGAGGAACAAGTGGTACTTGATGAGCCGGAAGATGCAGGAATCCTTGCTAGGTTCGCAAGAGAGGAGCCAGCAGGATATGTAAGCATGGCGATGCATCCGGGCGGATTGCAGGATTATGTGGATGTGTGGAATGAGTTGAATTAGAACAATAATAGAAATGTCGGTTGGAGCAATCTGACCGGCTTTTTTTGTGGGAGGATTATTGGCCAGGTGGGGTTGGTATAATGAAAATGTGGAAGTGTAGCTGATGCATATTTTTCAAATTGCAAACTTCAATTTCTGATTGAGAAACACGACAAAAAGTGCTATAATATTATGCAGTATAAAAGTCAGATTGTTCATCGAAATTGGAGGATTAAAATGGCGGTTAATTATGATAAATTATGGGGCATCTTAAATGAGCGCGGAATGATGAAAACAGAACTTATAAGAGAGGCTAAAATCAGTACAAATGCCATGGCGAAGCTTGGCAGAAATGAAGATGTACGTGTGGAGATTTTGGTTAAGATATGTAAAGCACTAGATTGTAAAATAGATGATGTTATAGAGTATTGATTTAGCAGTTACAAAAAGGAAATTCTTATGTGTAAAACGATTATAAAAAGGGGAATAGGAAGTACGTCAAGAGATATAGCAAAAGGTTATATGTGGTGTTAATTGAATCTTTACAAAGGAGGTTTTGATAATGTTTAAAAAGTATGACAGAGAGACATTTGATGTGTTAAGGGAACAGCATAATATTATGGCTTTAGTTGGGAATGGGTTTGATGTTGCGATGTTGAATAAGTATAATACAGGCAGTTTGCCGGGGAAGACATCAACCTACAATGATTTTTATGAATACCTTAAATATTTTCGATTATGTGATGAGAATAATATTTTGTTTAAAAGAATGACAGAAGATTTATTAAATGGTAGAGAAAATTGGAGTGATTTTGAGGAAACAATTAGTAAGCTGTTAGAAGATAGAACTGTGGAAATAGCTGAGATAGAAAAATGTGTAGATGAATTTCAAGCGTATTTTACACGTTTTTTGAATGATTTAGTGGATTCTTCGGTATTGCTGAAAATGAATGCAGATGTAAAAGAGAAGGCATTGGCAATTCAAAGTTTATCTCATTTTATGAAAGATTTGCCAGATACTTGTGATATAAAGTTTCCAACAACAACGAACCACTATGATTTATACAACTTTCTTTTTGTAGATTTTTGTTATACATCGCTGCTGGATAATTACATGTATTTAGATAAGGGACAATTTGACCCTCATACATATAGAAATGCAGATCGACATTTTGAGTTTTATCCAGAAACGGTATTAACATCAAATCCTACGAGATATTCTTCTTATTTGGTGACAGATGTTATCCATCCACATGGAATTCAGGATGTTCCAAGGTCAATTTTATTTGGAGTAGATATACCTGATTTTAATAAAGGAACATCAAAAGAGAAACGATTAATTAAATCATATTGGTCAAGATATGATGTGAGATATAAATCATACTTTGAAGATACAAAGCTATTTATAATGTATGGTATGTCTGTCTCTAAAACTGATGGATGGTGGCTGGATCAGATATTCGAATGTATTAGCAAAAATGGAGCTGAATTGATAATATATAAATATGGTTGCGAGAATGAAGAAAGTATTAAAAAACAATTTGTTCAAGCATGCATAAGGCATAAAAATATAATAGAAGCAGATGTTGAAGAAGTTAAGAGACATATTTATGTTGTTACATTTGAGAAGAATGATACATATTTTCTGGGATTGGAAGAAAAGGAATGCAAGTTGATATAGAAGAAGGAAGGTTACATATGACAGGTGAAAAGTTTACATTAATGCAATACTCAGTTAGTGCAATCCTTGGTTTGATTGATGCAGAGGATTTTGTTATTCCTGAAATTCAGAGACCATTTGTGTGGAAGAGAAGTCAGGTAAGAGATTTAATTGACTCATTGTACAATGGTTATCCAACCGGATATATTATTACTTGGAAAAATCCCGATGTTAAGACAAAGGATGGCGGTAAAGCAAATGGAAAGAAAGTGCTGATTGATGGTCAGCAAAGAGTTACTGCATTAATGGCTGCTATTGCCGGAAAAGAAGTTTTAGATGATGACTTTAACAAGGACAGAATAAAGATAGCATTTAATCCTTTGGCGGAGGATGAGACAAAGAGTTTTGCTGTGCAGGATGCGTCTCATTTAAAGGATAAGCGTTGGATACCGGATATTTCAGTTGTGTTTGATACTGAATTTGATTCTTTTGATTTTGCAATGAAATATTGCGAAGTGAATGAAGGTATAAAACCCAATGAAGTGAATAAGGCTGTAACTGCATTGAAGGGAATTGCCAATCGTCAGATAGGTGTTATTGAATTGGATGCGGCTTTGGATATTGATGAAGTTACAGAAATCTTTATCCGTATAAATTCTAAAGGTACAGCCCTTAGCCAGTCGGACTTCGTAATGTCTAAAATGGCAGCAGATACAATTCATGCAGGTAGCCTCATGAGAAAGACTGTGGATTATTTCTGCCATTTGGCGGTAAAACCGGATTTCTATTCACAGCTAACACATGATGCGGAATTCCAGGCTTCTAAATATGCGGATAAAATAAAATGGTTAGCAAAAGATTATGATGATATCTACGATCCTGATTACGGCGATATGCTGAGAGTATCGTTTATGCATCAGTTTAGAAGAGGTAAATTGGCAGACTTGGTTAGCTTGCTTTCGGGACGTGATTTCGTTACGAAGGAATTCAGAGAAGATATTGTAGAAGAGTCTTATGGAAAATTGGACGCGGGTATTATGAATTTTATCAACCAGTACAATTTCTCTCAGTTTGTTATGGCAATTAAGGGTGCCGGGTATGTATCGAGCAAGCTCCTTAATTCAAGGATGACATTGGACTTTGTCTATACATTGTATCTGATGTTGTTAGATGACCCAGCAATTCCCAATGTACAGATAAAGAGATATGTGCAGAAATGGTTTGTTCTTTCAACCTTGACTTCAAGATATATTGGTTCACCGGAAACACAGATGGACCGTGATATGAGAACTATTGGTGAGAAAGGATTTATAACATTTTTAGCAGATGTTGAAGCATCAGCACTTTCAGAAACTTTCTGGACAGTTACCTTGCCTCAGAATTTGGAAACATCATCTGTAAATAGCCCAGCGTTCAATACATTTTTAGCAGCGCAGATTAATATGAACTGTAATTCCATGTTGATGAATGGTACGAAAGTTGCGGATTTGATTACTATTTCTGGAGATGTGCATCATATATTCCCTCGTAGCTATCTGAAAAATAATGGCGTGAATAATAAGACGAAATATAATCAAGTTGCGAACTACATATACCTTGACACACAGGTGAATAAAGCAATTAGTGATGATGCACCGAATGTATATTTTGGAAAGGTTTTGAATCAGTGTGAAGGTGGAAATATCGTGCTTGGAAATATTGCAGATAAAGACTTGCTTGCGACAAATCTTGAAGAAAACTGTATTCCACAAAATATTATGAATATGACAGTTGAGAACTATGATGAATTTTTAACTGAAAGACGTAAAATGATGGCAGCGTTGATACAGAAGTATTATGAGAGGCTGTAAATTTTTTGAACACCAACTTCCGATAATAAAAATTATCAGGAAGTTAAATGAAGGATAGGAGGTAGCTATGGTTTCAAATTTTGAATTTTTGGAAAAAGATTTTCCGGTACTTGCAAATTTTGGAGAACTTGCAGAAAAGTACTGTTATTCGGATTCCAATTCATGCCTTATGAAATTGGGTATGATAGGCGAAACTATTGTAAATCTGATGTTTACATATGATAGAATTGCGTTGCCACAGGATAATACTGCTGTGGCTAGAATAGATACTTTAGTCAGAGAAGGTTTATTAACAAGAGATTTGGCTACCATATTGCATGGACTTCGAAAGGTTCGAAATAAGGCTGTGCATGAGAACTATTCTTCTGTAACAGATGGTAAGAATTTCTTACCTATGGCATATGGTATGTGTGAGTGGTTTATGCAGACTTATGGAGATTGGAGTTATATCCATAAGGATTTTGTTATGCCGGAAGAAAGTGTAATGACAGTTGCTATTGATAAGACTGCAGAAGAAAAGAAAGAAGCAGAACTTGCAAAACAGGCTGAAGAAAATGCTGCAAATGCTCCAAAGGTTGCGCAAGAAGAACGTAAAAAGCAGGCATACAAGGTTGCTAATCAGAGATCTAAGACAGAAGCTGAAACACGCTTTTTAATTGATGAACAGTTGCGAATGGTAGGTTGGGAAGCGGACACAGAAAATATCTGTTATTCTAAGGGTGTAAGACCTACAAAGGGAAGAAAACTTGCTATTGCAGAGTATCCTACCAATTCAACAGCTGGTAATCGTGGCTATGCAGATTATGCACTATTTATTGGTGAAAGATTAGTTGGTATTATCGAAGCGAAAGCTATTCATAAGGATATACCTTCTGTTATTGATTATCAGGGAAAAGATTATCCAAGATGCATCCGAGAAGAGGATGAAAGGTATGTTATTGGAAAATGGGGAGATTTTAAGGTTCCGTTTACATTTGCTACGAATGGCAGACCGTACTTAGAACAGTACAAGACAAAATCAGGTATTTGGTTTTTGGATTTGAGAAAGCCGGATAATTCTCCGATGGCATTACATGGTTGGATGAGCCCTGATGGAATGGAAGAGCTTCTTGCGGCTGACATTGACAGTAGAAATAAAGAACTGAAAGAAATGCCGTATGATTTGCTTACAGATAAAGATGGGTTAAATTTAAGACCATATCAGTTAAATGCAATTAAGGCGGCAGAGGAAGCTGTAATTAATGGAAAACAGACTGCATTGCTGGCAATGGCAACAGGTACGGGCAAAACAAGAACGGTACTGGGTATGATTTATCGTTTCTTAAAAACAGAACGTTTCCGTCGCATTTTGTTCCTTGTTGACCGTACCGCTTTAGGCGAACAGGCGCAGGATGTATTTGAAGAAGTGAAAATGGAAGATCTTTTAACGCTTGATGATATATATAACATTAAGGGCCTAGAGGATAAGACTATCGATAAAGAGACCAGAATTCATATATCAACAGTACAGGGAATGGTTAAGCGTATTATGTACAATACCGGTGAAACTATGCCTGCTGTATCTGATTATGATTTGCTTATTATTGATGAAGCACACAGAGGATATATACTTGATAAAGAAATGTGTGAGGATGAAGTTCTCTATAGAGATCAGAGAGATTATCAGAGTAAATACAGGTCCGTTATAGAATACTTTAACGCTGTGAAAATTGCACTAACAGCAACGCCTGCATTGCAGACAACAGAGATATTTGGGCAACCGGTATTTAAATATACTTACAGAGAGGCTGTTATTGAAGGATATTTGGTAGATCATGATGCACCTCATGAGCTGAAAACAAAGTTAGGTTCAGATGGTATTCATTATAAGCAAGGTGAAACTGTAACTATATATGACCCGATTACAGGCGAAATTACAAATAGTGAATTATTGGATGATGAACTTGATTTTGATATAGAGACATTTAATAAGCAGGTTATTACAGATCCATTTAATAGGACTGTTTTAGAAGAGATAGCCAAGTATATTGATCCTGAATCCCCACGGGAACAAGGTAAGACTTTAATATATGCAGCAAATGATGCTCATGCTGATACAATAGTATCAATTTTAAGAGAGATATATAAACCAACCGGTGTAGATAATGAGGCTATCATCAAAATTACCGGTAGTGTTGCAAATGGAAACAAAAAGAAAATACAGGAAGCAATTAAGAGATTTAAGAATGAGGATTATCCGTCAATAGTTGTTACTGTGGATTTGCTGACTACAGGTATTGATGTACCATCCATATCTACCCTTGTGTTTATGAGAAGAGTAAAATCACGAATTCTTTTTGAACAGATGTTGGGAAGAGCAACGCGTTTATGCAAAGAGATTCATAAAACACATTTTGAAATATTTGATCCGGTTGGTGTATATGATGCACTTGAAGATGTAAACACTATGAAACCTGTAGTGGTTAATCCTGCTACTACATTTACACAGTTATTAGATGGTTTGCAGGAGATGGAAGATGAGGCTCATGTACAGAATCAGATTAATCAGGTAATCGCAAAACTACAGCGTAAAAAGAAGAATATGGATTCTAAAACCATTGAGTATTTTATTGATATGTCCGGTGGTATGGATCCGACACAGTTTGTTGTAGATCTGCAAAATAGGAAGCCGGAAGATGCAAAGAAACGTCTGCTTGCCTACTATGATTTGTTCAAAATGCTTCAAGAGAGCAAAATAAACGGTGACAGATCGGTTGTGATTTCAGATAAGGAAGATGAACTAATTAGTCATACAAGGGGTTATGGTAATCATGATGCCAGGCCGGAAGATTACTTGGATGCATTCTCAAATTATGTTCAGACGAACATTAATGAAATTGCAGCTTTGAAAATCGTATGTACAAGACCGCGTGAACTTACACGAGACAGCTTGAAATCTCTTTTGCTTACCTTGGATAGAGAAGGATATACAGTACAACAATTAAATACTGCTATTTCACAGATTACAAATGAGGAGATGACGGCAGACATTATTAGTATAATTCGTCGGTACGCAGTTGGTTCTGTATTACTTAGTCATGAGGCAAGAATTAGAAAGGCTGTTGACAGATTATGTAAAGCACATAATTTTACAATGCAAGAAAGAAACTGGATTAAGCGGATGGAGACGTATCTTTTGAAGGAATCAGTGCTTAATATGCAGGTTTTTGATGAGGATAGCCGCTTTAAAAATGAGGGTGGCTTTGCAAAGATTAATAAAGTATTTGGGAATAAATTAGAAAGTGTCGTTATAGAACTCAATGAGTATCTATACGATGATGGAGGAAGATCTGCATGACAACACAGGAAATTGTATCAAAACTTTGGAATCTCTGTAATGTTTTAAGGGATGATGGAATAACATATCATCAATATGTAACGGAGCTTACATATATATTATTTTTAAAAATGGCAAAAGAAACCGGCGCAGAATCACAGATTCCGGAAGGTTATCGCTGGGATGTTTTGAAAGCTAAAAGTGGTGTGGAACTAAAAAAGTTTTATAAAGAGTTATTAAATCATTTGGGTGAAAACTGTACCGGACGCGTGCGTGAGATTTATCAGGGATCAGCAACTAATATTGATGAGCCTAAAAATCTTGAGAAGATTATTACAACGATTGATGGACTTGATTGGTTTTCTGCACGTGAAGAAGGACTGGGAAATCTTTATGAAGGACTATTAGAGAAAAATGCGAATGAAAAGAAATCCGGAGCCGGTCAGTATTTTACTCCAAGAGTTTTGATTGATGTTATGACCAGATTAGTAAAGCCGCAACCAGGGGAATGTTGTAATGATCCTGCATGTGGTACATTTGGATTTATGATTTCAGCAAGTCAGTATGTACGTGAAAATACAGATGATTTCTTTGAATTAGATGCTGATACAGCAAAATTTGAGAGGGAAGAAGCATTTACCGGATGCGAGTTAGTTCATGATACTCATAGACTTGCTTTGATGAATGCAATGTTACATGGAATTGAGGGTGAGATTAAACTTGCTGATACATTGTCTAATGCCGGAAAAGAGATGAAATGGTATGATGTGGTACTTACTAATCCGCCATTTGGAACAAAGAAAGGTGGAGAACGAGCAACCAGAGATGACTTCACTTTCCCTACAAGCAATAAGCAGTTAAATTTCTTACAACATATTTACAGAAGTTTAAATACTGATGGTAAGGCAAGAGCCGCGGTTGTTCTTCCAGATAATGTTTTATTCGCAGATGGTGATGGAGAGCGTATTCGTAAGGACTTGATGGAAAAATGTAATTTACACACAATCCTTAGACTTCCTACAGGTATTTTCTATGCTCAGGGTGTAAAAACAAATGTGCTTTTCTTCACAAGAGGAAAGACCGATAAGGATAATACAAAAGAAGTATGGATTTATGACCTTAGAAATGATATGCCTTCTTTTGGTAAGACCAATCCACTGAAAAAAGAGGATTTTGATGACTTCGTAGCTTGTTATGCGGATGGTGATTTATCAGCCCGTAAAGAAACATATAGTGAAGAAAATCCGAATGGCAGATGGAGAAAGTTCACTTATGAAGAAATTTTGGCAAGAGATAAGACAAGCCTTGATATTACTTGGATGAAGAGTGATACCGGAGCAGATGATTATACTCTGGCAGAGTTGTTGGAACAGATAAAAGAAAAATCAGCAAATATATCTAAGGCTGTAAACGAGCTTGAAGCACTTGTAGGGGAGGTGGAAGAATAATGGATACAAAAGCATTAAGACAAAAAATTCTTGACCTTGCTATTCGTGGTAAATTAGTTCCACAAGATCCGAGTGATGAACCTGCCTCCGTATTACTGGAGCGTATTCGTGAGCAGAAAAAGCAGATGGTGAAAGAAGGGAAGCTGAAAGCTAAGGATATTATGGATGATACAATTATCTTTGTGGGTGAGGATAATTTACATTATGAGAAGTTCGCCGATGGAACCGTAAAATGTATCGAGGAAGAAATACCGTTTGAAGTGCCGGAGGGGTGGGAATGGACGAGATTAGGTAGTTTATTTTCTACAATAACAGGAAGTACGCCGTCTACAAAAGACGCTTCTTTATATGGCGATGAATATCCATTTTATAAACCAACCGATTTGGATGCTGGATTTGATGTGTGTTTTTCAGAAGATACTGTTTCCGAAAAAGGATATAAGAACGGTAGAATTCTTCCCGTGTATTCAGTTTTAGTAACGTGCATTGGCGCAACTATCGGAAAAACCGGATACATTAGGAATTCTGGTATTTGTAATCAACAAATAAATGCCATCTTACCTAATACATTTATCCTACCTGAATATACATATTTTTGTATGTGTTCAGAATTTGAACAACAGCAGATATGGACAAATTCATCAGCAACAACGCTTCCTATTCTAAACAAAAGCAAGTTTGACAGCCTTTTTTTTCCGGTTCCACCTAAAGCACAGCAAACACGCACTGTAGAAAGAATAAAAGAGCTCCTTCATTTTGTTGAAATTATTCAACAAGAAAAAAGAACTTTACAGGAGACAATTAAATTAACTAAATCAAAAATCCTTGACCTTGCCATCCGTGGCAAACTTGTGCCACAAGATCCGAATGACGAGCCGGCATCTGTGCTTTTAGAACGTATCCGTACGGAAAAAGAGGAACTGATAAAACAAGGCAAAATCAAGCGTGACAAGAAGGAATCCATCATCTTCCGAGGTGATGATAACTCTTATTAT
>OGHO01000422.1_pt1 | contig 57245 bp, 59 predicted proteins | sample 1571421 | NCBI WGS metagenome assembly OGHO01 (sample SAMEA2581937, study PRJEB24529) | metagenome | biome: Human gut stool | place: China | collected 2011
ATTTACCTAAACAAACAAGCACAATATCATTATCATACAAACTAAATTTTGTACAGACAGATGAAAAAGTAACTAGTGGAAGTCAAGGCGGCAATGAAAAAACATACGCAGTAGGAGAAGAATTCTGCTTAGAAAATGAATGCTTTTATGTAATAAAAGATAATGGAACTACGGTAGATGCTTTAGCAAAACAAAATGTTAATACTGAAACAAACAGGCAAGATGTAAATGCTAATTTATTATCGTTTTCTCCTGTTGATGAGTCAAAGAAAATGGATTCTTGTACTTTTGTTTCTGGTGAGTGTTACTATGGATACTGGACAGATAATACTTCTAATCATAACTTATTAAGTAAGTATGGGACAGATTATCCAGCAAATGTATTTGATAGTAACTCGAATTTTTACGAACCACTTCAAAATTATAAAACATATTTAAAAAGTACACTTGGAAAGACAAGTGTTGAGGCAAGATTAATTACATTTGAAGAATTAACGAACTTAGGATGTGTCGGAGATGATTTTTCTTGTGAATCTGCACCATCGTGGGTATATAGTGTTGATTATTGTACAGCAACTGCCATGGATTCCGGTGATATGTGGGATGTGGTATCGGGTATTTTTGGTGCCTTTATGGGTACTACTAATACTGAAAATTATGGTCTTCGTCCGGTTATAACAATCTCAAAGTCTGATATCTAAATCATTCGTAAGAATGATTTTATAGGTGCTAATTTCTGGAAGAAATAAGCACCAAAATGTGTCATGCTTTTAAAAAAAGCGTGACATAAAGCGAAAAATGGTAGTATTAATTTTAATAATATAGGTTAATGTTAAAATAAGACGCTTGGTTTTCTTGTTCGTTTTCTACTTCTTACGCGTCCGCGAATAACAATAACAACGTTTGGAATGTGAACTCGAATGGTAACTTTGACAGCAACAACTTTGATAATTCTGGTAACTATGGTCTTCACCCAGTAATCACAATAAAGAAATCAGAAATATAAAAAATATGCAAGTCTAAAAAGACTTGCTTTTTTCTTGTCATTTAACTTTACACTACGTATATAATTTTATTTACTGGGAATATTTTTAATGATAATATTTTAATAGAGAATAATATATGGAGTGAGAAATATGAAGAAGGATATAGTAGAATATTTAGGTTTTGAAGATAATAGTAAAAATCCTGTTGGAAGACCAAAGCTTGCTGATAAAAAAACAAAAAGAAAATCACTAATAATTGCGGGCGTATCTTTTACTTTTGTTATTTTACTATTAATCTTTGGATATGGAACTTTATTTGGATTTAGAAACTTAAATTTAAAGGGCGCTGTTGTACAAAATAATACAAATAAAAATGTTTTAGTAGAAGAAATAAGCCCACTTGTAAAAGATATTACAATAAAGTCTGGAACGGCAAGAAAAGTATACTTGACTGTATTACCTGCAAATGCTTATAATAAAGATATTTCTTATACTTCATCTGATGAAAAAGTAGCACAGGTAGACTCTTCTGGAAAAGTAACAGCTCTAAAAGAAGGCAATGCAATTATAACGGCAACAACTAAAGATGGTAGTAATTTAAGTACTTTCTTTAACATAAAAGTAATAAAAAATGCTGAAGGCAAGTGTTCGTTCACATCACTTTCCAAAACAAGTGATGGTATAGATTACAACATAAAATGTAATAATGCTAAAATAAAAGAAATACAGTATAAAGTTGGAGAAGAAAACTATGAAAAACTACTTACTAAAAAAAGTAGTGATGAGATTAAGTTTTCAAATGAACAAATAAAAAAAGAAATAACTTTTAAGGTTGTATACTATGCTAATAATAGTAAAGTGTCTAAATATTCTACTAAAACATATAAAACTTCTACTGTCAAAAAAACTGAACCTACAGGAAGTTGCACACTTAATTTAAAAGATGTTAAATCAAATCAAGCTAAATATGACATAACTTGTAATAATGCAAGCGTTACAAATATAGCATATAAAATAGGAAATGGAAGTTATGTAGGACTTGATGCTAGTAGTTTAGCAGATACCGTTTTGTTTGAAGAAAGTGATGTAACAAGAGTAATTTACTTTAACGTAGAGTATAAAATAGATGGTACTAATAGACTAAAGACAATAACTAAAAGTACTATAATTGAAAAAGGAATAGTATCAACAACTAGTAGTGAGGAGGAATGATTTAAATGCAAAAGAAAGAAGAAAAAAATCCTGTTGGAAGACCTAAACTTGCAAATTCAAAAACAAAAAAAGAATCACTTTTAGTTGGGTTATTTGTACTTGTTGTAATAGCAATAGTAGGTGTAATTGGTTATAATATAATTATGATGGAATTTAATCCAAAATATAATGTTGGAACAATTTATAATGATCACATTAAATCTTGTGTTGTTAAAAATAAAAAAATTGATTGCGGACCTTTGGTTACAAATATGAAATACAAGTTAGATGATAATAGTTATGTTGAACTTACAAAGGAAGATAAAAGTATAAAAGTAGACGTAAAAAATTATAAAAGTATAGATGTATGTTATAAGACTAAAGATACTGATTATAAATGTTTAAAGTAAGAGCTTAAGGCTCTTTTTTGTATATTACATTATTTTTTGTTAACCATATAAATAGGTGAGGCATATGATAAAAGATATAATAAATACTAATTGGAATGAAATAATGTTAGTATCAGAAAGAGCTATTGTCTCTTTAGTATTTTTGTTTTTTATGACCAAACTTATTGGCAAGAAACAGGTTTCAGAACTTAGTTTATTTGATTACGTAATAAGTATTTCTATTGGTAATTTTGCGGCGGAAATGACGACTAGTACAGACACGCAAGTATTAAATGGGCTTTTTGGCGTGTTAATATTTGGTTTTGTTGCGGTATTGGTTTCTATTCTTACTATGAAAAGTATAATTCTTAGAAGACTTTTTATGGGAAGTCCAACGATACTAATGGAAAATGGTAGATTTGTATATAAAAACTTAAAAAGAGTAAAAATGGATATTAATGACTTTTTAGAAACTGCTAGAATAGCTGGATATTTCGACGTGAGTAAAATAAAGTATGCGCTTATGGAAGCCAACGGAAAAATAAGTTTTATGTTAAAGGAAGAAAATAATCCAGTAACTGTTAAAGATATGAATTTAAAGGCTTCTAAAGATGGCTTGGTAGCAAACGTTATAATTGATGGCAAGATAATGAAAAAGAATTTATCTAACATAAATAAAGATAGAGTATGGCTATTAAAACAGTTAAAGGCATCTGGTAAAAATATTAAAGACATATTACTTGCAACGGTAGATGTAAATGAAAAGCTAGCAATTTATGAAAAGAGGGATAGCGTAATAAAAAATGTGCTAGAATAATCTTTCTAAATTTGGTAAATTATGTTATCATTTTTATGGTGATGATATGAAAGATAAACTTTTAAAATTTATAAATAGTAATAAATGGACCATTTTAACGGGTCTTATTTCACTTGTTTGCGTATCAATTATATACACGGTAAATAAGATAGCACCATTTGGTAATAATTCGATGCTAGACGTTGATTTTTATCATCAATATGGTCCTTTATTAAACGAGTTATATGACAGGGTAAAAGAGGGAAGTTCTCTTTTATATTCTTTTAATACGGCAGGAGGTCTTCCTTTTTACAGGAACTTTTTGAATTATTTATCAAGTCCGTTTAACATTATTTTATTTTTATTTAAAAAGGAAAACATAGTTATGGCGTTTTCCATAATAATAGGTTTAAAGGCTGTTTTTGCATCTGTTTCTATGAGTTATTATCTTAAAAAAACATTTAAAAAAGATGGCTTATTAACTTGTTTATTCGGCGTTTTATATGCTTTTTCAGGATATTTCTGTGCGTATTACTGGAATATAATGTGGCTTGATGGAATGGTGTTTTTACCGCTTATAATGCTTGGTATAAATAAAATAATAGATGAAGATAATCCGGTAGTCTACATAGTATTTCTTGCTATTATGCTTTTTGCTAATTACTTTATATCTTATATGATATGTATATTTAGTGTTATTTATTTTATAGGCTTATTTATATATAGAGGAAACTTTAAAATAAAAAACATATTAAAAAAGATTTTAATGTTTGCGCTATCATCCGCTTTAGCAGCAGGATTAGTTTCGTTTATGCTAATTCCATTAGCACACTCACTTTCATCTATTTCTGCAACTGGTGATACTTTTCCAGAACTCTCTTCTTCGTTTAAGATATCAGACTTTATATTTAATCATTTTACTGGCGTTAACAGAACCGTTTTTGCAAGTGATACGCTGCCGCTTCCAAACGTATATCCAGGAATGCTTACGTTAGTTTTAATACTACTTATATTCATGAATAAAAAGATTAATTTAAAATTTAAGATAATATCTTTAATAATAATTCTTTTCTTTTTCTTTTCGTTTAACGTAACAACATTGGACTTTGTATGGCATGCTTTTCACGTTCCAAATGACCTTCCTTATAGGTATTCATTCATTTATGTATTTGTTTTAATTACACTTGGATATTATTCTATTTTAAGAATAAAAGACGTGAATATATTTATGTTAAGTATTTCGTTTGGAATAATATTTATATTGGTTTTAGTCTCTAATAAACTTGGTTTTGAAAACATAAATGATGCAAAAACAATAATCTGTCTTATTCTTCTTGTTTTGTATTATTTAATAATTATCTTGTTTAAGATAAAGGGTAATAAAAGATTGATATATTCTATATTTACCATAACAGTTATGTTTGAGGCTATATATGGTATATGTATAAACTGGGATATTAATCATGACATTAAAAACTTTATGAGTGATAAAAAGCCATATCAAAGCTTAATTAGTAAAATAAAAAAGGATGATAACGACTTATATAGAATAGAGAAAACTGATTATTTAACGCTTAATGATGGGGCTTGGTATAATTATAATGGTATATCAACATTTACTTCAATGGCTTATGAAAGTACTGCTAAAGCTCAAAGAAATTTAGGACTTGCAGGAAATAACATCAACAGCTATTATTATAAGGATTATAATACGCCAGTTTATAATACCATGTTTAATATAAAATATTTATTGGGAGATTATATAGAAAATGAATATTACGTTCCTATTTACTCTAAGGATTCTTACAATGCTATAGGTTATAATTATTCATCACAAGTAGCGTACGCAGTAAGTAATGATATAAAAAGCCTTGATTTAATTTCGTATAATCCGTTCTTAAACCAAAGTAATTTTGTATCTAGTGCGTATGGTGTAAATGATATTTTTGAAAAAATTAAAGTAGATAGCGTATCAGGTGGCAAGGTCCATAACTTATCTGGATCATATGCAAATGGTGAGTATAATTATAAATTAGATGGTGGATCAAAAGAACTTACCGTAACACTTGATAATGCAAAAAAAGATAATATTTATTTATATGTTGGTGGAAGTAATATGACCAGTTTTACCGTAAATGATAAGTATCACTCAATAACTTCTGATGAATATTACGTTTTAGACTTAGGTAATTTAATGGATGATAAGGTAAATGTTAGAATGACTTTTGATAAGGAAGATGATGGTTTTATATACTTTTATGCATACTATTTAAATAAAGATTCATTTGAAAAATTCTATAGTAAAATAAAGGATGACATGCTTACGGTAACAAGCTATAACGATACAAAAATAAATGGAACAATAACTGTAAGTGAAGATAAAACATTATTTACAACTATTTCTTATGATGATGGATGGAGTATTTACGTAGATGGTAAAAAAGTAAAAACTTATAAGACTTTAACAGCGTTTTTATCTTGTGATATAAAGCGTGGGACTCATGATATTAAGATGATTTATTATCCAAAGAAAATGAAGGAAGGCCTTATTGTATCTATGATTTCCTTAGTAATATTTATTATGTATAACATTTTGCTTAAAAAAGGTAAAAATAAAAATATGAGAAAAGATGAATTTATTGTTTAAATTTATCTTTTTTTGTGATAGAATGTTAATAGTTATAATATGAGAGAGTAAATAACTTATAGCTTTCATATTAAAAGGGGTTTAAGAATAGGAGGTTAGTTGTGATAGGTACAATTGAGAAAATAAAAAATAGTGTTTTGCTAAAATGTAGTACGCTAAACGATGAAATTATCTCTAAGACCTTGGTAGACGTAATAAATACCAGAATATATCGTTTTTCTGAGGAAATGGTAAGTTTGGTAGGAGGCGCCTTAGAGGAAGACGCTTTGCGAGATAAAACTGCTGAAATAATTAAAACACCAATAATAAAGAAGATAAAAAGAAAGTTGTTCATTGATTCATTAGCACTTCAAATAACAAATGATGCTTTTATAGAAGATTATGCAAACAAAAAGATAAAAATGGATAAACTTAAGAAAACATATATTAAAGAATTAGAAAATAATAAAAGTTCTAATCAACTTAACATGACGGAGGATTTGAATTTATCTGAAATTATAAATGATTTAAGGATATATGTAGATAAAGAAATAATTCCTAAAATAGAAGAAAATAAGTTTATGTCGGATGCTGCTAAAAAGTTAGTAAGTGAACTTAAAGATAACTTAGAAAAAGACTTAAAACAAATGATTAGTGATGCCGATAATAATTATTTAAATATTTTAGTAATTGAATTAGAAAAAGAAATAAAAGAAGAATCTAATTACGAAGAAATAGAAGAATATAAAGGGGAAGATAATATGTTTGAAAACGTAAGTAATATAGAAGAAGTAAATAATAATGTTAACATTCAAGATAATTCATCTAAATTTGAAAAGTATGATGATATGACTTTATTTAATAAAATGATATTAAGCTTAAATACAGCTGAAGAAAAGTTATCTAGAAAAGAAAGTAAGTTAGAAAAAAATAAAGAAGAAGTTGAAAGAAGACTATCTGATACAAATAAAAACATAGAAGCTAATATAGAAAGAGAAAATAAATTATCTCAAAGAAAGCTAGAATTAAATAATAGAGAAGTAGAACTTAATTCTAAATTATCAGAAGCAGAAGTTATTTTCCTTAATATGAAACCATTAATTAAGGGTCTAAACAAAATTAAGGATGCAAATGATATGGGAGGTAATGAAAATGAGTAAGTTATTAAATAGCGTATTAGATAGGGTAAGTGAAAATAATAATGAATATAGATCTATTTTAAGAGCATTAAATAGTACTATAGATGAAGTTACAACGTCTTTAGTAGGAGATGTTGTAACGCTATCTTCTTATACTGCTGATTTTTCAAATACTTTATCAGAATCAAAGGAAAAGTTAGTTAATCCTATATCAAGAATAATAGAATCTTATGTTATTAAGGATTTAAGAAGTGTTGAAACGGTTAATGAACAATTTGTTGAAAAGATAAATGATAAATTAGAAAATGCTGATATTAAGTCAAAGGAAGAAAAAGATTCGTTTGCAAATAGTTTAAATAATCTTTTAAATGATAAGTATTTAGAAATAGTTAAAATTAAAAGAATAGATTTCTTTAATCCAGCAGGAGTTAATGAAAACATAGAAGAAGCTATTGATGGTTTTGTTAACTACTTAAACGGAGTTGCAACATTTAATCAAGAAAGTTTAAATGCTTTAATAAATGATTATAAATCAAAAATATACGGGCAAGTTAAGAGTGCTTTAGAAAAAATAAGTAATTTATACTTAAATAACTTTGTAAGTGAAGTATCTTCATCTTTAAATGCTGCAATTGATTATGATAATGATAGTGTAAAAGAAGAAGTTAAAGATGATTTTAAACCATTTATTCCAGATATAAATCCTGTTCCAGAGGCAGTAGTTCCGGAAGCTCCTGTTATTCCAGAAATACCAGAGGTTCCAGTTATGCCTGAAGTTAAAGAACAAAGTGATAATATACCTGAAATAAATACTGAAGATGAAGAAAAGAATGATGATAATTTTTCGCTTGACATTCCATCCATTCCTGAAGTTACTGATGTTAAGCCCGTAACGCCTGTAGAAATAAAAGAAGAACCATCTAAACGTCCTTACGATGTTGAGGAAATTCTAAAAATAGCAAAATCTCCAATTGTTTCTATGCCAGAAATGAAAAAAGAAGAGCCTATTTCTACTAAGGATGAATTTGTTCCAGTATCTCCAATTACTGAAGAAAAAGAAACTGAAACTATGGAATCTGAATTTAACGAAAAAGAAATAGTTGAAGAGATGATAAGAAGATTAACTAATAGATTAAATGACATAAATGAACGTACTTCTAAATATGAATCTGAAAAGGAAAAATTAGAAGAAGATGAATCGTTTGTTAACGATTTAATTAAAAGTTCTAATGATAAAAAAGAAGAACTTGATAAGTTTGAATCTGAATTAGATGCTAAAGAAAAAGAATTAGATGAAAGACAAAAAGAATTAGATAAGAAAATAAACGATGTTATGCCTTTTGCAAACGCAGTATTAAAATCAGAAGAATAAGAATCCATGAGGGTTCTTTTTTCTTTACATTTGAGTTTTCATATAAGATTTAAAACATTGGCCGGAAAGTGGGGTATATGATATTATTAACACGTAATAATAAAAATAGAAGGAGAATAAAATGGAAAAGACAAGACAAATAAAAATAATAAGTTTATGTGCTTTATTAGTAGCAGTATTAGGTCTAACTGTTGCCTTTGCAGCTTTATCACAAACACTTACAATTAAAGGTAGTGCAGCAGTTAATGCGGCCTCATGGGACATACATTTTGAAAAGACAAGTGGCAAAGAAACGGAAGTAAAAGGCGCTGCAACATTTACAGAACCAACACTTAGTGGAACAACGATAGAAAACTTTAGTGCAACTTTAACAAAACCAGGAGATAGTGTTACATATTATTTTAACATAGTAAATAATGGAACGGTTGATGCAGTTATATTAAGCTATAATTTTCCTACGGCCATGGAAGAATGTTTGAATAAGAGTTTAAGTAGTAATCCTGAATGTGAACCATTCGATTTAGTAAAAACTGGTGATGTTGATATTTCTGACAAAGCTAAGTATTTACAACTTTTTAATTACAACATATATTATGTTGGTAGTGAAAAAAAACTTGCTTCAAAAGATACATTGAACGCTGGTGAAACAAAACACATGAAACTTGTTATAGAATATAAAGATACTGCAATGGAGTTACCAGAAAATAATATAACTTTAACTTCATCTGATCCGATAACAATTACTTATGAGCAAAAAGATTAATAACCGACAAAGGTTCTTTTTTAATAATTTTTAATTTTACCTTATTAAATAAAATGTTATAATTATATACAGGAAGTGATTTGATGGAAAAGATACTTATTGTTGATGATGAAAATGATATTGCAGAATTAATATCGGACATATTAGAAGATGAAGGGTATGAAACGGTAATTGCAAATGATGGCAAAACAGCAATTAAATTGGTAAAGGAAGAAAAATTTGATTTGGTCTTATTAGATGTTATGATGCCAGATATTTCAGGTACAGAAGTTTGCGCAAGTATTAGAAATGAAACTTCTTGCCCAATTATTTTTGTAACTGCTAAAACTAACTTAACTTCAAAACTAGTAGGTTTTGAAGTAGGTGCAGACGATTACATTACAAAGCCATTTGTAAATGAAGAGTTAGTTGCAAGAGTAAAGGCACACTTAAGAAGAGAAGGAAGATTAAATACTAAAAAAGCTAACGTAATAAAAATAGGTGAAATAAAACTTAATAAGGAAAGTTTTGAGGTATTTAAAAATGATGAGCTTATTATGCTTTCTACTAAAGAATTCGAATTATTAAAATACCTAATGGAAAATGCTGGTATAGTGTTATCTAAAGAACAAATTTATCAAAGTGTTTGGAAGAATAATTACGGTGATATAGGTACTGTTGCGGTTAATATTAAAAGCCTAAGAAACAAACTTGATACTGATGAAAAATACATTAAAACTATATGGGGTATGGGCTATAAGTTCGTAAAAGATGTACAATGAAAAAGTGGTCAAATAAAACATTAACTTTACTTGTTTCAATAGTATTATTAGCGGTAAATGGTGGACTTTTGTTTTCTTATTATAACTTTTATTTATCTGATAAGATGGCAAATGATTTATCTAGTGCAAGAACGGAAAACCATAATAGTATATACGTTATAACTAGGAGCATAGAAGGGAAAACAAAGGATGAAGCACTTGATTTAATAAAGCTTTATGTAAAACAGAATGGTGGTTATATAACAATTAAAGATTCTTCTGGAAATACAATATATACAAATAGTAAAGATACATCGAAGATATTTTCTACAACAACAATGATAAGCATAGATGGAGATAATTATGAACTTACATATTCTAAGATCTCTGTTGCACCAGGCATTAAAATATTTAGAAATTTTATGATTTATGAAATAATAATAGTATCTGGTGTAATAATTATTTTGTTTTTTATAAGTTCAAAACAGTTAATAGATCCAATTGAAACCATTACTAAGGATATAAATGATTATAGATTTGGAAAAAGACCATTTAAAAGGAAAATGCCTAGAAAAATGCAACAAATTCAAAATGCGTTTGTTGATATGGTTGATAGTTTGGAGCTGGAAAAAGAAAATCAAAACCAAATAATTGCATCTATATCTCATGATATTAAAACGCCACTTACTTCTGTTATAGGCTATAGTGATAGATTAAGAAATAAAAATTTATCAGATGATAAAAAGGAAAAATACATAAATAAAATATATGACAAAGCGCTTAATATGAAGGCTATTTTAGAGGAGTTTGATGATTATCAAAGTTGTAATATAAAAGATACATTAAAACTTAATAAGATATCTGTTAAAGAAGTTTTAGAATATGCTAAAAATGATTTTGAAGATGAGTTAAATGATAAGAACATTAAATTAGAAATATCAAGTACTTGTAATCAAAGAGAAATAACGGTAGATTTAGTCAAATTAAAAAGAGTATTTGGAAACATCATAAATAATAGTGTTACTCATTTTAAGGGAAGAGATGGCTTAATTAAAATAGACGTTCAGCAAAAGGCTAATATGATTAGATTTGAAATTCTAGATAATGGTGGCGGAGTTAAAACAGAAACTGATCTAAAAAGAATTTTTGAACCACTTTATACAACTGATCCATCTAGAAAAATATCTGGATTAGGTCTTTCTATATGTAAACAAATAATAAGTTCATTTGACGGAAGAATATATGCAAGAAATAATAAAATTGGAGGACTTTCAATAATATTTGTAATTCCTAAATCTTAATAAATTTTAATAATTTTGACATTAAAATTTAATATTTTATTTATATAATTAAATTGTAGTTAGAATTAGTGGTACTTCTAACTGCTACTTATACACTCAAAAAAACACTACTTACTCCTTTATACCACTATAAAAGAACCTATAAATTAGGTTCTTTTAATTTATCTTTTATTTCATTTTGCAAATTATCACAATATGATAAAACTTCATCTTTAACATTTTTTTGATTTTTTGCTTTATCAATTACATATTTTGTTGTTTTTAATATGCTTTTAGATAGGATTAATTCATCCTTATTAAAATTTTCTATATTTCTATTTATATAAAAAAGTACATCATAGATATTTTCCAATTTTAAAATCATTTTGCAACTACTATTAATTATTGACCCTAAGTTAAAGTAGTAGTTAAATAATTCATCATTTATATTATCACTATTATACATAACACGTCACCTATAAATAATTATATATAATAACTGTTAATTGTCAATTACATAATCATTTTTCTTAAATCTTCTATACCACATTTTTCTAGTCTTGATACTTGTGCTTGAGATATTCCTATTTCTTCTGCAATTTCCATTTGTGTTTTTCCAATTAAGAATCTTTCGGTAATTATTTTTCTTTCTTTATCTTTAAGCTCATTAATAGCATTCTTAAGTGATATTGTAATATCCCAGTTAGATATTTTATCCTTTTTAGATTCTAACTGATCTTCTAGGTATATAGTGTCTCCACCGTCATTATAAATTGGCTCAAACATACTTATTGGATCTCTCATTGCATCTAGTGCTATTATAACGTCTATTTCATCACAACCTAGTCTTTTAGCAACCTCACTATTAGATAATTCTTTTCCATTATCCATGAAATATTCTTCTTTTACCTTTAAAATTTTATATGCTAAATCTTTAATACTTCTAGATATTCTAAGGTTACTATTATCTCTTAAATATCTTCTTATTTCTCCTAAGATAAGAGGGACAGCATAAGTTGAGAATTTAACGTTGTGTGATAAGTCAAAGTTATCAATTGCTTTCATTAATCCTACGCATCCTATTTGAAATAAATCATCCATGTTATCACATCTGTTTTGATACTTTCTAAGAATTGATAATACTAATTTTAAGTTTCCGTTTGCAAGTTCTTCTTTTGCGGCCATATCACCGTTTTTAAGTCTTATAAATAACTCTTCTTTTTCTTTATCTGTTAAAACCTTAATTTCACTGGTATTAATTCCTGTTATTTCTACTTTATGTTTTGCTATAGTAATCACACCTTTCTTTTAAGTGTTGGACTAAAAGGTGTTTTTTTATACAATTATTTACATATAATTTATTGGTGAATGTTATGCGCTTATCAGATTTACAAAATAAAGACGTTGTAGACGTTGCAACAGGTAAAAGAATAGGAAACGTAATAGACGCAGAAATAGAAGAAGAAACAGGCTCTATTATAAGACTTATAATCTATGATAAAAAAGGATTTTTTAGCTTGAAAGCAAGCGATGAAGTAGGTATAAAATGGAGTCAGATTAAAAAAATAGGAACCGATGTTATTTTAGTTACAAAAAATACATAATCGTATGGTATACTTATTATAGGAAAGGAGTTAGGTAGTATGAGTTATGATTATAATGCAGTTAGCGATGCAAGTTATGGTATTGCAGCATTAAGTGGAATTATGCTTATATTTGTTTTAATTATAATGATAATTGCGATTGCAGCAGGTATTTTACAAATTGTTGCAATGTGGAAGTTATTTAATAAAGCAGGTAAACCAGGATGGGCCTCTATCGTACCAGTTTATAATATTATTGTATTATTTGAAATTATTGGTTACAAATGGTATTACATCTTTCTATTCTTACTAGGTTGGATACCTATTGTTGGACAGTTAGCACTTGTAGTTTTCTCTATACATTATAATGTTAAGTTATCAAAGGCATTTGGAAAAGACATTGGTTATGGTATCGGATTAGCATTTTTACCAGTAGTATTTGTGCCGATATTTGCTTTTAGTAAAAACATAAACTATGTTGGTCCAACTGTTAATGGAGATATAGATTTTAATAATTTATTCTAGTTTAAAGGCCTTAATTTAAGGCTTTTATTAAATGGAGGATATATGAAAGATAAAAGAATGTTGTTAAGAGTAGGTAGTATTATAGAAATAATATATACGATTGTTATGATGGTATATTATATACTTAAAGGAAAATTAACAGATGAAGTTATAGCAAACCTATTTATTTTGATAATTGGTTTTATAGTAGGTGTATTACTTTTTAAAATATCTTTAAAAAACATAGATGAAATAAAGAAAAATAAGGTAAAGGTTTTATTTTTATCGATATGGTTATTTTTGGATCCAGTAATTCCAGGTATATTAGGTTTTATCTTTTTATCTAGCATTAGTGATAAGAAAAGAGAAAACTTACCAAAAGTAAAGGAAAAAGAAGTTAATTTAAAAGAATTTATAAAACAAGTACTTGTTATAGTATTATTTATCATAATTATGTTTGTTTTGCCTAACTTTAAATTCTTTAGTAAAGTGCCAACTTATATGGTTTATATATTTTTACTTTTACTTGTCTTTTTAGCTAACTATAAGTATATAAAAGAGGATTTTAATTTATTTATGCAAAATAAAAGAGTGTACTTAAAATTTATAGTAAGAAGATATTTATACATGCTTGGTATAATGATTGTAGTAGCAATACCTGTTGTTTTATTAAATAAGGGAGCAACTTCATCTAACCAGCAGATGCTAAATGGTATGTTTAAAAAAATGCCAATTGGTATGCTTTTGCTTTCTACTATTTATGCACCTTTTACAGAAGAAAATATATTTAGATTATCACTTTCTAAATTATTTAAGAATAAAATATTATTTATAATAGTAAGCGGTCTTTTATTTGGAACTCTTCATATGATAGATAAGTTTACATCTTTTTATGACTTACTTTATATAATTCAGTATTCAGCCCTTGGAATATGTCTTGCTAAAGCATATAGTGATTCTAAGAACATATTCGTATCAATTGGAATGCATTTTATACAAAACTTTTTAGCAGCAATACTCGTATTATTACTTTATTAGGAGGCTTTTATGAACCGGAAAATAACTTTAATAGCATCATTTACTCTTGTAATAGATCAAATTATAAAATACTTATTTAGTAGCGTTATAAAAGGATTTGTTTTAATTCCTAACTTTATCTCATTTATATATGCAAAAAATGATGGTGTTGCTTTTAGCATGTTAAGCGGTAATAGAATTTTTATAATATTATCAACCATATTATTATTACTTTTTTTACTTTATATGTTAAGCAAGGAAGATAAAAAGCATTTAGAAGGCTTTAGTTTAACTAACACAGCTTATGGTCTTTTATTAGGTGGGATACTTGGAAACTTATTAGACAGAATAATAAGAGGATATGTTACCGATTATGTATCACTTAACATAGTGGGATATCATTTTCCAATATTTAATTTAGCAGACGTTTGTATAACACTTGGAGTAATACTTTTATCTATTCATTATTTTAAAACAGATTATAAAAAGGCTTAATGTCTTTTTTATTTTGCCATAAATATGATATAATGTTCTTTAGTTGAGAGGGATAAAAATGAAATTTGTTATAGATGATGAAAAAAACTTAATTAGATTAGATAAATATTTAACTTCGAATACTGATATATCAAGAAGTAAAATAAGTGAAATGATAAAGGAAGGATTAGTTTTAGTAAATGGTAAGCAAACAAAGAGTAGCTATATTTTAAGGCTTAATGATAATATTGAAATTACTGGTACTTTAAAAATAGAAACTAATGCTAAAGCAGAAGACATTCCTTTAGATATTGTTTATGAAGATGATAATTTAATGGTTATAAATAAACCATCTGGAATGGTTGTTCACCCTGCAGCAGGACATTTTTCAGGTACACTTGTAAATGCTTTGTTAGCACATACTAAAGATTTAAGTTCTAAAAATGGAGATGAACGACCTGGAATAGTTCATCGTATTGATAAGGATACGTCAGGTCTTTTGGTGGTTGCTAAAAATGATAAGACGCATGAAGCTTTAGCAAACCAGTTAAAGGATAAAACACTATCAAGAATATATGTTGCTCTTGTTAAGGGAAGAATAAATCATGATACCGGAACAATTGATGCTCCAATTGGAAGAGATCCATATGACAGAAAGAAAATGTGCGTAACAGACCAAAATAGTCGTAATGCCGTAACACATTTTAAGGTTTTAGAAAGATATAAAAACTCTAGTTTAATAGAGTGCAAACTTGAAACTGGAAGAACTCACCAAATAAGGGTACATATGAATTATATTGGACATCCGATAATAAATGATCCTGTATATGGTGGTAAGAAAAACATAGATAATTTTGGACAAATGCTTCATGCTAAAGAAATAGGTTTTATTAATCCTGCAACTGGAAGGCATATGACGTTTTCTTGTGATGTTCCAGATGAGTTTAACAAGATATTAGAGATTTATAAAAATGAGTAAGGGAGTGATTATATGACAACTAATGAAAAAAAAGACTTAATGGTAATGAAGTTTTTACATTATTTTATCACTGAAAAGAATTATAATCCGGTTATTGTTCATGGTATTCAAAATGAAATATGGCTTGAAAATATGGACAGTGATATTAGAATAGTAAGACTTGTTTTAAATTACATACATAATGATGAACAACTTGATTTTGATAAGTTTAAGCTAGGAAGGCTATCTCGTCAAATAAAAATTAAAACATTTACTATAAAAATGAAAACAATGAGTTTTTATCTTGATTTAAACGAAGATGTTAAATTAGTAAATGATAAGAATAATTTTGCTATAAGAGTAGATAAGGAAAAGGATTTATCAAAAGATGAAATGGTTAATAAATATTTTCCTGATATGATAAGTAAACTTAAATTTACCGAGGAAGGATCAAACCTTTATGCAAAAATTAATAATGATATTTTAAAGAAAAATATGGATTCATCTGAAAAAATAAATGATTTATTTACTCCTAAAAAAAGTATTGTTACATATCTTTTAGTAGGTATAATGGTATTTATATTTATTTTAATGTACGTTTTAGGTAATGGCTCATTAGATACTAAAACGTTATATAACTTTGGTGGCCTTGTAAAAGATGGAGCTTTCTATAGAAATATTACTAGTATGTTCTTACACATAGGTATCATTCATTTAGTTATGAATATGTGGGCACTTATTTTACTTGGAAAGCAAGTAGAAAACTTCTATGGGCACATAAAAACACTTATAATATTTATTTTTAGTGGACTTGTAGGTAACTTATTATCAGTTATACTTATGAACGAAAGAACGATATCTGCTGGGGCATCAGGTGCTATTTTTGGCCTTATGGGAGCACTTTTATACTTTGCAATTAACCAGCGTACAATTATGGGCGAGGCTTTAAAAAGAGAAATATTACCGGTTATTATAATAAATTTAATGGCAGGCTTTATGTTATCTGGAATTAATATGTATGCCCATATAGGTGGTTTTATAGGTGGTATTATAATATCTGTAGCACTAGGTATTAAATACAAAACATCGAAGTTTGAAAAAATAAACGGATTTATTGCATCTTTAATTCTTATTGGTGCATTAACTTATTTAGCATACTTTATGTAAAGGAATTTGATATTATGATGTTATTTAGAATCTTATCTTTATTATTGTTTATAATTGGTTTATTAATTATGTTTATTTTAAAATTTTTATCTAGAAAGAATAATAACTGGCCTAAGGTGAAAAAAGGAGGACATAACTTTTGTTTTTTAGTACCTGCTAGATATGAGTCAAAGGTTATAGAAGACCTTTTAATAAGTATTAAAAATCAAAGTGTTAAAGTAAATATGAAGGATGTTTACGTAATTGTTGAATCACTTAAAGATGAAACGGTTAACATTTGTAAAAAGTATTCTGCTTCTGTTATTTTAAGAAAAAAGTTAAACCTTCAAAGAAAAGGGTATGCTCTTGATGAGGCTGTTAAAGAAATTCTTCTAAAAAAACAAAAGTATGATGCTTACTTTATATTTGATGCTGATAACGTACTTGATAAGGATTATATAAAAAACATGATACCAATATTTGATAAAGGTTATGATTTAGCATCAGGTTATAGAAATTGTAAGAATGGTAATAAAAGCGTAGTTGCAGCAGCATCCGCTCTTACGTTTTCGCTTGTTAATACGGTTTTTAATAATAAAAAAAATAAAGAAACTAGAAACATTACTTTTTCTGGTACAGGTTTTTATATAAGGGGTTATTTAATAGAAAAGTGGAATGGATATCCATTTCATACTTTAACCGAGGATTATGAGTTAAGTTCTTACGCAACCCTTAATAACTTAACTACGTATTATAATACTAAAAGTATATTTTATGATGAACAGCCATTAAGATTCAAAGACACCATAAATCAAAGAATAAGATGGATTAGAGGATACTTTGATGTAAGAAAAATATATAATAAAAAAATGATTAAATCAATTAATAAAAATGATAAAAATAATGGTTCTAAAATAGATGAATCTGTTGGAATACTTCCGTATATTTTTATGGTTTTGGGTTTGACAACTTGGTTTTTATCTTTAATATTCTTTATAGTATATAATTTTTTCCTTAAGAATATAATATGGAAAAAATATGCTTTAGAATTACTAATATTTATGCTTATTATATATTTTACTTTATTTATTATGACCGTTGTTATTATTTTATTGGAAAAAAGTAAAATTGATTTAAGTTTAAAAAGTAAAATAAAGGTGCTATTTTATAATCCTATATTTATGATTAGTTACGTTCCTTGTGCTATTAAAGCACTTACTTCTAAAGAGGTTAAATGGACTAAAACGAATCACGGATAAAATAAGATAATTATAAAAGACTGATTTAAAAAATCAGTCTTTTAGTATTTTATCAGTGTTTTTAAAGTTTAATTTAGCTGTCTTTTTAAGTATATCCTTACCATATTTTTTAACTATTTCTTTTCCAAATTCATCAACCTTTATTCCAGCTCCTTTAGGAACAGGGGCACCTAACATTTTTGATATTTTATCCATTTCTTTAATAAATACATATCTACTTATTAAAGAACCACAAGCAACTGATAGACATTTATCTTCAGCTTTTGTAGTAAAGTCTATCTTTCTAAATACATTACTTGATTCTTTTAAATAACCAAAATAATTTCTTGGATAACAGAACTGGTCAATTACAACTTTATCATAGTTAAAGTTATTTTTCTTCATAAGTCCTAATATAGCCTTATTATGAAGTATTGCTTTTACCTTATTCATGTTGTATTCTGGATGATTATTATAATCAGTATTAGTATAAATAACTGTTTCATACGGAATTTTTTTAATTATCTTTGGTACAACCTCAAGTATTTTTTGATCCGTTAACTTTTTAGAATCTCTAACTCCTAGTTCTTCTAAAAAAGGAATGTTATCTTTAGATACATATGATGCTGTTACAACAACTGGTCCAAAAAAGTCACCGGTTCCAACTTCATCAGAACCAATAGAGTTTATGTAGTAATATTTTTTTCTTTCTTCAAAAAGTTCTTTTTCATCCTTTTTTTCTTTTTCCTTTTTCTTTTTTTCTTCAGGCATCTTACCATTATTTAAATGAGCTTCCATATCTCTCCACATATTAGCATCAATATCGGCACTTATTCCTTGAAACATTACCTTTCCAGATTCATATAAAGTTATAATAGTACCTGCTTCTTCGGCCTGAAATACAGCGTAAGGAGGAGTTTTTTCTCTTTTCTTATCTTCATAATATTCTATAATTTTCTCTTTTGTATTATCGCTTATTTTATATACAACTACCATTTATTTCACGTCCTTTTAATATATTTTAGCATAAAATCTATTTATTTAAAACAGACTATACAATATAATGTAAATATAAAATAAAGTTTGTATATTTTTAAGTGAAAATATTATATAATAAAAATAGTAAAGGAGATAATAAATATGGGATATGTAGATATTTTAGTTTGTTTCATACTTATACTTGGAGTATATTTAGGGTATCAAAGAGGAATATTTAAGGAACTTGGAGACTTTTTATCTTTATTTATAGCGATGTTTTTATCTTATCCGGCTTCGCTTGGACTTTCTAAGTTGCTTTACAAAGTGTTACCATTCTTTAATTTTAGTGGTAAGGTAAAGGGAATAAAAGCAGTTAACATTATATTGTGGAGAGTTATAATATACTTAATTGTTTTGTTTTTCTTACTAGCAGTAATAGATAGAATTTTAATAAAGACTGGAATAAAAGAAAAAATAACAGATTCATCAGTTGAGGCAGGTATTATATCAAAACTTTTAGGTTCTTTATTATCTATTCCTTTAGTTATATTATTTTTATATAATATAGCACTTTTAGCAAACGTACCAAATATGAAGATAAATGAATTTGCTACTTCTAAATCTAAAAAAATAATCTTAGAAAAAACACTTGTTATATCTAAGTTAAATGAAGGAATCTATTATAGTGAAGAATATGCTAATAGATTAATTTATTCTAAGTATAATACAAATAAAACTTTTAAATTAGTAAATAAAAAAATAATTGATAATACTATTACTAACAAGTTGATATCTAGAAGTAGTGCTAAAAAAATAAATAAAAAATTATATGGTACTAAAGTTACTATTATGGATGAAATAATAAGTGATACAGAATTAACAAATCCTACTAGTACAACTACTACTAAAAAAAATAATAATGTAAAGGAGAAATAAATTATGGAACATATAACTAGCAATAACTTTGATGAAAAAATAAAAAAAGATAGAGTATTTGTTGATTTTTATGCAACTTGGTGTGGACCTTGTAAAATGCTTGGATTGGTATTAGAAAAATTTGATGATGAAAATATTGTGCCGATTCTTAAACTAGACGTTGACGAAGCAAAAGACGTTGCAGAAAAATATAAAGTGTTTACGATACCAACTTTAATAATATTTGAAAATGGCAAAGAGATAAAAAGAAAAGTAGGATATCAAAGTTTGGATGAACTTAGAAAGTGGGTTAATGATGAAGAATAAAAAAGGATTTACTTTAATAGAATTACTAGCGGTTATAGTAATTCTTGGTATACTTTTATCAATTAGTATAACAGCAGTTAATAAAATAAGAAAGAAACAAGAGATTGAAAATAAATTAAATGTTCTAAGTGGAATTTTTACTGGAGCAAAAAGCTATATTGCAGATCATCCGGAATTTTGGGATAGCAATAGTAATTACAATAATGAAGACTGGAGCACTGGAGCTCTTCATTCTGATGGTAGTCGTGCTTTAAAAATAGATGATATTGGGGAATATGCGGATTTTGATAAAAGTAAATATCCAGAGTGGTTTAATAGAAGTATGCTTGTTAAAACTTGTGAAAATAGTAATAAATATGAGATGATTTTGTTATATGCTACTTATGAAAATAATCGTCAAGTTTATAATACAGATTTTTCTATTAGTGATTGTGGATGTGAAGAACAAAAAAATGATGATCACTCATTTAAGTTTTGTGATGCAAACAATAAAGGAGCAGGTTGGGATATAAACGGAAAGTACTATGATACAAGTGGTAATAAAGATAGTAATAAAGATATTAATTTTGAAAAATAAAAGCTTAAGTTTTTTTACTTAAGCTTTTTATTTTATATAATTATCTAGCTCCGTCGGATAATTTCCTTCTTCATAGGTAAATTCATAAATTACATCTTTATCAAATTCTTTATATGTGATTTTGTTTTCTTTTAAAATATAATTAATTTTATTAATATATGAATAATCAAACGTAATACGTTTTTTAATCATCTTTTTAATAGGAATGATAGATTCATTTGAAATTGTATTACTAACGGCATTTGTATATGCTCTAACAAGACCGCCGGCGCCTAGTTTTATACCACCAAAGTATCTTACAACAACTGCTAAAACGTAGTTTAAATTCTTGCTTTCTAAAACGTTTAGTATTGGCATGCCCGCAGTATGACTTGGCTCTTTATCATCATTAAACCTTTTTATATTATCTATTATATAAGAGTAGCAATAGTGGGTTGCATCCTTGTACTTAGCTTTTAGAACATCAATTTTTTCGTTTACTTCTAAAACGTTATTAACTTTATATACATAGGTTATAAACCTTGATTTATTAACTATCAGCTCTCCATTTAAGTCATTTTTAATCGTAAACACATTAAATCACCAAAAACATTATAAATGATTATTTCATTTTTATCAAATATATTATATAATGGACATATAAACTTTGGAAAAAATGGTGATATAGATGGTAAATATTAAAACAGATTCAAGAAAAGTAAAAAAAGGAGATATATTTGTTGCACTTCGTGGTATTGTAGGTGATGGACATGATTTTATACCTCAAGCTATAAAAAATGGGGCATCAAAAATAATTGCCGAAGAAGGAGAATATAGTGTTCCTTATGAAATAGTTAAAGACTCAAGAGAATACTTAAATGATTATTTAAAAGACAATTATAATAAATATTTAAATGAAATGCACATAATTGGTATCACCGGGACTAATGGTAAAACAACAACGGCATATTTGGTTCATGATGCTTTAAATAAGTTAGATATGAAATGTTGTTACATAGGAACCATTGGTTATTTTAGAGATAAAAAAATATCTGATCTTCCAAATACAACGCCAGAAGTTTCTGAAATTTATGAAATGTTAGTAGAGGCTTATGACTTAGGTTATAGATATGCTGTTGTTGAGGCTTCAAGCGAAGGACTGCTTCATAGAAGGTTAGAAAACGTTCCTTTTGAATATGCTATTTTTACTAACTTAACACAGGATCATTTAAACATACATGGCACGATGGAAAATTACGCTAGATGCAAGCAAAAACTATTTAATCAAATAAAACCAGGTGGTAAGGCGATAGTTAACTATGATGATCCTAATAAAGATTTATTTATGCTTGATTATAATACTAATATAACATATGGTTTTAAAGGTGGGGACTATAGAATTTCTGATTATCAAATGAGTATTATGGGAAGTAATTTCACCTTTATAAATGATGGTGTTAAGCAAAATATTAAGGTCCCATTAATCGGTAAATACAACATATATAACGTACTTACAACAATTATATCGCTTCACGAACTTGGTGTTAATTTCTCTAGTATATATGATGTTTTATTAAACATAGATATGCCACCAGGCAGAATGGATATGGTTGAGTATCAAAATAATCGTATAGTAATAGATTACGCTCATACACCAGACGCTGTTCAAAACGTAATAAGTACTGTAAAAGAAGTATGTGATGGACATATATATACCGTTTTTGGATGTACTGGAGATAGGGATAGAACAAAAAGGCCTATAATGACTAAGATAGTAACTGATTTAAGTGATAAAGCTATTATAACTTCTGATGATTTACATAATGAAGATCCAAAACAAATAGTAGATGATATGATAAAAGGTCTTATTAATACTAATTATGAAATTGAATTAGATAGGAAAAAAGCAATTATTAAAGGAATTAAAATGCTTGATATAAACGATGTGTTATTAATATTAGGTAAGGGTCATGAGGAAGCTATTATAGTTAAGGACAATAAAAGAATTCCTTTTAATGATAAAAGAACGGTTTTAGAATACTTAGAAAGTAAAAAAGCTATAAGAATTGAAAAGATAGATGACTAGTATGAGTCATCTTTTTATGTATGGTTAAATTTGACTTTTTATTATGCTTTTGGTATTATAAATGGCAATTTAAAAAGAGGGGATTTTGGTTAATATGAAAAATAAGGAGCTAATAAGAGAATACAAAAAAGGAAGTAAAAAAGCCTTTGAAAAATTAGTTGAAAATAATATGTATATAGTAGATATGGTACTAAATAAATTTGAGTATAAAAGTGATGATTATGAAGATTTATTACAAGATGGATACGAGTGTTTAATAAAATTAATTAATAAGTATGTATCAGGAACGTACAATTATCCATTAAGTCAGTATTTAAATAATTCACTTACATATTATTATTGTGCTTATATAAAAAGAATTTATGAAAACAATAAACGCGAGGAATTAAATTATATTGACAGTGGAAGTAATGATTTTATATTAGATATAGAAGAAAGAGAAATTGTAAGTAAAATAGAAGATTTTCTTTTTAAATCAGATTATCTTGAGTTTATGAGACAAACTATTCTTATGGCAAGAACTGGGTATATAAATAATATTAACTTAAGTGATAAACAGTTAGCTTCCGCCTTTTGTTGTAGTTGCAGCAATGTAAATTATAAATATAAAAGTGCAAAAAAATTAATACAACCAGAAACCATAATAAAAAATACTCATAAACAAGATGATTTTGATACTAAACTTAAAGATTTAACTGATTTTTACTCCTATTTTAGAACATCTAAAAAAGTTATGGAATACTTTATGGAAAGTCTTAAACCTCATGAAATTTGCTTATTAAAGAAAGTTTGGGGAAATAACTTTGACGATATAAATGGTATTAAAAATGCTAACATAAGTGAAAAAGAGGTATTAGAATATTATAAAGTAGTATATAAATTATATAATGCAATAACAAGTACTGATGTAATGGAAGTAGCAAGTAAAACCGGTCTTGGAACATTTCATATGATTAGAAAGCCTTAAAGGTATCTAATATATGGAGTTTGGTGATATTACTATTTTAAAGAATATTTGTTTTTCCGATGGAGTAGTTGATCATTCTTATAGGTTGGGTAGGCCATGTATTTATATTGGTGAGGATTTAAATCATATGTATTTTGTTCCGCTTGCTAATTTAAACTCCAAAATTAAAGAAAAACAATTTGTAATAGCTCCTACGGTTGAAAATAATTTAACTAAAAAAAGTAGAATTAGAGCCTCGGAGCTAATTACAAGACCAGTTGCATTTTATGAATTATATGGAAGACTTGATTACTTTGATATTCAAAAATTAATTGAATCATTAAGATTTTTTTATAAGGATGATAATCCTAACTTTCAGCTTATTAACCATTTGATAGATAAATATATTAATTATGTTGATTTGGAATTGGATGTTAAAGATAAAGCATATGACAAGCATAAATAATATGCTTTTTTTGTGATATAATACCTTTAGGTGATTTATCATGGATAAAATTAAAGAAAAATTAAGTTTACTTACAACAGAACCTGGTTGTTATTTAATGAAAAACGTAGATGGTAAAATAATATATGTTGGTAAGGCAAAGAATTTAAAAAGAAGGGTATCATCATACTTTAATAGAGAGCATACCGGCAAAACTAAGGCTTTGGTAGAAAATATATGTGATTTTGAGTACATTGTAACTCAAACGGAAGTTGAGTCTCTTTTATTAGAAATTAACTTAATTAAAAAATATTCTCCAAAATATAATATAATGCTTAAAGATAATAAATCTTATCCATATATAGAAATAACAAATGAAACGTATCCAAGGCTTATAATATCAAGACCTAGAAAACTTAAAGGACATAAAGGAAGGTTATTTGGACCTTATCCTAATGCTAATGCTGCAAGAAAAACAGTAGAACTATTAAACAGAATATATCCTTTTAGAAAGTGTCATACCATGGATAAAAAGGTATGTTTATACTATCATATTGGTCAGTGTCTTGGTTATTGTGAGAAGAAAATAGATAAAAGTATAATAAAGAACATGACTGATGAGGTTTCAAGTTTTTTAAAGGGTAACTATGATGAAGTTAGAAAGAAAATTAAGAATCTAATGGAAGAAGCCTCAAACAAACTTAATTTTGAAATGGCACTTGAGTACAAGGAAATGCTTGAATATATTGATAAGGTACTTGAAAAACAAAAGATTAGTTTAAATGATAACATAAACAGAGATGTTATAAATTATTATGTTAAAAATGATTATATATCATTTCAGGTGCTTCACTTAAGAGACGGTAGAATAAATATGAGAGATAAGGAGATATTCCCTTTAATAGATGATGAAAAAGATACATTATCTTACTTTGTGACTAGTTTTTATGATAAAAATGAAGTGCCAAAAGAAGTTTTAGTTAGTAATTCATTTGATACTAGCTTATTAAGCAGTGCGATTAACACTAAGGTTTTAACGCCAGTTCGTGGCACTAAAAAAAAGCTTTTAGATATGGCTTATGATAATGCTAAAATAGCTTTAGAAGAAGAATTTGAACTAATAGTAAGGGATGATAAAAGAACGTTTGGAGCAAATGAAGAGTTAGGTAAAATGCTTAACATTCCTAATTTAAAAAGAATTGAAATATTTGATAATGCACATCTATTTGGAACGTTTACAGTTTCAGGTATGGTAGTTTTTACAAACGGAAAAAAAGATACAAAAGAATATCGTAAGTATAAGATAAATTCTGACTCTAAAGATGACTATCATACTATGCAGGAGGTAATATATAGAAGGTATTATAGAGTACTTCATGACAAATTAGAAAGACCCGATTTAATAATTGTTGATGGTGGTATATCACAGATACACGCTGCAAAAGAAATTTTAGATAGTTTGTATTTAGATATTCCAATTGTTGGACTTAAGAAAAATGATAAACATACAACGACATCTTTAATAAGTATAGAAAAAGAATATGATATTGATAAAGCATCAGATTTGTTTCATCTTTTAACTCGCATGCAAGATGAAGTTCATAGATTTACCATAAGCTATCACAAAGATATAAGAAGTAAAGGACAATTATCTAGTATTTTGGATAATGTACCAGGAATTGGAGATAAAAGGAAAAAAGAATTATTAAAAAAATATAAAACTATTACTAGGCTAAAGGAGTTAAACAAAGAGGAATTAAAAGAAGATTTACCAGATAAAGTGGCAGAAGATTTATATGATTTTTTAAAGGAATATAAAAAGGATTAAAACGATAACTTTTAATCCTTTTTTGTTATATTTTAATTTTTTGGAAATTTTTAGGGGGTTTTTCAAAAAAGTGTCTAACTATAGATATGAGAGGACCTAATAGTTTGGGTAGTTATGCTTTCCGCTTTTTATTTTTTAAAATAGAAAGTGGGGTGATAATTATGAGGAAAGAAAATAAATTTCTTAAAATAATTATTCTTCTTTTAATTTTTCTATTAGTAATACTAATATTTAAAATATAAAAGAAACAGCATATGCCCAAATAGTTAAGGGGGATATGCTGTTTCCATAACCAAAAATATGGAAAGCAAACTAACCTTTATTGTTAGGTTCTTTCACTAATTAAATTATACAAAATAAACTTTTTTATGTAAAGTAGTTTTGTATTAATATTCATTAATTAAATATGTGAAAAGGAGGGATCATATGAAAAAACATATTTTAATTGCAGGAAGTATTTTAGTAGGAGTTGGAATTATGAACGTAATTCCGGTAAAAAATAACGAGGGGAAAATATTAAAAGATGATGTAATAGTAAGTGATGTAATAGAAAATAAAAAAGAAGGATCTTATTATACTAGCACAGTTGCAAAGATAGATCAGGATTATACTATCAAAAATACTAATTCAAAAGAGAAAGTTAATAATGATATTAATGAAGATGAAAAAGAAATTATATATGAAAAGAAAGAAGAAAGTCCAAAACAAATTGTTTATGAAGAAAATTCTAATGATGTATTAGAAAACTTAGAAAATAATGAAGAAATTAATAAAGAAGAAGATAATGAAAATAATGAAACTAAAATAACTAGTGATATTAAAGCAAATGAAAGTGATATTTCACTTGTAAGTTCTGATAGTGATGTTATAGAAAGTGATAATATAAGTGCTGAAGAAAAGCCTAATTTATCAACTATTAATTTGAAAAATGGATTTATAGAAGAAAATGGTTTTACTTATTACTATGAAAATGATAATAAAGTTACTGGTATAAAAAACATAGATGGAATAGATAATTATTTTTCACCATCAGGTAAACATTTAGGAACATCTAAAATAAAGGTTGTAGATGTAAGCTATTACCAGAAAGATATTAATTGGGAAAAATTTAAGAATGAAAGTGATTGTTATGGTGTTATTTTAAGACTTGGGTTTTATCAAACATTAGATAAAAAGTTTATTCAAAATTTAAACGAGCTTAAAAGACTAAATATTCCTTATGGGATATATCTATTTAGCTATTCTACTACTTTATCAGGCGCTAAAAAAGAAGCTAATTTTACTAACAATATGATTAGTACTTATGATATAAATCCTACTTTAGGGATATATTATGATATAGAAAGTTGGAATGCTAAAAATAGTAGTTCTAATGAAATATCAAAGGATATGTATAATAAAATAGTTGAAGAATACATAAATACAGTAAATAATTATAATGGAGGAAAATACAAAGTAAAGGTTTATTCTGGTAGATGGTATGCAATGAACAGGCTAGGAGAAACTGCTAAAAATCATGTTGACTGGGTAGCAGAATATAATAGTACATGTAAGTATGATGGAGCATATTCTATGTGGCAATATACTTCAAAAGGAAGTGTACCTGGAATAGATGGAAGAGTTGATATAAGTTATATTGCTTTATAAATTGTTATTAGTTGTGATATAATGTATTTATTGAAAGGTGGTAATTAAATGAGGTCAGGATTCGTAAGCTTAGTTGGAAGACCAAACGTAGGTAAATCAACACTTATTAATGCTTTAGTGGGGTATAAAATTGCAATTACATCTAATAAAGCTCAAACAACAAGAAATTTAGTACAAGGAATATATAATGATGATGATAGCCAAATAGTTTTTGTTGATACTCCGGGTATTCATAAGCCAAAGCATAAATTAGGACAAAGGTTAAACGAAGAAGCATATTATTCAATTGATGATGTTGATATAATATTATTTTTAGTTGACGCAACAAAGAGCTTTGGTAAGGGTGATAATTTTGTATTAGAAAAAATAAAAGAAGCTAATAAACCTACCTTTTTAATTTTAAACAAAGTAGATAAAATTAATAGAGATGAGTTATTTAATTTGATTTTAAAGTATAAAGATTTATATGATTTTAAAGAAATAGTTCCAATATCTGCTTTAAAAGAGAAGAATTTAGGTGAACTTATAAAAACTTTGAAAAACTATTTACCAGATAGTGTTAAGTATTTTCCAGACGAAGATTTAACAAACACCACGATAGAGTTTAGAGTATCAGAGCTTATTCGTGAAAAAGTACTTAGATTAACTGAAGAAGAAGTGCCACATGCTGTTACTTGCGTGGTTGAAGAGTACATAGATAAAAAAGATAAAGCAATTATAAATGCTACAATAATTGTTGAAAGAGATTCTTTAAAAAGCATAATAATAGGTAAGCAAGGCGCTATGTTAAAAGAAATAGGTTCTAAAGCAAGATGTGATATAGAAAATATGATTGGTAAAAAGGTCTTCTTAGAACTTTATGTAAAAACCATAAAAAATTGGAGAGATAAAGAAAAGTATTTAAGAGAATTAGGTTTTTATGATATAGATGAATAAAAAAATAAATATATCACCACTATATAAATGAAAGGTGATATTTATGGAAAAGCAAAATTTATGGAATTTATTTAAAGAAACTGGAAAAATAGAGTATTATATAAAATATAAAATGTTAGAAGGGAAAAGTGATACCCTTGGAGATAATAGAAGTTGAAGGAATAATAATAGATGAAAAGCCATATGGTGAAACAAGTAAGATACTAAATATTATAACTAAAGACAAAGGTGTAATAGGTGTATTAGCTAAAGGTGCTAAAAGACTTAAAAGCCCTTTAAGAAGTGTTAGTGAAAGATTTTGTTATGCATCATTTAACATCAGTTATAAGGAAGATAAATTATCAATTCTACTTAGCGCTGATGTGATAAACCCTTTTAGTAATATAAAAAAAGACATAAAAAAAGTATCTTACCTTAACTTTTTATCTGAACTTACCAGCGGGGTTATAAAACAAAATGATGATGAAAGGATATATGATATATATTTAAGTGCAATTCTTAAAATAGAAGAGGGCTTTGATCCGTCTGTTATAACAAACATATTAGAACTTAAGTACTTATCATTTTTAGGGGTGTCTCCAAAGCTTAATGGATGCGTTATATGTGGTAATAAGAACGTTGTTAGTATATCTGCGTATAAAGGTGGCTTTGTATGCAAGGACCATATTCAAAACGACTACATAGTAAGTGATAAGACAATAAAATTAATAAGGTTATTAGAATACGTTGATATATCTAAGATATCTAAGCTTGACGTATCAGATGTTGTAAAAAAAGAAATAAATGATTTTTTAGATGATTATTATGATAGGTATACAGGTCTTTACTTAAAAAGTAAAAAATTTTTAAAAACTTTGGAAAGTTTATGATATAATATAAAAGATGTTTATTTTAAATGTTGCAAAGACGGGGATGGAATCCTATCAGCAGTATAAAATGAAGTGATTTCTTCTAGAAATAAATAGGGTGGAACCGTGGATATATATTCACCCCTATAATTTTTCTAGGAGTTTTTTTAATTTTTGAAAAGAGAAAGGATGTTAATTATGAAAGAAAATATTACTATGGAAGAGTTAGTAAACTTATGTAAACAATATGGAATAATATTTCAAGGTAGTGAAATATACGGAGGGCTTGCAAATACTTGGGACTTTGGACCTGTTGGAGCAGAATTAAAAAATAATATTAAAAAGGCTTGGAAACAAAAATTTATTCAGGAAGATGTTAATAACGTTGGGTTAGATAGCGCTATTTTAATGAATCCTAAAGTATGGGAAGCATCAGGACACATCTCTACGTTTTCAGATCCATTAATTGACTGTAAAAATTGTAAAACAAGATATAGAGCAGATAAGTTAGTTGAAGATGACGGAGTAGAAGATGCTGGAGGAATGTCTAACGAAGATTTAATAAAATATATTAATGAACACAACATAGTTTGTCCTAAGTGCGGTAAGCTAGATTATACCGACATAAGACAATTTAACCTAATGTTTAAGACTTTCCAAGGAGTAACTGAAGATAGTAAGAGTACTATTTATTTAAGACCAGAAACAGCTCAAGGAATTTTTGCTGACTATCAAAATATTCAAAGATCAATGCGCCTAAAACTTCCTTTTGGTGTAGGACAAGTAGGTAAAAGTTTTAGAAACGAAATAACTCCAGGTAACTTTATTTTTAGAGTAAGAGAGTTTGAACAAATGGAATTAGAGTTTTTCTGTAAACCAGGAACAGAACTAGATTGGTTTAAACATTATAAAGAATATTGTAAGAATTTCTTACTTTTGCTTGGCGTTAAAGAAGAGAACTTAAGACTAAGAGATCACTCTAAAGAAGAGTTAAGCTTTTACAGTAATGCAACAACGGATATAGAATACAAGTTCCCATTTGGTTGGGGTGAGTTATGGGGAATTGCAAGCCGTACTAATTATGATTTATCTCAGCACCAAAAAACATCAGGTGTTTCTATGGAATATTTAGATCCTGAAACAAATGAAAAGTACATTCCATATGTTATTGAACCTAGTGTTGGAGTTGAAAGACTTGTATTAATGATTTTATGTAATTCATATGAAAAAGAACTTTTAGAAAACGGTGATACAAGGGAAGTTATGAAATTTCATCCTTTCTTAGCACCTTACAAAGTAGCGGTATTACCACTTGTTAAAAAATATCACAAAGAAAAGGCAAGCGAGGTATATAAAGCATTTGCTAAAAACTTTATGACAACTTATGATGAAACAGGCTCTATTGGAAAAAGATATAGAAGACAAGATGTTATTGGAACTCCTTTTTGTATAACAGTTGATGAAGATACAATCGAAAATGAAACTGTTACAATAAGAGATAGAGATACGATGAAACAGATAACATTACCTATAGAAGAAGCTGTTAAGTATGTGGAAGAAAGAGTTAAATTCTAGAGGATTCAAATGGCAACAAAAGGATTAAAAACTTTAAAAAAAGAAGCAGAAGAAGCTAAAGAAAAAGAGGATTATTCTCTTTTTCTTACACTTTCTAATATTATAAAAGATACGTTTCCTAAAAATTATTATGGTTATTTATCATTTGTTTTAGCAAAGACAAATGATTATAAAAAGTATTTGCCAGAAGATGAATTAAAGGAAGTAAAAAAGAATTTTGAATATGCTTACGAGCGCTTGAAAAAGGATGAAAAGGACAAACTAAAAAGAGAGTTCGATGAATACGTAAACGATTGCTTTGAAGTAGAAAACCTAAAAAAAATAAGAAAAAACATAACTGGCAAATATTTCTTAAAGGAATTGTATAATGATGGTGTTACCTTTATAAACCAGAATATACAGCTTGCAAGTACATATAATTTAGACGGTAAAAAAATAGTTAATATATATGATTTTATAAAGGGACTTTTCCTATTTTCTTGTCTTGTTTATAATCTAATTTATAGAAATGCTTTGCTTATATTAACAATTCCATTTGGTATATTTGGAATAATAACAATATATACTTTTATAAATATGAATTTTTTTGGAAAGAGAAAACTAAATTCAGAAAAAGAATATTTATCTATAATTATTGAAGAAGCTAATAAAAAAATAAAAGAAATAAAAAGTGAAATAGAAAAGTTAGATGAAAATATAGAAATACTAATAACTCAAAAAAGTGATACTATGTTAAAAATCCCAGAAGTATTTTTGAAGAGTCTAGAAGATATGACCATTCAAAACGAAAATGAAGTTGCATCTAAAATAGCACTTGAACTTAACTCGAATAATATATCTACTTTTACGTATTTAATTAATGAAGAAACAAACCTTAACATAGATGATATAATGAAAAAAATAAAACCTAAGGTGAAGGATGAAAATGACGAATTATCTAGATTTATCAGTAATAAGATAATAGAAAAGAAAAATAGTCAAGAAGAAATAATACTGATGAAAAAAGTAAAGCCAGCATCATATTTTATAATAGCAGTTTTACTTGTTATAAGTATTCTTAGCATAATAGTTATAGCTAATAACTTCTATGAACTTAACTTTGTATCATTTATAGTATCTTCACTAGCAGGAATAATTAGTATGCTAATATATAATATAAAAACAGGTAAACATTCATCTTTACTAGATACGTTTAATGATAATTTACTACTTACTATATTTAATTCAACGCTAGTATATGATTTAATATACACATCAATTACTAATGAACTTAAGTTTACTTATGGTTTTATTGAAATACCACTTATTTTTGTATTAATGTTTATGGGATTTACTGGTTTAATTTCACTTTTAAAATATAAAAACTTAATGAATAAGTTAAGAGGCGAGTAAGCTTCTTTTTTTGTGTAATAAAAAAACAAGTAAGTTATTCTTACTTGTTATAGAATTCAACGATCATTGATTCTTTTATGTCTGCTGGAAGTTCACTTCTTTCAGGCATACGTACATAAGTACCAGAAAGTTTTTTCTTGTCAAATTCAACGTATTCTACAGTTTTATTAATCTTTTCTAAAGCTTCTAAAATTGCTTTATGATCGCGAGATGCTTCTTTAACGGCAATTACATCACCAGGTTTAACTTGGTATGATGGAATATCAACCTTTTTACCATTAACTGTAATGTGTCCGTGGTTAACAACTTGTCTTGCAGCCTTTCTAGTTGTAGCAAGACCCATACGATAAACAACGTTATCTAATCTGCTTTCTAAAAGCTTAAGGAAGTTTTCACCTTGGATACCTTTCATTTTAGCTGCTTTTTCAAATGTTAATCTGAATTGTTTTTCATTAATACCATACATTAATCTAACTTTTTGTTTTTCCATTAACTGAAGTTTGTATTCAGATGCCTTACCACGTCTTTTATCATTTCCGTGTTGTCCTGGACCATATGGTCTTTTAACTAATTCTTTTCCAGTTTCTAGTAAAGAAAAACCTAAATGACGACTTTTCTTATACATTGGACCTGTATATCTTGACATATTATCTATCCTCCTTTGTTTTTTGTAAACTAAAGGACCATTGCCATCTAGTAGGGAGTTTGTTTTAATACTTTCACCCTTGCAGCTATAAGGATTACTAGTATGACTAATTCGCAAACAAACACGTTACTAAATTCAAATAGTGCTGCTTTAAAGTTTACACGACTTAAATTATATCTAATTATATGCTTTAAGTCAAGTATTTATTGATAAAACAAGGTAACTATGGTAGTATATATAACACATTTTCTCTTAAAACAGGAGGTTATTATGAATGAATATGAAAAATTACTATTAAATATGAATTCAAATAAAGATAAAATTACGTCTTTTACGTCTTTTGGTAATTTTGATCCATCTTATTTATGGACGAATGAGGATATGAAGTTATATCCTAAAGAAAATCTTAAAGGCAAGAATATTTTAACTATCACGTCAAGCGGGGATCACGCCTTAAATGCCATTTTAAATGGAGGGGGCATTATAGACTCATTTGACGTTAATCAATTTAGCAAGTACGTATCTGCACTAAAAATAGCAATGATAAAAAAATACGATTATTATGATTTCTTTAAAAGAATGGATTGGATAGAAAACGTAGAAAGCCTTAATTTTAATTCAAAAGAAAATATAATAGATAGAGTAAGAAAATATTTAAGCCATGATGAATACTTATTTTGGAGTGCTTTTGAGTATCTAAGAACAAATAATAAGATATGTTTTAATGACGTTATAAACGTTTATGGAAATCTAAAAAAGAATGTATATTCAAAAGCATTTTCGTATAATAAATTAAAAAGAAATTTAAAAAACGCTAAAATAACTTATTATGACTCAGATATAATGAATATTGAAAAAATTGTTAATAAAAAATATGACAGAGTGTTTTTAAGTAATGTTTTAGAATATGTTTTAGCATCTAATACTCCGCGTTTTGTTGATAATTATCAGAAAGTAATAAGCGGGTTAGATAAAATACTTTTACCTGGTTCGGTAATATATGGTTATGATTTTAGTAATGTTTCAAAATACTCAGATAATATGAGTGAACACTTATCTTATAAGTATGCTGACGTTTCTTGTAAATCGTGCGGTGTTCAGCAAAAGATATTTAGTTTAAGTAAAGTATAACGCTTTACTTTTTTTAATTAAATAAATGGTGCAAATTGTCGTAATTTATGATAAAATAATTTATATAGTAGGAGGTATAGAACATGGGCAAAGGTTTATATATTGGAACCATCGTTGTTGTACTTTTAATGATAATAGTAGTTTTAGTAATAACTCTTAAGACAAAAAAGAAAAAGAAAATATTAAAAGAAATAGATAATTTAGAAAAGGAAAAAAACTTACTTATAAACGTTCCTGTTTTAAATGAATTATCAAAGGTAGAAGCTTTGGTTAAAAGTAATAAAAAGTTAGAAGACCGTTATAATGGATGGAAGTTAAAATTTGAAGTTATTGAAAATGAAACTATACCATACATAAATGATATGTTAATTGAACTTGACTTTGCAGTAGATAAAAGTAAGGCAAAGGAAATATATGAAAAGATAGCGGAAATAGAAATAAAACTATATGAAATAAAAGCTAAAATTAAAAACATCATGTCTGAAATTAAGGAAATAACATCTAGTGAGGAAAGAAACAGGGCAAGTGTTATTAAACTAAAGGCTAGGTATAGAAAGCTAAAGAAAAAGTTTACCGAAACAAAGGCAGATTATGAAGAAACTGCAAAAACGATTGAATTACAATTTGAAACGATAGAAAAACGTTTTGAAGAGTTTGAATATGTTATGGAAAAAAAGGATTATGAGGAAGTTATTTACGTTGTTAAAGGCCTTACTGAAATGATTGATCATATGACGATAGTAATTGATGAAATACCTGAAATAATGCTTATGGGTAAAAGTCTTATTCCAAAGAGAACGGAAGATGTATCTAGCGAGTATATTAAACTTACAAGGGAAGGTTACCAACTAGATTATTTAAACGTTGAATATAACATTGTTGAAACAGAAAAGAAAGTAAACTCTATATTTGATAGAGTGCGTGTTCTTAATTTGGAGGACGTAACTTTTGAGCTTAAGACTATATTAGAGTATTTTGATTCATTATTTAATGATTTTGAAACTGAAAAATTAACTAGAAAATATTATACGGAAGGGCTTGCTAACTTTAATAAGAAGAGAAAACACGTAGATAAATTATTAAATGCAGTTCAAAGTGGTCTTCCGGAGATGAGAAAACATTATAATTTAACTGATGATACGTTAGATTCAGTTAAACTTTTAAATACGGAGTTTGATGGTATCGTAAAAGATTATGAAAAGTTAGAAACACTTGATAGAAATCACACGTTTCCTTTTTCTAAACTTAACGCAGAACTTGAAATTATAATGTTAAAGTTAACAAAACTTAGTGAGAAGTTAAATGCTATACTTCAAAAAGTGGGCAATTTAAAAGATGATGAAGAACGTGCAAGGGGACAGCTTGAAGATATTAAACTATTATTAAAACAGTCTAAATATCAAATAAGAAAAAACAGACTTCCCATAATACCGGATAATTATTATGTTGAACTTAGGGAAGCTTCTGACGCCATAAAGGAAATACAAGCAGAACTATCTAAAAAACCACTTGATGTTGATACGTTAAACGTACGTGTTGACACGGCAAGGGACTTAGTATTTAAACTTCATAATACTACTGCTGAGATGGTTAAGACGGCTTTGTTATCTGAGTATGCAATCGTATATGGTAATAGGTATCGTTCTTCAAAACCAGTTATTAACGAGGGGCTTATTAAGGCAGAAAACTTATTCTTTAAGGGTGAATATAAGAAGTCTTTGGAACTTAGCATAAGCACGTTAGATGTTGTAGAGCCTGGTATCCATAAAAAGATATTAGACTATAAAAAATAAGAGAGGGAGGCATAAGTTATGAGAGAATGGCTTTTAAAGGATGAAGAAAAAAATCCGGTTGGAAGACCAAAATTAGCAAGAGAAGATGTTTTAAAAAAAGCTAAAGCATCCATTTATATATCAATTGCAATATGCATTATGCTTTCGGTTTGTTTTTTCGCAGAAATGAAAGATGAAGATCCTCTTAAATTTACTTATCATTTAACATTTGAAAAGTTATTTGGCGCCATTGAAAATAAAAATGGCTTTATAGTTAAAGAAAAGTATGATAACGAAAGCAATTACGTTATGGAAGTTTCTATTCCGAGTGTTATAGATAGATATCAAGGAAGTTATAGGTATACTTTATACGAGATGGATGGTAATAGCTGGAAAGAAAAAGAAACTAAAGAAATAGAAAAGAAAGCTAAAAACTTCAAAATAAAAATAGATTCTTTAAAAAATCAAAACAAAACTTGGAAAATTAAACTTCAGATAATAAATGCTTCTAAAATAAGTGAAACTTATGAACCTGCTGGATGGAGTTTTATGGATTCATCTAAGAGTGAAGATAAGTATGCTTATAAAATATTTACCGTAAAAGGTTATTATAGTCCGGTTACTAAAGAAGAAATTAAAGAGTCTATTAATAATAAAGATAAAATAAGTGTTAGTACTAATAAAAACGAACCTAGAAAGTTTATTCTTTTGCTTCCTACTAATAATACTTATGATGTTAAAGTAACGTATACTGATGTATCAGGTAAAAACGTTATTTTAAAAGAAGATAGTGATGTTAATGGAAATATATCTTATACCATTCCAAACATTAATAGAGCATCTATTGTTACTTTTAAAGTTAAAGGGTTTAACACATCTAGTTTAAAACTATCTAGTTGGAAAGAAGAAACGGATAAGTCTGGAGATAAAGTGATTAAAGGTACTTATGTTTTAAAACCAGAAAGAGCCTATTAAGGTTCTTTTTTAGTGTAATTTAATAAAGTTTTATTCATACATTTAATTAGGTGATAGTTTTGTTTAAAAATACAATTAAATTAGTTAGTTTATTTCTTCTTTTATTGCTTAGCTTTATATATACTGATAAAGTATTTAACGAAGCTAGAAGTAATGATCCTCTAATGAAGGAGGTTATTTCATATAAAAAGGCGCATGACGTAAAACCAGTTGAACCTAAAATAAAAGATGATGAGATGATTCTTGGTATGTCAGGTTTAATTATAAATAAAGAAAAATCATATAAAAACATGAAAGAAGATGACTCATTTAATAAGCAAAAATTAGTTTATGATAAAACAAAACCAAATACGTCAATTGACAAAACTTATGATTATTATATAACGAATGGTATTTCTAAAAACATGGTATCCATAATATTTAAAGTTAATAATTCTACTAATGTATCTGAACTTTTAAGCATTCTTGCTAAAACAGATGTTACTGTAAACTTCTTTATAGATGGATCATATTTAGAAAAAAACGTTGAAACTGCTTTTAGCATGGTAAATTTAAATTCTGAAATATATAATTTAGGCTATGATAATAAATATTCTAAAAAAATGATAAGTGTTACTAACAATTTAATAGAAAGTATTACCCTTAAAGACTCTTTATTTTGCTTAAATAATACTAAAAATGATAATTATAAAGATATATGTGCTTCTAAGAAAATGTTAACCCTTTCTCCAAAACTTGTTAATCCTAGCATAACTGATTTAAAAAAGGATTTATCAAAAGGTGTTATGATAGTATATAACTTAGATGAATTTGATACATCTAAATTTAACTTTATTATAAACGTAATAGAAAGTCGTGGTTATAAAATAAAAGGTTTATCAAAATTAATAAACGAAAATAGCTAAAAGGCTATTTTTTTCTTTGATAAAAAAATAATAAATGTTATAATATTAATTGTTTGAAGTAGGGTGATATTAATGCATGATAAATTAAAACTATTATTAGATAAAATTAGTTTACCAGAAGAATATTATGAGTTTTTTAACAATGGTAAAATACTAAAACTTAAACTTGATCATACGAGACGTAATGGCATTTTTGTAATTGAAATAGATAATCCTTTAGACATCAAAGTATTAGAATATATAGATCAAAACATGAAAAAAGGATTTCCTGAAATGGGTTCTATAAAATCTGAATTTGTACTTAGAAATGTAAACTTTGATGACTGTTTAAATTACTATAAAGAAGCTATTTTAAAAAGTACTCTAACTAAGCCTATGAAGGAGTTATTTATAGAAAAAAACGTTAAGATATCAGGCAATACTCTTATAATAGATACCGATAATATAGCAGAAGAAAACATATTAAATAACCATTTAGAAAGTATCTTAAAATATTATAAGGTATGTGGTTATCCTAACTTAAAAATAAAAACATTTATAAATGAAGAAAACAGGTTAAAGGTAAAAAAAGAATTAGAAGAAGAAATAAAAATGGAAACTCAAAGTAAACCTAAGGAGGAAAATCCTGTTATTTTAGGTGATGAGCCAAAGGGAGCAATAACCGAAATAAAGGATATAATTGCAGAAGAATCAGGCATTACAGTTGAAGCTTACGTTTTTGGTGTTGAAGAGTTTGAATCATCAAGAAGTGCATTTAAAATATTAACCTTTAAAATAAGTGATAATACTGATAGTATTTATGCTAAAATTTTTACAAAAGATGCAGATTTATTTAAGATGTTATCTAAAAAAATGAAGTCTGGTTGGTTTAGAATTAATGGATATGTAAAACAAGATATTTATGCTAAAGACCTTGTGTTAAACATTAGAAACGTTATGAAAATACCTTCAAAAGACATGACGGTGGTAGATGATGCAAAAGAAAAAAGAGTAGAATTACACGCTCATACAATGATGAGTCAAATGGATGGTATAACTAAGTTAGACTTAGGTAAGCATACGTGTGAACTTGTTACAAACGCAATTAACATGGGATACCGTGGTGTTGCAATAACAGATCATAACGGATGTCAAGCATTTCCAATAGCATATAGTCTTATTAAGAATCACAATAAAAAAATAGAAGATAAAAGCAAACATTTTAAGGGGTTATATGGTACGGAGCTTACGCTAGTTGATGATACCGTAAACATAGTTGTAAGGCCTACTTGTGATTCTTTAATGGATAACACTTACGTTGTATTTGATACCGAAACAACTGGATTTAATGCTGCAGGCGAAGACCAAATGATAGAAATAGGTGCAGTTAAAATATCACATGGTGACATAATAGATAGGTTTGATAAATTAATTGACCCCAAAAGACACATACCAGATAAAATTACTGAGCTTACTTGTATTACTGATGCAATGGTATCAGGCTGTGACGATGAAAAAACAGTAACGAAAGAATTTTTAGAGTGGGCTGGTAATTTACCTATGGTTGCTCATAATGCTAAGTTTGATATTTCTTTTATTGAAATGGCAATGAAGAAATATGATTTAGGAGAGTTTAAAAACACTGTAATAGATACTTTAGAATTATCTAGAACCTTAGACCAAGGATACGCAAGACATGGACTTTCAGCCCTAGTCAAAAGATATAACGTTCCTTGGGAAGAAGATGCTCACCATAGAGCGGATTATGATGCTGAAGGAACGGCTCACGTTTTTCATAAGTTTTTACAAAAATTAGATGCACAAAACTATGAAAAAATAAGTGATTTAGATAGGCTAGTCCCTAAAGGAGAAATTCATAAGTTTGGTAGAACGTATCACTTTAATGCGATTGCGGTTAATAAAAAAGGACTTAAAAATATTTTTAAGATGATATCACTTGCTAATACCGTTTACCTATATAAAACACCTAGAATCTTGCGTAGTGAAGTAGAACGTTTAAGAGAAGGCGTTTTAATAGGAAGTGGATGTTATGAATCAGAAGTTTTTAAAGAAGCAAGAAGTAAAGAAGGGGAAGAATTAACCAACATAATAAACTTTTATGATTATGTTGAAGTTCAGCCTCCAGAAGTCTATAATCATTTAATCCAAATGGGAGATTTTAAGGACGAAAAAGAACTTGAAACTCATATTAAAAAGGTAGTATCTGCGGTAAAAGAGGCTGGTAAGATAATTGTTGCAACAGGAGATGTTCACCACTTTAGAAGAGAAGATAAAATATATAGACAAATAATTGTTAATCAAAAGGTTCCAGGTGGTGGACGTCATCCACTAGCTAAAAAAGATATTAAAGAAATACCAAGTCAGCACTTTAGAACAACAAATGAAATGCTTGATAATTTTGCTTTCTTAGGAAAAGATTTAGCATACGAAATAGTTGTTTCTAACACCAATAAGGTTCTTGACATGGTAGATGAAATAGAGGTAATAATAGATACTCATGGAATTCCTTTTTCACCAAGGGTAAAGGCAGATGATGGAAAGTCTTACCTCGATTGTCCAAGAGTTGTAACGGACTTAGTATATGATAAGGCAAAAGATTGGTATGGTACACCTCTTCCATATAATATAGAAGAACGTATTGCAATGGAACTATATGGTAACATCGTATATAAAGTATGTGAGGAGAATTTAAAAAAGAACAACCCTGACATAACAGATGAAAAATTAAAAGAAGAAACGTTTAGAAATTTGCATGAGGTTATAGTTAAAGGGTTTGATTCGGTTAAAGAACTATTGAGTTGTTATTTTAAAGAGAACTGGGACGATTGTGATGGCACTTTAACGGATGATTCATTAAATAAAAAAGTAAGCAAGGAGCTAGGTGGTATTATAGGTGGAGGATTTGATCCGATATACTTAATTGCACAAAGACTTGTTAAACACTCAAATGATGATGGTTACTTAGTAGGTTCCCGTGGTTCTGTTGGTTCATCATTTGTTGCAACAATGATGGGTATAACAGAAGTTAATCCACTTCCAGCACACTATAGATGTTTAAAGTGTCAACATAGCATATTTACATTTGATGATGGAAGGGCACTTGGTAGTGAGTATTCAACAGGATTTGACCTTCCTGATAAGAAATGTCCTTGCTGCGGTGAAGATTTATACAAAGATGGACAAGATATGCCGTTTGCAACATTCCTAGGCTTTAACGCAGATAAAGTTCCAGATATCGACCTTAACTTTAGTGATTTAAACCAAGCATCTGCTCATGCGTACACCAAAGTTTTATTTGGTGCTGATAACGTATACCGTGCAGGAACAATTGGTACGGTAGCAGAAAAAACAGCATATGGATATGTAAAAGGTTATTGTGAAGATAAAGAAATAAACATGAGACCAGCTGAAATAGAACGTTTAGCACTAGGATGTACGGGCGTTAAAAGAACAACGGGTCAGCATCCTGGCGGAATAGTTGTTATTCCAGATTATATGGAAGTATTTGATTTTACACCTTTTCAGTTTCCAGCAGAAGACGTAACAAGCGCTTGGCGAACAACCCACTTTGATTATCACGCAATTGATGAGTGCGTTCTTAAACTAGATATACTAGGTCACTCAGACCCAACTCAGCTTAGAATGATTCAAGATTTAACTCATACTGATATAACAAAGGTTCCACTAGATGATAAAGATACGATGAGTATATTTACGTCAACAAAGGCACTAGGAGTTACTAACGAACAGATAATGTGTAAGACAGGAACACTTGGAATACCAGAGTTTGGTACTAACTTTACAATTGGCATGGTTGCAGAAACAAAGCCTACAACATTTGCGGAATTAATTAAAATATCAGGTTTATCACATGGTACTGATGTTTGGCTTGGAAACGCACAAGACTTAATAAAAAATAACATCGTTCCGTTTAAAGATGTTATAGGATGTCGTGATGATATAATGGTATACTTAATGTATCATGGAGTAAAACCTATTAAGGCATTTAAGATAATGGAATTTGTTCGTAAAGGAAGGGCATCAAAAGATCCTGAAACTTGGAAAGAACACAAACAGACGATGGTAGAGGCTAACATACCAGATTGGTTTATAGATTCATGCGGTAAGATAAAATACATGTTCCCTAAAGCTCACGCAGCAGCATACGTTATATCAGCCTTTAGAATAGCTTGGTATAAAGTTCATATGCCAGTATATTTTTATGCGTCTTGGCTTACATCTAAAGCAACAGACGTTGATGTTGATGTAATGATTAAAGGATATGATGCAATAAAAGCTAAAATAATAGAAATACAAAATAAAGGCTTTGATGTTACTAATAAAGAATTAGGGCAATTAGAAAGTCTTAAGGTATGCTTAGAGGCAACAGCAAGAGGTATTTCGTTTGCACCAATTGACCTTTATAAAAGTAGTGCTACTGTCTGGGGAGTTAAAGATGAAACAACGATATACCCACCATTTGCATCTATTGATGGCTTAGGTGATACGGTTGCTAAAAAAATAGTTGAAGAAAGAGAAAAAAGTAAATTTATTAGTGTTGAAGATATTCAGGTAAGAGGAAAAGTATCCCAAACTTTAACAGATAGAATGCGTATGATGGGAATACTAAACCAGCTTCCAGAATCAAGCCAGCTTAGTTTGTTTTAAAAGTGGATTGCACTCCGCTTTTTTCTTTTGCTAAAATTTGTATAATAATGTATAATTGATAATAGTTTGGTGGTGTTTAAATGATAAGAAAATTAGATATTAATGATATAGATAGCTATTGTAATTTAAGAGTAGCAATGCTTTTAAGTGATAAAAGTGTGTCATATAATAAAGAAGAATTAGTATTACAAACTAGAGAATACTATGAAGATTATATTAATAAAACGTTATTTATATTTGGATACATAGAAAATGAAGAAATTGTTTCAGTAGCGGCATATGAGGTATTAAAAAGACTACCAACACCAAAGATTAATAACCTAAATAGTGATATTGCTTATGTATGTTCTATATATACTAAAGAAGAATATAGAAATAAAGGGTATTCTAAATTATTATTAAATGAGGTAATAGAAGATGCTAAAAAAAGAGGACTTACAAGATTTAAATTAAGTTCCCACAATGAAATTGCTATTAAATTGTATAAAAAATTTGGTTTTAAATCTGACCTTACGGCAATGGTGAAAAATGACTAAGAAATTATTTAAAAAAGAAAATAAAATTCTCGTTATGCTCGCTTTCTTCTCGTTATCAGTTGGATTGTGGACTAATTTTAAAGAATTATGGCTTCAGGCAAATAATTTAGACGTTGGGCAAATAAGTGGTGTACTTAGTTTTGCAACGTTTTTATCAGCGGTTATAATTATTCTTATTGCAACTAAAATCAAACTAAAAAACATAGTTTTATTAATTAAATATACTCTTATTATTAAAATATTAGTTATGTTGTTATTATTTTTATTTAATAATAGTAATTTAAAATTTGTTATATACTTTTTGATAATTTTAGATATGATGTTAGAAAAAATATATATAACAAGTATTTATCCTTTAATTGTCCTAATAAAAAAAGATGATAATTTTTACTCGAAAAGAAAACTTACTGAGTATTTATTTAGAGATTTCGGAATATTTTTGGGAGCTTTATTTATAGGAAAGAATATTTTTAATTTTAATGTGAATTATAATGTGTGTTTATTTGTATCAGTAATAATTATGATGTGTTCGGTAATCTCACTTAGTTCAATAAAGATTGACTCTCAAAATGTTAAATCTAAGGTTTCATTTAAAGAAATTTTTGATAGTAAAATTAATAATGTGTATTTTATGTACGGAATATTTGCAAATATTGCGATGAAAAGCGCATTAGGTCTTAAGATGCTAATGCTTACTAATAAACTTAGTTTTAGTGTTACAAACGCTACTTTATATGTCTTAATAATTGGATTGTTATCTGATATAGTAGGAATTATAATACTTAAAAAAATTACGTTTAAAAATAATTATATAAATATTTTTATAAAATTTGGAATAAGAAACATCCTTTATTTAACAGCTTTTTTATGTAATAATGTTAATGTTATTATGATAGCAATTACATGGTCACTTCTTATATCAACCGCGTATGAAAATATTACTGAGGCTCCATACATAAATAGAATAAAAGATAGTAATCAATTGTTTTTTAATAGTGTAAGATATGGTATATGGATAATAGGAGAATCTATTGGACTATTTTTTGCAGGAGTTATGTATAAATTAGGTTTAAGATATATATTTGGATTTTCTTCTATATTTATTTTATTACAGATTATATGTCAAATAATATTAATTAATATGTTAAAAAAAGAAAGGAAAATTAAAAATGAACAATGATATTATGAGTATTGCAAAGGTAGCTAGCAACTTTTGGGCAGATAAAATAACGTTTCCAAATCTTAATAATGGAAATGATGTTTCTAATTGTTTGGATGAGATATTATTACAAGCTAAACTTCAGAATACTTTAGCGGTAACAAATGAAAAAAAGGCACGTTTTGAATTAGAATTAAGAAATATTATTTTTGATAAATTACAAAAAACAAACAATTTAACTATTTATGTTGATTATTTAGGTGATGAAATATTAACAGAAGCACTTGAAAAAGCTGGATTAGAAAACGTAATTCTTCCTTGGAAAACCGTAATGTGGATAGAAGGACTAAATATAAGTGTAAGAGAAGGGCATGGGTCAGAAATAAAAGAAATATATTTACCTAATAGTTATTCTTACATTGAGGATGAAGATAAAAAACAAAAAATGAAATAATTATGACAAGAGGCTATTTTCTTTTACAAAAGAAAAATGGTTAGTATTTAGAAGAGTAATTTGACAAAACTCTTCTTTTCTGTTATCATAACTGACCGTTGATGAAGGGGTGTTTTGTATGGAAGAAAAAATGCTAAAAGATTATACTGTAAAAGAGTTTTTTAAATTTTTAAGTGAGAAAAAGGTAGAAGTTAAAATAATTATATCAAACCTTGAAAAAAAGAAGAAAATGTTTGAAATTTGCTGTGGAACTGAAAAAGTTTACAATCCAAGAAATAATACTATAGAACCTTATTTTTATTGTTATAAAGATAAAATTAAAAAGGTTTTAGAAACAAAAAATGGAAAAGAAGAAATGATTTCTTTACTTAAAAGCATTTTTGGTTATAAATTTTTTGATTTTACCTTAGACGAAATGAAGGACTTAGAAGAAAAGGGCATGTTTACCAGAAATAAATTAGGAGAAATATTTAAAGATGTAGTTGGTATAAAAGATGGAAAAGTTGTAAATTTGCCAAAAACTTGGGAAGAATTGGTTGATCTATTAAGTTTCATAATAGAAAAAATAGATGATAAAACAACCACTAATCAAGACAGAAACGGATATTTGCATTCATTAGTTACTATAGAAAATTTGGTAGCTGCTAATTATAAAGATTTGATGTCATTATTATATGCTGAGGAACAGTTACTTAAAAATATTGATGATGTTTGTCAGAAATATAAAGCGAAAAAGATAATAAAAATGGATAATCCAGATGAATTTAAAGAGTTATTAAACCATGGTATGATGAAAGAGAAAATAGATGAAAATGGGAACAAACGTTATGAAGAAGTAGGCTTTGGTGATTTGACTATTAAATTTATTGAAACATATAATGGTGAAATAAACAGAGTTAATAATTTGAAAAATAGAGAAATAGAAGTTAATAGGGCTTTTAAAAAATTAAAAAGCAAAAATTTAGATGATTTAGAGTATAGTGATTTTCCTGATTTACCGATGGACAAGGAATTATACGTTGGATTAAAAAGTAAAATTGATAAGTATGTGTGCAGCAAGAAAAATGATAAAAAAGATTTAACACATCTTGTTCCACTTTTAGATATGTATTATTATTCGGATTGCAGTAGCACTAGCGATAAAAAACAAAAGTAGTTACATATTTCTAACAGGAGGATAAAAATGGATATTATAAGAATAGATGATACTATTGATATGATATCATCAGAAGAAAACAAATTAAAAAGAGATTATGAAGTTGTTTGTAATGTAAAAGAAAATATTCTTAATAATGGTTTTTCTTTAGTTGCTTATGATAATGATGAATTTGAACACGCATGTGTTATATTAAATTCTTATGGATATAAATCTTTTATGACTTCTAACATTACTTATAATGAATATGAAAAATTATTTAAACTAGTTGGCAAAAGAAGTGGTAAATTATTCTTGAAAGATATAAATATGAAGGAAAATAAGTATTTAAATGCATCTTCTTATGCTAATATGATGCAAAGACTTTGCAAGTCAGAAAAATATCTTAAAATAATGGATGATAGCAGAAAAAAGATTATAATTGATAAAAATAAAGATATTGTTGGTGGAGCATCTTTGCTTGATACATTAATAGTAGAACCTAAAAATAAATTTATGAGTATGACTAATTCATTTTTAAATGATAAAAAACTTGCCATAAAAGACATGGCTATACTAAGGGAATTGTTAAACAATATTATGTATACTGATATATCAAAAGATTATAATAAGTTTAAAGCTCTTTCTAATGAAATATTTAGAATAATAAAAAGAAATTCTTTTAACGATGAGTTATTAGAAGATACAAAAGTAGAATTAAGGGGTGAAATAAAGTCTTATGAAGATTTTTTGGAACGTCTTAGAAATAAAAACAAAGTTGTAGAAAATAAAGAACTTAAACTTGGAGATAGAAAAGAAAGAATAAATGAATATAAAAAAGATAAGTTAAAACAAAAAATAAAGATTAAAAAGTCTTCTTTATCATCAGAGTCTAAGCTATGGATAGATATATTAGTAGATCAATTATTAGCATTTGATAAAGATATGATTGATAATTTCAAGACAGATTATAAATCTTATTTACCGGTAGAAAATAATGATATAAATGAAATAATTGACGTTGTTATAAAACAATTAGAATATAAAGATGCAGATGAAGATATCATAGATACACTTAAAGGTGTGAATTTGTAATTGTATGGTGTAAATTATGTTTATGGATATTAACCGAGAAATTAAAAAAACAATGTTTTATTACGTTAAAGATTATGAAAAGTTGCTAAAAAAATTAAAAAGATATGGTAAGAAATATAACAAGTGTTATATAATTATGCTTTGCTATTTAGGATTGCAATATACGATGTTGAATGAATATATTAATAATTCTCCAGTAGAACCATTAAAATCTTCATTAGATTTAATTGATGAGATACAAACACACATGATAGAAATGATAAATATTTTAGATGATGCAAAAAGAAACCCTAATAGTTATATAATTGGTGATGATGAATTTAAAAAGAAGAAAAAATACCTAGAAAACTATGTTAGTGAATTAGAAAAAAACGTGGATGAAATGGTAAGAAAAAAAGAAGAAAAAAGAAGAAAAGATAAAAGAAAATAAGGCTACTTAAGCCTTTTTTTCTTATTATGTGTTATAATATTTTTTAGGTGGTAATATGCATTTTAATTATTTAGATAATGATTATTTAGTTATAATAGAAAAGAAAAATAATAAAAATTTATATATCAGAGTAACAGATAATTTAGAAATAAAAGTAACTTGTAATTATCTTTTTACTAAACTTTCTGTAAAAAAAGTATTAGAAGATAATAGAAGATCGATAGAAAAAATGATAGATAAACAAATCTTAAAAAATAAAATGCAGAAAAAAGAAGCTAAGAATCTTTTAGGTGAAAAGTTAAACGTCATTTATAAAGATGTTAAAAGGCCAATATATGATTCAGGCGTTATTACCGTAAAAGATGATGCCATGCTTAATAATTGGTATAAGAAATATGCAAAAGACGTATTTAAAAAATACTTAGATGAAGCTTATTACGTATTTGATGAAAAAATACCATATCCTATAATTAAGGTTAGAAGTATGAAAACAAGATGGGGAGTATGTAACAGAAGGGATAATTCTGTTACACTTAATTTAGAGCTTATAAAAAAAGATCCTATGTATCTAAATTACGTTATAGTTCATGAATTATCACACTTTGTCCATTTTGATCATAGTAAGGCATTTTGGCACGTTGTAGAAAAATACTGCCCTGATTATAAAACAGTTAGAAAAAAGTTAAAGGAGTAGTTTATGATAATAGAATCTAAAGATAATAAGAAAATAAAATATTTAAATAAATTAAGAACAAATAAATTTATGAATGAAGAAAAAAAGTTTGTTGTAGAAGGTATGCATCTTGTTAATGAGGCTAAAAAAAGTGGTCTTTTGCTTGAAACTTATTCTACTTCTAGCTGTGACTTTGGCGTAGTAAATAACGTCGTGTCTAAAAGTGTTATGGATTATATAAGCACACTTCCATCTAAAACGGATGTTATTGGAATAGTTAAGTTTATAAAAGAAGATTTAACGCTTGGAGATAAAATAATTATATTAGATGATGTACAAGATCCAGGAAATTTAGGAACCATAATAAGAAGTGCTAAAGCATTTAACATAGATACGGTGGTGCTTAGCTTGGGATGCGTTAAAAAATATAATGAGAAAGTTGTAAGAGCAGCTCAAGGAATGCTTTTTAAAGTAAACGTTGTAACAAAAGATTTAAAGTATTTTATTCCTTATCTAAAAGAAAATGGATACTCGGTATACGGAACTTGTGTTACGAATGGCACGGATATAAGTACACTTAAAAAGAATAAAAAACTTGCAGTTGTAATGGGAAATGAAGGACAAGGAATAAGTTATGATATTAAAAAAGAACTAGATAAAAACGTTTATATAAATATGAACGAAGATTGTGAAAGTCTAAATGTAGCAGTTGCATCTTCAATTATTATGTACGAAATGAATAAATAAAAGTTAAACTATTTTTACTTGATGGGAGAGATAAAATATGAATTATTTATATATTGGAAAATTAGTTAATACTCATGGTATTAAAGGGGAAGTTAGAATATTATCTAATTTTAGACATAAAGATAAAGTGTTTGTTAAAGGTTTTAAATTCTATGTTGGTAAAGATAAGAAAGAGTACGTTGTTGAAACTTATAGAAAACATAAAAACTTTGATATGGTAGTATTTAAAGATAACTATGATATCAATTTAATAGAACATTTAAAAGGTTCTTTTGTATATATCAATAAAGATGAATTAAAACTTGATAAAAATAAGTTTTTATCAGTTGATTTAATTGGATTTGATGTTATAATAAATGATAAAACAATTGGTGTTATAAAAGATGTATTAGATACTCCTGCAAATGAAGTTTTAGTGCTTGATAATAACATTATGATTCCATATGTTGATGCTTTTATAAAAGAAATTGATATTAAAAATAAAAAAGTATCTGTATATGAAGTGAAAGGACTTTTATCATGAAAATAGATATATTAACACTTTTTCCAGAAATGTTTGACGGATTTAAAAATGAATCAATTATAAAAAGAGCGATAGAATCTAAGAAAGTAGAAATAAATACTTGTAATTTTAGAGATTTTGCAAAAAATAAACATAAAAAAGTAGATGATACTCCTTATGGTGGAGGAGCTGGTATGGTTTTAATGTGTCAACCAATATATGATGCGGTAGAAAGCTTAAAAACCGATAAATCAAAGGTTATAATGCTTTCTCCTCAAGGAAAACCTTACACGCAAAAGAAAGCATATGAACTATCAAAGGAAGAACACTTGATATTTATATGTGGTCATTATGAGGGATTTGATGAGAGAATAAGTTCGCTTTGTGATGAGGAAATATCAATAGGAGATTACGTTTTAACTGGAGGAGAACTACCATCAATGGTCATTACTGATTCTGTTGTAAGATTGTTACCTGGAGTAATAGAAGAAGAATCACACGAAATAGATTCATTTAACGAAAACTTACTTGACTATCCAACTTATACCAAACCAAGAAACTATAAGGGAATGAAAGTTCCGGAAGTATTATTATCAGGAGATCATAAAAAAATTGATGAATGGAGAAAAGAGCAAAGACTTCTTGTAACAAAAGAAAAAAGACCAGACCTTTTAAGAAAGAAAATGATTTTGAAAAAAGGTGGCATGAAAAAAAGTGGTTTTAAAATATCAATGGATGATGTTAAAAACATTAAGGTAACAGAAATTAAAGAAGATAAAAAAGATGCTGTAGAAGAAAAGGAAACTCCAAAAAAGGTTACAAAAAAAGAAACTAAAAACACAGTTTATAAACTTTTGCTAGAAGAAAAATTAGTTGCAATAACGATATTTAATCCTAAAAAATTAGAAGGATACAAGTTAAAGGGAAGAAACAAAGATGGAGATATAACAAAAATCCTTATTGTAAAAACATCTTTTGCATCAAAAGTTGCGATGAAAAACATTAGAAAGAAAATAGATATATTAAATTATAGATTAAACATGGCTCTTCAAACAGATGATAATGAAGCAACTTCAAGAGTGCTTGGAGAATCTGAAATGTTAAAATCTATGATAATAAAGGTTTATTCTAATTTTTTAAGTAAAGAAACTTTGGATTTTGTAATTCAAAACATAAATAAATTAGTAAATGAATTCGTAAAAAATAAATCTCTTAGAAATTCAGTTTTAAATGGAAGATATTAATAAACAAAAACAAATACTTGCATAATAGTTAATTATGTGATAGAATTTTAATGTTTGAAAAAAGGCAATCCGCCGCATACATATTATTTTGCATGATTGCTGGTTATATGTTTTAGAAAGGAGAACTAAGAAAATGAACAAGATTGAAGAAATTACAAACAAACAATTAAATCCTAACGTACCAGAATTTAGAGTTGGTGATACTGTTAGAGTAGGTGTTAGAATAATCGAAGGTAAAAAAGAAAGAGTACAAGCTTTTGAAGGCGTTGTAATCTCTCGTAAAGGTTATGGTGTATCTGAAACATTTACAGTACGTAAGATGTCTAGTGGTGTTGGAGTTGAAAGAATATTCCCAATTCATTCACCAAAACTTGATTCTATTGAAGTAGTAAGAAAAGGTAAAGCAAGACGTGCTAAACTTTACTATGCAAGAGATATTGTTGGTCAATGGAAATTAAAGGAAAGAAATTAATAAGGCTATTTATGCCTTATTTTTTGATAGGTTTTAAATATGAAAAAGGAAAGAATAAAAAAAATAGTAAAAGATATATATCCATATGTTTTAGTTGTAATATTAGTAGTACTTGTAAGAACGTTTATAATAACCCCTGCAATTGTAGATGGACCATCTATGGAGCCAACTTTGTATAACAATAATGTTGTTTTACTAAATAAACTTGATTATAAGCTTAATGGAGTAAAAAGATTTGACGTTGTTGTAGTTTCCTGGAATGATGAAAAAATAATAAAAAGGGTTATTGGACTTCCGGGGGAACATATTGAATATAAAAAGGGCTCTTTATACGTTGACGGCGTTATGGTTGATGAAACATTTACGCACCGTGAGACTGATGATTTTAAACTAGAGGAAACAGGTTATATAACAATACCAGGAGATAAGTATTTGGTAGTTGGTGATAATAGACCTGATTCAACGGACTCAAGAGTTATAGGATTATTTGATAAGAAAGATATTTTAGGTAAGGTAAGTTTAAGAATTTTTCCTATAAATAAAATTAAGAAAATAAAGTAAAGGTAAACTTTAAGATAGTTTATCTTTTTTTGTGGTATACTTAAATTGATTTGTAATTTAAAACAATGTATAATAAATTTAAGAAGGTGATTTGTTTGGCTTTAATATCATTTATAAATAAAAAGACATTTGAGATAAAAGATGAATTAGAAGAGTATATTTATTGTGATTTTGAGATAAGTAAAATTATATCTGAACTTAATAAAAAAGGTTTTAAAACACTTTATTCATGTGCTGGACACAATGAAATAGGATTAATGTGGCCTACTCATAAATTACCCATTTCAGAGTATGAATCATATAAAGAAAGATCTAAAATAGATAAATCTCTACATTTAGTTAAAAAAGAAAAGGAATACTTTTATCATAAAGATGAGAAAACCTCAACTTGGATATATATTTCATTTTCCAAAAATTATAAATTTCATTCCATACCTTTTGGGTTTGAATATCAGTTAGTAAATGGTAATTCATATATATCAAAAAAAATTGATTTTTACCTTGATAAAGCACATACTATAAGAAAAAGTGATAGTCAAATAGATGAAGAACTATTCTTATCTCGTTGTGAATTAGAAAAATGGGTAAGAACGTTGTGAAAAAATATATTTTAAATTTAAAAAGTAAAACAAACTAGTATATAATGTAATAAATAATAAAAACAGAAACGAGGCATTGATATGGAAAATGAAAATAATTTGAACTTATCTAACAAGAAAAAAAGAGTTAGAAAATTTAAGAAAAAAGCTAACAAAGAAGTTATATAAATATATATTTACAACATTTTTTATAACAACTGCCATCTGTGCTATCGTTGGATTAGGTGCGCGTGATAGTTTGATTAGGATATTAGATATGTATCCTAACATAATATTTGTTGTTCCAGTAATTGCATCCGCTATAAGTATATGCGTAGTTTCGTTTTCAAAATTAGTTCCTATGAAGGAGCAAATTGATGATTTAAGAGAAGAAATTGAATTTGAAGAAGAAAAAGAAGAATACGACAAATTTAAGAATTTATCAAAAGAATCAAAACAATTATCAAATGTTATGGAAATAAAAAATGAAAAAGAAAATCCTGATATGTTATACGATGAAATGTTAGATTTTTATCAAAAAACTGGTGGTGTATTTGCTGACAATGATGAAGTCGTTAAATCTCGATTAAATGAAACTGAAAATAAAAAAATGACAATGAAAGAATATGTAGAAAATTTTGAAGAATTTGTTAAAACAAACCCAGAAGAAGCAAAACAAATTGCGTTGGAAGCACTTATAGCAACAGGTGTATTAGATGAAAATGGTAACGCTAAAAAACAAATAGTAACATCTTCTCAGTACATTGGAAAAAAAGAAAAGGCACCAACAAAAACATTAACAAAGCCGAAAAAGAACAACAAGTAATTGTTTTTGTCTTAAAATAAAGTAAGCTGATGAATAATAAATATATATGAAAGGTGATTTTATGTTACAAGAAAAGAAAAATGAAAAGGAAGAAATAATTAAAATAATTAGTGAAATAGATGAAATATTAGGAACAAAAACTAACGTAAGAAAAAGAGTAAATAGCTATGATATTATGTCGTCCATGTTTTGCGCGATGGAAGGATCAATGATTCCTATTATATATAATAATATTAATCCTATTTCAAGTGCTGAAACTAAAAAAGCACTTATGTATTCTTGCACGCTTTTAGGTGCTGTTTTAGGTTATTCAATATATCATTTAGCAGATTTAAAAGATAAATATGGATTTGAAAAAATGTATGAAGAATATGAATACGCATATACCAGACTATCAAGAAAAGAACAAATTGCTGTTTTAGAAAAAGAAAAGAAACTATTACGTTTGGCATCTCATAGTTTAAAATATAAAAGAAATATTGATATGGCTTATTCCTATTTAAAAGGAGATGATTCTAAAAGAACATTTTTTGAAAATTTAGATTATGAACATCCATATCATATATTATTATCTACCGATGAAGAAAAAAGGATACACGATCAAGGGTTACTTACTCCAGAGGAAGCTGTTAAATACTGGGAGTCTACTTTTAGCAAAGTTTGCATTCCTTCTGATGAAAAAAGATGTGCTCGTTTTAAAGATTGCCATGATTGTTTAGTTAATTTTTCTGAAAATAGACGAAGTGGTTGGGAAAAAATACATTTTTGTAAAAAAACATTAGGACCAAAACCAAGAAGCAATAAGTAGTTGTTGTTTCTTTTTTTATTATGAAAGTATGATATAATAAGTTAGTAAAATTATTTTTGAAGAGTAACATAATGAATAAAGAATAATAGAAATTAATTAAAAAGAATGAATAATTGAAATAAATATAAACTGGTAAGCAAAAAGTCATGAAAAACTAAAGGAAAGGAGATTATTAATGGAAGATAATAAATTAATTATATATAAAAATAGTGAAGGTAATATTGTAGTAGATGCTATTTATAAAGATGAAACTTTATGGCTATCACAAAAAGGTATGTCAAAGGTTTTCGATGTTGGAGTACCAGCAATATCAAAACATTTAAAAAATATATTTGAAGAAAACGAATTAGATAAAAATTCAGTTGTTTCCAAAATGGAAATAACTGCACCTGACGGAAAAAATTATAATACTGAAGTTTATAGTCTTGATGCTATAATTGCTGTGGGTTATAGAATTAATTCTAAAAAAGCAACAGAATTTAGAATATGGGCAACAAAAATACTAAAAGAATATATGACCAAAGGATTTGCTTTAAATGATGAACGCTTTATAAATGGAAATAAATATAATACGAAATATTTTAATGAATTATTAGAACGTATTAAAACAATTAGAGTAAGTGAAAGAATGGCATATCAAAAAATTACGGATTTATTTATTGCAACAGCAACTGATTACAATCCTAAGTCAGAAGAAGCGTATACTTTCTTTAAAATAGTTCAAAATAAGTTGCATTTCGCTATAAGTGGACATACTGCAGCTGAATTAATATATAGTAGAGCAAACTCAGATAAAGAACATATGGGACTAACTAATTGGAAAAATTCTCCTGATGGTTTAATATATAAATATGATGTAGTTATTGCAAAAAATTATTTAAGCAAAGAAGAAATGAATAATTTAAAAGATTTAACAAATTTATTTTTGGTATTTGCAGAGGATGAAGCAAAACAAAGACATGTAATGACAATGAAGGATTGGATAGATGCAACTGATGATTTATTAAAATTTAGAAGAAAAGAAATATTAAATAATAGTGGCAGTATATCTCATAAAGAAGCAGTAGAAAAAGCAGAAAAAGAATATGAAAAATTTAGGGTTATACAAGATCAAAAATATATTTCTTCAATGGACGAATTTTATAATAGATATTTAAATGAAAATAAAGAGGAAAAATGACGAAAGAAAGATTAAATAAATAGGTGATTTTATGAAAGATAATGATATAATTGAAAAGCTTGCTGCTTATGAACATGATAGATGGTCAAGATGGCAAAAGCATCTTTTTAGCAAATGTATTATTAATCAAGACGGAAGTTTAACAATACCAAAAGCATTTGTAGATAGGTGGTCTAGACAAATTAATACTAATTATAAAGATTTAAGCAGTAAAGAAAAAGATTCTGATAGAAAAGAAGCAATTAGAATTATGGAATGTATAAAAGATAAGGTGAAGTATAATGAGTAAAGGAATTATAGTTGCAGGATTTGGTGCAATAGGTAAAACGACACTGGGAAATAAGTATGATAATATTGTCGATATGGAATCAGGCTATTATCAATGGGATAATACTGGGTTTGAAAACATACCTTATGAACAAAGGAAAGGAAAAAAAGAAAGGCCTAGAAACAAGGAGTGGCCGACTAATTATTATCATGCTGTTTTAGAAGCACAAAACAAATATGATGTAGTATTAACATCAATGCACTTTCATTTGCTTGATTTTTTTGAAGAAAACAACATCGAATATTACTTGGCTTATCCCACTTTAGATAGTGAAAAAGTATTGGAAGAAAGATGTTATACTAGAGGAAATAATAATATTTTTACAGATAAATTAAAAATAAATTTATATAATTGGAATGAAATAATAAAAGATTATCATCCAAAAAAATTATTAATTATTCAAAAAAATGAATATCTTGAAGATGTGTTAAAAAATAACGGAATTATTAATTGATAAAATGAAATGGTAAATAATGGATATGTATCAAAAAAGAGAGATGAGAAAAAATGAATAAAAATATAAAAAGTTTATCATCAACGAGCATCAACTGGTTGATTACGATTTATCCAAGAATAGGAGAAAACTCTGATAAAATAAGGAATTAAGAGATCTAACATCTTGTACGTTCATGATAAAATATAGTAAAAAATCAATAAAAAGTAGTCAAAAATAGTTAAAATATGTTAAAAATATTATAGAAATTAAGGTATTGATTACGAGACAGTAACCAGGGGGGAATATAATATATGAAAGTAATTAAACAAGAAAATGAATTTGGATTAATAATATCTTTTAAAGAATTAGATAAACAATTTGATGTTTCATTTAGTGGTAATGGTGATTTATATTGGACAATTTGCTCTGAAAACGTAAATGATGATAATAATTTTATAATTACTAAAGAAAATTATGAAGTATATAGATTATTTGAAGAATTATTTGATGATATTGAAAATATTAAAATATTTGATGATGAAGAATATATTACTTTTTATTTAAAAACTGAAGAAGAAAAACAAGAGTATATTAAAAATCAAAAAGATGAAATAGAATATGAAAAAAATAAATATAGATTATTTAATCTTTCAAATCATAATGAATTATTTGATAAAGAAAATAATACTATTACATGGTATTCAGATGAAACTAATCATGAAGTTGCTAATATCTTGAAAATAAGAAAAGAAAACGAATCATTTGAAATAGAATTTTACATACAATCATATATCGAAGGATATGATAGAGATTTTAATTCTTTATATCATATACCAATTAGATTTAGAAATTCTGGTAGTTCGTATGATCCATTTAATATGGTATTTATGAGAATGTATGAGAAAATGAAACAAGTTTATGATATTAATGATTATGGACACCAAATTCATATAGAAGAATACTTATATAATCAAAATAAAATAAAAAAACTAACTAAATAGTTTAAATTCTATATGTACTGGAAAGGATTATAACTCCTAATCATCACGAAGCAATTATAAGTAAAAAATTAAATTTAATTAATATTACTAGATTAGAATTAGAAAATAAAGTAAAATGTATTTATATTGATAAATATAAAAATGTTAAAATTGATTTTAAATAAAAAAATCAATTGAAGGGACGAATGAGCAAGTATTGCATGATTGAAATTGCTTTTAATAATAAAGAGGAGATTAATGAAACAAGAATGATAGAAAATGGAAGTGATAAATAATGGATATGCATCAAAAAAGAGAAATGA
>OGHO01000449.1_pt1 | contig 55038 bp, 91 predicted proteins | sample 1571421 | NCBI WGS metagenome assembly OGHO01 (sample SAMEA2581937, study PRJEB24529) | metagenome | biome: Human gut stool | place: China | collected 2011
AGTCAAAGTGCTGTGCCTTACCTCTTGACTATAGCCCATCGTTCTTACACATATAATATGTACGATTTTAAAAATATTTTCGGGCTTTTTACAAGAATTTTTGCGATTTTTTGAGATTACCCGAAAAACAATAGGAAATTGAGATGAGTTTTTTCTTATTATTAATAGTAAAAAAAATAAATCTAATATCGATATGATTTCACATATCAGCAAAACATCCTGTTTTTCTTGTAGAAAAGCCGAAAAAAAATAAGATTTCGTACATATTGTAAGTAGAAAATATAAGGAGGCTACTTGCAATATGAATTATGCAAAATTTACAAAACAGGGAAAACTTATAAAAGGTATCAAATTAGAATTAGTTCCACAGGGAAATACAAGAGACGCCATTAGCGAATACAAAATTGTGGAAGCTGATCAGCAGCTTGCAGATATGGTAAAAGAAGTTGTAATGGCGGGCAATGAATTTTATAAGGATTTTATCAAACAGATTGTCGGACATATGGATGGAGCAGATTGGCAGGCATACGGAGAAGCTGTTGAAAACAAAGCAACAGAACAGAAAACTTATGACGAAGCAGTTAAAAGCATTAGTGCTAGTATTAAGAATGCAATTTTGGGCACTGCCGAACTGTATGGCGGAAAGAAAACACTGTTTGCAAAAGACTTTATTACTATTGTTTTACGCAAATATGTAGAGACAGCGGAGAACTTCCCTTACAATAGAGAAAGAATATTAACCTGCATCGATGTTCTTTCTGATAAGAATGTATTATTCAAAACCCCATATGTAAAATGGGAACATATCATTTTTGGAGAGAACAAAGGTAGTATTGCAGAACGTATGTTGTCAAACTTTGACATCTTTTATGATAATAAAAATAAATATGCTGCCTTAAGGGAAACTGCGACAATTACGGACTTTGATGATTTCTTTACAGATTACGCATCCTATACAAGATACATTGGACAGGACGGAATTGAATTGTACAATTCTGCAATCAGTGGTATTTATAGTGAATCCGGCACAAAGATTTCAGAGGGAATTAATGAGTATATTAACAAACTCAAAATGAAGCATCCGGAATTACACGTAAATATGTTAAAAAAACTGCAGAAACAGATCTTATCAAATTCTGAGCCATTATTTAAAGTAGCAACCATTCAGAGTGCAGAAGAATTAAAAGGCATCATGAATAAGGTAAAGGTTGCAGAAGAAAGTGTATTATCATCAGCAAAAGAACTGTTGGTACATATGGAAACAAGTGACTTGCGAGATTTATATATTTCTGGCCAGCGTTTGTATTTCGTGTGCCAGAAAGTAGCAAAAGACGGGGGAATCCTTGAAGAGTTAATTTTTAATGATGAATGCTCCAAGGTGGAAAAACTAACAGAAAAGAAGAAAGAAGAAATCAGGGATGCAATTGTAAAGCATGATTACAGCTTTGCATATATTGATTCTTTATTAAGTGAATATGCGGAAAAACAGGTAAAAATGGTAATCAACGAAGAGTTACAGAAACTTATTTCTGCTATAGTTTCTTCCGGTACAAGTTATGACAGTATTACAATTAATCCGAAATGGAAGGCCGTTCCAGATAAGGAAGTTACGATAATCCGTGAATATCTGGAATCATTTGTGGAATTAAATAAATTCCTTAAGTGTTTGCGGGTCAGAGATTCGGATGTTTATCCGGATTTTAAAACATATGCCACTTTAAATGTGCTTGCAGATGAACTTGGTGCATTAAATAAGGCGTATAACATGGTCCGAAACTTTGTTACAAAGAAAGTTAATGATAAAGACGGCAAAACAAGGCTTTGCTTTGGAAGAGGTGCTTTATTAGAAAGAGGCTGGAACAGAAAAAATCAGTCAGTAGACTGGCTTGGCAATATTGACCATATGCTGCTCATAAAGGATGGTAAATATTATTATGCAGTACCGGCTCCGGTAAAACGTAAAACAAAAATCTACATTTCAGATACAAAGCCATCAGATGAAGTGTATGAATATATGGAAATTTCAAAACAAAGTTCATTCTTAAAGACATTTGCAAGACTTTTTACTTCTTTAGGATTGAAGAACATCGGGGATGCAGATGATATTACAATGGACCTCGGTAATGGAAGTATGACCGTTACAAAAGAGTTCCTTGTAAAATACAAGGATGGAGAGTGCAAAAAAAACACAGACTTTATGCATAAATCTATTGATATTGCAAAAGAATTCCTGACAAAGCACTACTCATACGCAACTTTCAACTTCTCAGAACTGAAAAAGGCAAAAGATTATAACTCATTCTACGAATTTGCTAATGATGTAGACAAATACACTTATGCAGTTAAGACAAAATATATTGATGCTGCTATCATTGATAAAGCGGTAGAAGATAAAGAATTACTGTTATTTATGTTATCCAGTATGGATCTTTATAAGCCACAGGAAAAATGTAAGGATATAACAGCTTTATATACACGTTACTTCTTTAGTGAAGAGAACAGAAAAAAGGCAGATATCTGGTTGAACGCAAACCCTGCCATCTATTACAGAAAGCCGCTTATTAAGTTTGAAAAGACACATCCTGCCGGAAGTATCCTTGTAAGAAAGACATATGAAGATAAGGACGGAATTACACATATTGTACCTGATAATGTATATATGTCCTTGTATAATCATTACAATAAGAATACTCCGTTAAATGAAGAGGCTATGCGGTATGTAGACCTTGTAGAGCATCATGTGGCAGTACAGGACTATGTAAAAGATGCAAGATATACAAGAGAAATGTTTACCATTAATCTGTCATTCACCCTAAATGGTAATGCAGGAGACGCAGCTCAGGCATATACTATCAACAATATGGTAAAAGAAGAAATTAAGGCAAAAATGCCAAGAATGCTTACTGTTGTAAGAGGATACCGTAACCTGCTCGAATATTGCGTAACCGATGAAACCGGAAAAGTATTTGAATCCGGCAACTTTAATACAATTGGTGAAATTAATTTTAAAGAGAAATTAGAAGACCTTGACAGAGCAAGAAAAGCTGATGCTCAGAACTGGAAATATGAAAAAACGGTAGTAAATATCAAAGAATCATATTTAGGAATGGTAACATCTTCAATTGTAAAGAAGGCTGTAGCGTATAATGCCATCATCAATGTAGAACAGTTAAGTGACGCATTCAAGGATAAACGTTCTTGTATGGATAATCAGGTATTTAAAAAGTTTGAAGAAAAACTGGTAAGCAAACTGGCCTGCTATTATGACAAAGCAAAAGCTCCTACAGAACCGGGTGGTTACTTAAATCCATTACAGTTAGCATCTCCAAACTGCCTGAGTAATACACAGAATGGAATCTTATTCTATGTAAGCCCGGCATACACAAATGAAGTATGTCCAAAGAGTAATTTCATTAACCTTTTAGATTTCTCAGCTGCAAAAACCTTAAAAGCAAAAAGAGAATTTTTAAGAAAAATGAATGAAATCTGCTACGACGCAGAACATGAAGCGTTCCACTTCTCATTCTGCTATGATGATATGCCAATTAAATTGCCGGTAAAAGAAAAGAAAGAACTTAACGATAAAACCAATCAGGAATTCGGAAAACATATCTGGACAGTTTATACAAACGGGGTCAGAACAGAATATAATAAAAAAGAGCGAAAGCTCGTAGAGCTGAATGGTACGGAAATTTTAGGAAAAGAATGTGCAAAAAATAATGTCATGCTGACTGACCATATGGATGTTGACAGTATGCCAAATAGCGTCGTCAATGAGATGATACACATTTTCCAGAAATATTCATTTGGAGAAGTAGCTCAAAAGGATGTATATTATGTCTCTCCGGTGTCACCGCAGGCAGAACCAATTTGCACACCTGGAGAACTCCGGCTTAGGAATATGTCTGAGAAAGGATATATGATCCTCCACAATATTGTTGCAGGAAAAGAAAAGTTTGCTGTAAACAAAATGGAATGGTTGGAAGAAAAGCTTGGGTGAACGACTCGGTAATTGAATTACCGAGGATTCCCGTTTGAGATCCTAAATAAGAAAAGTGCCCACTTTGCCACATTATAGCAGAGTGGGCGTTTTGCGTTGCAAAATCCATAAGAAACTGCGGAGGGCAGGTTACGTTGTCGGACAAAAACAGCAACGAAAAACCCGGCAAAAGCCGGGTTTCGTAAATATTGAATGAGGAACCATTGCGCATATGGTCCCATAAGGGGAAACAGCCCACCAAAATGGACCGTCTATAAGAAAAATAATTTCTTATGTATTTATAATATCTCATCTTATGAAAATATACAAGAATATATTGCAAAGCAAAGTGAAAAAGGTGCATAATAAAAGTAGTTTTTTATTTTTTTTGCATTCGTACATATTGTAGTTAAGTATTGAAATTAAGGAGGAAATAACAATGAGATATTTTAACGTCAGTTCTACGCTGAAGAGTAGTGTGGAAAATGTTTTAAAACGTCGATGTATCCCATTTTCTTACACAGAAGAAGGGAAAATCGCAGTTAATATGTCCGGAGAATCTTTTCACAAGGTAGTGCTTCGGGCAAAAATGGAAAAACGGCAGGAAGAAGAGGGCAGTCCAGTCCCTTATATCGCCGAATGTGAAATGAATGATCCGGTTGTTGAAGAAGAAACCGGAACGGCAAGAGTTATTGTCGGATAAGCAACTACTTGGATATGAGCTGACGTTATGTGCGTCAGCTCTATTTTTTTACCACGGAGGTAGATTAATATGAATGCAGATTTAAAAGAAAAACTTCAGTTTGCCCATGTATTTGAGGAACACGTTTATGTAACAGACGAAGATTTAATTGAAAGGATTATCGCAGGAACTTATGATAGCGGTCGCTTTGATGGAGTAGGAAAATATATTACCAGCCGCTTTTATTCGGAAAAGATAGCTCTATTTGCTATCGAAAAAACTCTTATTTTAAACGAGGGTGGAATTAAGGAATGGCTCCGTTTCGGAACCGGAAAAAGATTTGTTGTCAGTGCAAGCTGTAAGTCTTCAATTGGTAAAGGATTTGCAAAAGGAACAAGATTCTCGGATGGAGGATATGAAACACATAAATGTGTCGTTGTTCTTGAGGCTGATGCACATTACCGTAATTACAGTATTGTTACTGCATACCCAGTACCAAATGCAGCAACAATGAGAAAAATTCAGGAAGACAGAAATATTTTCTGCGCTAAAAGAAGAACCCAGTAAGGGTTCTTTTTTTGTAAAACACATATTTTTTTCTTGTAGAAAAGTCAAAAAAATAAAAAATTTCGTACATATTATAAGTAAACAGTAAGATTTTGTTGCTTATTTGACTGTGGAATATTTTTTTTGCACAGGATGAATGATAAAAAACAACAGTAGGGAAGGGAGCAAAAATGGTAAAAGGATATAAAGTATTTGATCCAGATTGGACATGTAGCGGGAAGCAATATACATGTCCAGGTAAATTTGAAGAAAAAGGAGAACTTGAAGTTTGTGGTCACGGTATGCACTTTTGTCAAACTGCTGCTAACTGCTTTAATTATTACAGTTTCAACAGCAAAAACAAGGTTGCAGAAGTCATTGCCTATGGTGAGGTAAAAACAGACGGCGATAAGTCATGTACCGACAAACTGGAAATCGTGCGTGAAATCCCGTGGAATGAAGTGTTGCGAATCACCAATATCGGAAAGAATTGCACGGGTTGCCGCAACACCGGGGACTGGAACACCGGGAACAGGAACACCGGGAACTGGAACACTGGGAACAGGAACACCGGGAACTGCAACACCGGGTACTACAACACCGGGAACAGGAACACCGGGGACTACAACACCGGGGACAGGAACACCGGGGACTGGAACAAATCCTCTTATAATACTGGTTGTTTTAACACGGAAGAACAGAAAATTATGTTGTTTAATAAGCCGTCGAATATGACTTATCGTGAATGGTTAAAATCTGATGCAAGATGGTTACTGAATCAGATACCAAAGTATGTTGTTAAATGGGTATATAAAGAAGATATGACTGATGAAGAAAAGGCAGCACATCCAACCTATGAAACAACAGGCGGTTATCTCAAAGTGCTTGATGAATCTGAATGTGGTCAGTTGTGGTGGGGCAGCCTGTCAGATGAAGATAAATCCATTATCAAAGCAATCCCAAACTTTGATGTAGATATTTTTGAAGAGTGTACAGGAATTAAAGTAAATAAGGACACTATAAAATAGTTGAGGAAATGACAGTATGAGAACATATTACATAATACTTATGTGTACGTTAGGAATATCATTCTTATTGGTTATGGCTACGTTAGTTATGACATCGTATGATAAATTTGTAGAAAAAAAGAATATTTTTTACAGAATAGGGTACATGATGATGCCTCCATGCATTATGATAATGCTTTTATCCGCATTATTAATTACTGAAATAGCACCGAAAATTAATTACTTTACGCATGGTGTTTATGTTTCAGAGATACAAAATGCCGGGCTGTCAATTTCTGAAAAAGTTCCAAAAAATACTGATATATACGACAAATATGTTTATACTGGGGAAACAGAAAATCTAAGCGTAATGGATTTTGTAGATACTATGTGGAATTTTGGCGAGACTTTTTCAGAAAACTGTACGTTCGAAAAAGACACAGCAATTGTCACAGGAACAACTGAGGATTTTTTGCCATACGGTCGTGGTAAATACACAACATATGTATTAGATAAAAGAACAACAACCTTGTATAACTGTAAATTACCAAATTCAAAAAATGGTTCAAGTTTTAAAATAAAATATGATAAAAGTTATAATTCTATTGTTAATATAAGGGGAGTTAATTTCAATTATTATGGAAAATGTACAATTTACGAGGAATAATCCGCTTGATGAACTTTGAAATGTATTGGCAACAACATAAAAGTCAAAAAAATAGGAGAAAAACATGGCAGAAATGAAAATTAGGATTTCCGCTTGAGATCCTAAAAGAAATGTTTTTAATCCTACGGCAAAAACCGTAGGATTTTTTTGTAGAAAAGCCTAAAAAATAAAAAATTTCGTACATATTATATACGTAGCAACGAAACAGGAAAACAATACAGGAGGAAATCGTATGAATCTTTTTATCGGAATTTGTGGATTTATAATCACAATCAGTGCAATTATTGCAGGAGTCTTTTTGAAAACAGAAAATGAAATGGGACATCTCCCCAAATGGAGCATCCCGGTAGCTGTGGTAGGATTTGCAGTTTTTCTTCTGTCTAATTCGCTTGTAATCATTCCAACTGGTTATACAGGAGTAAAAACAACATTTGGGCAGATTGAGGAAAACACTTTACAGAACGGTGCAAACTGGAAGATCCCTTTTGCCCAGAGCATTGAAAAAGTAAATAATAAACAGCAGGACATTGTGTTTGATGACGAAATTTGGGGTGAAACTTCCGAAAGAACTACCATCTATTACAAGGGTACTACTGTTACATACCAGATTAATCCGGAAAAATCTGCGTGGATTTACGCTAATGTAAGTAATTACAAAGATTCTTTGGTGTCTAATACATTAGTAGCTTCAGCAATTAAAAATAGCTGTAAGGCATTAAGCGACACAGATGCCACAAACAGAGGATTAATTGAGCCATTGGTGCAGAAGAATGTCCAGCAGTCTCTTAATGAAAAATACGGAGAAGAAGTTGTTATCATCAACAAAGTTGTTATCTCAGATACAAACTTTGAAGATAGTTATAACGACGCCGTAGCAGCAAAGCAGACTGCTCAGCTGGAATATGAAAAACAGCAGATTGAGAATCAGAAAGCTATTGAAGCTGCACAGGCAGATGCCACTGTAAAAACTACACAGGCACAGGCAGATGCAGACGCTGCTGTTATTAAAGCCCAGGGACAGGCCGATGCGAATAAGTTATTGAATGATTCCTTAACTGATATGATTTTGAAACAGCAGACCATCGACAAATGGAATGGAGAACTGCCAAAGGTATCCGGTACGTCTAATACTATGGTAGATGTGGGAGACGTTGTAACAAATTAACACAAAAGGAATATACACTGGGGTCTTGAATGGCTTCAGTGTATATTTTCAAAATTGTTGTAAAATGGTGACTATTTATCGTAGCTATTTTGCAAAAAGACGAGGAGTGTCAAAATATGAACAAGACAAAAAATAAATGCGAAAAAGAAAACTTTTCAAAGTTAAAAAATATATCAACAAAAGAATTTTCCCGCCGTAATTTTATTGCAGCTTTTTCAGATGAGATAACATACGGTTTTTATGTTTGCTTTGCAGCACTTTTAATTGAATTTTGCTATTGGTTTACATCGTTAAATGATGATACACGAGCCGCTTTATTAAAAGGTGTTTGCAAGACTGTGCTAATAAGCGTTGCAATACTGCTTATATATCGATTCTTACGCTCCGCATTCAGCAAAATAAGAGCATGTTGTCGATGCAATAAATTACCATTAACAAAAGAAGAATTAACAGAATTGGAAATAAAATCATTCCAGGAATATGCTAATTTTATTCATAAAATGGCAACTTATCACCCATTGCTAGGCAAAGAAAAGGTCATTGAATTATCATTGCCTTGCATCAATGAAATAATTAAAACATCATATGCACTTTTCCCCGAAGAAACATTGATTGAAAGCTATTTTCATTGGATATTTCTTGGAGGAAATTATGAATGGAATGCTTATATAGATTGGTGTGAAAGAATTGACTATGATTCTTATAAAAAATGGTTAAAACGTGAAGTGCAGCGCAAAGTACAAGAGAGGATGAAAAATTAAATTATGACGGTTGAAAACATATTTTGCTTTATTATAGCTTTAATCATTGCGATAACCGTCTTGCGGTTGCAAAAGCTGGAAGAAAGGGATAGAAGAAACGGATTGCAGGTAAACAGCCGGGACTACCGGCTTGAAAATATAATAAAAAATTTTTTCAAAAAGAGAGGTAAAAAGAATGAAAAGAGAAAAGAAAACAGAAAAAAGTAAACTGAAATGCAGACTAAATTGCAGTAAGGGCCAAATTTATCATTGCGGAGAAATGGATCCAAACGAGCCTAAGCCATGTAAGGAAAAAGGTGGAAGATTTACAAGAAAAATATTGCAAATAATTCTTATCGTTTTGTATTATGGGGGGCTTATAGTTTTAACAAAATATGGGCTTGTGCCAACATTAATCGGAATTGGAATGTCTGTTTGTAATGTGTTCATTTTTGCAATGAATGACTAACTCCCATGCGGTACATAGTTCCAATGGAAGTGGTATGTGAAAACACACTTGAAGTTGTAAAAAGTTATATAAAAGATCAGGGGATAAAATAAAAGCCATTCACCCACGCCTATACAGGTGTTATAGATGTGGTACTCTGGCTAAAGTGATAGAAAGGAAAAGTCAATGGTAGAAAATAAAAAATCTTATCTAAAAGAATTTATCAAATTCCACATGGATGGAATAAAGTGTTGTACTGTACTTTTAATATGTGTTATTGGCTTGCTTTTAGCCTATCCTTTGGGAAAATGGGTTGGTGCAGGAACAGAATTGGCTATAGACACAGAAACAACTTCGGAGTTTGAAGTCAAATGCATTTATGCAATATTATACGAATTTTTTGGCATTATTTTAGTGTTTGCGTTTTTGTTAATATTATTAGTTATAAGCTGTATCGTTGGTAAAATTAAGATACTCATTGTAAACATTATTAAAATGAATAAAGCTATAAAAGGATATTGCAAATTGCCACTCACATTACAGGAATGTCAAAGCCTGCATCTTGATACGGCAGAACAGTATGTAGACTATATTTATAAGCAGCTTTGTTTTGAGCGGTATTTCACAGAAAGCGAATATATTTATAAGGGATGGAAAATGTGCCAGTTAGAATTGACCAAAGACGACTTTAAAAAAATCAGTGAAGTTTTGCTGATATTAAGCAGAAAAGAAAATCCTAAATGCAAAAAAATCCTTCAGAAAATTAAAGAAAATTACAATTTTTACGAAAACGAGTATTACACGATAGATGACGCTCATTGGTGGCCAGATGCAGAAACGTGGAATAAGATAGCAACTTCAATTGTAAAATAAGAAAAGCTGGACTGGAAAAGAAAAAAGAGCCATAATGGCTCTTTTTCTTGTAGGAACGCCCACCGTGGGCTTTAAAAAGTGTTCCTCTAATTGGTAATCTTACTGTACCATAATATTTTGCAAAATGCAATACTTAATTTACAAAGGAGTTAACGCCGCCTGTTATCCAGTTTTTTATTTTATCCGAAATCAAACATATTATTTGCAAATATTGAATATAAGGAGGCCTAAAAATGGTAAAAGGATATAAAGTATTTAATCCAGATTGGACATGTAGTGGGAAGCAATATACATGTCCAGGTAAATTTGAAGAAGAAGGGGAACTTGAAGTTTGTGGTCACGGTATGCACTTTTGTCAGACTGCTGCTGACTGCTTCAATTATTGCCATTTCGATAGTAAAAACAAGGTTGCAGAAGTCATTGCCTATGGTGAGGTAAAAACAGACGGCGATAAGTCATGTACCGACAAACTGGAAATCGTGCGTGAAATCCCGTGGAATGAAGTGTTGCGAATCACCAATATCGGAAAGAATTGCACGGGTTGCCGCAACACCGGGGACTGGAACACCGGGAACAGGAACACCGGGAACTGGAACACTGGGAACAGGAACACCGGGAACTGCAACACCGGGTACTACAACACCGGGAACAGGAACACCGGGGACTACAACACCGGGGACAGGAACACCGGGGACTGGAACAAATCCTCTTATAATACTGGTTGTTTTAACACGGAAGAACAGAAAATTATGTTGTTTAATAAGCCGTCGAATATGACTTATCGTGAATGGTTGGAATCTGATGCAAGATGGTTACTGAATCAGATTCCAAAGAATGTTGTTAAATGTGTAGATGAAGAAGATATGACTGATGTGGAAAAGACAGCACATCCGACTTACGAAATAACAGGCGGTTATCTCAAAGTGCTTAATGAATCTGAATGTGGTCAGTTGTGGTGGAATGGCTTATCAGATGAAGATAAAACCATTATCAAAGCAATTCCAAACTTTGATGCAGATATTTTTGAAGAGTGTACGGGCATTAAGGTTAAGTGAAAAGGAAGCAATACATAAAAAGAGCTAGTGGTAGCTCTTTTTATTTTTCCAGAAATCAGACATATTATAAACAAATATTGAATATAAGGAGGAACAAGAATATGAAAGAAGAACAGAAGAACGAAATATTAGCGAGGAGTGCAAACGACATCGCAGAAGCTCATGACACCTGAAGAATTATATAATAAATCACAGTATGCAGAGAACTATGAAAAAGACAAAGTATATGATTTGATTTATGAAAAATATGTAGCAGAGTAAATTCGCATTTACCAGGAAAAGGAAACAAATATGTATAGAGGGTTTATTTGAAGATAGGAGGATATTATGAATCTATATGATGGTTGCGAATCAAATAAGGAAATCATTTATGGTTTTACTTCACTTGATTTTTACGATAAATTAGAAAAGCGACAAAATGAAATTTTATCACAAGGAAAGAAGGTTGTGTTTGTAGAATCAAATACAAGTGTTCATTCAGGTGCAAGAGTTGTTATATATTCTGATAAAATCCCTGAAATCATGCAGAATTACAAACACAGATACGTCAAAATCAATGGAAAATGGACAAGAAATAGTCTTCTTGGATATTGCGATTGCTGTGGAAAGTATACAGAACTTATTTGCTTGAGCGATAAAGGAAGGACATGTGAAAATTGTTCAGACTTGGATTTCTAATGAAACTAAAATTTACACCGAATTGGAAAATAAAAAAGAGTCAGAAGTGGCTCTTTTTTATTTTACCTTAAATCAGACATATTACATATATACATTGAAAATAAGGAGGGAAAAACAAATATGGGGAAAATACAAGAGTATGAATATACGCCAAGGCAAATGGCAGAAAAATTAATGGAATTTAACAGAGATTTTTCGGATAACGAAGAAGAACTAAAACATGAAACTGAATATGTAGCAGAACTGTTTGACAAGCTACAGAAGTCAGAAGAATTTAATGCCTTAGCTCATCATTTAGACCTTATGTTTATGGATGACGTTTTTAAATAGGGCAACGTATATTTTAAATGGAGGTAAATAAATTTATGGAACGTAGGAAGGTATTATTTACAGATGGAATGTCAAACGACTTTTTACTTATTATCACAGATGCGCCAAAGGCAGATATTGAAAAATACTGTAAATGGCATGTCAAACAGATGGAGGATGGATGGAAGTGTGAAACATTCTCGCCGTTAAAAGTAAAATATTATGTCAAAGAGCTACTTGATAGCGAAATTGATGATAAGGAAGATTTAGAATTAATTGGCTATGATGAATGCTATGATTTTAGCAACTATTATAGTGAAAACAAATAAGAAAATGGATATTTCTTTTGGAAAGGTAAGGTAGCGAATATGGAAATTAAAACATTAACAACATTAGAAGAATTAGAAAGTTTAGGTTCAGCTCTTACAATGGAGGGACTTGCAGAAGATTCAATATCTGAATTTATTGATTGGGTAAAACAGTATACACCAATGAAAAGTGAAACGGCTTATATTATCAAAGGAAAAACAATGAATGATGTGTATATGTTAACTGGAAATAATAAATATCCAGATGATTGCACGATTGTTTCAATTAAGCTTGAAGATATGGAAAATAGTATGGCTGTAGTTATACCACGATTCAATATTGGTGCAAGATGGTTTGATGACATTGTTATGAATAATGCAGCAAGAGAGAAGTAGAAATGCGTGTTTCAAGGGAGAGGAGATGGTTGCATGTTTCCAATTATAACAAGCAAAAAGCAAAAGGAGTTTGAAAAGTATTGCATCAGAAATAATATTACAAGTGATGAAAGTAAATGTAATGTGCCTTGTATATGTGGATATTATGGCAGAGCTTGCAGACAGACAAATGATGAGGCAAACAGAATGATTTGCCTGGATTGTTCATTGCGGATATTTGTATCTACAGTTGAAGCAATAATAGAAATTTGCGATGAAAAAGAAAAAATTGGAATCAGTCATCTATATGATTCAGATATTTTAGATATACAGAGCAAACTTAAAAAGGAATGTATTATAGATGTCGAATATTCTTATATTGAAAATGTCCTGAATTACTTGATTGAAAGTGATAGTTAGAAATACGTGTTTTTTGGAATGGAGAAATAAAAATGATTAATATTGGAGATTATGTGACACATAAAACACAGATAGAAGAACACGGCTTGGGAATTGTAAAATCTCAACGGAAAGATGGATACTTTTTAATTGAATGGACTGATGAATTTGGAGATACTTGGGAAGAATCTAATTCAGAAGATGAGTTAGATGCAGACTAAATTCGCATTTCTTTAGAAGATTGGAGGATAGGACATGATTACAAGAGAAATGATTAGAAATGGTTTTGAATCTGGAACTGTTTCAATCGAAGAAGAATATGCAGGATGTATTGGCATTTGCTGTAGAATTGGTGATAACGCATTTTATTTTCTCGGTTCAGAAGATGAGAATTTAACAAAAGAAGAATATTGGGAATCATATACATTAGATATGACAATAGATATGATTTTTAATATTCTGAAAGACGTTGAATCTGCTGAAGAACATGGATTAGATGAAGCTGAGTTAGATTATTATATATCTGTATTAGTCGAATGAAACCATAAGATTTAGGAGTTGAGAAATGAATAAAAGAATATCAAAAAAGATATATAAAAGAGCAACAAAAAAATTAAACCAATATATCCAGCTTCATAAGGATAAAAGAACAACATTAGAAGTGGAGCAATCTGAACATATTTTATTGCCGCTTGAAAGAAATGTTTTTCTATCAAAACAGCGTAAATATATGAAGTTACTCAACGAAATTAAAAACGAACTGATTGATGAAGGAAACTGGTAGTGAAACTAAGATTTACACCGAATTGGAAAATAAAAAGAGTCAGAGATGGCTCTTTTTATTTTACCTTAAATCAGACATATTACATATATACATTGAAAATAAGGAGGAATAAACAATTATGAAATCATTAATGAAAATAGTAGCATTTCTGAGCGTATTTGCAATATTGGCAGACGGTTGCATTGGCAGAAACAATGTTGAAAATATTAAGAAATCTGCTAACGAAAACATTGAAGCAACAACAGAATCACTCAAAGATAGTATAACAAGAATTTTTGATAGTGAAAAAACAGATGAAAGTGCATCAGAGTTTTCAACCGAAACATATAAGAATGAGATGGTAATATCCTTTGTTGATGTAGGACAGGGCGATTGTACCATAATCAAATGTGGAGATAATACAATGATGGTAGATACCGGAATGTATTATGAGTACGACAATGTGCAGGAAGAAATGAATAATCTCGGAATAAGAAGTCTTGATTATCTTGTATTAACACATCCAGATGCTGATCATATTGGTTCCGCAGAGGATGTGATAGAAGATTATCCGGTAGATACCGTATTAATGCCAGATTGCGATTCGGATTCAAAAACATATAGCAGACTCATGACAGCTATTGACGAGTCCGGCGTGAAGATAGTGCATCCAACAACAGAAGACATATTTGCTTTTGGTGATGCCGCTATTGACATTTTGGCACCAAAATATGATGTAGAAGGAGCTTACAGCGATACAAATTCTTTTAGCATTGTTTGTAAAGTGACTTACGGAATAAATTCAGTACTTTTAACCGGAGATGCAACAGGAGAAGAAATAGGAGACATCATAGACTACGAAAATGTATCTGCGGATATAATTAAATTAGCACACCATGGAAGTGCAAATGATGGTTGCAATAATTATTATTTTCTCGATAAAGTAAATCCGAACTATGCTATTGTTTCATGCGGATACAATAATGATTACGGGCATCCGCACAGAGAGACGATGAGTTACTTGAAAGACAACAATATTAAAATGTTCCGTACAGACTTACAAGGTACTATAAGATGCGTGTTAGACGGTAAATCCATTACATTTGACAAGGAAAACTGCAAAGATTTTGCTTCAGGAGAAGAACTTGAATATGAATAAGAAAGCAGGGCGTAAGCCCTGTTTTTGTTTTATCAGAAATCGGACATATTATTAACAAATATTGAATATAAGGAGGAAGACATTTATGGAATTGGAAAAACTACTTAATTCTCTGAAGAAAAATCGAGAAAACATATCGAAAGAAGAATTGCATGGTCGATATGGAGCTTCTTATAACAAGCTGCTACATGATATAAAAGCTTGTGCAGAAGATCATTTAAACAAAACAGTTCTTAACTGTAAATGTACAAATGTACAGGCAGAATGTATCAAAATCGAATTTAAAGAAACAAATATCCAGAAGCGTCTTTCAGATGCATTATTTAAGGATGTAAGTATTTCCGAATTTGAAGCTGTAAAAAGTGAAATGAAACATATTATAGCTAGATTTACGGCTAAAAGAGAACTTGTGTAGAAATAATTAAATAAAGGGGAATTTTATGGTAATCATTTTTTTAACATTGCTGGTAATTGCTTTTGCAGTTGCTTGCATCGGAGGAATCTTAGAAAAAACAACACGTTTTACAAAAGCAAAATTAATAACTGCTCCAGCGTTCTATATTTCAGAAGCATTGGGTGCGGCTGAATTTTTAACACTTATCATCGAAAAGCTTTAACTTTTTGGATACAAAAAAGGTCCCGGTATCGGGGCCTTTTTCATTGAATAAAGGGAGGTATATTCGAAATATAGTTAATTGTCAAAGAGGAGGCCCACCGTGGGCTTTAAAAAATGTTATTTATGAATGTTTACACTCATAATATGTACGATATTTTAAAAATTGCCGGACTTATTACAAAGAAAAATAGTATAATTGTAAATTCCCTTGTAGAATAGCTAAAAATATTCTCGTTTTCGTACATATTATAAATAGATGGTGGGAGTGGCTCAGGTATATGCTACCTATAAATACCTGCTGTTGCAGGCTTCGTGAATAAACCCCATCTAAATTTCCAAGGTATATACTACCAATAAATACCTGCTGTTGCAGGCCTTGCTACAAGTTTTGTGTAATTGTCATCAGGTATATACCACCCACAAATACCTGCTGTTGCAGGCAAATACTGAATTACCTCGTTTGCAAGTCCTGGTATATACTACCAATAAATACCTGCTGTTGCAGGCGTGCTTTGCATTAAAGATTATTGTTATGCGGTATATACTACCCATAAATACCTGCTGTTGCAGGCGAGAAAGCATGTAATACACTGGAGCAAATACCTGCTGGAGCAGGCTGAAAGGGATTGTCTTTTACATTTTGACTGTTATATACTACTCTTAAATACCTGCTAACGCAGGCGGAATATTATCAGTATATTGTTTTTATAAAATCCCTACTAAAGTAGGCGTTGTGGAGGTCTTTTTTCAAGAAAAAAAGCTACTTAAGAAAATTCTCAAGTAGCTTACAATTGGATTATTTTGCATCATTTTTCAATTGTTCTTCAGATATCTCTAGCAGATCTTCCATATCCCCAAAATCATCAAAATTAATTTCAATTTCCGTATTTCCAGGAACAGTTCTAAATCCGGCTTCTACGCATAAGTGCCGTTCTAAGCGGTCATCGGTCAATACAATATTCCGAGATCCAGTTGAAATGGCATCATTTTTATATACTGTTCCAGTTTTATCGTTTTTTACACAACATGAAAACATAAAAGGCATATTATAAATACTGCATATTTTTCGAATTTGCTCTACGAGTGGTGCAACCTTTTCGTCATATATATCTTGTCGGTCAAATTCAGTTACATTTTTACTTGTCATTTTTTAAACCCTCCTACATCATTTCTTCAAACATTTTCATTAGAGCGTCTTGTTTTTCTTCATCAAGTGTTTCTTCAATATTTTCTTCTGTGGCAGCTACTGTCTGTCCGGCATCCGGTTTTGATGTTGAAACAAATGATAAAACAGTGTCCTTTTCTTGCGGGATTGAAACAGTTTCTTTTGATACTTCAACTGGTGAAATCTCCGGCATTTTTGGTGGTGGAGTAGTAGCTATTGCATCAACTGCTGTAGCGGTTGATGGAGCCGCAGTTGTTGCGGAATCAATATTCGGTAGTTCATTTTTCAATTCTGCTTTTAAAATATTTTTTTGCAATAATACTTTCTTGTTTTTCCCATCAAAATCACAAATAACGCAATTTTCATGTGGCTGAGTCTGAATGCGCTCATTTTCTAATGATAGGTAATTGTCATCAGAGAAAAATACACCTAAATTCTGATGCATCAGGGCATCACGTAAAATAGTCTTGCAAAAAGCATTTCTAAAACCATATTTAATAGATTTCAATAATGCAACAGCTTTTTCATCTTTAAATGTACATTTTACATGATATTTCTGGCTGCCATTTAAGTCATGTAAACGTGTTTCCGAGATATAAATTTTGTAAGGTTGTCCATTCGCATACGAAGTGACAGCATTAACCATTAAGGTTTTGACCGGAATTCCAGCGTATTGCAAAGCAAGGAGATCCGCATCAAAACGTTTGTATAGACGAAGTTCTATATTAAAATTCTTCATGCAAATATAGACTCTGCATAAATGTACAGAGCCTTTTCTCCTTTCTATTTAATTTTTTGGAAGCGGAAAGCATAATATCCACGCACATTTGAAAATACAAATGGAAGGTTGTCATTGCGTGTTCCCTTAAAAATCTTTAAAGTACTTAAATCTTTAAAGTGTGTTGTAATTTTCTCATACCATGCAGCCCCGGTTCCGCCTGTGATTACAAGATAATCATAATCAAAAATATTGAGAGCAATAAGCTTATCAATCGCCTCGTTACATACTTTGTCAGATGCTTTCTGTAAAAGTTCTGCAAAAGGTTCTTCTGTGGATTTCATCTGACGGCGATTAATATAAGGCACTTTGCCAGTAGCAAGGTATTTCTGCATTGCAGGGATAGTAATTTCCTGTCCTCTGGAAGAATATTCCTCCTCATTGTGTTGATAAATAAGGTCAATGGTTTCCTTCATAACACGTTTCATACCAAGGTCATCAAAAGTCTGTGTTGCCTCTACAAAATGAGCCTTGATTGGGAATATGTCGAGAGTTCCAAATCCAGGGTCAAATACAATGACTTTTTTTGTAAAAAAAGCTTCTGAATCGGCTGTAAAGTTGTGATTATAATCAGTAATTACAGAAAAGAGTGTGCCAAGCGGCTGTGACATTACAAACACATCATCAAAGCTGATTTCAAAATCATATTCTACCCATTTGTTGGAACCAAGCTTTAACCTGAAATGATGATGTCCGGCAATAACATCCTTAAGGTTGTCAGTATCCATTTTTAAATATTTTGGTGGCAGACCAGTCTGAACAATAATCCGCCGTCCACTAGGGTCGCCAAATTTGTTCTTCTGCATAGCAATCGCTAATCCGCAGCGTGTAATTACTTTAAACATTGGATTATTGTAACGTTCACGCCCGTAAAGCACCGTTTCAGAATCAGAGGTGTCATCGATAGCCACAAGGTTCTGAGCAGCCTCACCTACACACCAATTTTCACCCGTTTCCATATCCTGATATAAAATGTTTTCTTTCGGAACATTACCAAGAAGACGCTGATCCGTTGAAATGCGTCTTGCATAACTTGGAAAAATTCCGACCATATTAGGGGAGAAGAGTTTAACTGCGGAATATCCGATATCTAATGCAATCTCCCAAACATTTTTAGGTATTCTGTTGTCTCGTTCAATAAATTCTGTTTTAGTTTTATAATCTCTTGTATCCAATATAAAAAATCCTCCTTAATTAATTTGACATATGCCGCATATATCAGAAAACTCTATTGGTCCGATTAGACGGCTATCATTTGAATTGTTTCTATTATCACCAAGTACGAAGTATTGGTCTTTGCCTAATACAATTTCAGATTTTGCACAACCTGGGTTTTGCATAAGTGGCAAATTCTCTTTTATCTCTTCGCCATTCCGGTAAAAGACGCCATTTTTTATCTGCACGGTATCTCCCGGCAGTCCCACAATTCGTTTTATGTATCGCTTGTTGTGAGTATCATGACTGTTAAAGTAAATCACATCATTATAATGTAAATCATCTTGTGTAAAATCCTTTGTAGTAAAAAGTATTTGCCCATTAGTCAATGTCGGGTTCATAGAATTCCCCGTTACTACAACAGGTTGTTTAAAATGCATAAATATCAGATATAAGACGAAGACAATAAGAATAACAAAAAAACCAATGTCTATATATCCTGTTTTGTAGTGTCTCATTTGAAAGCCTTTCTGTTTAAAATGCCAAGTTTGATTTCCTTTTCGCTATATTTTAAAACCTTCACATGAATAAGTTTGTAGTCGAATTCCATATTGGTGTAATCAGTCATACCGCCATTTGCGATGTCTTCCTCGACACGCTTTGAGAACTCTGCTACAAGATTTTCTGCATCAATAAAATTCAATCTGTTTCCACATGGCCGCTCTCCGGGTTCACGATTCTGTTCAAAATATTTCGGACAGGCATAAAAGGGAGAGGATGGTCCCTGCTGAATTTTCATGGGAATTGGTTCTTTGTGTCCATGGATACAGAAAAACGATATTTTGTTCCATAAATTCTTAATCATAAAATAATTCTCCTTTCTGATATAGAAATTGTTATTAAGGCACAAAAGATATGCCCACATATAATATGTCAGAAACGTGCCTTTTTTTTCGGCTTTTTTACAAGCAAAAATAGAAAAAATAAAAAATAAGAAAATAATTGGGAAAATCGTACATATTGTCAGTGAAGAAAAGCTATGGCGACCATGGCGAAAGACAAACTTAATAAAACTTTACAAACAAGGAGGAAAATTGATGGAAAACAATTTAATGCAGGAACTTGCAGCAGAACTGAACCCAAGAGAAGTGAATTTGAAAGAACTTAACTTACAAGCAGAGAGTAACGATGCAAATGAGAATGATGCAGAAGGAAGCGTAAAAAAGCAGCCATATGTTTATCGCAATGCATTTGAGGTAACAGGTAAAGTTATCAGTTTTAATCATGACCATATGGGACATGACATGATGACAGTCTTAGTAAAAAAACAGACTCCATTATTCGTCAGGGTTATTTACGATGAAAGAATGTTGCCGGGTGATGTTGTCGTAGGACAGCATGTGCATGTAAAAGGTTATACAAAGGCTTTCTCTTATACAGATTTAGCAGGAAAACGTACCTACATGCAGTTCTTCTCAGCGACATCTATCGAACACCGCAAAACAATCATGGAAGACGCATTCCAATTAAAAGGACGTTTCTACGAGAATGATGATTTCAAGGCTTATTATGCCGGAACAGTGGTGAGAGCTTTCGAAACAAATGATTCCTGGGGACAGATTATCTTAAAGGTAGATGGTTCATACGGCGGAAAGAAATCAAACATTATCCGTATGGGATATTTTAAGAATGGCCGCCTTCCGGAATTTGATTACAAGCCGGGTGATAACATTTGCGTGTATACCAGTGTTTGGACTCCAAAAAAGGAAGTGGATGGTAAAACCGTTTTCTATGAAAACCTTACGGTTGAAGATGTTGTCCGTATTAGCAGAGCACCAGAAGAGACAAATCAGGCAACAGAAGATAAAGCAGAGGATAAGGTAAAAGAAGATGCCGTTAAGCCATCGACTGAAAGCGAGGGTGTTGCAGAGTAATTAATATATTGGGAGCGCATCATACATAAAATGTATGATGCGTTTTCTGTTACTAAACTCCACAGGAAGCTGCCGGTGGCAGATTCTGGTATTCGCAGTATACTTTCATATTAATAAGGAAACAAAGACAAGGAGAAATATCATGAGAAGGAAAAAGATAACGAAATTTATTGCAGGATTTATGGTGGCACTGTCTATTGTATTATGCACATCACCAGGAATGGCAGTTAAGGCTGAAAATGACGAGGTAGAAATCACACTGGAAGATTTTACGCCCGAATTGACAAGGGAAAATTTTCAGTCCGATAGTGCAAAAACGATCCATTGGATTACTGATGATACGACACTGCATATTTGCGTAAAAAACGCAGAATATATTGCTTTTATTGATGAAATGTATCACAACACACACAACTATATTGTAAATGGGGATACCTTAAATGGTTCGGAAAAAAATTATAACGTCGATATAAGTGGAGATGGAATTCATGAAATATTGATTGCCGGAAAGGACGTTAATGGGCAAACATTTCAAAAGTGGGTAGTTGTTGGAATTGACAAAAATGGCCCAGATTTAACCGAATTTCATGGTAATACAGGGTTTTCTTATCCAAATATGAATTTAAACGTAGTAAGGACAAATTTGGTTTATGATAATTATTATATTTATACAGGAGCTTTTAACCAAGGATGGACATCCTCTTATAATCCGGGTGCTGGTATAATAGGGGTGAAATTTTTAAGCGATACGGTGAATTACGAATATACAATTCCAGATACTTCTGTTTTCACAGACCCAAACAATATTATTAAATATGATAATTCCGCATCAAATTCTGAAATACAATTTGCCTATTCAAAGCTCCCGGAAGGCATTTATAAAAATATAAAAATCCAGACAATAGATTACTTTGGAAAAACATCTGTAGCAAAAGCGATGAATGAATTTCAGGAAAATTCCAATTGTGGAAATGACTTTGCATTCGATAAAACACCACCTAAGATTGAAAGTGTTAACATAAGTAATGGTTATGTTAACTCAAATAAAGTAATATACAAAATATCAGATAATGTAGGACTACAGACAGCTACTTACACATTAGATGATGGACAATCTACATCATTAGGAAACTGGAGAAATGAAGCTTCCCCTGTAGACGAAGAAAATGTAGAAGTTACACTCCCGACCGTTGACTATGGAGATGATGAAAGTTACAAAATTAAAGTTTCTGCACAAGATTTAGGTTATTTTACAAACGACTTAGAACAGACAGTAAAATTTGATATGGATGCACCGGTAATAAATACAGCGTCCATAGATAAATCCTATACAGAAACGGATAAAGGCTTAGCTTTTGCAGAGGCTCCTACCTTAACAATAGCTGCCAGTGATGAAAAAGCTGGATTAGACACAGTATACCTGGTAGATGAATCAGAAAATGAAACAAAAATAGAAAATGGATCGATTAAAATAGAACAATCAGGTAAATATTCTATAAAGGCAACAGATAAATTGGGAAATGAAGTTGTAGAATCTTTAAAAAATGTGCTTAATTTGCCAAGTAACGAAATCTATATCAATAATACAAAACCAGTAATAGAATACCAGTTACCGGATGGAATCAACGTTGATGGCACAATATGGTACAAGGGTGATATAGATGTAGTCGCAGATTTATCCAATACGATTGGACTAGAAAAGGCTGACTTATATATCAATGATGTTAAGGTAAATAGCGTAGGAGCTATGGCAACAAGCATCTCAGCAAACACAAGCTTAGTAAGCACTGATGACTGTGAGTATGTCTTAAAAACAAAGGCTGTTAATAATGTTGGAATCAGTGAAGAAAAAACAACAACTATCAAAATTGATAAGTTTAAACCAGAAATCAGCAATATTTCTGTTATAGAAAATAAGGATGGCTTATTTACAATCAATATTGCAGCTACCGACAAAGGTTCCGGAATTAAAGAGTATGTAGCAGAAGATGTAAATGGAAATATAAAAAACAGTGCTACAGGAACGTTTGAATTGGTGGCAGGAAGTTATACATTCAAAGTGTATGATAATGTAGGAAATATTACAGCAAAAACAACTAAATTCCAATTAAAAGACGGAAATGGCAATTTGACTAACAATGATACGAAAACACCGAGCAGCAATGATGATAACGAAGTAAAAATACCTGTAAATCCTGTGGACGAAAGTCATAATCAAGAAGTGGTACAGCAGGAAGGGCAAGAAGAAAATAAAGCAGTTAGTACGACAGCATTAAAGACCGGGGACGATACTCCGCTTCTTAAAGCCGTAATTGCATTTGTAGCGGGATTTGCATTAACGTTAGTAATCATGCTTATATCGATAAAGAAAAACAAAAGAAAAAGAGCAAATTTCAGAGAAAAAGAATAATGTATCATATTTCAAAGACGGCCGGTAGCTTTATACTGGTCGTTTTTGTTTTTATTTTACCAGAAATCCTACATATTATATGTAAATTATTGAATAAAAGGAGGTACAACATGGGAGATATAGAATTCAAAGTCAACCTTAAAGCTGATAAAAACAGTAAGGAATTTGACAAAATGATTTTGCAAAGTTTAATAGGAAAGAGTTTTGCAATTGAAAATTTTGAAGAAGAATTAAAAAAAGTATTCAAGAAAAAAAGTAGTAGCCAATTATGGTGGGATAACAAGCCAGTCGATTTATGGGATGGAAAGGAATATCACAAGGTCAATTACAGATGCTGCCCTTCATCACATAAAGCCAGATACATTTTTGGTTTGGTATTAGACCGCAGTGAAAAGGTTGTTACCATTAAAAACGGTTTCTTGGAAGCGATATAAATTAGGAAGAAAGAGGTATATTTATGAAAAACTTTAAAAGTCTGGATATGCGTGTTGCATATAAGAATGGTGGAGCTAGAGAACGTTATGCGCTTGAAAACGGAAACAAATCAATATTATTTGTTCGCGGACATAAGTGCTTCAAATTCACATATCCAAAGAGGAAAGCTTATCAGGCTGCAAACGGTGCCACTTATGATACGGTAACAAAAAATTGGATTGACTAATGAAAAGAGGTATCAGCATGTTAATTGTTAAATTTGTTGGATTTGGAGGCAGTGGTTTAGATTACCCTTGCTATGAAGATGGAAATGGAAAATTATACTTTGACTGCAATAATGGATGTGGAAGGTTAAATCTCCATACCGGAGCTTATAGAGATAGTTTCGGAGACATTTGTGGAGAACCGGACAGACGAAGTGAAGAAATAATCCAATGCCAAAAACCTTTTAAAAAACATCACCGGAGAAAAGATTACATGATGCTGGAACGGCTAAGGCAAGATTGTGACTTTTTTCTTGGACCTGGATGTGGTTGTGAAAATAACTTATACTACAAAACAGTAGAAGAGCATTGTAACCAGATGGAAAAATTATGGAAATCTTTTGGAAGATATGAAAAACCAAACTGGTTAACTTTGGAACAGATTAAATCTTATCGAGTACAGATGTTAAAAGCAAGAAACAAGCCAATGTAAAAAGAGCTAGTCATAGCTCTTTTTTATTTTGTTCGGAATCAGACATATTATGCATAGATAAATATTGAATACAAGGAGGGGTAATTATGTATGATAAAGAAACTCTTTTAGCAAGTGTAGATTGTATAGAATTGGCCCGGTATCTTGGAATGCCAATCGAAAAACATGGAAGTAGTTATTTTACACAGTGCGTTTCTGGATTACATCGTGAAACACAGTTAGACCATAACAAAATATATTCCAATGGATGTTATTGCTTCAGCTGTGGAAAAAGATATGATGCGGCTGGAATGGTTATGGCATATTATGAGAATGTATTAGGCCAGTCTATTAACTTTCAGGAAGCTCTTGGAATAATAGGAGACAGTCTAGGAGGAAGAAACGCATTTTTAGTAGGTAAGCATGTTCAATTCTCACCGTTTCCATTAACGGATGAAGAACTTCAGGCAATTGGATTACAGCCAAAAGCGGGAAGTGGAAAGGTTATAGAATCGGCAGAAACAGATGAGGATGGATACTGGTTTTATAAAGAAAAGTACGTATCTTTTGGCAGCATAAAAATGCTTTATACTGGCGATAAAGACGCATTTATGTATATTGCTAAGAAAAAATGTGAAGATGCACTTTGCTGGTGGAACAATCTTACAAAAGCGATACAGCTTAATGATCCGCAAAATATTGGATGGCTAAATGTTGTAAGAGAAGAATATACTCTTGCAAAAAATGCTTATATCAAATTAGGCGGAAGAATTAAAACAGCTGACAGATTATTTTCGTTATAAAAAGGAGCCGGAAACGGCTCTTTTTTATTTTACCTGAAATCATACATATTTTAATTAAATATTGATGATGGGAGGATAGAAAATCAAATAAGAGAAAATAAAAAAGTAATAGAACAAATTCAGTTAAGTAGAGAAAGTTCAAAAAACAGGAGGAATAGTAAATGGATTACAGAATGAGAAAAGAATATCTGAGCAACTATTGTCTAAAAGACAATGCTGAAGATGAAAAAATTTTAGTAGAAGATTTCACGAAAGAAGTGTTCCATAGATGGAACGATAAATTGGAAATTTTGACCAGAATATGCGATTGGTATGGATATGGGTTTAGATTTTATCCGGACGGAAGATTAGTGCTGCAAATGTTGCGGGACAACACAAAAGAAAAAGACTTTGAATGGAGAGGAAAAGATGATTGTGGACACTTAGAATATCAGTCATTAGACGATATGTTGATTGACTGGTTAGATGAGTTGAAACAGAATGAAGGTTCCTACAAATTTGATGAAGAAATTATCTTTATCGAAAATATGAAGGAAAATTCAAAGAAATCTTGTATGCCTGATTTAAAGGATTTGTTGCAGGATGGAGAAGCACTTGTCAAATATCATTTGCATAACGAATACATTTCTCGAAATGCAATTACAGAAAAGGGCAGTACAGATATTTCCGCTTCTTTGGAGATGACATTGCATAGAATCCTCGAATCCGGTGGAACTGAAAATAATGTATATGAAATTATGGGTGCAAAAATCCCAACAGAAGAAGAAAGAAAAGAACTTGAAGAATTTAATGAATGCACAGAAATTGATCTTGGCTATGTACTACCAGGATTGATTGACATGTGGAAAGAAAGTGAGGATGCAGAATGTCAAGAATAGGAATTGGGAACAACGTCACACAGCCAGATGCACGGTGTATGTCATGCAAGCGTTGGAAGAGTGCAAGTAAGAGAGGATTCGCTGATTTTGTGGAATCCGGACATTGTTCTCTTCCGTATTGCGAGAAAGATATGAGAAATAAAGGAAAGAGAGGCGTGTATAAATGAGCATTGGAACATTAGGAATAATGGAACGAATGTCGCAGAAGAATAACAAGGACTTAAAGCTTTCCCCATTATACAATATCATATCTGCTCATAGTGGCAAGGACGGATGGGGAAATGTGACAATCGCTATGCCAAATGAAATTGTTACAGGATTACTCACAAAGCCAGATAGCTATATTGGTGGATTATTGATTTGCAGTAAAGAAGAATTTGAAAAGGAAAAGAAAGTAGCGGAAAGTGAGGTATCAGAATGAATTATATCAAAGCAAAATTTCCAAACAGTACCAGAAGTTATGCATACCGCACCGAGGATTCCGTAAAAGCCGGTGACACGGTTGTAAATTCAATGAAAAATAGCCAGAAATGGCTATTTTTTATTTTGTTAAGAATCATACATATTTAAAGTATACATTGAATACAAGGAGGAAATGAAATGAAAATCAAAAAATTGGAAGTAGAAAATTTTATGGGTTATTATGGAGTAAATACCTTTGAAATGGGCAATATTAACGTGTTATGTTCGCAGAATGGTACAGGAAAGACATCTTTTCTCGAAGCACTTCGTTACGCTCTTACAGGGGCAGAACCGGACAGAGAAATTATTTCAAACGGCTGCGCTCAGGCAACAGTATCTATTACATTAGATGATGGCAATGTCTATACAAGAGAAAAACGTGTGGATAAGCCGAATCGCTGTAAAATCAACGGAAAAACCACTACAGCAGCTTCTATGAATGAAGCAATCGAAACATGTTGTGGAGTAAAAATGGAGAATATTAAGATTGCAACATCTTCCGATGTAATTGCATCATTAAAGCCGGAAGAACTTGGTCACTTTTTAACATCCTATATCCCGGAAAAATTAAACCTTGCAAAAGTAGAAAGCTATATTCCAGATTTAACACCGGAAATGGATACTCTTTTAGCAGGTTATTTCCCAGAAGAATTTACCATGGATGATATTAATGGGGCATACGACTTCTTCTTCAGCCAGCGTAAAGTATTAAAACAGATGCGGCAGGAAATCGAAGCAAAATTGAAAGGAATGCCGGAAGAGGCCCCAATTACCGACAAAGAGAGTTTGAAAAAGCAGCTGGAAGAATTTACAAACATCGCATCTCAGAAAAGACTGTATGAAGAAAAATTATCAGCCTACAACAGAGCAGTAGCAGCAAAACAGCGGCAGGAAGCATCCATTACAAAAATGGAAAATGAAGCTGCAGCAATCTCAGCTACAAAGAAAACAGATAGTGAGAGAGATGCAAAGAAAAAGGAATTGGATGAGCTTAAAAATAAGGGAAATGAGCATGTGAGAATAATTACAACCTTGAAAGCTAATTACAAGCTGCTTGAAACATCCCTTGAAAACCTTATGAAACCGGTATGTCCGCTTTCTGATTCACTTGTTTGTGCAACAGACAAGTCAAAAATCAAGGAAGAACTGGAAGCTAATCTTAAGGATACAGACGAATCTATAAAAGTGCAGAAAGCTGCAATCGATAAACTGCGTAAAGAATGTGTAGACAAAGAAGCTGAACTTGCTGCATATGAGAAAGAAAAAGCAGATTATGACAAGAAATGTTATATTCTCCGTCAGGTAGAAGAAATGAAGAAGTCAGTTATTGAAATTCCAGCAAAGCCGGAAGAACCGGAAATCCCAGTTGGTATTAATGAGGCAGGAATTAAAGCTTCACTTGCTGCATGGGACGAATGGGAAAAGGCAAAAGAGCTTAGAAAGAAGCTTGATTCAACAACAGCGCAGGAAAAAGACAATGACCGTATTGTAAAAGCTTTCGCAGAAAAAGGAACCGTAAAAGTCGGTATTACCGAATATTATCTTAAGGTATTCTCTGCAAAATTAAATGAAAAGGCAGCATTGCTTCGTCCGGGATTGTCTTACATGCTTAAGGCAGAAAATGGAGTAAAAGTATATTGTGACCTTGACGGTAGCGGAACATATTTACCATTCAAATCACTGTCAGGTGGCGAGAAGATGAATATGGTTTACATTATCATGGATCTTATCAATGAATTATCAGGAATGAAATTGGTATTCCTTGATGAATTGTCTGTACTGGATGAAAATTCATTAGATTCCCTGATGAACCTTTTGATTAAGCACAAAGATGAATACGACCATGTATTTCTTGCCATGGTAGACCATAAGGATGTGCTTGCAACGCTGGATAAATACAGCGGAGAATTCACAAAGCTTGGCATGACAGCGTAGGAGAATCTTCCTTATTATAATGTATTAAAAAAAGAGTCAGAAATGGCTCTTTTTTCTTGTAGAAAAACCAAAAAGAATAAAAATATCGTACATATTATAAACAGATAATATTTTAGCAAATACGAAAGGAGTTTTGGCTTATGTTGATTTTGTTTATATGCGCAATCGTCGGTCTTTTGTTAACATTTATTGGGAGTAAAATAAATCCGGATTTGCGAAGTAATAATACGCTTAAAGGTACGCTTAAAAATATTATAACTACGATTGTTGTGGCAATTGGATCAATAATTTCCACATGTTCAATTATAGCGATTATTCTTACTCCGTTTTTAAATATAATTATTGATGAACAAGAATTGGAAGACCTCACTGAGACTACAATCGAGGAAAATTATAAAGATTGTGCTTTTATTGAATATAATCAGTTTTATTATGAAGGAAAATTGTATCAATACAGGTGGGATAAAAGCAAAAGCAAAGTCATTATCACTTGTAAAGATGATAGCGCAAAGGAAGTGGACTGTTTTAAGTTAGATAAATAATTCACGGAATAGTAAGTGTAATAAGTGGAGTAAAAAGAGTTAGAAATAGCTCTTTTTTCTTGTAGAAAAGCCAGAAAAACAAAATATATCGTACATATTATAAATAAGAGGTGATAATGCTTTGAATGTCGCAGAATACATAACCGCAATGATATTTATTACTCAGGGGCTGATATTTAATATGATAGAAATTTTTGATATATTACATCATATCAAAGAAAAGACAATAAAACAGATTCCAAAAAAATACACGATTGCGATTGCAGCTATATTAATAATTATTATTTGCATAATTGTTAATATACATGCTTTTGTCAATATAGAAAAAGACATTTGTATAAAACGATTGGAATTTTTCAACATTATGGCGTTGTTAATCACAGTCTTAGCTGATGAGTAACAGAAAGAAAGGTAATAGTATAGCCTGTAGTGCATGCCGCTCATGATTTTAGTCATGAGTATCCGCTCTTGGCTTGCTAAAGGTACTTTATGAAAACATCAAAAAATAATAAAAAAATCAAAATAAATGATAATTACGAAGAGTATCTTAGCAATCTTTTAGATGTAGTAAAAGACAAAGGTATTCTTGTAGAAATTATGAAGCCGGAAGACAATTTTCTACTGAAAACAAAAATACATAACGAATACAAAGAATGTTTAGGAGCTGTCCCGGTAAAAGATAAATCAGACAATATCACAAATGTGTATGTGGTATATGAAGATTATGACGGTTCCATTAAATACTATGATTTTCCGCAGTGCGATGTAGAAGAAAACAACAATTCAAATAAGGAAAAAATAGAAAATATATTGTTTAATTTTATTGGAATGTCCTGTTTGGCATTAATATGTAGCTTATTAAGTATCTTAGCGCTTGCATTTGTTGGAGATCCAGTAAATTTGCAGTCATTCGTTTTGGCATTTATTTTGGAATTTTTGCTTTCGGCAGTTCTGTTTACAGAATAAGTGTATTTATTTCTTAAAGGCAGGAGACAACTATAATGATTGATTTTTTATGTACATATGTAAAGACTTTTAAAAGAGATGAAAAAACTGGATATACACAATTTGCGGTTAAAACGGATGTAGTTGACTTACCACGAACTGACTATGGTACAGTATATTGTAGTGGAATTATTCCTCCATATCCTGTAAATATGCCATTGCTTATTAGTGGAGAAGTCCATGGAAAATCAGTACAAGTAAAAAACTGTGTAGAACAGTCTGGAAGTGTGGCTGCCACAATAGCATTTTTATCCGGAAGCGAATTTAAAGGAATAGGCCCAGCTACAGCAAAAGCAATTGTTGATGCAACCGGCGAAAATATCTTTGAATTTTGTAAGCAGGAGAATGCTTTTGATGTCCTGTCTCAGATAAAAGGGATGCAGGAAAAAGAGGCAAAAAGATTAATAAGAAAAGTCAATAAGTTATCAGCATTACGAACACTTATTGAATATATCACTTCCATTGGAGGCAGTTATCGTAATGCCGTAGAGATATACAAAAAATATGGAGAAGATTCCATGAATAAGATACAGAATAATCCATATCTGCTTCGATACGCAAAGGTACCATATTACACATGTGAAGCTATTGCCAAAGGTAATAACATGGATGACCCAGATGAACGAAGAATTAGAGGATTGTTGGAAGAATGTATAAGTAAGAATGAAAAGTCTGGCAATACAAGAATCACGTTCCATGAGCTGTGTTTGCTTGCAGGAAAAATAGAAAAACAGGCAAATATGGGATATACAACAGCTCCGCTTTTCTTAGCAGCTGGTCTTATGGATGAAAAATATGTGATTGTCAGTGAAGAAAAAGATGTATACATCTATTCTAAGAATACTTATGGAATGGAAAAACGTGGTGCTGAAGACATAATCAGATTGCTCCGCGCAAAGGTAGATTTGCCAGTTAATAAGAAAATTATAGAAGATATTGAAGCACATATCGGCATTAAATATGCAAAAGAACAGATAGATGCGTTTTCATTACTTGCCGATACCGGTGTAAAAATCTTAGTAGGTGGTCCTGGTACCGGCAAGACAACTACACTGAATGGGTTAATACAATATTATGAAACAATTAATCCGGAAGGGAAAATAGCGTTATGTGCTCCAACAGGAAGTGCTGCAAAACGTATGAGAGAAGCAACAAAGAGAGAGAGTAAGACCATCTGCAAATTATTGGATATTCGTCCATTTGGGGATTACATAAAGTGCAAAGACGAATTTGACCAATTAGACTATGATTTTATTATTGTGGATGAATCATCTATGACAGACTTGGAAACATTCTTTATGCTTTTACGTGCCGTGAAGTCAGGCAGCCTTATTTTATTTGTCGGGGACCCGGAGCAGTTGGAATCCGTAAAATCCGGCAACATCTTAGCGGACCTTATTAATTCTGGCCTAATTCCAACCGTAACATTAGGACATTGCTTCAGACAGGAAGGCAACACTGTATTGAGCAATAACATCCAAAAGATGAGAAATGGTGAAGTTAAATTGACTACGGACGAATCATTCTGTTTAAAAAGACTGCGGGAAGAAACCGATGTGGAAGATTTGTTGTACACCGCAATGGAACGCTTTTATAACACAAAAGAGCTTGGGAAAACAAGAGTTTTTTCACCGCTTAGAAATAAAAAGTATGAATTAGGATGTACAATTCTAAATAAGAAATTGCAAAAGAAATACAATAAAAGAAAAGCGGAAGAGGGAATCTTTTACGGCGGGGTATTGTTTTTACCGGATGACCCAATTGTTCTTAATAAAAATAATTACAATAAAGGATATTGCAATGGAGATACCGGAGTGATATGTGGAATTACCTGCGTAGAGGGTGATTACGAGATATTAGTGAATGTCAACGGAGAAGAAATTCTTCTTGAAGATTCCGAACTTGATGATATGGAACTTGCTTATATTACAACAGTTCACAAGGCACAAGGAATGGAATGTGATACCGCAATATTAGTGCTTCCAAGGGCTGTTCCAGTAATGCTTACACTCAACATCTTATATGTGGCAATTACCAGAGCAAAGAAAAGAGTAATTATCTTAAGTGAACAGGATGCAGTGGATATTGCATTAAAAAATATTCATCACAGAACTAGGGAAACAGGCCTTACATTCAAAATTAAAAAATGTATGGCAGAAGCTGCATAGGAAAATCGTGAACTACTCGGTTACTTGTTGCCGAGTAGTTCGCTCACTGGAGAGATAATCGAGAAAATTATTGCATATAAAGCCTAAAATGGCTCTATTTTTTTGTAGAAAAGCCAGAAGAATTAAAAATATCGTACATATTATAAGTGTGATGAATGCAAAGTGATTTGGATATACTTTGTAAATCAAATTATTCTGGGAGGGAAAGAAATGTATATTACCAAAGGAAATAAAAAAGTTAAAGGTAAAGTATTCACTGGTGGTTATCGTCTTTTAAAAATGTTCTTTAAAACACTTGAAAGTAATACTGTTTCATTTGACTTACCAAACAATTACAAGAAAATGCACCATCGCCCCATGAAGAGAAAATACAAAAAACGAAAGAAAAGAATAGAGATAGGGGAGATATTTGTATGATTATTGGGCACATTTTATTTTTGGCGGGAATTATCTTTTCAATAATAACAATAATAAAAAGTATAAACAGTTCCGACAAGCCTGAAACATACTTCTTCATTGCATGTATATGCTTTTTATGTTCTATGTTTTTACTTGCCATGAGCTTTTGTCAAGAAACAGAAGAAATAGAAACCGAAGTACGTTCTATTATCACGGAAAATTACGAAGAATGTACGTTTGCAGATGATAATACATTTTATTGGCATGGCAAATTATACGAGTATGAGTTGAATGAAGATGAAACTCAAGTTACCGTAAAACACCGAGAAAGTGAAACTTATGATTTAAAAAAATAAGAACAAGAAAAGAAAGGTGGATATAGATATGAGTGTAACTATGAATCTTGTGGCAATTGGAGCAATCTTATTAGCAGCGCTAGGAACGGTATTTCTAATAGCACCATTTATATGTCTTAGTTATTCTGATAAAGATGTTAAAGATATCTTTCCGTTATTAGCTTTGTCTGCTTTATGCTGGATATTGCTTGCTGTAACAATAATAGCAGAACAAAAAATAAGAGAAAACGAAGAAAAAGTTGAAACACGATTGGTACTTGAGGAAAACTATAAAGACTATGTACCCATGGATAATAATACCTTTTATTGGAATGACAAGGTATACGAATATGAGTTGAGCAAAAATAAAACTGAGCTTATTGTAAAGTGTCGAGAAAACGGGACAGAAAATGCAACTGCGTATGATTTAGAAGAAGTGAAATAAGGATAAGAAAGGTGGAGATTTGTTATGTATTTTAATGGGTACGAAGTTGCAGCAATGGTATGTGCATTTTTAGCACTAGCATTTTTACTGATAGGAGTGCTTACAGATTATTTTGAAGTTGGAGGAATGGCGACTATTATATTTATTATCTTAGCTATAACTTTATACGTAGCCGGTGATGTACAAACAAAAAATGAGATACGTTCGGTTATTGAAGAAAATTATGAAAATTGTGTGTTTGCGGACGACAACACATTTTTTTGGAACGATAAAGTGTACGAATATAAATTAAATAAATATGGAAGTAAAGTCAATGTTATGTATCAAGAAGGTGGAACCAAAAAAGTAGCTACATACGAATTGGAAAAATCAAAATAAGAGAGGATAATATATGGAACTTTTTATTGGTAATTACGAAGTTGTAAGATATTTATCATTTGGGTTAGCAGTATTATTTTTCGTGATAGCAATAACTAGATTGGTTTTTAAAAGAAGTCAAAAGGGGTATATTTTATTTTGTATTTTAACTATTTTATGTGTAATAGTGGGTTGCTTAACACAAATAATAGAAGTGAGTGAAGAAAAAGTTGAAACACGTTTGGTGCTTGAGAAAAACTACAAAGACTATGTACCCATGGAAGATAATACATTTTATTGGAATGACAAGGTATACGAATATGAGTTGAGCAAAAATAAAACTGAACTTATTGTAAAATGCCGGGAAAACGGAACAGAAAATGCAACTGCCTATGATTTGGAAGAAGTGAAATAAGGAAAGAAAGGCGGAGATTAATTATGTGTTTTAATTTTTATGAAATTGCAGCAATGGTATGCGCGTCTTTAACACTTGTATTTGTTGTGGTGGGAGTGTTTACAGATTATTTTGAAGTTGGAGGAATAGCGACTATTATATGTCTTATCTTAACTGTGATTTTGTGCATAACCGGTGATGCACAAACAAAAAATGAGATGCGTTCGGTTATTGAAGAAAATTATGAAGATTGTGTGTTTGTGGACGACAACACATTTTTTTGGAACGATAAAGTGTACGAATATAAATTAAATAAATATGGAAGTAAAGTCAATGTTATGTATCAAGAATGTGGAACCAAAAAGGTAGCTACATATGAGTTAAGAAAATAATGGCAAGAAGGCGGAAAAATATAGAAAAGATATTTACATTATACATAATGATGGGAATATTATTATTTCTTGTAAACTGCATATTTACGGGCATAATAGTATTGAATATAAAAACAGGAAATATGGATTTTAAAACCATAATTATTTGTATTGCTGTGGTTATAGGAGTGTTCTTCGCATCCGGTATGGTTATTTATTGTGGCTATACGCAGGAATTGAAATTTTTGCGGTTAGGAATTTGGGAGACGGTTTTTGTAATATTTGCTACCGCGTTTATACACAATAATTAACCTTTGAAAAAGAGCTAGAAAATAGCTCTTTTTTCTTGTAGAAAAGCCAGAAAAATTAAAAATATCGTACATATTATAAATAGGTAATATTTTTCTGAAAGGAGCTCACTTATGTTGTTTACATTTATATGTGTTATAGCTGGGCTGTTTATAATGATTTTTATATCTGGATCCATTTGCTATATTGTATCCAATTATGATGAACAGCAAAACATAGAGACTATAATTGAGAAAAATTATAAAGATTGCGCTTTTATCGAAGATAATCAATTTTATTCTGAGGGAAAGTTATATCAGTACAGGTTGGATAAAAGCAAAAGTAAAGTCATTATTACTTATAAAGATGATAGCGAAAAAGAAGCGAGCTGCTTTAAATTGGATGATTAATTTATTGAGAATGAAAGGAATTTTAAAATATGTTAACGGTGTTTATAGGTTTTATGGATGTGCTATTTATGATAATTCTTGTATTTTTTGGATGTATTTTTTCTATTGTAACCAATTATAATGAACGGCAGAATATAGACTACAGTCGAGAAAAAATCATTATCACTTGTAAAGATGATAACGAAAAAGAAGTAGACTGCTTCAAATTGGATGATTAGATGATAAGAGGAAATTAAAATGGTACTATCAGAACTTAAAATCCCTAAGCGGGCATTAAACATATTAAGTAAAAAGAAAATTATAACAACCGATGATTTTGTTAGAATTCAGCCTAGAAAATACCATGATTATCGGAATCCGGGGACAGCATCTTCTTATGAAAATGATACAGATGCGGCTATCTTAGGTACTGTTTCGTCTGTAAAAAAGAAAGATGGTAATACTCGAAAGTACATTAATATCTGTGTGACGGATAATGATGGTGTGCTGATAAAAGTAATGATATTTGGACGATTGAAAGAACTTGCGTTCTTTGAAAAGTTCGATGGTAAGCAGGTTGTTGTTTGCGGTAAGCTGCAAAAGCATCCGGTTTATGGAAATTCTATGTTAAATCCATTGGTTTTGAAAGAAGCTAAGTTTTTTGTTCCAGGAATTATACCTGTGTATCGTAAATATTCTGGAATATCAGAAGATACATACCAAAGTATTCTGGAAGAATCTATAAAACATTCAGAAGAATTAATAGAAAAGGATATTATCGATAAAACCGGACTTATCAGTTTTCCAAATGCGCTTCAGTGCATTCATCATCCTAAAGTGCCTGGAGATATTATTGTAGGAAAAAAGCGGCTGCTATTTGATGACCTTTTTTATTTTACCTTAATGCTGAGAATGCAGAATAAAAAACATGCAACAGATGGTATTAAGATGGTAAAAGACTCTGAATTCGTCACGACGTTGCCATATCCACTCACAGCAGATCAGGATGCAGTATTAAAAGTAATGATTTCTAATGCAAAAGCCGGTATTAGAAATGATGTATTGCTGCAGGGGGATGTAGGATGCGGAAAAACTGTCGTTGCATTCACAATGATGATGCATGCATATGCAAATGGGTATCAGGCTGTATTAATGGCTCCAAGAAGTGTCTTGGCAAGGCAGCACTACAACGAATTGTCAGTATTTGCAGGATAACAGGGTGCAAGGGCTATTTTCTTAAGCTCTGATATGAAAGCTAGAGAAAAGCAGGAAGCATACGCAAAAATAAAAGCAGGAGAATACGATTTCATTGTTGGAACACACAGCTGCCTTGGCAATGATTTGGAATATGCAAATTTAGGTCTAATCATTACTGATGAAGAGCATTTATTTGGTGTGCAGCAGAAGAGTGCCCTGGTAGAGAAAGCAAATGCTGGCGTACACGAAATTACAATGTCAGCCACACCAATTCCACGTTCCATGGCATCGGTATTGTATGGAGACAGCAAAGAAATCCTTTTTATTAAAACAATGCCTTCCGGAAGAAAACCAATTCAGACATATATTCAGACACAAAGAAAACAGACTTTTGCATTTATGGAACAAGAAATTAAAAAAGGGCATCAGTGTTATGTTGTTTGTCCGGCAATTGAAGATAAGGAAGATTCTGATACGTATAGCGTAGAAGAAGCAGTCCATGAATATAGAAAGGGTTTTGCAGAAAAAAACATTTCTATAGGATTCGTAAATGGAAGTATGAAAAAAGAAGACACTGATAAGGTTATGAAGTCTTTTAAAGATGGAGAATTAAATATTCTTATTTCTACTACTGTAATTGAGGTGGGGGTAAATGTTCCAAACGCTACCGTAATTGTAATTGAACAAGCAAATCGTTTTGGACTTGCCAGCCTGCATCAGCTGCGTGGCCGGGTAGGACGAGGCTCCATACAATCCTACTGCATCTTAATATCTGACCAGAGAGATAACACCAGATTAAAAGCTATGAAAGAAACAACAGATGGTTTTAAAATCGCAGAGGCAGATTTACAGGAAAGAGGGACCGGCAATCTGATTGGAATAGAGCAGTCCGGGGCAAATAAGTATGTGAGTGAGATGCTTAGGTATCCAAAAATGTACGAGAGTGTTAAAAAACTTGCAGAATATAGTGAGCAAATCCATGCAGGATATAGATATTTGGAAGAAAGAAATATATAAAACGAGAAAGGATGATTATTATGAATTTTTTTACAGCAGATTTGCACTTAGGGTCAAATGAAATTTTGACAAGAGAAAACCGCCCATTTAAGGATATGAATGATTTTAAAAATTATTTCATATCTATCTGGAATAAGCAGGTAAAAGAGGGCGATGTGTTATGGGTAGTTGGTGATTTTGTTAATTACAATAATAATTACAAATTATCAAAAAAAGAGGTCGAAAACGTTTTAGCTATTGTTAAGTGTATTAATTGCAGTGTAATTCTGCTTATAGGTAACGGGGAAGAGAGAATTCTAAGGGATTTGTATAACGACGACTTTGAACAGTTTCGTCTGGCTTGCAAAGAGGTCGGTTTTTACGATGTGAAACGTGATGCCGTTATCGAGATGCAGGGAAGACAATTCTATTGCAATCATTATCCGAGAAATCATCGCAAAAATATGGTAAACTTGTTTGCACATACACACAGAGTAACTGGTTTATGGAAGCCATACGGATTAAATGTAGGGTGCGATCTGAACCATTTCCGACTATTTTCTGAAACGGAAATTTTTCGATTATTGGAAATGAAAGAAAAATGGTGGGATACAGATATAGACAACATGTGTATGGAATAATGAGATAAGGAGGAAAAAATGAAAGAATTAAAATTTAAAAACACAAGCTTCTTAAGCAATTATTACAATTGCCCAATAGTTATAAATGGTTATAAATTTCCAAGTAGCGAAAACGCGTATCATTCTTTTAAAATAACCGATGATACAGTGTTATCAAGAACGCCTATTTGCGAAATTTTGACAAAGGTAACACCAGACGAAGCAAAACACTTTATGAAGCCATTGAGTGCTTATTACAGAAAAGACTGGGAAGATTATAAGATTAAAGCGATGAACATTGTTGTTTATGAAAAATTTAAACAAAATGAAAATTTACAAAAAAAATTACTACAAACTGGTGACGCTATTTTAATAGAAGATACGACCGGCTGGCACGATAATTTTTGGGGAAATTGTGATTGCCCACAATGCCAAAGCATTTCAGGAAAGAATCATTTAGGTAAAATATTGATGTCTGTAAGAGAATATTTTATGCAAAACAAAAATAAGGATATTAAAAAATGGTAGAATGTTGCGCAAACTGCAAATATTGTCTTGCTTTTCCAAAAAACAATAAATACGGAGATGTGGATTATTTATGTGTTGTTAATGACTATTTTTGCCTTGAAATTCACAAGGACCGAAGAAAAGTGAAAAACTATTCTCCAGGCGGAAAAGAACTGGAATGCAGATACGAACCAAAACAAAAAAAGAGCTAGAAATGGCTCTTTTTTATTTTTCTCAAAATAAAACATATTATTAGTAAATATTGAATAAAAGGAGAATAAATACATGAAGACAAAAACAACAAAGAAATTTTTACGAGAATGTTACCATATTATCAACATTGGTAATGGCGAACTTCAGACACTGCTCACATTCAAAGATGCACAGTATTATTGCCAGAGAGCAGAAGGTTGGGCTTGTGATGCTTACATTATCGGGGACTATGCATTAATTGACGGTTATGATTGCATCGGAAAAGTTGTTTCATTCGAATTAAGGCAGAAATACGAATCAAAAGCAAAGGAAATCATGTCGAAATTTCATAACGGCTCCAAATATTGGACGGAAAAGAGAGTTACCAATACGTTTGATATGATGATAAGAGATTTTATAAAAGAAGCTTGCTAAGAAATTCAATTCAGAAAACGTTATCAGTATTTTGGAGGAATTTTTATGAGAACAACAAAAAAGGAACGCAAAGAAAATGCAAAAAATTTTTATAATACATTTATGAACAGCAATTGCAACCAGGCAGCTATTGTAGTAGAAAGAACGAATAGCAGCAATCCGAATATTTGTAGATGTAGATTTCTTGCAGTACGTTCAACACTTGCATTTATGGAAGCCCCTTTAATAATTGCAGAATCAGTGTTAGGAATTAGCGGATGTTTTATAGAATTTTTAGAATCCATTGGCCTAGATATAGGAACACAGAAGTCTTATTTTGATGATGGATTCAATGACTGGCTGTATAAGATGTGTAAATTCAGAATTACATATAAGGACGGACTTGTATTTATGTTTGAAAAAGATAGTAAAGAAGTATAGTAATCAATTGTTTTAAGGAGGAATTGTAATGAAAGAGTGCTGTGGAACTTGCAAATATAATAAAAGAGACTTTTCAAAGCCGCAAAATCAGGGATATTCAGAATTTTGTTGTGGAAATGAGGAATCCGATTCATACAGTGTTCCAACAATGTATGATGATGTTTGCGAAGACTGGGAAGAAAAGGAATAATTTAAAGGAGATTTTGATATGCAAGAAGAAAAACAGAGTGTAGCAAAAGTATACGCATACGAGAACAGTAATGGAGATAAGGGTGTTATTATTGCAAACTCACTTGATGATGCAAAAGAGCTTTTTGCAAAGGAATACCCGAAGAGGAAAATCGTGGATGCCAGTAGAGAGCAGTTAGATCAGGATGAAGCCTATTGGAATAATGGAGCATATGTGTTTGAAATGGGAGAAGTAAGCAGTAACAAGTTGTATTGCTGCTTCCCATGCTAAGAAAGTGAGGTCACATATTCATGAGTAATTTTAAATACAGATGTGATATAAATAAGAAAAAAATTTTAAAAGCAATTAAAAACCATGAAAGTTACGATGCATGGGGTGATGTAGAATATGGAAACGACAAACAGGCTGTTGACTATAATATCTGCATCGATAATTCTACAGAAGAAACGGAATATTGCAGTGCTTTCTACAGACTGTCAAAAAATGAAGATGGCTGTTGGCAGCATGATGGGTGCCAGGAATGGTATTCTTATGAAATCGACTTTTCTGATGATAAGTGGAAAGAAAAATTAAAAGAAGCTGCTATAAAAGCATATAAAGCATTGTGGGAAAAATAATATTCGTAAATAAAAAGGGTCAGAAATGGCTCTTTTTGTTTTGTCGGAAATCGTACATATTTTAATTAAACATTGATGATGGGAGGGTAGAAGTAAATAAGAGAAATTTGAAAACAGTAAACAAGAGTTTCATTGAGAAGAACGGAGGAATTTTACATGAAAACAATTACAGAAAAAATGATTATTGTAGATTTATTATGCGAATACGCAAAGGAAAGTAATTGGAACGCAGACGGTTCTCCATCAAATGACGACAGTTATTATAAAGTAGTACAAATCAAAACCAATCGTACAATATCAGAAATAAGAAAAGATATTGAAAAAGATGGGTGGTGTGAAGAAATGGCTAATAGTCCTGATGTGCTTGATTTGTTTAATATGTCAGACTACGTGGAAGACACACTGGAAGCGAAGATGGTACTGTCGGAAATTGGGCATAAAGTAGTATAAGCAATTTAGATTGGAGGAAAATGTTATGGCGGTATATCAATTAAATAGACCAAGTATTGATACAATTATTGATTATTGTAACGACCTTGCTGCAAATGAAAAATTAGAAGTGTTTGAGTTTGGCAAGAATAATGATTTGGTTCTTCATATTTACAAAGACGAGGAATACGATGCGTCAAAGGACAGAGATTATTCTAATTTAGTCAGTATTAGCACAGCAAAAGATGGAAAATGGGTAGACGACACAGAAAACATCTATGTAACAGACGGTTCTTTATATAGAGAATTAGAAAGAATCAATAGTTATGAAAATTTTTCTACATTATAAACCTATGAAACGATGATTTCGAGAAAGGATTAGAATGATGAAGATTAATACAAATCTGCTAACAGCAGAAAACATGAAAAAAGAACTTGTAGAATATGGAATAAAAGAACCTTTAAGTATTATGAAAAAGGCTATTCAGGTTAAAACATCTATTGTAATTCCAGAAATTAAAGCAACGTTGCATTGGATATACAATGGAGATAAAGAATGGAATTTCTTTGAAAATAATGCTACTGATGTAAATGATTATTTATTTCAGTTGATGAAATGATGTTGAAACGGCGATTTAGAAAAAGTGAGGAAACGATATGAAAGCAAAAGCGAAACATGATGTAAAAGTATTAATGGAAGATAACCGGTTCAGTAATTTTAAAGAAGGAAATGAATACAGATGTATGATGTGTGGCAAAAATATGATACTTATTGATGAAGATAAGTGTGGATATACTACTGATATGGAAACATTCAATAAAGATTTTGACTTAATTAAATAAAGATAAAGTAGTAATTTAGATAGGAGATTTATAAAAATGAAACAGAATCATTATATTTTAACTTTTACCAACGGAAAAACTGTATTTGCATCAGGATTTAATGCAGAAGAAGCAGAAATACTTGCAAAAGCTGTAATGATAAAGAGTGGATTATCTTATGAAATTGAAAGTGTTAAGACAACAAGTAATTTATCTGATATGGCAGATACAGATTTTGTGGCATAAGAAACAGCAATGTCAGAGCGATATTGGTAAATATTTAAAAAATGCAAAAGATGCCTATGATGAACAATGTTGCATTGGTTTACAAGAGTATTGCGACATGGATGCGGGCGATTTTTGCTAAAATTAGACAGCTTAACAAGACAAAAGGATGGTGGATTATATGGAAAGATATTTAAGTACAGGACATTATTTTAATTATTATGATACGGAACAAGGCGGACTTGATTTATTCATAATTGTTAATGAAGGAAATTATGAAGCAGTCGATGAAATGCCAATGGATATTTTCCATGAAACAATAGATCTTTGTGACAAGTACGTTAAAAATAGAGAAATGAATAATGAAGAATGTAAGGAATTGGCAGCACTGCTTGAAAAAATATTCCCGTTTGGAGTACAAATTATTAAGGCATAGTTGCAATTAATTCATGAAAGTGAAAAGAAATAGATCTCTATTAAAATGCGGAAGGAAAATATTAAAATTGAAACGCAAACAAAAGAGCCAGAAGTGGCTCTTTTTTGTTTTGCCGGAAATCGTACATATTTTAATTGAACATTGACGATAGGAGGGTAGAAAGTGAATAAGAGGAATTTAGAAACAGTAAACAAGAGTTTTTAATATGAAAATGGAGGAAAATTATGATGGTATACGATTATAGCAGTTTGTTAAAAATGGTCAGAGAGGTAAAGGCAAATAGGATTATTGCTGAGAATGAAAGAACGACATATAAGAAAAATATGCTTGTAAAAATGGAAACTGAATTAAAATCAAGTGGATTGCTTGATGACTGGTATGACTTAAAGAATATATGTAGAGAATTAGAGATTAGAATCATGCCTTATAGTGGATGGGATAAATCAAGACAGGGATTATTGATGCAAGATTGTGAATATTTTTGTAATAACGGGATGTTTGCACAGTGTATGAGTTCTGGTTCTTATTGGTGTGATATGTTTGGTTTTTCCTATAAGAATAGAGAGTTTAAATGGAAAATAACACATAATACAAACTCAGCATTATTTAATGGTTTTAAAAATGAAGATGATGAAATTGATACAAAAATCAAGTTAATTCAGTTGTTTATGAAACGTTATGAAGAATACAGAGAAATTCAGTTACAGAAAATTTATACGAAATTAGGAAAAACAATTGAAGAAACTGTAAAAATAAGCAGCGAAATCAGATAACATGAAACTATGATTTTCAGAAAGGACGAGAACAATGGAGAGGTACAATTTACTAATACCTGATAATATGGATAAGCTAAAATATTGTCCTTACTGTAGTAAAGAAATAGTTGTTGAGGATTAAGCTAAAATGAAAATTTAAAATGAAAGGTGGCAAAAAATATGAAAATTAATATTATTTATAGTTTATATACGGATGGGGATTATAGCCTGAAGAATCCAGAAAGTTTTGGATGTACCGGCAAAGATGTAAAAATTGATGATAATGAATACTACGACTATATTGGCTCGGCAAAATTTGCAAGTAAAGATAAAAGCTGCAAAAGTGATGCGATAAGCTTTCTGTGGAGATTTCTATGCGATGGTATACATGTTTCATATACGCATCCTTTGTTGCTTAAAAATTTTTACGAACTCATAGAGTCGTTAGAAGATGTCATAAACAAGTTTGAAAACGGTATGTCTGTGACTAGAAAACACATTTATGGGAATTATGACGGTACAGAAATTGAAGTTGTAATAACAGATTTCAATTAATATACTATGAAAAAAATTGAAACGCAAACAAAAGAGCCAGAAGTGGCTCTTTTTTGTTTTGTCTGGAATCGTACATATTTTAATTGAACATTGACGATAGGAGGGTAGAAAGTGAATAAGAGGAACTTATTATAGTAGACAAGGGTTTTAATAGGAAAGGAATTGATAAATATGAAGGTAAAAGATTTATTGGAAAATTATCAGGGAAATAATCATATAGAAATTTATGATAGCTTTTCATGGGACACAAGAAGATTTAATAACAAAGAAATTGCAATTAGAAATTTTGGTTGTTTTTCGGTAAAATCATGGACGGTATTAACTATACAAGACAAATTAAAAATAACAATAAGAAGTCAAATGTAGCTTATGAAAAGATGATTTCAGGAACGGAGTGATAAGAATGTCAGATTTGAAAAAAAATTTTAGTTTAATTTGTAACCCTATTCCAACATATAAATTGTGTGATGATATTGGAATAGATGCAGATACAGCATATATTCTTGATTTATCAACGGAGGAAAATTATAAACTTTCAAATGAATATTTAAAGAAAATTTGTCCAACTTATGAGCCTATTGATAAGAGATACATTGGTAAACATGTGATTATTGAGGCAGATACTAATGGTGAAGATGCTGGCTACTGGTATATAATCCATGGAGATATTGATGAATATACCAAAAGAGTTAGAAAGGCATTAAAGGAGTATATAGGAGAAAAAGAAGAAACTGAATATTGTGAATGGATAAAGTATGACTATAGAACAATTTGTCCAAAGAATCATGATATTAACAATCCATATTGGAGAATACCTGATAATATGGATAAGCTAAAATATTGTCCTTACTGTAGTAAAGAAATAGTTGTTGAGGATTAGGCTAAAATGAAAATTTAAAATGAAAGGTGGAAAATTAATGAAAATGTATGTACCGTTTTATTATGAAAAATGTGGAAGAATAGAAGTCGAAGCAAATAATATTAAAGAAGCGCAGGAAAAAGCACAGGCTATTTTAGATGAAATGTCTTGGAAAGACTGTGGAAGACTAGCCGAATGCGTAGATGATTCTGCCGTGATTGACTATGATGGATTAGTTTTGGATGAAAATCAAAATATTATAGATGAAGATGAATAGCGCATCTCAAAAAAGGATAAATAGCAATAACAAGCATAGGAGAAAGAAAATGTTAATAAAAGTGAATGAAAATGACTGGGTAAGTGCTACAAAGGAAGAAGTTGAAAAATTTTATTATTTGTTTTACAGCACTAATACATCAATAGATGTCCTGAGCAAACACGAATATTTCAACAAACACTGTATTATTGGTGGACATGTAATGCTTAATGGAACCGTTGAAACAGAAGAAGAACAGAGAATCCGAATTTTTGAGCATTCAAAAAATAAATTGGCAGAAACAAAGGATGCTTATAATCGGGTAAGATTTATAGTTATTGAATACGTATGTAGATGGCCGCGAATTAACCCATATTTGATGGCCGCTTATCTTATTAGTGACGGGTTGAATATAGTTTATGATAATACATCTATATCCCAGGAAGCAAACATGATAAAGAAGAGAAAAGTTGACAGAATCGCAAAAAGAGGTTATTTTAACGGAAAGGGTGTTGGTTCTATTTACATTCCAATAAAATATTGTCCTGAATGTGAAAGAAAATTGGGAAATAAAAAATCATAAGAAATGAGGAGTTCCAACGCTCAGACTTTGTTATAAGGAGAGATATATTATGGTAAGAATTAAAGATGGAAATTATATAGCAATATTCCGCGATAGAATGATTGAAGTAAAAGCAGATTCAAAAAAAGATGCTTATAATAAAGCAAAAAGATATTTTGAATCCAGAGAACATAGAGAATTATTTGATGGTGAGCTCAAAGTGTGTCAGATACCATCTATGATAGGTATTCTTGATGAGTAAATGAAACGATGATTTACTAATAAAGTGAGGTAAAAAATATGAAAGCAAGTAAGGTAAATGCAATAAATAAAATTGCAATTAAGGGTGATAGAAACGAACCAATTATAGCAGCTATTCAAAATATTGAGATAAATCATCCTGAATTATATAAAGAATTATCAAAGGTTATTGATGTAGAATTATGGGATGGATATTCTCTTATGATACATGAAGAAATCGAATAACCAATGAAACGGAAATTTACAGTGAAGAAAGGTGGTAAAATTTATGGATAGGAAAGAATATTTATTAAGACAGGTACTAAAGTTATTTAAGCAACAGAAAGAAAGCCGTTATGTTTTAAATATTGAAGAGATGACTGTTATATATGATGGAGCTGAATGTGATGGAAGTTGTCTTTGTGATGATATTATGGATGAGTTAGGAATTGACAACTTAGAAGATATTGAGAATGAGAAATTATAATAATTGAATAATTTAGAGAGCATATAAGAGATTGAAAATATTCAGTCTCTTATTTTTTATGGAAAGGAATGGTGAAAATTATGTTTGATTATAAAGAATTTAAAAAGGAAATGTCTAAAAGAGGACATGAAGTACATAAGAATGGAAAGTATCTTATAATTATTCCTAATAATAATTACGAAGGATACAATAAAGGATTTTTGTTTGCAACGGATATCATTAAAGGTTTTGAGGATGTATTGAAGTTACTAAATATGGATCATTTTAATACTTGGATATATAGCGCAAAATTTAAAGTCATGTGATAAAATTATAGTAATGATATTCAACAGTTGGAAAAACGGAGGTAATTATTATGGCACAGTTAATCGGATTTTTAATTGCAGGATACTTATTTATTTATCTTCCTTGGAGAGCGAACCAAAAGGAAGAATCTCGTAAGAGACGAGATATGTATAATAACTTAAACAAGAAGTCTGTAGATGAAATGGAAAAGTGGAGAAAATAGTAGTATAAAATAAGAAGGGCGGTTGATGAATATGTTTGGATTGATCCTGACAATTTATTCATGACCCATCCAGCTATTGGAAAAAAGAAGTTTGATTCAGACTTTTGGAGCCGGTTATCTATTGTTACGGAGCATGGAGATGTACTTGACATTCCTTGTCATTATATCTGTTATACTGAAGAGTAGGATTACAAAAGGAGCCAGAAATGGCTCTTTTTTGTTTTGCCTAGAATCGTACATATTCTTATTAAATATTGATGATGGGAGGATAGAAGTAAATAAGAGGAACTTATTATAGTAGATAAGAGGTTTAACGGAATAATCGGAGGAAAATAAAAGATGAAATAAAGTAAGAAAAAGAATATTAAAAGAAGTATCAGAAGCAAAATATAAGGACTATGAGAAATACAGAGATTTAATTTCGTTTTGTGTTTGCGATGGTTACTTTGGATATAACGCAGATACAGATGAAGAGGAAGAAAGCGACTTTGATGAAGTAATTGTTGTAGTCGAAAAGAATTGGTTGTTCGATTTGATAAAGCGAACTGAGGATTTCAGAACAGATGATGAAGTATTGAAATTCTTACAGGAAGAATATACAAGTGATGATAGTAGTAAATGGTACGAAGAAGCAATATTAGCACATAAAGTTGTTATGGTTAATTTTAAGTGAACTACTCGGCAACAAGTAACCGAGAATTCCAGCCCAAACACTTAAATCAAGGGTGGATTTGAAACATATTCGTGGAATAACAACAGATAAAGAAATTAACATATTTATAGGAGGTAATATTAAAATGATTAAATGGATTAGTACAGAAACGCCACCAACCGAATATAGTATGACAAAAGAATATTTTGTCACTTGTGAATATAACGGGCAAGGAAATGTGAACGGAAGATTAACTCTGTTATGACTTATGAAGAGAAGGGAAGAAAGAAAACTCCCACATGGTGCTGGAAAGGAAGAATAGCAATTTGGAAAGTATTATTTTGGGCTGAATTTCCAACACCATGTCAGAATGAAATTTAACTTTCTTAGGACTGTGAAAGGAGACTCACTATGAAAATATATTGTATCGAAGTAATGACTTTAGGTGGCTTATATCCTACTACTAAAATTAGTCAAGAGGCATACAATTCATATGATAAAGCCGTTAAATTTTGTGAAGGAAGAGCAGATAATCCAATAAAAATTGATGACTATACATGGAAATCAGAACAATATAAATACACTATTATTGATTTAGATGTTTTATGAAATGAGCTGTAATACTAAGAAAGAATGATTTATTAGGAAGATTAGAAGAGGTGATGTAAATGGCAAGCATAATGGATAAGCCAAACAATTGAAATTGATTCACAAATGCTAGAGTTATGCCAATAAAACGAAGCAAACTTCAATGGTAATAATAATTATACAGAAACCCATTGGATAATTGGTTAGATAATACAAAAGGAATTAAATTAAATAAACAGGATAAAGAGGTTACAAGTATTTTAGAAAAGCTACGAAACAGAAAATGGAGGAATTTATATGCTATATTGTGATGAATATGATAAAGCTTGTAGTGAGGTTACATCTGAAGAATGTAATAATGGCTGTTGTGATAGTTGTGTGTTTTGCATTGTATATGCAGATGAGGAATGAAACAATGATTTCAAGAACGGAGAAAATCGAATGAAAGAAAGAATAAAATTCAAAACTGCGAACGTTGAATTAAATAAAGTATTCAAAGTTAAAAAAGGAAATAAAACAACAAAATGGAAAGTAATAAAACATCCATATTTTGATGCATTAGCTTTAGTAAGAGGGTATTGTGGATTATATGGACCAATGCAAAGTGGTGTTTCTAAAGAAGACTACGTACATATTTGTAAAAGAACTACTTTAGAAACAGCTTATGAAGATGCTTTCATTATGAGCTGATGAATGAATGATAATTTACTATGAAAGTGGGGTAAATGGATAAAATATGATTATAAAACAATTTACCCAAAAGAACACGATGCAAACAATCCATATTGGAGAATACCTGAAAATATGAATAAGGTAAAAGATTGTCCTTACTGCGGCAAAGAAATAGCTATTGAAGAATAAAATGTCGCAATGACAATTACAAAAGGAGCCATAAATGGCTCTTTTTTGTTTTGCCTAGAATCGTACATATTCTTATTAAATATTGATGATAGGAGGATAGAATTTAAATAAGAGGAATTTGAAAACTGTAAACAAAAATTTCAATGGAAGAATGAGGTAAAAAATATGATGATATGGTTTAAATGTAAAGAAGAAGACTTAATGATTGGTTTAGAAACAGATATAAAACCTACAATCGGAGATACAATTCGTATCAAAGGAAAAGATTATACAGTAGATGAAGTTATATGGTGTTTAGAAGAACCACCTAGAATCTGGATGACTATCAATATTAGTGCGAAGAATCCAGATTAAAAAGATGGCTAAATAACAGCATTTATGATGCGGTAAAGGAATTAACAGACGAATGGAGTAAAGTAGAAAAAGAAAGGAAAAATATTATGGGACAGAGAAGCCAGATTTATATTAGATATAACGTCAATGATGAAAGTGGACGAAATTACAAAGGTTTAGTTGCCAGATACTTTGGCTGGAATTATGGTGAGAGAATGATAAGCCGAGCAAGATACGTTATAGAGGAGCTTCAAAACGAATTTATGAAATATAAATGGTATTTTGGAAACAAAGAAAAGCTTGAAAAGTTGAAACGTTTCTGCGAAACAAATTTCGATATGAAGGATATTATATTTAGCTCCGATATTCTCAAGGAAGTTGAAGAATACGGTGACGGAGATTTACAGTATATATTCAATCAGGATAATAACGATGGGCAGCTTTTCATTGATGTAACGAACAATGGCATTAAGTACTGTTTTATGAAATTTTACAACGAAGGCGAGCCAATGGATGGTGAACATTATATGAAATGGAATTGTGAAGGTGATGAACATCCAGATTGGCATGTGCCTTACAATTATATGAACAGACATACAATAACATATACAGAGAAGAACATTAAAAAGATTGATAAAATGGCTACACTTATGTCGCCAGAAGAGATTAAGGCATTTGTAGAAGATGATTATTCTTATTTGCTTATGCCGGAATTTTAAAAGAGCCAGAAATGGTTCTTTTTTATTTTACCTTAAATCAGACATATTATAGGCAAATATTGAAAACAAGGAGGCTATAAAAATGCAAAATTATGATGTAACTATTATATCAAATGATGAATTTGCTAAAATAACTGGACAGCAGCCCGATTTTAAGGATGGGTTTATTGTGAATGATTGTGACTGGTGGGGAGCTTTAGAAAAATATCTCAATAAACCAGTTATTTCTATTCGTCCTTCAGGAAGAGAAAGTTGGCATGAAGTTTTGATACTTACCACAGATGGAGGGGTGCTGCAAAACGGCACAGCCATAAAGGGGAATATTAAATATGTGGAACGTGTTTTGTCCGATATTTTTATGGAAGCTGAAAACGATGAATATGAGGTTTTTTGTAATTACGTATTCCCGGATTTATCCGCAGAAGAACTGGCAGAATTAAAAGAATGGTTATACGAAAATTACTAAGAAAAAGTTGTAGATAAATTAGAATTTTAACCAAGAAAGGAGAATGAAAAATGACATTTAAACGAAAAGCAGTACCATTTGACACGTTCGTAGGAGGTTGCAATTATTTTGATAGCAATTCAGACGTTAATAATGGATATGGCTGTACGCATCCAGAACAGGAGGAAAAGCAGAAAGGAAAAGGTTGTTGTTTTTGCTTTTCTTGTCCACTTGGGACTCCAGCAGATGAGGAAAGCTTCGAGGAACCAGATATTGACTGGAATGGAACTGAAAAAGAGGATGTTGACGAAGATGATTATATTATCATCCCATCAAACTGCGAAAATTAGAATTTAATGGAGGCAGGGAATGAAAAAATTTTTTGAAAAATGGTATGTCTTATTTATGTTATTGAGGATAGCGCGACATAACAAAATTAGAAGAAAATTTGAGAAAATGTATGATGATGTTTTTGAGGATTATGGGGAAGCTCTTGAATATATGACATTGGAAAAATGTTATGAAAGGGATAATAAACTCTATAAAAAATCAAAAGAATTAAAAGAATACGAAGTAGCAAAAAATCCTCAAAGAGATGATTTCGGACTATATGAATATGTAGATCAGTATTGCGGATATTGCGAGGATGATTATTATGGAACAATTTACACAAAAACACCATTTAAAAATAGATGGTTGAAAAGAGCATATCATTGTTAAACTGAAATTTTAACTTAAGAGGAAACGCTAGATATTTGTCTGAAAATAATATCTCAGGCAATAAAGTCCCTCAGAGCGTCATAAATATATTTAAAAGGTAGAAATATAAAAAGAGTCAGAGATGGCTCTTTTTATTTTGCAAAAAAACAAACATATTATAAGAAAATTCAAATATAAGGAGTGCAAAATATATGATGACTTATAATGCTACAGTTATGTCAAATGATGAATTCGCCGAAATAACGGGACACATCCAAAATTCAAAGATGGATTTATAACAAACAATTGCGACTGGTGGGAAAGCTTAGAAAAATACCTTAAGAAACCTATAGTTTCTGTTCGCCCCACTGGAAGAGAAGGTTATTATTGGGATAATAAATTATTGATACTTACCGCAGATGGAAAAGTGACTCAAAATAGTATAATTGTAAATGGAAATGTTGAATATGTAAGTCAGTTTGCAGAAGATATTTTTTTAAAGACAGGAAATGTCGTTTTTGATAATTATGTATTCCCGGATTTATCCACAGAAGAACTGACAAACCTGAAAGGATGGTGGTACAAATATAACCTGGTATGAAAATTAACCAAAATTAACCACACAAAAATAGTCAACAGTTCACGCTAAAAATTTACTTTTCTTGTAGAAAGATAGAGAACGTGCTATAATAAAATAAAAGTATTACTATGACAAGAGCAAGTGAGACTGATTATATTTCTTTGTCACAAGACCGTCAAAGACAAACATTTCCCCAAAATGAGGTGATTATCATGGTAACGATTAAAGATTTTATGGAAAAAAATGAAAACGTACTGATTATTATTGAAACATCAGAAACGAGAAATACAACAGAACCACTAAGAAGGGAATTGTGGAAAGGTATGTTATATGATATTCCAAAAGATTTACAGAATCGGGAGGTAATTCAGGAAGGATACGGGATTGTAGCTCAATGTAATATTTTAACAATTTTAGAAAATGGTGATACGAATATAACCTAGTACGAAAATTAACCACACAAAAATAGTCAACAGTTCACTCTTGCTTTTTTTAATGCATTATGTTATAACTATATCATCAAGTGAATGGTGGAAACACCCGTATGGTAATGGCATCGATTAAGTCGGCAAACTATGGATCGGTGCTATTTTTATTTGTCTTTGTTACGGACAGTTACCAAGTTATTTCTGGTAGCTGTCTTTTTTTATTTTATTTTTGCCGTAATCGTACATATTGTAAGTGAATATTGAAAAACAAGGAGGAATAAACAATGCTTACAACTATTTACGCAGGAAGATTAGAAAGAATCCCAGCAAAATTAAAAGGTACTGAAGTAGTACCGGAAAAGAATCCATCAGGAGGCTTCGTGCTCCATCAGTATTTAGAGGTGGGAAACGAAACATTTGAAGTACATGCTTCAAATGGAAAATATTTTATTTAAGAAAGGTGCCGCAACTGTATATACAGCTGCGGCATTTTTGTGTTGTATTTTATCCCAGGTTTCCTGAGAAAAGCATCCATGGAATATCCATGAAAGAATTACAAGGAAAATTGCAAGTTTTACAAACTTCCATATAAATTTTATAAATTTTCGCATCACGCATATCCCCCTTCGTCTAAATACATTGTAAGTTTGCTACAGCAAAAAAGCAATATTTTTCTTATTTGACAGTCACGTTTCAGTTATCACATAAATCCACAGAATTTAAAAAAGAAATTTAAAATCGTACATATTGTAAATGAGACACTTACAAAAGGAGGTTTTTTCTATTGGAAAAAGCATTATTAATTGCAGAAAAGCCAGACCTTATGCGACATATCAAGGATGCATATGATAAAAATAAAAGTAAAATTCCTTATGATATAACATTTGTATCGCAAATAGGACATCTGGTAACATTGTTAACGCCTTCCGAAATGGATGAAGAACAAAAAATATGGAAATGGGAAAATCTTCCGTTCCATCCGGAGGAACATGGAGGATGGCAATACAAAATTATAAAAGAGGAAAAAACAGGATTTCGCAAAACACCGCAGGACTATTACGAATGCATTGAAAAAGAATTGCATTCCGGTAAATATGACTTTGTTATTAATGCCGGCGATTCGGAGCAGGAAGGAGAGCTCTTGATTCGCCTGGTTCTTTGGAAAGCAAAAAATACACTTCCAATTAAGCGGTTTTGGCAAAACACATTAACAGAAAAGGAAATAGTAAATGCACTACTGCATTTGAGAGATGATGAACACGACCCTATGCTGTGTAATTTACTCTCCGCTGCATTTGCAAGACAACATTCTGATTATCGTTTTGGAATGAACATCTCAGAAGCAGCATCTTTAAAGATGAAGGCAAAAGTAGCCTGTGGGCGGGTAAAAACTCCTATTTTAGCCATGGTCTACAGAAGAGAAAATGAAATTCGAACATATAAACCTAAAACAGTATATGGAATTAAGGCTATATATGAGGAAGGTTTTTCTGGTATTTTATCAGAAGCGATGAAAGAAGAAGAATCTGAAGAAAGCAATAAGGATAAAGAAGAAAAAAAAGAGGAAAAGGATACAACCATATGGTTTGACACAAAAAAGAAAGCGGAAGACTTTATTGGGACTTTATCAAAAAATGGAACAGTCAAAAAATATGAGAAAAAGGAAGTAAAAACATATCCTCCTAAATTGTTTAAATTATCCACAATACAGGTTGAAGGCGGAAAATACGGGATAAAAGCAAATGACACATTAAAAATTATTCAATCACTTTATGAAAAGAAATATTTATCTTATCCTCGAACTGACTGCGAATACATAGGCAGTAGTGAAGATTTTGAAGGAATGCTTTCAACGGTGTCAAAAAATGCATTATTTGCCCCATATATAAGCAAAATAAGCAAGGCAGATATTGAAAGGGTGCGTAATACAAAAAAATGGGTAAATGACAAAGAATTAACAGAACACGGACATTCTGCGTTAGTTCCAACAACGATTCCTTGTGATGTTTCAACATTATCAGTGAATGAAAAACTGATATATGAGCTTGTCTGCCGCCAGTTTGTGGCTATTTTTCTTCCACCTATGATTCAGAGTAAGACTACAATCATAACAGAAATAGATGGTTATACATTTAAAAGTGCTGGTAAAACACTTGTCAGTAAGGGATATACAGAAATATTTGGAACAAAAACAGAAGATGTTGAACTGCCAGTAAAAAAAATAGGCGATTCTGTAACTGTGAAGAACTACGATATACCGGATAAAACTTCTACCAAACCAAAACATTTTGATTCTGCCACTTTAATACAAGCATGTGAAAATCCTAGCAAATATCTGAATGACCCAACACTTGCATCGAAAAAGTTGACAATAGGAACACCCGCAACAAGAGCGCCTATTATAGACAACTTAATTTATGTAGATAAGTATTTGGAATATAAGAAAGAAGGAAAAAAGGAATATCTTGTACCAACAAAAATTGGAGAGCTTATCATTAAAAATTTGGATGATTGTAAAATCTGTAAGGTTGATATGACAGGAGAGTGGGAGAAAAAACTTAATGAAGTAAGAGCAGGAAGATTGTCATTGCCAGATCTGGAAGTTGAAATGAAAAAAGAAGTAGAAGCAATGATAGAAGATATTAAGTGGAAAAAAATGGATGTTATTGGCAAACCTAAATACCCGGAAGTTGGAGTGTGTCCAAAGTGTGGCAAACCAATTATATCCGGTCCAAAAGGCTTCTTCTGCTCAGGATATAAAGAGGGCTGCAAGGTTGGTGCTTATAAAGAAATCTGCGGTGCCAAAATTACAGACAAAGAATTCGAAGTCCTTTTAAAAGGAGAAGAAATTACAAAAACGCTGAGAAAAGAAAGTAAATCCTGGCAGCAAAGACTTAAATACAATATTGATGAATGCAAAATTGAATTTGTAAAGGCTCCAGAAATAAAGAATGGATTATTATGCCCGAAATGTGGTAAGGATCTGGTAGAAAACCAGAGAACGGTAAAATGTGATTGTGGATTCACCTTGTGGAAACTCATTTGTGGAAAACAATTAACGGATAAGCAGGTGCATTCTCTTATCCTGAATGGAAAATGTGATGAAATAAAAGGATTTACCAGTAAAGCTGGTAAAAAATTCAATGCAAAGTTAAAATTAGATAAGGAAACTGGAAAAATTGAATTTGATTTTGGAAAATAGTATTGAAAAAGGGCTGCGAAAGTAGCCTTTTTTCTTGTAGAAAATTCAAAAATATTTTTAATTTCGTACATATTATATATGAACAAGTAGTGTATCTAGGTATATACCACCCATAAATACCTGCTGATGCA
>OGHO01000454.1_pt1 | contig 54720 bp, 40 predicted proteins | sample 1571421 | NCBI WGS metagenome assembly OGHO01 (sample SAMEA2581937, study PRJEB24529) | metagenome | biome: Human gut stool | place: China | collected 2011
TTCTCCGAAACGGTCAAAATCTTTGATTTTGTTTTCGTTTCGTGAGGTTATTATAACATAAAAGTATAAAATCTCTGTTAAATTTCAATTCTTAACAGAGAATTTATGCCCGCCGTGATATAATGAGGCAAAAATGAAGGGAGCGAACGGTTTGTTAAGGGCAAAAAAAGCCGTAATTCAATGTGTTATGCTGCTTGCAGGGGCGGCGATGGTGTGCGTCGGTGCTATGAGAGGCGAAGCGGATACCGTACTTGCAAAAGCGATAAGATTGTGTTTGGAGTGTGTGGGAATTGGATAAGGAAAAGGAAAAGAAAAAGAAAAAGAAAAAGCCGTCGCATTTACTGACCCGATACAGAGGATTTGTGCAGGCGGCGGCAACGCTCGCAACAAACATACACCTGCCGAATTTTTTAAAGGGCAGCATTTATACGGGCGGCGGCAAGGCGGTTTGCGTACCGGGGCTTAACTGTTATTCCTGTCCTGCGGCAACCGGAGCGTGTCCGATAGGCTCGTTTCAGGCAGTGGCAGGTTCGTCAAAGTTTCGGTTTTCGTATTACATAGCGGGCTTTTTGATATTATTCGGCGTGCTTTTGGGCAGATTTATATGCGGATTTCTCTGCCCGTTCGGATGGTTTCAGGATTTACTGCATAAAATCCCGTGCAAAAAGCTGTCAACCGAAAAACTGAAACCATTGACATATTTAAAATATGCGGTGCTGTTGGTTGCGGTCGTATTGCTTCCGGCACTGATTGTAAATGATGTCGGAATGGGTGACCCGTTTTTTTGCAAGTATATTTGTCCGCAGGGTGTGCTTGAGGGTGCAATTCCTCTCGCGGCAGTCAACGAGGGAATACGTTCGGCTTTAGGCTCGCTGTTTACATGGAAGCTGGCGGTTTTAATTGCAATCATATTTTTGAGCATACTGTTTTACCGCCCGTTTTGCAAATGGCTTTGTCCGCTCGGCGCGTTTTATGCGCTGATGAACAAGGTGTCGCTGTTCGGAATAAAGGTTGATGAGCATAAATGTGTCTCCTGCGGAAAATGCGCAGGCGCGTGCAAAATGGACGTTGATATTACAAAAACGCCCGACCACGCAGAATGTATACGTTGCGGCAAGTGCATCAGTGTCTGTCCGACGGAGGCGGTAAGCTTTCGATACGGTTTCAATTTGCCGAAAACACTCTCAAGCGGCAATGAAAAGCCGAAAAATGATAAAAAATCAAAATAGGTAAGAAAACGGAGGAATAACTGTGAAATTTTCAAAAGCAACCAAACTTTCAGCAATTATTATGACGTTTGTGCTTGTGCTGGGCCTTGTGGCGTGCTCCGCCGACAAAACGGAGAAGAAAAAAAGCAATGTCGATATTAAAACTTTAATGGCACAAGAGCCGAATGACGCAGACGAGGCTGCGAAGCTTTACGATAAGCTTTTGCAAGCCGAAAACGATATTCTCCCGAATAATTCGGCTCTTTGGGAAAAAGTGTTTTTATCGGCAAATAAAAATACGCCGATGATTGAGGACGGCACAAACTACGGAGATTTCCTTTTAAGCACGGTAGAGGGGAGCAAGAGCGATTTCAGCGCAGATGAATATAAAATTCTTAAAGCTGCGGCGGAGCAGATTAAGGAGATAGAAGGAAAACTTACGATTCTGGAGCAAAAATATCCCGGCTGCGGAAAAAAGCCGTCAAGCGGGGAATGCGTTGACGCGGCGAGTGCCGGAATGGCAGGCGATGCGAGCAAGCTTATGAAATTTCCGAGCTTTAACGGTAAAGATCTCGACGGCAACGACGTAAACAGCAGCGACCTTTTCTCGGGCAACACCGTAACGGTAGTCAACTTCTGGTTCACCTCCTGCAAACCTTGCGTAAGCGAGCTTGCGGATTTGGAGGCACTCAACAAGGAGCTTGCCGCAAAGGGCGGCGGGGTTGTCGGCATAAATTCATTTACTCTTGACGGCAATAAAAAGGAGATTTCCGAGGCAAAAGATATTTTGTCAAAAAAAGGCGCAACATACAAAAATATTTGGTTTGACACAAACAGCGAGGCAGGAAAGTTCACATCGGGACTGTATTCTTACCCGACTACATATGTTGTCGATAAAAACGGCAATATAGTGGGTCAGCCGATAGTCGGTGCAATAACTTCACCCGAACAGGCGGCAAAGCTTAACAAGCTTATTGACACTGCAATTGCAAACAGCAAGTGATTGACAAAGATGATATATAATCCTGTATTTCGGCATATTGTTTGCTGTTTTCCGTTTATTCGTTTCCGACATTTCGTTTTAAGCAATTGATGTTTGTTACGGACTTTTCGCAATACGCAAACCTCCTGCGGCAGAAGCAAAAACTGTCGCAGGAGGTTTTGTTATCGGCTTTTTTACCGCAAAATACGGCGGATTATACGGTAACGGTATAAAATCATTGACAAACTTTGCACAAATGTTAAGAAATTATTAAATATCGCAAAGTATATTGCATTGCAAGGTAGTGGGTGTTATAATGCAATTAAAAGGACGGAGCAGCCGCACATAAAGCGCGTCTTTGTGCCGCAAGGCTCACGGCTGCAATACAGGCGTTTTCAGCTTCGCCGGAAAGGAGAGTTTGATGAATACGCAATTTAAAAAGGGTGTTCTGGAGCTTTGCGTGCTGTCGCTTTTAAAGCGTGGCGACAAGTACGGCTATGAGCTTGCGGACACCGTCGGTAAACAGATAGACGTTTCGGAGGGCACTATATACCCTCTTCTTAAAAGGCTCAGAGCCGAGGGGTATTTTGAAGTGTACCTGCGCGAATCCACATCGGGACCCGCGCGGAAATATTACCGTCTGACTCAAAAGGGTTATGACACACAACGCCTTTTGGAAAACGAGTGGAAGGACTTTACAAAGAGCGTGTCTACTTTATTAGGAGGTGAAAACGGTGACTAAGATCGAATTTTTACAACAGCTTTACAACCTGCTCGGCGGTTTACCGGCCGATGAGCGCGACGATATAATAGCCGACTTTGAAGAACACTTCTCCGTCGGCACAAGCGAGGGTAAAAGCGAGGAGCAGATTTGCTCGGAGCTCGGTGACCCCAAAAGCTGCGCCGCGCAATATCTTAATGACGAGCCGAAAAAAGCCGACGCCGTATACGGCGCAGAAAAAAACGGCAATCCGAGATATGAAACCAAGGCGTCCGATGTAATCGGTGCCTCTCCCCGCCCTCAAAATGCGCGCGGCGGTGGTTATTACGGCACGGAAAAAGGTAATCCGCAGCGAAATCATATGCTGTGGTCAATTCTGTTTTTCCTCGGGGTATTCGCGGCAATAGGAGTGTATCCGTCAAGCATAGGTATGATGGCAAGCTTTTTTGCTTGTCTCTTCTTCGCCGGAGTAACGGGCGCAATAGCGGCTTCGCCGGCGGCATTCGGATTTGTATTTTCCATAGGGATTATGCTCTTTGCGGCAGGACTTTTTCTATTCCTTTTTATGACGTGGTTCTTAAAGCTGTCATGGCGCAAGGCCGATTTGTAAGGGGGAGAAAAATATGAAGAAAAAGAAAGACGGGCTTATAAAGGGCATGATAGCCGCGGCGATAATATTTGTCGTCGGATTTATACTCACGGTCTGCTTCGGTGTTTATCTCGGCGCGGACGCGGTAAGGCACATAGCATCGGGCGAGACGTTTGAAGAGTTTGTCGAAGAGCGCTTCCCGAATATAGGCTTTGACGATGGGCAAACGGTAAACGAGTCGCAAACAGAAAAGTCAGTGCTTCCGTCGGGGTCTGCGCTTGAAATTTCCGCCCAGTACGGCGATATTAAAATTAAGGCTTCAGACGGTGCAGAGGTAAGATGCGTCCTGAAGCAAGCAAAAGACAGCGGCGCGAAGCTCGATTTGTCCGACGATAAAATCATATTGGACGGCGGCGGCAGTACTTACGGAATAGCCGAGCTTACGGTTTACCTGCCGAAAAGCGTTACGCTCTTAACGGTTTCAAATAACAACGGCGATATCGACATAGACGGAGTAAATCTCAATATGCTTACGATAAATTCTGTTTCGGGAGATATAGATTTGTCTGACATCACAGCCGAGAGGGGAAAAATCAAAAGCTCGGCAGGCGAGACGGAAATATCGGAAACCGCCGTTTTTACGAAAATGCTCGAGGTGAGCCAAAGCTTCGGCGATATAGAGATCGATGTTCCGAGGGATCCCGATAAAATCAAATTTATAATTTCCTCCGAAACGCCGCTTGATGAAAAAGCAATGTGCGACAGCTACCTTTTGTCGCTTGCGAAAAGCACCGACGGCAAGGCGGAATACTCCGTAAACGTAAAGAACGGCGAATTATCGGTAAAAAATTCCGACAATTGATTTAAAACGCACAAAATGATAATATAAATATAATGTATAATAAATAAGGAGTGTTTATTATGAAAAAGAAGCTTTACAGAAGCAGTACAGACAAAATGATTTGCGGAGTTTTAGCCGGCTTTGCCGAGTATATAGATGTAGACCCGACAATAGTCCGCCTTGTTTATACGGCACTGACCTTATTCACCGCAGGCTTCCCCGGAATACTGTTTTACATCATCTGCGCCATTGTAATTCCGCAGAAGCCGTTTGATGTCGAGCCGTAATTCGAGCGACTGTTACAGAAACCCGTATTTAAACCGAATAAAAAAATATTTTCGCTCCCATTTAGCGACGGTTATTTCACCGCGCCTCGGATATAATCTCTTAAAGTGCGTATTTTATGCAGATTATAACAAGGCGTGGTGATTTTTTTGAAAAATTCCGATTTTACCGGACAGGCTGTTTTGCGAAGGGTACACGACCTCCCCGAGCCCGTGCGGGCGGTGCTTCGGCACGTGGCATATTTCATATGCGGTATGCTGTTTGCTTCGGCGAGCAATTTGTCGGCGGTATCGCCGTTCGGCGTGGCTTTTTGCGCGGCGGCCGAAAATAAGTACATACTCTCGGCGGGTCTCGGCGCGGCGGCAGGTTATATCCTGACCCAGGACAGCATATCGTCGCTTCGACTGATAGCGGCGAGCGTGTGTGCCGGAGTTCTCGCACGCGTTATGAGAGAATTTGAAAAGGTGCGAAACGGCAGGCTGCTGCCGTCGTGCATTGCGTTTCTCTCTTGCTTTTTGTCGGGAATGGCGGTGCTTTTTGCAAACGGGCTGACGGGTGAGACGTTTCTTTTGTACCTCGGAGAGGGTGTAACGGCCTTTGCCGCGGCGTATTTCTTTTCGACTGCGCAATATGTTCTTGAAAACGGTAAGCCCGTGCGCGGCGTAACTCTTGAGGAGGCGTCGGCGGTCTTGGGCTCCGGATTTCTTATTATGTGCTCGCTGTCGGGTCTTACCGTGCTTGAGGTCTCCCCTGCGAGAATGATAATGGTATTCGGTGTGCTTTTTTTCGCCGCGATTTATAAGGAGGCCGGCGGTGCGGTAGGCGGAATGCTTGCGTTTTTACTTATTGCGATAAGCTCCGATACGGGAGCCGTTTCGGCTTCGTTTGCCGTAGGCGGTCTTCTTGCAGGCGCATTTTCGCGTCTCGGCAGAAGAGCTGTACCGCCTGCGTTTTTCGCGTCGTTCCTCACCGCATATATGTTTTCGGGGGGCGGCAGCGAAAAGTATTTTTTGATTATAGAGGCCGCTTTGCCGTGCGCGGTGTTTATGTTTTTGCCGAACAGCCTGTTTATAAAGGCGGAGGGCCATCTTTTGCCGAAGGACTCGGCGGCGAACGCGTCGGCGGAAAACGGTGAGGTAAGGCGCAGAATACATGCGGCGAGAACTGCCGTAGACGATATTGAACGCTCCGTGAGTGCGGTTTCGAAAAGACTTTCCGAAATGGAGAGCTGCGCCGGCGAAAAGCTGATGCTTGAGGTTCAAAGTTCGGTTTGCTGCGGATGCGGCAGATATGATTTTTGTTGGGAGCAAAATTTCAAAGAAACAAGGAACGCACTTGACGAGATGTATGAAACGCTGAAAAAAGGCGGAGTTATGTCGCGCGATAAGCTCCCGTCGCCGTTTTCAAGCAGATGTATACGGCAGACCTCTTTTGCCGAAACATATTCAAGGCTGTTTTTCGGCGTCGTCTTTTCGGAGGCGGCAGATAAAAAAACAGACGAGGTGCGGCTTGTCACGGCCGACCAGTTCGGCGGCATAAGCGATATGCTGCGCGATCTCGAAAACGAGTTTAACGGCGATGTAAGCTTTGATACGAAAACGGCGGAGCGGATAAGGAAAAAGGTCAGGGACAGATTTTGCTGCGATACAGACTTCGTATCGTGTTTAAGAGACAAAAACGGCAGAATGTTTTGCGAAATCACCTTTTCGGAGGTGCCGTCATCCCTTAATATAGGCGAGCTGCGTGACGCAGTCGGCGAAACGTGCGACAGAGAATTTGAGCTGCCCGTGATAAAGGGCGACAGAAGCGTAAGGCTGTGCGAAAAGACGGCGTATTCGGTAGAGAGCGCGTGCTCACAGATACCGGCTGACAATGAAAAGCTCTGCGGCGACACGTTTGAGAGCTTTTACGACGGCAGGGGAAATTACGTTGTGATTCTCTCGGACGGTATGGGCACGGGTCCGCGTGCGGCACTCGATTCGGCTATGGCGTCGGGTCTTATGGCAAGGCTTGTCAAGGCGGGCTTCGGGTTTCAGAGCGCCTTAAGGCTTGTGAATTCCTCACTCCTTTTAAAGTCTCGCGACGAGTCTCTCGCAACGCTCGATATAGTAAAAATAGACCTGTATACCGGCAAAGCGGTCTTTTATAAGGCAGGAGCGGCACCGTCCGTGATTCGCCGTCAAAACGGCAAGCTGCTCGAAATAAAAAAGGCGGCTCTGCCTGCCGGAATACTTCGCGACGCGACGTTTTCCTCATGCGAGGGACAGCTTGAAAACGGCGATACGGTGATTATAGCGTCCGACGGTGCGTACGAATACGCGCACAACGCGGTAAAGGAGGAGCTGCAAAGCGGTGGCGCAAAAAGAGCGAGTACCAAGGCGAAAAATATCAGCCTGCGCGCAAAAAAGGCAAAGGGCAAGGCTCGCTGTGACGATATAACCGTGATTGCTCTCAACATAAGCGGACGAGCGAGAAGAGAGCAAAAAATTTAAATGTCGAATTGACTGAGTTCCATAAGGCGGTTTTGCTTCAAAATAACATCTTTTTGCACAATAATGCGTTAATCCCTCGGACATGCGTCGGCATTATCCGAGGGGTTCGCCTTTTTCTGCCGTTTCCCTTATGAACACTCGACCCTCGTCTCTTTTTTTGTATTCACGCCGAATTTTAAAGCGCGGCGAAATCCCGCTTACGGCAAATCATACGCCGCAAAGTGCGACTTCTGTAACTTTTTTGTGAAATTGTAAGTAAAAAATCAAATATTTCATTGACATTTAAGTATTTTTACGGTAAATTATTAGGTGTATTTGACTATCCGGATAAAGATAGTCTCGTAACAGTCAGAAAGGGGATTAGAATTAATGGCTAAAAAAGAAAAAGTCACGTTAACTCCCGAAGAAATCGAAGCTAAAAAAGCTCGCAAAAAGGAAAAGAGAATTATATTCGGAAAAACCTTTGAAAGAGCGATAGTTTGGCTGCTTGCAGTGGTGCTTGTTTACAGCGTAACCTATATTTCGCTTAACAATAAGGGCGTCGCAGCGGTTTCGGCAACTCCCGCACAGAGCGGCTCGCAGAATGCCGGCGGCAGCGCGTCCAAATCCGATTGGGATACAAGCGCAAACGGCAGCGGTTCTTCGCAGTCGGGTTCTCAGAGCAGCACCTCGGGTGACAATGCTTCCGGAGGAAATGCGGCGGCAGCAACAGGCGTGGACGCAGCGGCAGCAGCCGAGGCTATAAACGCAGCTACCGCAAAGGCGGTTGCGGCAGGCTATCACTGGACGAGATCCGCTCAGTATACACAGCCTATAGATGTCGGTAGTGCTACAAGTGGTCTTAACACTCTCATCAAAGGTATTGACTCCGAGGCGTCTCTTGACTCCGTTGTAGGCGGCTTCATCGGTATCGGCGACAAGGAAATGGATATCGAAAAGGGCGGCAGCGCAGCCGAGCAGATTGATTATCACGGCGAGAACTATGCTCTTCAGGCTACCTCGCTTAAAGCCGAGGACCTCAAGAATCTCAAGGTTGACGGCAACACCTACACCTTTGAGGTTGAAAACGCAACTTCACCTCAAACGGATAAATCGACCGCTATGTCAAGACTTACAAACGACATTCTCACTCAGAGCATGGTTGACAGCGAAATCAAGAATTTCATAAGCGCGGCAAAGATAAACTCCGCAACAATTGAATACACCAACATCAAGGCAACCGTAGTTATCGAGGACGGCAACCTTAAGGAATTCAAGTATTCCTATGACGGCAACGTAGCTGAGCTCAATATCAAGGTATCGTTCATCAGCGTAAGCGGTAAGGGCGCAATGCACGTTGATGGTGCTTACACCAACTTCGTTTATTGATAAGAATTCGGCATTTACCGAATGATGAAAAATAAAATCACTTCTTTATAAATGAAAGGGAGAGAAATCAATGGCTAAAAAACAAAAGGTTGAACTTACCCCCGAAGAAAAGGCAGCTAAAAAGCTCAGACATTCAAACGGTTGGGTACGTTTCTGGGCAATAGTAGTGGCTCTTGCTCTTACGGCAGGCATTTACGGACTTGCAAGCAAAACCGCAGGCAAGGAGTCGGCAGCAACGGGTACGGCAACTGCTTCGGGCTCATCAACAGGCTCATCAAGCTCTTCGTCGGGCTCATCATCGGGTTCTTCATCGAGCTCTTCATCGGGCGCTTCCGCTTCTTCTTCGAGCAGCGCGTCGGCTTCTGCCGGTGACAGCAGCGGTGCGGCAGCGGCAGCTTCATCAGGCGTAGACGCAGCAGCGGCAGCCGAGGCTATAAACGCAGCTACCGCTAAGGCAGTTGCAGCAGGCTATCACTGGACAAGATCCGCTCAGTATACACAGCCTATAGATGTCGGTAGTGCTACAAGTGGTCTTAACACTCTCATCAAAGGTATTGACTCCGAGGCGTCTCTTGACTCCGTTGTAGGCGGCTTCATCGGTATCGGCGACAAGGAAATGGATATCGAAAAGGGCGGCAGCGCAGCCGAGCAGATTGATTATCACGGCGAGAACTATGCTCTTCAGGCTACCTCGCTTAAAGCCGAGGACCTCAAGAATCTCAAGGTTGACGGCAACACCTACACCTTTGAGGTTGAAAACGCAACTTCACCTCAAACGGATAAATCGACCGCTATGTCAAGACTTACAAACGACATTCTCACTCAGAGCATGGTTGACAGCGAAATCAAGAATTTCATAAGCGCGGCAAAGATAAACTCCGCAACAATTGAATACACCAACATCAAGGCAACCGTAGTTATCGAGGACGGCAACCTTAAGGAATTCAAGTATTCCTATGACGGCAACGTAGCTGAGCTCAATATCAAGGTATCGTTCATCAGCGTAAGCGGTAAGGGCGCAATGCACGTTGAGGGTGCTTACACCAATTTCGCTTATTGATAAACGCACTCCCTTAACCGAATAAAAAACAAAGAGCTGTAAATTTAATTTACAGCTCTTTTTGTATGGCATCGGCCGAATTTTCAAACGGCAAACACATTTTGCTTTTACGGATTTACAACGTTTATCGGCTTGCCCGAAACAAACGCCTCGATGTTGCTTTTGAATATTCCCATAAGTCTCTCGCGCGTTTCAAATGCCGCCCACGCTATGTGCGGCGTGATAAAGCAGTTTTTCGCCGTGAGCAACGGATTGTCTTTTGCCGGCGGCTCGGTTGACAGCACGTCTACTCCCGCGCCTGCGATTTTTCCCGAATTCAGCGCGTCGGCAAGAGCGTTTTCATCAACAACCGGTCCGCGTGAGGTGTTTATGATAAACGCTGTTTTTTTGCACTTGCTCAGAAATTCGGCGTTTACGGTTTTTTCCGTCTCTTTTGTGAGAGGACAATGGAACGTAATAATGTCGGCGTTTTCCGCAAGATCATCGAGGTTCTTTGCCCATCTGAAATTCTTGCGTGCGCTCTGGTCGGTAACGTGACCCGACAGCGCTATGATGTTCATTTTATAAGCCTCGGCTATGTCGGCTACGGCTCCGCCGATTTTTCCGAAGCCGACTATGCCTATCGTTTTGCCGGAAAGCTCGGTAAGCGGCTTTTTCCAAAAGCAAAAGTCGGGGCAATTTGACCATTCGCCGTTTTTTACCGCATCCGAATGCATGGCAACGCCTACGGCAAGCTCCGAAATAAATGCAAATACGAGCTGCGCCACGCCCATGGTGGAATAAGCCGGTATATTTGAAACCGGTATACCCTTTTCCTTGAGATACGCGCAGTCCACCACGTTGTAGCCCGTCGACAGCAGCGCGACGAATTTCACGTTTTGCATTTTGTCTATCTCGGCTCTTGTAAGCGGAGTTTTATTTGTTACGACTATGTCTGCGTCGTGTGTTCGTTCAACGATTTTTTCGCGCGGTGTGCGGTCAAAAATCTCGACCTCGCCGTATTTTTTCAGAAAATCCCAGCTCAAATCGCCCGGATTTGTCGTCTTGCCGTCAAGAATAACTGTCTTCATATAAAAAAACCGCCTTTCGGTAAAGCTTTGCTTTTGAGCTAATTGTAACACAACCTCAAAGGAATTTACACCTAAAAGGCAAAAATTACTTCATATTTTCATATTTTATTTGACCTTACCAATAATATGATATAAAATTATATATAATCTATTACTATGCCCTGCAATAATAATTTTTGGGTGGTACCGATTTGACCGACAGAGAACTTACGCGAAGAAAGCTCCTGAATATTTTAGCATGTGTGCTGCTGATTTTGGCAGTCGCACTTTTAGTGTTGACTTTTCTTATGCAGATAAACGATGTTTCGTCGGCATATGACGAAGTGCTCGAGCGTCTTGCGGAGTTTGAGGCGGCCGTTGCGTCAATTCCGAGCAAGTGGCTCGTGATTCTCGTGATTTTCCTTATATACATAGGCAAAGTGCTTATTCCTCTGCCGATAACCGCGGTTTGCGTTATAGCCGGTATGGTATTCCCCACGCCGATAGCCGTGGCTGTGAATTTTGCCGGTATGACATTGCTTATGACGATAAAGTTTTATTGGGGCAAGCACCTCGGCGGCGGAACAATACACAAGATTCTCACAAGATACGATAATGTTCGCCGTATGATGGAATCGGGTAAAAGAAGTACCGATTGGATTTTAGTGCTTTTTAGGCTAGTGCCGTACTTCCCGATAAATTCCATAAGTCAGCTCTACGGGGCACTTGAATACGACTATTGGAAGTTTATTTTGCTGTCACTTTTGGGATTCACGCCTAAAATTATTTCTTACAGCATGATAGGTCGTCACGTTTATAACCCGTTTTCACTCGCGTTTATGCTGCCGATTGTGATTATCTTCACCATCTCCGGTGTTTCCATACTCGCGGTCAATAAATTTATAGATATAGTAGCTAATAATAAAAACAAAAAGACTGCCGAAACTTTTTCGGCAGGAAAGGATGAAAAATGAAAATGGCAACTCCCGAAACCCTTAAAAAAGAAATTCTCTCTGCATCTCTCGATGAAAGGCTTAAAAAAGCCTATGTCACCGAGGAAAATGTTAAAGAGCAGTATGACAGGTACATAAATCTTTTAAACGAATTTGAGGCTCTTTTCGGAAAGGACAGAGATGTTCGTCTGTTCTCCGCTCCCGGCAGAACCGAAGTCGGCGGAAACCACACCGACCACAACCACGGCAGAGTGCTTGCGGCGGGAATCAACCTTGACGCAATAGCCGCGGCCTCAAAAAATGACGAAAACATTGTAAGAGTTAAATCCGAGGGCTATTCCATGGACGTTGTTGACGCTACGGACCTCTCGGTAAACCCCAACGAAATGGGACATTCTCCCGCTCTCGTGCGCGGTGTCCTTGCCGGCTTTAAGAAATACGGCTATAAGATAGGCGGCTTTGACGCCACTACCGCATCAAGGGTTATTGCGGGCTCGGGACTCTCGTCATCTGCCGCATATGAAGTTCTTGTCGGCACTATGGTAAACTATCTTTACAACGACGGCAAGGTTGACGCGGTCACAATAGCCAAAATAGCACAGTATGCCGAGAACGAATATTTCGGCAAGCCATGCGGACTTATGGACCAGATGGCGTGCTCCGTCGGCGGCTTCGTAACAATAGATTTCAACGACCCGAAAAATCCCGTGATAGAAGAGGTTGACTTTGACTTTGCCAAGTGCGGCCACTCGCTTTGCATTGTCGATACAAAGGGCAGTCACTCCGACCTCACCGACGAATACGCTGCTATCAGAACCGAAATGGAGAGCGTAGCCGAATTTTTCGGCAAAAAGGTTCTTCGCGAGGTAAGCGAAGAGGAATTTAAATCAAAAATAAGAGAATTGCGCCCGGCAGTAGGCGACAGAGCCATACTTCGCGCTATGCATTTCTATGCCGACAACGCAAGAGTGTTAAAGGAGGTTGACGCTCTTCGCGGCGGAGATTTCGAGACCTTCAAGAAGTATATTCTCGAGAGCGGCGCATCATCATACAAATATAATCAAAACGTATTTTCCGTAAAACAGCCGTCCGTTCAGCCCGTATCTCTCGCCCTCGCTGTTTCCGAGAGCATCTTAAAGGGACGCGGCGCATGGCGCGTTCACGGCGGCGGATTTGCCGGCACAATTCAGGCTTTCGTCCCGAACGACCTTTTAAAGGATTACAAGAGCATAATGGAGAGCATTTTCGGCGAGGGAACCTGCTATGTGCTCTATATTCGCCCGGTAGGCGGCACCGAAATCTGATTTTCGCCGCCTCCCCTAAAAGGCTCCCTTGAAAAGGGTGATTCCCCACAGTGTGGGGAAATGTCGCGGAGCGACAAAGGGGACTCTCTCCCGTCAGGAGCTGGCTACGAACGAAGTGAGTAGACTGAGGGATTGTTCAGGCTCCCTTGTAAAGGGAGCTGTCATCGAAGATGACTGAGGGATTAAACAGCGAAGCACTTTCTTTTTAAAATCTATTTTTTTAAGAAAATCCCTCCGGCTTGCCTTGCGGCAACCCACCTCCCTTTACAAGGGAGGCAAAATCCCTCCGGCTTGCCTTGCGGCAATCCACCGCCCTTTACAAGGGAGGCTGAATTGTATTGCAAAGTAGGCTGTTTAGGGCAAAAAGGGAGGCAAAATCCGACCGAGGAATTAAAGATGAAGTATAATCATAACAAAAATCTTGTTAAAAACGCAAAGGTGCTTCGCAAAGATATGACCAAGGAAGAACGGCACTTGTGGTATGATTATTTGCGAAACAAGGATGTACGATTCCTCCGTCAAAAAATAATAGGCAGCTATATTGTTGATTTCTATTGTGCAAAAGCAAACTTGGTAATTGAACTTGACGGCTCACAGCACTACGAGGATAAAGGAATTAAATATGACGCCGAAAGGACAAAATTTCTTGAACAAAACGGACTTACGGTTGTAAGAATTCCCAATAATGAGATAAACCGCAACTTCGACGGTGTTTGTGAATATTTGGACAGTGTGTTGAAATCCCGCTGTCGCACAGGCGATTGAGAGATACAACTTGCTCCCCTTATTAGGCTCCCTTGTAAAGGGAGCTGTCATCGAAGATGACTGAGGGATTAAACAGCGAAGCACTTTCTTTTTAAAATCTATTTTTTTAAGAAAATCCCTCCGGCTTGCCTTGCGGCAATCCACCTCCCTTTACAAGGGAGGCAAAATCCCTCCGGCTTGCCGAAATATGGTGCTGCTCTTTTTGTGAGGCGGCTGAGACACGGTAATTGGAAATTACATCATATTCCACATACAAAGAGCGACGATTATAATTCAAAATTTCGATAAGATTACAGCATTTGCATTTAGAGTTTTATACGTTGACAAATTGTCCGAAAGGCAGAGAAAAATGGATATAAAAAACATATTAAAAGAGCTGACTTCGGCTGTCGGTGTATCCGGAAAGGAAACCGACGCGGTTTTAACGGCGCAAAGGCTTTTGTCCGAATTCGGCAAAACGCGCGAGGACGTTCTTCATTCCGCAATATGCGAAATTGAGGGAGACAGGGCAGGGCATATCCTGCTTGACGCTCATATAGACCGTATAGGTCTTATCGTAACCTCCGTCACCGACGAGGGGTTTTTGCACGTTGCCGCCTGCGGCGGCGTTGACCGTCGCACATTGAACGGTCAAGAAGTGACCGTTTACGGCAGTGAGCCGGTATTCGGAGTTATAGCAAGCACTCCGCCGCACCTTGCAAGCGGTGACAACGAGCGGAAGGCGACGGAAATAGATGATATCCTTATTGATATAGGCGCAAAAAATAAGCAGTCGGCGGAAAAGCTCGTTTCCCCGGGAGACAGAGCGGTTGTCAACTCCTCTTTCCTCTCGCTCTGCGGCGACAGCGTGTCCTGCGGGGCACTTGACGACCGTTCGGGAATTGCCGTGCTTCTTCGCGCACTTGAGCTTATTAAGGATAAGCCGCACAAAAAAGTTACCGTTGTGTGTTCCTCTCGCGAGGAGACGAGCGGCGGCGGAGCAAAAGCCGCGGCATTTAATTCGGATGCCGACGAGATAATTGCGGTTGACGTCAGCTTTGCAAAGACTCCGGACAGCAAGGCGGAGGAATGCGGAATACTCGGCAAGGGCCCCATGATAGGTATTTCACCGTCGCTTTCATACGAATTCGGCGAGGAGCTTGTGCGCGTTGCCGAGAAAAACGGCATTCCGTATCAGCTTGAGGTTATGGGCGGCAGAACCGGCACTAATTTGGACGGTATGACCACGGAGCGCGGCGGAATTAAGAGCGCGCTTATATCAATACCCCAAAAATATATGCACACCGGAATAGAGGTTGTGTCCGTTACGGATATTGAGCTTTGTGCAAGGCTCATTGCCGCATACATTCTCGGAGGTGATTTAAATGCTTAACGAGCTTTGTAATTTAAACGGCATTTCCGGCAGGGAGCACGCCGTAAGAGATTATATAATTTCGCATTTGCCGTCGGATGCGGAATATCGCATAGATCCGCTCGGTAGTCTCATAGTTTATAAAAAGGGCAAAGCCGAGCCGAAAAATAAAGTTATGCTCGACGCGCATATGGACGAGGTCGGATTCATAATAACTTATATAACGGATGACGGGTACCTAAAGTTCACCACGGTCGGCGGAATTGACGAGCGCGTTATTTTCGGCAGAGCGGTAAAGGTGGGCAAGGAGCTTATTCCCGGCGTTATAGGCGGCAAGGCTATACATCAGACGACCTCCGAGGAGAGAGGTAAATTGCCGTCCGTTGAGGATATGTATATCGATATCGGCGCGAGTTCAAAAAAAGAGGCATTGTCTCACGTTTCACTCGGCGACGCAGTGTATTTTGACTCGTGCTATCGCGAATTCGGCGACGGCTTTATCAAGGCGAAGGCCATTGACGACCGCGTCGGCTGTGAAATTTTATTAAGACTTATAAATTCCGATTTGCCGTATTCGGCGACCTTCTGTTTCTCGGTTCAAGAGGAAATAGGCACTCGCGGAGCGGCTGCTGCGGCTTATTCGGTTGCTCCCGATTTCGCAATAGTCGTTGAGGGCACTACGGCGGCGGACATTTCGGGTGTTCCCGACGAAAAAAAGGTCTGCCGTTTGGGCGGCGGTGCCGTTGTCAGCTTTATGGACAGGGGAACCGTCTATGACAGCGAGCTCTATAAAAAGGCGTTTAAAATTGCCGAAAAGAACGGCATCGGGTGTCAGACCAAAACCGTTGTGGCAGGCGGCAACAACGCTTCCGCAATACACAAGGCGGCAGGCGGCATAAAAACTCTTGCCGTATCTGTTCCGTGCAGATATATTCACTCGGGCAGCTCGGTTGCGAAAAAAGAGGATATAGAGAGCACGTTTGAGCTTGTAAAAGCACTTTTTGCGGAGCTGTCGCAGTGCTGAAATCGATTGACGGACCGACAGAGGCAGCAGGTGTCTCGGACGGTGAATTTAAAGACTGTCTTGCGGTAAAGTATATTTTATTTGCCGCTTTTCGGCTGTCACTCGGAGAGGCGTGGCTTCAAACGGACTGCGGCGGCAGAGTGACGGCTGTGCTTTTAAATAAAAACGACGGAACGATAATTTGCCCGTCAAGCTCCGCCGATTTACGGGAGCTTTCGGAGTTTGCCTCTTTTTTCGGTGACAATATATATTTTTGCTCCGGGAACGATTGCGCGGACGCAAAAGTAGTTCTTATGGAGCTCTCCGAATTACCGCAAAAAGAAACTTGCGCACAGCCGCTTTGCGACATAACCGCGGACGAATACAAGGTGCTGACAGGTAAAACGCCCGATTCGGACGACAGGGCGTATCTCGAATGGCTTTCGAGGACGGGCAGAGGCGTGTTCGGCGGAAGCACAAGGGTTATGTGCATAAGGCAAAACGGCAAAACGGCTTCTCTTGCCGTAGGCGATATAATCGGAAAAGACGCGTATATACGCGACGTTGCGACAAGCGAAAAATATCGAGGCAGAGGCTTTGCCGCGGACTGTGTTATTTCTCTTTCGAGAGAGCTTAAAAAGAGTGCCGATTGCATATTTTTAATGTGTAAGCCTGAAAATGCAAAGCTGTATGAAAAATGCGGCTTCATAAAAAAAGAATACATAATAAGAAAGACTTGAAATGAAAGATTTTTTTGAATTTACAAAAAGAACCGAGGAGGCGTCAAAAAAGGCGCTGACTCTCGCCGAAAAGAAGTTTTCGGAAATAGACGAAATAACCGAATACAACCAGCGCAAGGTGCTCGCGGCGTTTATAAATAATCGTGTTGACGAGACGGATTTTAACTCCACCACCGGCTACGGCTACAACGATAAGGGCAGAGAAAAGCTCGACAAGCTCACCGCCGATATTTTCGGCGCGGAGGACGGCTTAATAAGAGCCACCACCTTAACCTGCGGAACCCACACAATAGCGACCGCGCTTTACGGCGTGCTGAGGCCCGGCGATATAATGCTCAGCGTAACGGGAGTCCCCTATGACACCATACATTCCGTTATCGGTATTGACAAAAGCAGTAAGGGTCACGGCTCACTCGCCGACTTCGGCGTGAAATTCGAATATATTGAGCTTACCGAAAATGACGAGATAGATTATGACGCAATAGAAAAAAGAGTCGGCTGCGGAGACATTAAGATGGTTTATATCCAGCGCTCGCGCGGGTATTCGCTGCGCCATTCGATTTCGGTAGACGAAATAGAGAAAATCGCGACTCTTACACACCGTGTAAGCCCCGATACGGTTGTTATGACAGACAACTGCTACGGCGAATTTACGGAGAAAAAAGAGCCGTGCGACGTCGGAGCGGATTTGGCGGCAGGCTCGCTTATCAAAAATCCGGGCGGCGCAATAGCTCCCTGCGGCGGCTATATAGTAGGCAGGCATGACCTTGTTGAGGATTGCGCATACAGAATGACCACTCCAGGACTCGGCAGAGAGGTCGGTGCAACGCTCGGAACAACGCGCAGCCTTTATATGGGTCTTTTTTCTTCGCCGCACGTAACCGGCGAGGCACTCAAGACCGCGGTATTTGCGGCGGCGCTTTTCGATTTGCTCGGCTTTAGGGTGACTCCGCGTCCCGATGAGGCGAGACACGATATTATAGAGGCGATTTGCCTTGAGAATGCCGACAGACTGATAGCCTTTTGTCAGGGAATGCAGAAGGGCGCGCCGGTGGATTCATACGTTTCACCCGTGCCGTGGGATATGCCGGGCTACGACAGTCAGGTTATAATGTCCGCAGGGGCGTTCACGTCCGGCTCGTCCATAGAGCTGTCGTCGGACGCACCGCTTCGAGAGCCGTATGCGGTTTGGATGCAGGGCGGAATTAACTTTCACAGCGGAAAGCTCGGCGTTATGCTGGCGGCAGATGAGATAATTAAAAGAGGTCTTTTGGAATAATTTACGGAATAACTTACGGAAAGGTTGATTTTATGGAACTCAGACATCTTAAAAGCGGAACCGACGTCAGAGGCACGGCGGTAAATCCCGACGATCCGAAAAAAATCGATTTGACCGATGAGGCGGTAAAGAGAATTTCCGCAGCGTTTGTCGTATTTCTCGCCGAAAAGCTCGGTAAGAAAGAGGAAGAGCTCGTGATTTCGGTCGGGCACGATTCGAGAATTTCGGCGGAGCGGATAAAATCCGACGTAATCGATGCGCTGTCTTTCTTCGGCCTTGAAATCAAGGACTGTGCGCTAGCATCAACCCCGGCTATGTTTATGACAACTAAAATGCTCGGCTGCGACGGAGCTGTTCAGATAACCGCAAGTCACCATCCGTGGGACAGAAACGGGCTTAAATTCTTTACTCCCGACGGAGGACTTTCCGGTGATGAAATAAAGAGTATACTCGAATATGCCGAGGAGCACGAAAGCGGCAGCTGCCCCGAAAGGTTAAATTTGCAGGAGGTCGATTTTATGTCGGTCTACTGCGAGCACCTTTGCAATATGATAAGAAAGGGCGTTAAGTCAGACGATTACGAAAGACCGTTAAAGGGACTGAAAATCGTTGTTGACGCAGGTAACGGAGTAGGCGGATTTTACGCCGAAAAGGTACTCTCCCCTCTCGGAGCGGACACAACCGGCAGCCGCTATTTGGAGCCGGACGGTATGTTCCCGAATCATATCCCGAATCCCGAAAACGAGACGGCGATGAACTCCGTGCGAGAGGCAACTCTCGGCGCGAAAGCCGACCTCGGCGTAATATTTGACACGGACGTTGACCGCGGCGGCTGCGTAAGCTCCGACGGCAGAGAGATAAACAGAAACGCTCTTGTCGCCCTGGCGGCGGTCATTGCGCTCGAAAACAATCCGGGCGGCACCGTTGTCACCGATTCCGTAACGTCTGCGGGGCTTACCGAGTTTATAGAAAAAACGCTGGGCGGACATCATCTGCGCTTTAAGCGCGGCTATAAGAACGTCATTGACGAGGCGATAAGACTTGAGGAAAACGGTATAAACGCTCCGCTTGCCATAGAGACTTCGGGCCACGCGGCGTTCAGGGAGAATTATTATCTTGACGACGGCGCATATCTCATAACGAAAATAATTATAAAGGCCGCCGATATGAAAAAGCAGGGTAAAAAGCTTTACGACCTCATATCAGAGCTTAAATATCCGGCGGAGGAAAAGGAAATCCGCCTTAAAATAACCGAGGAGGACTTCAGAGCCGTCGGCGACAGGCTTTTAGAGGAGCTCGCAGATTTTGCCGCAAAGCGCGAGGGCTGGCAAATTGCACCCGACAGCCACGAGGGAATCAAAATAATTTTCCCCAAAACCGAGAGCTTCTTTATTTTAAGGCAGAGCGTCCACGACCCGGTAATACCGATAAATTTTGAGAGTGCCCAAAACGGCGGAGTGAAGAAAGCTGCAAGCTCGCTCTATGAATTTATAAAAGATTTCGACGGAGTGGACATTTCTCCGCTCAAACAGATTTTATAACCGCGTTAAATATGTACGGAGGTGCTTGTTTACGGTATACGATACTATATGTGAAATTTTGAGCGAGCAGCTTGAAATACCGCTCGACGAAATAACCGCCGAGTCAAAGCTGCGCGACGATTTATCGGCAGACAGCCTTGACCTTATCGACCTCGCTATGACTTTGGAGGACGAATTCAGAAAAGAGGTGCCGGACGAGGCGCTTGAAAAGATGAAAACGGTGGGAGACGTAGTAGCATTTATAGAGGAAGAGTAAGCGGTATATTTTCGTAGGATAGGAAAAAATGCTCGGAGCGGATTAACCGAACCTTAAGCGGCGCGGCTGCGGCGGTTAAGGCTTGCCCGAAGGCGTACGAATGTACTCCGAGGGTGAGGTTGATTCGGAGCAAAGGGTAAGCTCTGCCAAATAAAAACAACTGTTTATACAAAGATTTGTTTCGATTTGTCTTTTGTTTTTTTGCGTTCCGGACATTTTTAACATCCCCAGTTGACATTCCGAGGCAAAGAATTTATAATCTGTTTATGTATAAAACGGAGGATTTCAAATGGATAAAAAAATAATCGCAGTTATCTGCGCTTCCTTAATCGTAATATCGGTAGCTTTTGCCTCATGCGGAAAAAAGAAGCCGACTATAAACGCCAAGGACGCCACATACGAGGTCGTTACCGACGAAGAGGGCAACACTGTTCTCAATGAGAACGGCGAGATTGAAATATATGTCACCGACGAGGACGGCAAAAAGGTCACGGACGAAAACGGCGAAATCAAAACGGGTGCCGTTCCGTTCCCCGACAAGATAACCGACGGCGTATTTCACGAAACGAAGTATTTTAAAATGGTTTATCCCAACGGCTGGACCGTGGGCAATTCAGGTATAGCCAATTCAAAGAAATACAAGGGGCTCGACGCGCAGGTTATGTATTCCGGCGCGGCGACTGATGACAGCGCAGCGGAAAATGAGGCAAATAACACCGTTTCGCAGTGGAATCAGATTTTGTCGCAGGCAGGCGACGCGGCAGCGGGTATAACCGTGGAGCAGCGCACCGTAACTCTCGAAAAATGCGGAGCCACCGCATATGTGGTAGAGATTAAAAAAGCCGACGATAAAAACCCGAAAATATATTCCGGTTATCAGCTCACTATGGATTTTGTCTGCAACGGCGGGCTTTACCACGTGCAGTGCTATACCGAGGACGGCAATACCTTTGACGGCAGCCTTGATTTGGCGGCAATGTACGGCGCAAATCTCACAATTAAATAAGATTCAAATGATAACATCATAGTTTGAAGCAAAAATTTGCAGCGGTTCAACGGCGAATGTCGGTTGAGCCGCTTTTTGCCTCCCTTGTAAAGGGCGGTGGGCCTCTAAGGCAAGCCGGAGGGATTTTCTCAAAAAATAGATTTTAAAAAGAAAGTGCTTCGCTGTTTAATCCCTCAGTCATCTTCGATGACAGCTCCCTTTACAAGGGAGCCTGAACAATCCCTCAGTCTACTCACTTCGTTCGCAGACAGCTCCCTTTACAAGGGAGCCTGAACAACCCCTCAGTCTACTCACTTCGTTCGCAGACAGCTCCCTTTACAAGGGAGCCTGAATAAATCCCTCAGTCTACTCACTTCGTTCGCAGACAGCTCCTGACGGGAGAGAGTCCCCTTTGTCGCTCCGCGACATTTCCCCACACTGTGGGGAATCACCCTTTTCAAGGGAGCCTGAATAAATCACTCAGTCACCTGCGGTGACAGCTCCCTTTACAAGGGAGCCTGAACAATCCCTCAGTCTACTCACTTCGTTCGCAGACAGCTCCCTTTTCAAGGGAGCCTATATAAATCCCTCAGTCTACTCACTTCGTTCGTAGCCAGCTCCTGACGGGAGAGAGTCCCCTTTGTCGCTCCGCGACATTTCCCCACACTGTGGGGAATCACCCTATTTGAGGGAGCCTATTTAAGCCCTCTGTTTTTACCCGAAAATACCGTAAAAATGTTCAAAACCGTGTTCAATACTTGTCAAAAAGTTCAAAGCTCGAAAACGTTAACAATTTGTTCATAATTTTACAACAACATTGCCAATTTTGTTTGCCACTTTTGCCCAAAAATAACAATTCTATTTGTTCAATACAGAAAATCAACAAATTTGTGTGAACAATTTATTGACTTTTTTCGTTTAAAACCCTATACTTTAACTAACCATAGGAATGGTGTAATAGGGCGAAGTGCCCCCTTTTTTGAGGGAGCGCTGCCGCACGGCTGATTTACCGTGCAGTTTCCATCCCGTTTTGATACACATCCTACGGTAATATGCTCGGGTGTGTATCATCAGTTTTCCACCGATTCATTTTTACGGAAGTGGAAACGGTGGAAACCGACCGAGTTAACGTGCCGAAATCGGTTTGCTTTCTTGTAAATCAAAGAGCGGTCAGAAGTACAGCGGATTTTGTGCGAGGAATTGTTGCGGGGAGTGCCGCCCGCAGAAAAAATCGGGCACACATACATGGTTTTAATGTAAATCTTTTTAGGAGGAAAAAACACGTATGAAAAAATCTACCAAATTGTTAAGTGTCATCTTGGCAGTTGTCATGATTTTCTCAACTATGTCCGTAATGGCGTTTGCCGCAAAGACGAAGTATCAGACCTCTGATAACCTTACCGCTCTTAACGCATACAGCCCGGACGGCGCGGTAACAAGACTCTCTACCGAAGAGAGAATGTCAGTCGTATTTGACTTCCTCGATGTTACCCTTGCCGCCGCGAACATAAACATGGGCGATGTTATTAACAAAGCAGGTTTGCACCTTGTTATCGACCTTCGCTCGGTTAATGCTCTTTGCGGAACCATCGACAGTGCTAAATCTCTTCTCGGCAACTGGGCTGTCGGCGGTGTCAAGTGGATGCTCGGCATAGTTAAAGACGCTAACCTTAAAAACTGGCCGTCGGGCATGACAAGAGAAAACAACGCTCAGCTCGACATAGTCAACGGCATTGCAACCCTTCTTAACGACAACGCAGGTCTCGTTAAAAAGGTTATCAACGACGGCAAACTCGACGTCGGCATTATCGGCAACTTTGTTGATATTTCCGGTGTTAATAAGTACCTCTCCGATATTCCGGGCCTTGTAAAGGGTCTTGTTTATCCGTTGTTCGCAAGAGTTGACGATAACATGACGCTCATCAACACTTATTCAACAACAACCGAAAATCCCGACACTCTTGTCAAGAATGTCCTCATCAACGCTATGTCTAAGCCGCAGAGTTATACTTCTTATAAAGAAGACGCTTCCGGCAACTGCATAAGCAATCACATTGCTCTTCCGACAAGCGCTGAAGCAGGCCTTCGCAATTATTATGTTAAGGGCTCCGACTCTAAGGGCGCTTATATAGAGGTATATGAATACAATACCGATAAGAAGACATATGTTTCTCAGGATGAGAAATATTATAAGACCGAAGAAACCGATATGGAAGGCAAAGGCACAGGCGTTTATGTTTACACCAACGCTTCGGGCGAAAATGTAAAATATTACGTTAAAGACAGCTACTTCCTTCCCTCACTTGCCACAAGCGGTAAGGTTTCGGAAATCTTCAATCTTGACAGCAATACTCTTGTTTCGGCTCTCTATCAGGTAGCTCCCTATGTATTTAAGGATCTTGCTCCCGTTGTTCTCAACGGCTCAGTTAAGATGCTTCTTGCACAGTGGTTCGGCGCTGAAAAGACCGAGCTCTTCGGCGGCAAGGCTTCAGAGGCCACCGCTGTTCTCGCTAAGCTTCCGTCAGATGTAAAGGCATTCTATTCTAAGGCTGCCGGCACATACAACTGGGAGTGGTCGGACTTCACAATAGGCTCCGACGGCAACGGCTATTATCGCCTTGTCAGCAAAGACGGTCTCACAGAGACCTGGCTCAAGTTTGATATGTCCACCGCTAATTCGTTCGCTAAGCTCATTAACTGGAACTACACCATCTCCGGTGATTTCGTTAACGAGTTTATGCCCACAGCTGCAAACGACGGCTCCGTTACTGCTTCGGCAGCGGGTTATACCACCGTTCTTGCGTCGCTCAACGATTTTGTCGGCAAGGCAATCGACACAATGCTTTCGGATACTGCAAAGGCTGCAATCAATTGGACAAAGGGCGATAATACAAAGCTCATTCCCAATCTTCGCAAGGCTCTTCAGTATGTAGCAGCTTATAACCCCGAGTATCTCTTCGGTACTGGCTATGAGACTGTTTATGCAGGCTACTATGACACAGTTGTAGACAAGTCCGCTTCCGATCAGGATGTTATTACCGCTCTCGGCGCAATCGGCGTTAAGGCTCTTATGCCTCAGATAATTCTCCCGTCGGCTGCCGAGCTCAAGGGACAGAACGTAACCGCTCTTCTCGCTTGCGTAATTCGTGAGCTTGCAACTCAGTTCGTTCCGACTTACAACTATGACGCACTTATTTATGCTGATTACAACTCGAAGACCCTCGTAAAGGGTAAGGACAGCGGCTATTGGCTCGATGTTATCTTTACCATGGGCACCGACATCGGTATGAAGTATCTCTCCAAGCTTGCCGACCTCGGCTCCGATAAGGATGGCGGCTACAGCGTTGCAGCCTCCAAGACTTATAAGCTTGCAGACTTCGAAAAGAACTCACGCGCTTGGGAAGACACCATTGACTGGATAATCGACTGGGCTCTCACCTCTGACAACGAGTGGTGCTGGAAGTTCCAGAAGCTCATCAACACCGACGGCCTTGACCTCGACCTTGCTACCGCACAGGATCCGTGGGTTAAGCTCGACAAGATTATCCGCGACGTTCTTCCTGTTGAGAAGATAATCAACGAAACCGCTGCTGACGGTAAGACCTTCCTTGAGACTGTTCTCAGAGAAGACATTATCGACAGACTTCTCAACCTTGACGTAAGCAAGCTCCTCGGTACAAACAGCGTTACGGGCATATTCAATATTCCTGCTAACAGCACTCTCAGAACCGAGGCTATGTATCCCGCAGTATTCAGAATCGTAAGAGAACTCCTTAACAAGGTTCTCGGTAAGGTATGCGGCAACACCGCTCTTATCGCCGATTCTTACAATTCACTTGACGCTATTCTTCAGAAGAGCGCTATTGCAGGCCTCGCAGAGAAATTGATTTTAGGTATTGCCTATGCCGTTAAAACAGGCGGTCTTCTTGACGTAGCTCTTCCGTTCGTAAACTTCTTCCTCGGCTGGACTACTAACGCTCAGTCCTATGCTGAGCCTAAGCTTACAATAGATAAGGGTTCACTTAACTATGTACAGCTTAAAAACGGCCAGATGAACACTACTCTTAAGGTAACAAACGCATCTGCAGGTATGCTCTTAAAGCACGGCGATACATATGATCATCCTTACGTGCTCACTCTTAAGTCTGTTACCGTTAACGGCGAAGAAATGCTCAAAAGCGGCGAAAAGAAACTTTCACCGTATGAGAGCACTGATGTTACTCTTAACACGGCAGTTCCCACAGACAGCCTTGTAAAGGTAACCGCTGTTTACAGCTTCACCTTCAAGGATGGTACTTCTTACGACGGCGACATTACTTCAACTACCTTTGAGTATGCCTCCAACGATACTACAGATGTAGGCACGGCTTGGGCTTCAGGAGAGCAAACAGCTGCAGACTTGCTTTATACATATGTTAAAATGAAGGGTGAAACCACCACGGATTATCTTGTAACAAATGTATCAAGCTTTACTTCTACAGTTTCAAACATTAACGTAATTTGGACCAATACAAGAGATGCTGATTGCAAGTTCACCAAGGGTTCTATTTCCGGCTTTGATTCGAGCATCTTTGAGTCATCGGGTCAAGCGGAATCACTTGCAAATCAGAACATCACCGCGGCTGGAGGTACTGCTACCGTTAATCCCATAAGAGTGAAATCGGATGCAGATGTAGAGGCTATTCCTTCAGGTTCTTCATTTGCTCTCGGTAATCACAATGTAACAGTTTACGGTGCATACAAGAAAAAGCATAAGACACTTGATATGTCTGCTCCTCTCGGCACACTCTACTATTACAACGGCACCAATATTAAGAAGGTCGTTGACAGCGAGTTCAAGGCTAACCGTGATTCTTCTAAGTATCCGGCAGAGGCTTGGAAAACTTACTGGACAGCTCTTACCGCTGCCGCTAAGCTTGTTTACGGCCCGTTCAGGAAGGCTAACCTCGGCAATTACAGTGACGACAATCTCACTGCAGCCATAACCGCTCTTGAAACCGCCGTTAAGGCTCTTGATACAGCAAACAACGAGAGCACAACACCTTCAAGCGGTTCAGCAACCGTTACACCGGCTCCCATTGAGGCTGCTCTTAAGGCTGCCGGCGACATCAACTATCAGAACTTCGACCTCTATGCTTATTGGGCTTATGAAAAGGCAATGAAAGCCGGCAACGCTATCATTGACGCTTACAAGGGCCCCGTAGCTCCCGAAAAGTACATTGACGGTAGCTCACTTTCAGAGGCTGAAATTACTGCTATTGCCAACAAGGCAAACGCTACATATAAGAGTGCTATCGTAGCTTCCATGAAGGCTCCTTCAATCGAAGCTCAGAACGCTTATATGGATGCCGTAAAGGCTTACAAGGCTCCCAGTTATTCGGAGCTTGAAATCCTTAACAACGCTAAGAACATTGCTTGGTATGCAAGCTTCCTGAAGGGCGCTGCGGTTACAACTCAGAAGCAGTTCCTTGATAAGGAAATCAAAGCCGCTAAGGCTCAGGGCTACAAAGAGGCTGACTACACAGCAGGCTCTTATGCAAGATACACCAAGGCTCTTGCAGCTGCAGAGGCATTAAATGCCAACGCAAATGCTCTTCAGTCCGAGGTATTCGATGTTAAGTATGAGCTTGAAATCGCTCAGCGCGCTCTTATGCCGAAATCGGCTTCTGCTCTCGAGGCAGGTGCTTACACCGAGCTTGAGGCAGTTATAGCTCAGGCTAAGTCAATATTCACTGAAAACAGTGCATATACATTTGACGCATCAAAAGCTGACGGCCTTTCAAAGACCGAAGCTTATGCTAAGCTCGTTTCCGTACTCGGCTATGAGTACACCGATGAGAAGGGCAACACAGCAAACCTTTACAGCGGCTCCGCTGAAAACTATGCTGCAAATGACCGCTTCTATTCAAACGTTGTAGCAGCTCAAATTGACGCTGTTATCGCAAACCTCAAGAATGCTATGGCTCCGTTCGTATGCAAGTACGTAGCAGTTCCCACCACGGCGGGTTCAAATGAGGGCGTTTCCGTAACAGAGAACGCTTCTCTCATCACCGGCATAACACCCGGCTCGCTTGCTACTGCCGACGACGTACTCGCAAGAGTAACGGCTAAGGATTCTTCGGCTACAACTCTTAATGTTGCCGCTAACGCTGCAGGCCTCTATGGTACAGGCGCTACCGCAACACTCAGCCTTAAGTCGAGCGGTGCTCCGGTTGCTATCTACACAGTCGTTATCTACGGCGATGTAAACGGCGACGGTGTTGTTGACGGATTCGATGCTTCCTCCATGGACCTCGCAATCAACAACAAAGCTGCTCTCACAGGCGCTTATAAGACTGCAGGCGGCCTTGCTACCGGTAAGGTTGACCTCGCTAACTACGGCCTTGTAGTTGACGCTGCTTACGGCGGAACTGCAATCGCTCAGAAGTAATTTCCTTTAAGATTACTTAAGTTAAAACCCGGTGGGGGAGTTTTCTCCCCCACAAGGGCGTATGTAATGGGATATTCTTAAAAAGATTAGAGCATATACTTTAAAAGTGCGGCGGAATAGTTTTGTGAAAAAACGGTACAAAGCTTGTAAGCCCGCGAGGAAATAACTTTATTTGTGATAGCGTAAGGGATATTTTCTTTCGGCGTGCCATTTTTATTCACAAATTATTGACATTGTGCTCTCAAAAGTGTATATTTAATATTGATTAAGAATAGAAGGAGGCAAAAAATGACCAAGGCAAAAAAGGCTATTAGCCTTATTGTATCTGTAGTTATGCTCCTTGGCGTGCTTGCAGTCGGCGTTTTCGCAAATGATAATACCGGTGTCGCAGAAAACGGCACTATCGCTTTATCGTTTGACAAGGCGTCATATAGCGCAGGCGATACAGTCAGGGTTACCGTAAAATTAACCACAGATTATTATGCTGCAACGGTTTCTGTTCCTGTTCAGTATGACAGAAGTGCTGTTAAGTTTGTAAGCGGCACAACCGCTTCAACGCTGTTCGGTGCAGGCGATGCAACAAAGACGGTCGTAAATGATGCTGCTGCGGGCGGCAAGACTTATGTCTATGTCGGCGTATTACCGCAGGCTGCCGGCGGAGCTGTTGCTCAGAAGGCAAACGGCGTCGTACTTTCGACCCTCACCTTTACCGCTTCTAAGGCCATTTCCGATACCGCGGCCGCTTTCGGTGTGCTTAACGATCAGAAAACAATGACCAATCTCGGCGGTAAACTCTATGTAGGTTCCTACAAGACCTCTGATGTAACCTCTACGGTTTATACCACAGGTCAGAAACTTACATTCCCGGTAATGAAGGCTGCTGCTGCAGCTGATCCGGAACTTATCCTTACCGAAACAGGCAAAGATTACGGTACCGTAATCAGAACAAACCTTTGCACAGGTTCGGGCGACTATGCCGGCTGTGTATTCGGTATAGATACCATTAATGGCGGAAACATTGAGGATTATGTTACTACAAAAGCAGGTTCTATTGAAGTAGTTGCCAACGATCAGGGTAATATGACTACCGGAGCTACCATCCTTCTTAAAGATGACAGCGGCAAAGTAGTTGCAACCTATGTATTCATTTACTTCGGCGATGTAAACGGCGACGGTGCAGTTGATGGTACCGATGCGGTTGCTGTCGAATTACATGATGCTTGGATTGAAACAATAGATGAAGATACTGCAGCATATTATGCAGCAGATGTAAACGGCGACGGTGCGGTTGATGGTACTGATGCAGTTGCTATTGAAGCACACGATGCTTGGCTCGAAACTCTTCCTGACCAGAATGTGATTGCCGGTAACGTCAATACTGCTTGGTAATGTCCCTTTAATCAATCAATTTTTACAAATAGGAGATTAATTTATGCTTAAGATGAAGAAAATTTTAAGTATTGCTCTTGTTGTAGTCATGCTCTTAAGCACAGTCGCAATCAGTTCTTTCGCTATTGATACCGGCAAAACTTTCGGTCTTGTACTTGAATCAGATAAGAAAGCATCTGAAATCGTACCAGGCGCAAAAGTTACGGTTACATTAAAATTCGAAGTAGCGGATTTCGACAACTTCCTCTTCTCTGACTCACGTACATGTCTCTTGTATGACAGCAATGTTTATACTCCTGACCTTTCTTCACGTGTTTTCTTGGGAGACCTTGCAAATTATGCAAAGGATGCTACTAAACCTAACATCAATGCAAAGTTTGCCGCCACTTGTATGAGCAACTCAACAATGAGTGATGCAGACAAAGCGTTGTATAACAGCGGTGTTATGCAGCAGATCCTTGCCGACGGTCCTAACCTTGGTGCTACATCTAAAAAGGGTGTAAAGATCACAGAAGAAGCTAATGGCATTTCTGTACCTGAAATGTCAATCACATTTAACGTAACCGGTGATGCAGCTGCAATCGCGGCTGGCAACATTAATATTGCAATGTGTGACTCGAGTACTAATGCAGCTCAGTATTTGAAGCAGACCGCTGGTACTACCGCTAACCCTACCGTTATTCCTCACGATAAAGTAAGTGCGGCAAAAGGTAATATCCTTGCTAACATGCCGTCAGCTCCGTCTTATGCTGTAGCTAAGTATAAGACTCAGGTTAAGTTCACAGGCGATAAGACAACTGCTCCGGATGATCTCTTCCAGTTCAGACTTACTTCGGTTATCACAGCTGCTGACTTCGCTGCTATGAACTCAAACGGCAATAAAATTAAGAGCGTTGGCTTCATTGCTGCCAACACAGGCGCTGCCGATGCAGATGCTGCTAAGGCAGCAGTTGAAAAAGGCACCGCACTTCCGTCAGCTTGGAAAGCTGCTTCTACTGACTATGTAAGTCAGGCAAACGCTTCTTCCGATGCATACTTCGGCGCAATCGTCAAGAATATCTCTCATGCTTCTCAGGCAACTGATATTGACTGCATCGCTTATGTATGCTACAATGACGGTACTGCCGATCATTATGTTTGGTATTCCGCAGCTGTAACTGCTAAAGTTGCTTCAGGATATGATGCTGCTGTTGCTGCTTGGAAAGCTCAGTAATTGAATTTTACCAAGAAACCACAGCGAAACTTTACTATCGGTTCGGCTGTTCAAAACTGAATATTCCGTTCCGACATTAAATTTTATTATTATATCTTGAAAGGAGATTAAATCTCAATGAAACAGGTTTATCAAACACCGGATTTCGATGTTTCTGCATACGAGCTTGATGATATCATCACAATCTCCATAGGCACCGGCCCCGTAGAGGGCGGCGACTCGGGTTGGGTTGAGATCTGACGCTCACGTAGCAATCGATCCGATTTATTAACAATCATAAGCAGAGCAAGGTTCGCCTTGCTCTGTTTTTTTGTGCCCTGTTTTGCATTTTGTGCACCATTCCGTTTCTGTACACCATTCTGATATCGTGTGCCTATTCTGTTTTTGTACTTAATTTAGGTGCTGTATGCCTATTCTTTTTTGTGTGTCATATGAGGAGCTTTTCGCACACCCCTGCCCGCCCTTTTCACTATTCGTTTTCCACTTCCGTTTTCGTCTTTTTACTTTTCAGCCTCCCTTGCAGAGAGCAAGCTCGCCAAAGCAGTTTGGAAGCTTTTTGCCTCCCTTGAAAAGGGAGGTGGGTTGCCGAAGGCAAGCCGGAGGGATTTCATAGGAATTTACGGAATTTAAAAAGAATGTGCGTGACCTTTAATCCGCTTTTTGCCTCCCTTGAAAAGGGGGGTGGGTTGCCGCAGGCAAGCCGGAGGAATTTCAAAGGAATTTACAGAATTTAAAAAGAATGTGCGTGACCTTTTAATTCGCTTTTATCTCCCTTGAAAAGGGAGACTGAATAATCCCTCAGTCCGCTCGTGGACTCGCGTCCAGCTCCCTTTACAAGGGAGACTGAATAATCCCTCAGTCCGCTCGTGGACTCGCGTCCAGCTCCCTTTACAAGGGAGCCTTTTGACATTTCCCCACACCGTGGGGAATCACCCTTTACAAGGGAGCCTGAATAATCCCTCAGTCCGCTCGTGGACTCGCGTCCAGCTCCTGACGGGAGCCCGTCCCCTTTGTCACTACGTGACATTTCCCCACACCGTGGGGAATCACCCTTTACAAGGGTGCCTTTTGACATTTCCCCACACCGTGGGGAATCACCCTATTTGATGTAGCCTGAAAGCGGCTGCAATGTAAATTCGGCAGTCGAAAGAGACATTTATGCAAAAAATCCGCGATTTTTGCCGCAATTTCGAAATTTCGGCAGATTGACGAATAATTGACACATCGATTATTTATTTTGACGGAGTAATCATCAATATATTGTGTAGTTGCTCATTTATACCCCACAGATGTATTCGTCATTTTTTCAATTTCGCGGCTGTTTAGTTTAACAAATTCAAATAATAGTTAAAAAACATCTAAACGTCCGCAATTTTGAGTTCGATTTGTTTGCCGCGTCGTATTTTTGCGTTGACAAGAGCCTTTTTTGTGCTATAATTACAAGTGAACGGTAATTCACTACACGTGGTTATCTATGGTGCGCCGCTTTTGCGCAGCACCGTTTCGTTAATTTTATTAAACGGAGGTCACGATATGGACACAAGATTTGCAATTTCGGAGTACAATGACGCTGTTGCAGTCAACAAAGAGCTTGATGAGCTTATTAAAAAGCCGATTTACACCATCAAGCCGGAGGCTCTTAAAAAATACGAGGATGAGTATTACAACAAAAAGTGCCTCAAATCAAAAGCACAGATTGAGGAAGCTCGCCAGATAATCCCCGGCGGCGTTCAGCATAACCTTGCTTTCAACTATCCCTTCCCGCTTGTTTTCACAAAGGCAGAGGGTGCATATCTCTATGACGTTGACGGCAACAAGTATTTTGACTTCCTTCAGGCAGGCGGTCCGACTGTTCTCGGCTCCAACCCGAAAGCTGTTCGTGAGCAGGTTATTGACCTCCTTAATACTTGCGGTCCCTCAACCGGACTTTTCCACGAGTTTGAGTACAAGCTCGCCAAAAAGATTTCCGACAGCATTGAAACCGTTGATATGTTCCGTATGATGGGCTCAGGCACCGAGGCTTGCATGGGTGCGGCTCGTATCGCGAGACTTGCTACAAAGCATAAGAACATCATAAAGATGGGCGGCGCTTACCACGGCTGGTCAGATCAGATGGCTTACGGTATCCGCGTAAACGGCACAAAGTTCACACAGGCTCACGGTGTTCCGCTCAACTGCTTCATGTTCATTCAGGAGACTACTCCGAACGATCTTGATGAGCTTGAGAGAAAGCTCAGACTCAACCAGTTCCGCGGCGGCACAGCAGCCGTTTATATGGAGCCGGTAGGACCCGAGAGCGGTACTACCCCCATCACCGTTGAATATGTTAAGGGCGTTGAGCGTCTTTGCCGCAAATACGGCGCACTCCTCGTATTCGATGAGGTTGTTACAGGCTTCCGTATCGGTATGGCAGGTGCTCAAGGTTACTTCGGCGTATCGCCCGACCTTACCATATTCGGTAAAGTTATTGCAGGCGGTTATCCGGGTGCAGGCGGCATCGGCGGTAAGAGAGAGTACATGAAGTATCTCGGTGCAGGCCTTGATTCGAGCGGTAAGAAGATCCACAAGGCTCTTGTCGGCGGCACAATGACCGCTAACCCGCTTTCATGCTGCGCAGGTTACTTCACTCTTGAAGAAATCGAAAGAACCAACGCTTGCCAGAAGGCAGGTCAGATGGGCGACAGAATTTGTGCGGGTCTTAAAGAGCTCGTTAAAAAGCACGGCCTTCCCTTCGTAGTTTGGAACACCGGCTCTATCTGCCACCTTGAAACAGTCGGCACAATGCACTATCAGATTAACTGGAAGAAACCGTGGGAAATCCCGGCAATTCTCGGCGAGACCGGCGTAAGACAGAAGGAAATGGAGCATATGGGCGCAGCTTATATGGCAGAGGGTCTTGTAACTCTCGCAGGCAGCCGTCTTTATACTTCAGCCGCTTATACTCCTAAGATGATCGACCAGGCTCTTGCTTGCTTCGACAGAGTATTTGAAAACGTCGCTGTTAAGGCTGACTGAATTTAATCCCAAGAAAACGGGGCGGACGGGTTTTCCGTCTGTCCCGCTTTGTTATAAATAACGAAGAGGTGAATACAATGGATATAATGGAAGCAAAACAGCTTGTCATTAAAGCCGGTATAGAGGTTGTTGAATACGGACTTATCGCGAGAACATGGGGCAATATTTCATGCAGAGTAGACGATAAGAGATTCGTTATTACTCCGAGCGGACGTCCCTATGAAACTCTTACTCCCGACGAAATAGTAGTTGTTAATATCGACGATTGCAGCTATGAGGGTGACATTAAGCCGTCCTCCGAAAAGGGCATTCATGCCGAGGCATATCGTCTTCGCCCCGAGGTTAATTTCGTAATTCACACGCATCAGATGCAGGCGTCCGTCATAAGTGCGCTCGGTATGGATATAAACGAGGTTGAACCCGCGTCGGCCGAAATAGTCGGCGATAATGTCCCGATTGCGGCATACGGACTTCCCGGAACCGGCAAGCTTCGCAAGGGCGTTGTTGAGGCTATAAAGCGTTCGGACTCCAAGGCCGTAATTATGGCTCACCACGGTGCACTTTGCATGGGTAAGGATTACGACGAGGCGTTTAAGGTGGCGGCAGAGCTCGAAAAGATCTGCGAAACTACCGTTAAAAACAGATACCGTCTCATCACCGGTAAGGTAGCCGAGACCCTCGGCGACGTAGCCGAGTATATCGGCTCGCTCTTTGACTCGAGTGCCAAGGAGGCTCCGGTATTTGAGCCGTGCAACAGCGAACGTGACGGCAGCGTGTTTAATATAAGTGCCGTAGACGGCGACGGCTCGATAGTCAGAATAGATATTAAAACGGGTGAGCTTGTAGCAGGCAATGATTATCCGGCTTCGGCTGAAATGCACAGAGCCATCTATAAAAAGCGCAAGGACGTAAACTTCATTATGCACACCAAGACTCCGGCAGAAGTCGCAATGTCTAAGTCTGGCAAAACAATAAAGCCGCTTCTTGACGATTTTGCACAGCTTGTCGGCGCAACCGTTCGCTCGGTAACATTTAATCCCAACAGCACCAAAAAGACCGCTAAGAAGGTCGTAAAGGCTCTTAAGGGAAGAAACGGAGTTCTTCTTAACAACAACGGTGCGCTTTGCGTATCGGGCAGCGAATATGATGCCACAGCGGTTGAAATGGTAATGGATAAGGGCTGCAAGACCGCAGTCGGCGCAAGACTGTTTGAGGCAGGCAAGCCCATAAACCCCATTGAGACAAGACTTATGAGATTTATATATCTCAAGAAGTACTCAAAGCAGGCTAAAAAGTGATATTTGAATATGGTGTAAAAAAGTGTCGCAAACCTCGTGTTTGCGGCACTTTTGCGTTTCCCGGACTTTGTTTATTACGGTTTTGAGCGGCTCGCTTCGTTCTGAGTCGCGGCAAAACCGGGGCTAAAATAAAATCGCGCGTTAATTCTCAACCGAAGAGCTGCCGCATATACATATAGTGTTGTACCTGCCATAAGGGACACGGTGTTTATAAAGCGGCAGGCATAGTGTAAACGGAGCAGGTGAGAATTATGAAAAAATATTACCCCGAGGGTTCACGCGCAGACATCGAAGCCGTCGAAAAAAGACTTTCAAGCCCGGCGGAGCTCAAAAACGCCTTTTTGTCGGGAGAATCGCTTGAGGCGCGCGCGGTTCTCTGCGACCGCGGACACAATCTCGACGTGGATTTAAGGTGTATGAAGGGATTTATGCCGCGCAAGGAATGCGCTATGGGGATTGAAGATAACACGGTTCGCGACATAGCCATAATATCGCGCGTTAATAAGCCCGTTGACTTTGTGATAACGGGATTTTCAGAGAATGAAAGGGGCGAGACATTCGCTCTGCTCAGCCGCCGCAAGCTCCAAGAGGAGTGCGCGGCAAATTATACTTCAAGACTCATTCCGGGCGATATAATCGACGCGCGCGTGACGCACCTTGAGCCGTTCGGCGCGTTTTGCGACATAGGCGCAGGCATTTCGGCACTTATGCCGATAGACGGTATCTCGGTGTCGCGCATACCTCATCCGTGTGTTCGTTTTTCGGTTAATCAGGATATAAAGGCAGTTGTGAAATCGATAGACGAAAACGGCAGAATCACCTTATCGCAAAAGGAGCTGCTCGGCACTTGGGAGGAAAATGCTTCAAAATTCGCGCCCGGAGAAACCGTGCCCGGAGTAATACGCTCTGTGGAGGATTACGGTATATTCGTTGAGCTTGCGCCAAATCTTGCAGGGCTTGCCGAATGTGCCTCCGGGCCGCGCGCAGGCGACAGTGCCGCGGTTTACATAAAAAGCATAAATCCCGAAAGGATGAAAATAAAACTTATTATCGTGGACTATTTTACCGGTGACGGCAAAAGTCCGGCGGCGGACTATTTTATAAGTGACGGTCACATAGATAAATGGACATATTCGCCCGAAACGTCAATTAAAAGGGTTGAAACGGATTTTATGAGCTGATTGTATAAAAAATATTGCAAAAATAATATAATTATGGTAATATCTACTTAACTGTTTAAAGCAGGGGGAGAATAATTATGTCAAAAAACAGGATGAAAAAGCTTGTCAGTGTACTTTTGGCACTGACCATGACAGTTCTTTGCTTTGTTCCTGCGGCAGCCGCAGAGCCCAAGGATAAGGTTACGCCTATCCTGATAATAGCCGGTTTCGGCGAATATGTGCTGGTGGACGGTGACGGAAATCAGGTTTGGGGGCCGTCGCAGGACGCAATAGTTGAAATGGCGAAAAACGCCATAGCTCCGCTCGGCGCGTTTTTAAAGGGAGATTATGAAACGTTTTGCACGGGAATAGTGGAAATAGCAAACGATCTTTTCGAGCCGGTTTCGTGCAATCCCGACGGCACGGCAAAGCACCCCGACGTCACCGTTATAGACCAATATACCGAGCCGGTATCGCACTACGGTCTTGATGAGGTAACAAAAGCCGACGCCTTCGATAAGGATATAGTCGACGCGTGCTGCGACGAAGTCGGTGCCGACAACGTTTACGTTTACGGTCTTGCTTGGCATAAATCTATGCAGGAGCTTGCAGCGGACATAAACACGTATGTTCAAAAAATCAAGGCAGATAAGCACGTCGACAAGGTGTCGATTGCCGGCCACAGTATGGGCGGAGCGGTTTTGGCTTCGTATTTGGGACTTTACGGCTGTGACGACGTCTCAAACATAACCATGCTAAATTCCGCATTTACGGGGCTTGATATGGTGGGCTGTCTCTTTAAGGGCGAAATAGCCGTCGGCACAGATGAGCTTATCCCGTTTATAAATCAGAGTATGAATTCCGACACTCTCGGCAAGGTCCTTGACACCTTAAAGCTTTTGCAGCTTGCGGTGCCGAAGCTTGAAGGCTTCCTCGAGACCGAGCTTCCCGACGGCAGCGGCAGAACCTACAAGGACCGCATTTTTACCGAGTGCCTTGTTTCCGGCTTCGGCTACACGCCGAGTCTTTGGGCGTTTGTACCCGATGAATACTATAATGACGCAAAAGCCGTAATGCGGGCGTATATGGAGAAAAATCAGCAGCAAAAGGGCGTTTCGGCTTCCGTGATAGCTGCCAACTGGGCGACCTTTGAGAGAAAAATCGACGAGATACACAATATACAGGCGAATATTTCTTCGATTTTACAGAGAGCCAAGGCAAGCGGCACCTCTGTTTGCATATTCTCAAACTACAATCTTTATATAGCGCCGTTTACGCCTACCGCCGATTACACGAGCGACGGAGTTATAGAGACAAACCGTACAAGCGGCGGTGCCACCTGCGCCCGTCTTAAAACGACTCTCGGCGACGATTACGTTCAGGCGAGGGACGACGGGCACAACCGTCTTTCCGAGGACGGCATTATCGACGCTTCCTCGTGTATGCTTCCCGAAAACACCTGGTTTATAAAGAATTACGGGCATTCGATGTTTGATTACCGCAAAAACGGCTGTGACCTTTATGTGCGGGCAATGACGGCGAAAACGCAGCCGACCGTTGACACTTGGGCGGAGTATCCGCAGTTTCTCGTTTATAATGCGGGAACTCACTACGTGGCTCCGCTTACGGCAAAGTTCGGCGACGTGGACCTTGACGGCAGCATAACGCCCGTTGACTCAAGGCTTGCTTTGAGATACGTAAACGGTATGGAGGAGCTGTCCCCTACGGCTAAATATGTTGCGGATGCAAACCGCAGCGGCGATATTTCAACCTTTGACGCGGAGTACATCTTAAAGATGTACGCGGGTCTTGTATAATTTCATTTCCGAAAGGAGCTGTAATTTTTACGGCTCCTTTTTGATTTGCGCAGTTGTTAGGCGCAAAAAACGGCGTGAAACTTGCATATTTTCCCCTAAAATGCTCAAAATTATATTTTGTGCTTAATTTATTTCGCCGAAATACAAAAAATTCGCAAAAACTATGGAAATGCCGTATTTTTTCTGTTATAATATCAAGCGGTTTATAATGCCCATAGCTTTAAAGCGAGGGCAGCCATTAACACTGTAATTTATAATTGGAGGTATTCTCAATGGCAAAAAAGTATTGCTACCTTTTTTCAGAGGGTAATGCTAACATGCGTGAGCTCCTCGGCGGTAAAGGCGCAAACCTTGCCGAAATGACCAACATCGGTCTTCCGGTACCGCAGGGCTTCACTATCACAACAGAAGCTTGTACTCAGTATTATGAGGACGGCCGCGAGATCAATCCCGAGATCATGGCTGAAATAAACGAGTACATCGTAAAGATGGAAGGCATCACCGGTAAAAAGTTCGGCGATAAGAAAAATCCGCTTCTCGTATCGGTTCGTTCCGGTGCGCGCGCATCAATGCCCGGTATGATGGACACAATCCTCAACCTCGGCCTTAACGAGGAGGTTGTTAACACAATTTCCGAAATGTCAGGCAATCCGAGATGGGCTTGGGACTGCTACAGAAGATTTATTCAGATGTATTCCGACGTTGTTATGGAAGTCGGCAAGAAATATTTTGAGCAGCTTATAGACGCTATGAAAAAGGAAAAGGGCGTAACTCAGGACGTAGAGCTTGACGCCGACGACCTTAAAAAGCTCGCTATGCAGTTCAAGGATGAGTATAAGGCTAAAATAGGCGAGGATTTCCCGAGCGATCCCAAGGATCAGCTCATGGGCGCTATCAAGGCTGTTTTCCGTTCATGGGACAACCCCCGTGCAAACGTTTATCGCCGTGATAACGACATCCCGTATTCATGGGGTACCGCAGTTAACGTACAGTCAATGGCATTCGGCAACATGGGCGATGATTGCGGCACAGGCGTTGCATTCACACGTGACCCGGCTACCGGCGCTAAGGGCCTCTTCGGTGAGTTCCTTACAAACGCTCAGGGCGAGGACGTTGTTGCAGGCGTTCGTACTCCCATGCACATCACAGAGATGGAGCAGAAGTTCCCCGAGGCATTTGCAGAGTTTAAAAATGTTTGCAAGACCCTTGAGGATCATTACAGAGATATGCAGGATATGGAGTTCACCGTTGAGCACGGCAAGCTTTATATGCTTCAGACCAGAAACGGTAAGAGAACAGCTCAGGCAGCTCTTCAGATTGCTTGCGACCTCGTTGACGAGGGTATGAGAACCGAGGAAGAAGCGGTAGCTATGATTGACCCGCGTAACCTTGATACTCTTCTTCACCCGCAGTTTGACGCAGCAGCTCTTAAAGCAGCTACTCCGCTCGGCAAGGGCCTCGGTGCTTCTCCCGGTGCTGCTTGCGGTAAGATAGTATTCACCGCAGAGGATGCAGAGGAGTGGAACGAGAGAGGCGAAAAGGTTGTTCTTGTTCGTCTTGAGACCTCTCCCGAGGACATCACCGGTATGAAGGCTTCTCAGGGTATTCTCACCGTTCGCGGCGGTATGACTTCACACGCTGCCGTTGTTGCACGCGGTATGGGTACTTGCTGCGTATCGGGCTGCACAGCTATCGATATGGACGAAGAAAATAAGAAGTTCACTCTCGCAGGCAAGGAATTCCACGAGGGCGACTACATTTCAATAGACGGTTCTACCGGTAACATCTATGAGGGCATTATCCCGACTGTTGATGCTACCATAGCAGGCACCTTCGGCAGAATAATGGGCTGGGCTGATAAGTACAGAACCCTCAAGGTTCGTACCAATGCAGATACTCCGGCTGACGCTAAGAAGGCAAGAGAGCTCGGCGCTGAGGGCATCGGCCTTTGCCGTACAGAGCATATGTTCTTTGAAGAGGACAGAATTGCCGCATTCAGAGAGATGATTTGCTCCGACACCGTTGAAGAGAGAGAAGCTGCTCTTGATAAGATTCTTCCTTATCAGCAGAGCGACTTTGAAAAGCTCTATGAAGCACTTGAGGGCTGCCCGGTAACAATCCGTTTCCTCGATCCGCCTCTTCACGAGTTCGTTCCCACCGAAGAAGCTGACATCAAGAAGCTTGCAGACGCTCAGGGCAAGACCGTTGAGCAGATCAAGGCTATCATCGCTTCTCTTCACGAGTTTAACCCGATGATGGGTCACCGCGGACTTCGTCTTGCAGTAACCTATCCGGAAATCGCAAAGATGCAGACTAAGGCTGTTATCCGCGCCGCTATCAACGTTCAGAAGGCTCATCCGGACTGGACTGTTGCTCCCGAAATTATGATTCCGCTTTCATGCGACGCTAAAGAGCTTAAATATGTTAAGGACATCGTTGTTGAGACTGCAGATGCAGAAATTGCAGCTGCCGGCTCCGATATGAAGTATGAAGTAGGTACCATGATAGAGATTCCGCGTGCGGCTCTTACCGCAGGCGACATCGCTAAGGAAGCTGAGTTCTTCTGCTTCGGTACCAACGACCTTACTCAGATGACTTACGGCTTCAGCCGTGACGATGCAGGTAAGTTCCTCGGTGCTTACTATGACAAGAAGATATTCGAGAGCGATCCGTTTGCTAAGCTTGACCAGGTCGGCGTAGGCCAGCTCATGGAAATGGCTGTTAAGAACGGTAAAGCTACTCGTCCGTCACTTCACTGCGGTATCTGCGGTGAGCACGGCGGCGACCCGTCTTCTGTTGAGTTCTGCCACAAGATCGGCCTCGACTATGTATCTTGCTCACCGTTCCGTGTTCCGATTGCTCGTCTTGCTGCTGCTCAGGCTGCAATCGCAGAGAAGAACAAATAATCAGAGTTTGATTTTGGGCAACCCCAATTTTTAAACCATAACAGGAAAAAGACCTTGCAGAGTAAAATCCGCAGGGTCTTTTTTGCGCATTGTCGGAGTGCCTTAAAGATAAAAAATCAATGTGTGGATTGACGGTTTCGCTTACTTTGATGAGAAAAAAGTCTCCGTCGGCTGAATTTTGTCGCCGAAATGCGCCTTTTGATTGACAATCCGACGTAAACATTTTAAAATATCAAGAAGAGATTTTAAAAGGACGCGAAATATGAAGAAAAAAGTCAGATTGAAAAAGACGGTAAAAAGAAAATTTTTGCTGTTTGTAATTTTGGCCGTTATAATGACGGGGCTTATAGTCGGTGAGCTTACGATAGGGCAAAGAGAGGTAAATGACCCTGCCGTTGAGAGACTTGAGGCAAGACTCGACGAGCCCGCCACGCAGGAGGACACTACCGAGGAGGAGACGACCGAAGAAGAGACTACCGTGGAAACGACAGCCCCTGAAACCGTTCCGGAGACGACCGCATCGGCACCGCCCGTTACGGCTTCGTCAGCCGATTTTAACAATCCCCAAACCGTAGACCCGAACTCGGGCAATTGGGAGCTCACGCTTGTTAACGCAGGGCATAAGCTGCCCGACGGATATGTGCCGTCGCTTGCAAACGCGATAAGCGGAAGCAGCGTGCAACTTGATTCGAGAGTTGTTAAAGCATATCAAGAGATGTACGACGCCGCAAAGAAGGACGGCTGCGTTTTAACTCCGTATGCAGGGTATTGCTCGGTTTCACGTCAAAACGATAATTACAACCGAAAGGTGAGTTATTATAAAAATCAGGGCTTGTCCGATGACGACGCCGCCGCAAAGGCGCGCACGTTTATTTTGCCGGGCGGATATTCCGAGCAAAATCTCGGTCTGTCAATGGATATTGTGAGTGCAAGCTCCGATTTTGCCTCTACAAAGGAGTTTTCGTGGCTTGTAAAAAATGCGCAGGATTACGGCTTTATTTTGCGCTATCCCGAAAATAAAACCGACAAAACGGGTATGAATTATCAGCCGTGGCATTGGCGTTATGTCGGCAAAGAGGCTGCAAAGGCGATGAATAAGAGCGGCCTGTGCCTTGAGGAGTATCTCAAAGCGGCATAAATCAAGACGAAGCTCAAAAAAGGGGAATTATATAATGCTTAACACAAGAGCCGGCGGAGTTTTAATGCATATCACGTCGCTCCCGTCAAAATACGGAATCGGCGTAATGGGCGAAGAGACAAAACGGTTTGTACGCCGTATCAAGGATATGGGGTTTTCATATTGGCAGGTGCTGCCGCTTTGTCCTACGGATTTTTACGGCTCACCTTATGCGTCTCCGGCGGCATTTGCGTTGTCACCGCTTCTGATTGACCCGGACACGCTCAAAAATGACGGCTTTGTGTCGGAAGACGACCTTGCAAGAAGCGTATATTACGGCTCGCCTTACACGGCGGACTACGAATTTGCCGCAAAAAGCCGCAGGGAGCTTTTAAAAATCGCGTATCAAAACAAGAAAAACGAAGTATCTGCGGAGGCTGAAAAATTCTGCGAGGAGAACCCGTGGTGCGAAGCATATTCGCTGTTTTGCGCCGCAAAGGAAAAATTCGGCGGCAAGCCATGGTATGAGTGGGATGAAAAATTCGCGCGGTACAAAAATGCGCTTAAAAACAGAAGCGAGTTGAAAGACGAAGCCGATTTTTATAAATTCGAGCAGTATATCGCCTTTTCTCAATGGCACCGCATAAAGCAGTTTGCCAACGAAAACGGCGTAAAAATACTCGGCGATATGCCGATATACGTCTCAACCGACAGTGCCGATGTTTGGAGCAATACGGGGCTTTTTGAGATAGACGAGCGTAGCTTTGTGCGCTGCAGAGTTTCGGGAGTTCCGCCCGATTACTTCTCAAAGGACGGTCAGCTTTGGGGCAATCCGCTTTATAATTGGGATGTGCTTGAAAAAACGGGCTATGCCTGGTGGCTCAGCCGCATAAAGGACGCTTTTCGACTTTATGATACGGTCAGAATTGACCATTTTCGCGCATTTGCGTCATATTGGGCTGTTCCTGCGGACGAAAAAACGGCGAAAAACGGCGAATGGGTCAAGGGGCCCGGAATGAAATTTTTTGACGCCGTAAAGGAAGAAATGGGAGACGTTCCTATTATTGCAGAGGATCTCGGCGTGTCCGGCGAGGATGTCACACAGCTGCTTGATAAAACTCGGTTCCCCGGTATGCGTGTAATACAGTTCGGCTTTGACCCGTGCGGAAACAGCACACATTTACCGCATAATTATCCGCTGAATACCGTAGCATATGTCGGCACGCACGACAATACAACGCTGCTTGCGTGGCTTTGGGAGGCAACGCCCGAAGAGCGAGCCTTTGCGCTTGATTACTGCGGATTTACGGGCGATAACTGGGGCGACGGCGGATATTACAGCCCGTCCTGCCGCAAGATTATCGAAACCGTGTGGCGCTCTTCGGCAAAGCTTGCCGTCATTTCTTATCAGGATATGTGCGGCTTCGGCTCGGACGCGCGTATGAATGTTCCCGGCAGAGCGTTCGGCAACTGGCAGTTCAGAACCACCGAGGAAACAATAGACGGTATAGACAAAAATTATTTCAGACACATTAACGACCTTTTCAGACGTACCGGCGGCGAATAATAACGAAAAGCTCCCCCAAGGGGAGCTTTTTTAATAGATTTTATTTATAAGGCGCGGCACTCTGATAGTAATAGGCTCCCTTGAAAAGGGAGCTGGCTACGAACGAAGTGAGTAGACTGAGGGATTGTTTAGGCTCCCTTGTAAAGGGTGATTCCCCACAGTGTGGGGAAATGTCGCGGAGCGACAAAGGGGACGGGCTCCCGTCAGGAGCTGGCTGTGAGCAACGCGAACAGACTGAGGGATTATTCAGGCTCCCTTGAAAAGGGAGCTGGACGCGAGTTTGCGAGCGGACTGAGGGATTAAATAATCACGCACAATCTATTTAAATTCCATATAACTCCGCAAAATCCCTCCGGCTTGCCTTGACGGCAACCCACCTCCCTTTACAAGGGAGGCAGAATCCCTCCGGCTTGCCTTGACGGCAACCCACCTCCCTTTACAAGGGAGGCAGAATCCCTCCGGCTTGCCTTGACGAGGCCCACCTCCCTTTACAAGGGAGGCAGAATCCCTCCGGCTTGCCTTGACGAGGCTCACCTTCCTCTGCAAGAGAGGAGAGGTTGAGCGAAGAGAGAAAAGTGAACAGCGAATAATGAAGTGAGCGGACTGAGGGTAGACGAAAGAAAAGCGAGACGAGAGTAAAATGCGAAAAGTAAAGAAACGGCAAGTATCAAAGGATACTTGCCGTTTTTGGAGCAGGTGAGGGGAATCGAACCCCCGTATTCAGCTTGGGAAGCTGATGTTCTGCCATTAAACTACACCTGCTTACGTGCTACGCTGAATATTTTATCATTATTTTTGCAATAAATCAATAGTAATGTGATACGCGGCACAGCTTAGCGGGGTAGGTCGCGCTGTCGCTTAATATTACAGCTTTTCCACGGAGAGCCTCAGCCTTTTCAAATCGTTTTCGTCGGGATGAGACAGAGCACGGTCAAAGTTTTCAATCAGCATATCGAGATTCGGCACGGGATTCGGCAGGCTTTTCATTTTGATATAGCGCTCCCTGACCGTTTGCGGCATTTTTCCCTGACACATATACTCACCGACTGTGATGTTGCTGCCGCTAATGCTCTTTTTTGTGCTTGCGAGGATTTTTTTAAAGTACTCCTCGTCTCCGCCGAAGCCCGCCGTTCCGAAAAGAAAAATCCTTTTATTTTTCAGCTTTTCGAGCAAATCCAAGGTTGCCTTGTCGGCGGTTCCCTTATCCGTCCAAAAGCCTATAAATAAAATGTCGGATTGTGTATCGGCGTTTTCGCTCACTCCGAAATAATTGCAGTTTTCCTCCGGCAGCGCGTCGCGAATGGCGTCGGCGAGCAGCTTCGTGTTGCCTGTTGGGCTGCTGAAAATAATTGAATAGCTTTTATTTGTCATGATGAACCTCTTTACTTGTGCGGCATATTACATATGCGGCAAAATTATGTTATAAATTATTATATAATTACGACGGCAAACAGTCAATATCCGCAAATGCCGAAAGCTTATACAAAAAGTAAGCTTTTCTGTGATCGGCAATAAAAAGGCTTTCGTCTCACCTAAAACGAAAGCCTTGATTTTATGTGTTTATGCTTGACGTTACGGCTTTGAGCCGCGCTTCAACAGCCTTTTCAGTCCTTGAGTTCGTCAACATACTCGGTATGCTCACGCAGATACTTTTTGTCCTCGGGCTTAAGGTCAAGGCCTATGGTTCCGCCCGGATTCATAAGGTAATCGGGGTCAAAATAGTTTTTAAGCGTGCGGATTATACCGTATTCCTTTTCACCGAGGTAGCCCTCAAGCCACGGGGCAAACATCTTTCCGATACCGTGGTGGTGGCTGATGGCTGCACCGCTCTTCTGTATGGCGTCGAGAATTGTTGCGTGATAAGCACGGAACTCCTCTTCGTCCTGCATTTTAGTCATAAAGATGAAGTAGAGGTTGGCGCCCTGCGGATAGCAATGCGACATATGAGTTGTAACGATTGTGTTCGGAAGCTTATGGCAAACCTCACGAACCTCACGGTGAACACGAGCCATATTTGACCAGTTGACCGTGCACTCAAGCGTATCAATCATAAAACCGAAATCCATGAGTGTATCGCGAAGATACGGGTCGTTGAAGCGGCCCTTTTCCCAGCCCTTGCATACGTAGCCGGTCATCGGGATACCGCCGTGCTTAACGGCAATTTTCATTATGTTATGCGCAACATTTCTTGAGAAGCCCTTTTCGCCGTCTGTAAATCCGAGGAAGAGACAGCGCTCAAAGTCCTTGTAGCCCAATTTATCAAGAAGAGGCTCAAGCGGCGTTTCGTCAACGTTGTAAAGATGGAGCATTAATGAAGTTTCCTCCGGGTCTGAAAGACGGAAAACAGAGGAGAAGCCGCACTCACACTGCATCATTTCACGAGCTGCGCGCATAGCTGTCGGCCAGTCCTTGAACATATAAGAAAAGCGTTTTCTGTTTTCGGGCATCCAGCGGAAAAACTTGAGCGTGACCTCGGTAAGAACGCCGAAGGTGCCCTCGCCGCCCATCATGACCTGATTGAGATTCGGTCCCGTTGCCTCTCTCGGATAGTGACTTGTCTCGATTTTACCTATCGGTGTGGCGTATTTCTGCGAAACAACTATATCGGCTATGGTGCCGTAATAGGTGCTGTTCTGACCGGCACCGCGTGTGACGGTCCAACCGCCGACGGAGGAATATTCAAACGACTGCGGGAAGTGACCGCAGGTGTACGGACGCTTTGCGCCGAAAAGGCTCTGAGCGTTTTGAAGCGTTTCCTCGAGCTTTGGTCCGGACATACCTGCCTGAACGGTAATGGTCTGGTCGGTCTCATTGAATTTAATGACCTTGTTGAAGTTGCGGCGCATATCAAGAGAAACGCCGCCGTTAATGGGCTCAACGCCTCTTGTAACCGACGAGCCGCCGCCGTAAACATAGAGCGGTATTTTATTCTTTGTGACGTAGGCTACGATTTTCTCTATCTGCTCGCTTGTCTCCGGAAAAACAACAAGGTCGGGAAGAGAGTCAAAACGACGGTGACGCATTCTGAGAAGATCGTACATTGTCTGTCCGTAGGAAACGGCGAGACGGTCGTAGTCGCTCTGTGAGACGTTCTTTTCGCCGACTATTGCGGCAATGGCCTTTACGTGCTTTTTGTCAATCTTCGGAGCGTGCTCTTCGCCGAGCTTTACGGGGTCAAGACCCAAATCGTCATTATACTGCATAAACTCCTCGTCCTTGAGATTGCAGCGTTTTTTAACATATTTGTAAAGGCTCTCCTTCGGATATTTGAAGAAGTCGGGGTCGCCCCAGCGGAAAATTGAACGATAGCTGTCCTCAGGTGCTCTCTGAAGCATCCATTTAGGCTCAAAGCCCTTATACGGTTTTGTACTCATTATCAGTGTCCTCCTGTTTGAAAATGATGTAGGTATTTTTCTATTGGCTTTAATCTTGAGGCAAGGTGAGAATACGCCTTGCCGTAAATTTTCATATAGGTTCGGTGGTTTTCCTCGTTCGGAATAAATACGTCTTTTTTATGTACCATATGCTCTATGGCATCCTCATAGCTACCGTAAACGCCCTGTGAAATAAACGCGACCATGGCACAGCCGACTGCGCTCGCCTCGTGAGTCTGAATACGGTGTACAGGCAAGCCGAACACATCTGCGGCAATTTGACATACGACCGGGCTGCTGGAGCCGCCTCCGCCGGCAAAAAGCTCATCTACCGTGACGCTTGAGCGTTTTTGCATTTTAACGAGCCCGTGGTACAGCTCTAAGCAGATGCCCTCTATTATGGCACGATACAAATGATAACGCGTATGGAAATCCGAAAAGCCTATAATTGCGCCGCTTGCGTTCGGGTTCGTGATGCCCGGAGTCCAAAACGGCTGTAAAATAAGTCCGCCGGAGCCGGCCTCAATATCCTTGATTTTATCGTCAAGATAACGCTCTATGCAAACGCCCTCCTCGGCGGCGTCAACTTTATCCTTCGCGGCAAACTGCTCTATAAACCACGAAATCATCCAAAATCCGCGATAGACCTCGAATTCGGGATTGAACATATCGTTCGGAACAGCCGGATAAGCCGGCATATAAGGCTGCGGTTCAAAATATTTTTTTACCGCCATCTGTAAGGTTGAGGTCGTGCCGAAGGAAATTGCTGCTCGGTTTGATTTTACAACGGACATACCGATGGTTTCACAGCCCTTGTCGGAGCCGGTTGCTATAAGCGGAAGTCCCATTGGGATGCCCGTTTTTTCGGACGCATCTTTTGTGATTTTGCCTATGACCTCTCCCGACGGAACAAGCTCACAGAGCTTTTCGGACGGAACATTGCACACGCAGCGCGTGAGAGCACCGGGTTTCATCCAACGGCGGTTTTTGTAATCAAACGGTACGTGACCTATCATATTTGCCACGGAATCCTTAAGCTCGCCCGTCAAAAGATAGTTGAGGTATGACGGCAGCATAACGTATTTGTCTGTTTTGGCCCATATTTCGGGCTCGTTTTGCATAATCCAGTTGCCGGTAGAGGCTCGGTAAATCATATCTACCGATTCTCCCATTCCCACAAGCGAAAACAATGCGCGTTTTGCTGCCGGAATCTGTCCGTCCTCGTCGGCCTCACGCTCGTCGAGCCATAATATTATGTCGCGAAGCGGACGTTTGTCTTTGTCGAGGCAAAGCACCGTGTCACGTATGCAGGTAAGGCATACGGCTGTTATACGGTCAAGCTTATCGGCATTTCTCTCGATAACCTTTTTTGACATTTCGGCTATAATGTTAAAATAAAAATCCGGGGTCTGTTCTGCCCATCCGGGCTGTTTTGATAAATAAGGGACCTTGTATTTTTGCTGCTCCTTATCCTCAAAGTCTCCACTCTCATTGACAAGCAAGCATCTTGCACTCTGCGTGCCGACGTCAAAGGTCAGCACAAGTGACTGTTCCATTAAAGATTTTCCCCTCTTTCTTTTTTAAGGTTGCTTCTTCTCGTCCTTCAGGATATTGCTTGTTGCAATCAAATCCACGCCGAGATTGAGAATATTCGGTACAACGACTTCCTCTCGTCCGAGTCGTTTTGAAACGGTGATACGGTTTACCTCGTGCATCAGGTCGAAAATTCTGTTTTTGGGAATCGGCCCCGATACGCGAACGGGCAGAACCGGTACCGAAGGGAAGGCGGTGCGCACCGTTGTGCAAACGGTACGACGCGGGTCGGTCATTTCGCTTACGGCGAATTCTTTGCCCCTTTTGCAGGTGTTGCCGGTCACAACGAGCTCGTCGCCGTCTGATGTAATCGTCATTCTGCACGAACGGGGACAAACGATGCAAACCAATTCTTTTGTCATTTTACACCGTCTCCTTTACCGAGTCTTTCCAGCCGAAGCTCCACTCGGCTGTTTTCGTTTAATTCGCATGCGCTGAAATCAATCGTGAGATTTTCCATTTCGGGCGGACGCATAAATGCGTAACGCTTTTTAAGTATTTCCTTACCGTCCGCGTAAATATGAAGCACACAGTTGTTTTCCTCCTCGCGGACGCGGAAATACAGGTCTGTTTTACTGTTATCCTCGTTGAGATTGAGCCTTTGCGGCACTGCGTACAATAAGCCGTCACCCGGGGTTATCTCAATAAGCCGTCTTTCTCTGCCCGAATAAGCAGCGGCCGACTTTCCCGCCTGCTCGGCGTTCTGCGAAACAAAGTCAACCAAATCGTTGACGTGCAAAGCGTTGCCGCAGCTGAAGACGCCGTCGATGCTCGTCATACACTGGCCGTCGCATACGGGACCCTTTGTGCGTGGGTCAAGCTTTACTCCGACGGACTCGGCGAGCTCGTTTTCCGGAATCAATCCGACCGAGAGAATCAGCGTGTCACATTCGACGCGGCTCTGTGTGCCGGGTATCGGAGTCATATTTTCGTCAACCTTTGAAATCTCAACTGCTTCGAGCCTGTCAACTCCGAACACGCGAGTGACGGTGTGCGACAGGTGCAGCGGAATGTCATAATCGTGCAGGCATTGATGCAGGTTTCTCGTAAGTCCCGACGGCGTAGGCTTTGCCTCATAAACGCCGAGAACCTTTGCGCCCTCAAGCGTAAGCCGGCGCGCCATGATAAGTCCTATATCTCCCGAGCCGAGAATTACGCATTTTTTGGCGGGCATAAGCCCAAGCAGATTTGTAAAATGCTGTGCGGTTCCGGCCGTGAAAACGCCCGCAGGACGCGTACCGTGGATAAATACCTGCTTGGCGGTACGCTCGCGGCAGCCCGTAGCCAGCACAAGCGATTTTGCCGTAAATACCGAAACGCCGCTTCTGCCGACGGTATGCACCGTAAAGCCTCCGTCGCCGTTTTTGTCTATTTTCGTGACAAACGTCAGGGTGCTGTATTCGATATTGCGTTTGTACAGCTCATCCTCAAACCGCTCGGCGTATTCCGGACCGGAGAGCTGCTCTCCGAAGTGATGAAGACCGAAACCGTCGTGAATGCACTGCTTGAGTATTCCTCCGAGCCTTGCCTCTCTTTCAAGAAGGAGAACCTTGGCACCGTTATCATGAGCGCTTATCGCCGCCGCAAGTCCGGCAGGGCCGCCGCCGACAACGAGTACGTCATAGTTACCTGTCGTCATCACTCTTCGCCTCCTTCGTTTACCTTTGTTTCGCCGTATGTTATCACCGCTTCCGCCGAGGATTTTTTAACCTCATACAGCGGAACGCCGAGAAATTCGGCAATTATTTTGGTGACAAGCGGCGAGCAGAAGCCGCCCTGACAACGTCCCATTCCCGGTCTTATGCGCTTTTTGATACCGTCAACCGTCGGAACGCATATCGGGGATTTCAAAGCGTCGAGAATTTCGCCCTTGCTGATTTGCTCGCAGCGGCAAATAATCTCGCCGTAGTCGGGATTTTCAGCTATCATTTTTCCTCTTGTATCGTCGTCCATTTCGCGAAGCACGGGAACGCCTTTGCGAATAGGATTATAATTGTTGTTTTTTTCAACCGTCTCGGTCTTGCCGAGCATATCGACCGCAAGCTCCGCCATATCGACGGCAACCGCGGGAGCGGTTGTAAGTCCGGGAGATTGAATACCGGCTACGTGAATCAAATTCCTTGTTCTTCTGCCGGGTTCAAGTATAAAATCCTCCTCAAAGGTAGGAGCGCGAACGCCCGTGAAATAAGTGATTATATCACGTTTTGACAGCGCCGGCATTGTTTGAGTCTGCTTGTCGAAGACGGTTTTAATGCTCTCGGCACGTGTTTCCGTGTTTTCCTTTTCAACCGTTTCTACGGCGTCGGGTCCGACGAGAAGATTATCGTGGACGGTGTGCAATATGCCGCCGCCCTTTGAATGGGTTTTACCGTGAACGCTTATGTCCTTTACGGAGGCTACCGAGTGCATATATGCGCCTGCTTTTTGGTCAAGAATCGAGTTGGTTCCTCGGCGCGGATGAATCGAGAAAAATCTGTCATCCGCCATGGCGGCGATATCCTCGGCAAAAACACCTGCGGCGTTGATAACGATTTTCGGATGAATAACGCCTCTGTTGGTGGTAACGCTTATGATGTTATGCTCCGACACCTCCATGGAGAGCACGGCGGTGTTAAGGCTTACTTGCGCGCCGTTTTGAACGGCGTTTTCGGCATAGGCTATGGTGAGTCCGTACGGGCAAACACAGCCTGCGCTCGGATTATACATTGCGAATTTTGTTTCAGGTGTGAGGTTCGGCTCGCGGCGCATAAGCTCCTTGCCCGAGATTATCTCGGTGTCCTCTATGCCGTCGTGATGCTTCCGCCAAAAAGCATACAGACCGATAAGCGGCTTCAGCGCGGCGTTGCGGAAAAGTACATATTGACCTACCTGCTTAAACGGAACGTCAAGCTCGCGGCAAACGTCTGCATACATATGGTTTGCGCGGCGAATGTACTTGTGCTTGAGCGAGCCTTTGCCGAGGTCGATTCCGGGGTGCACCTCGCCGTCGTTGCGTCCCGACGCCTGAAGTGCAAGGTCCGCCTCCTTGTCTACAAGTAAAACGTCAAGCTTCCACTTGGTCAGCTCTCTTGCTATCGAAGCACCTGAAATGCCGCCGCCGATAACAAGCACGTCGGGTGTTCTGCCCTCGAGGAAATCATCCTTGAGAGACGGCAGACGCGTCGGAGCGGGCTGCTCGCCCGTGTAAACAATATCGTTGACAATATGCGTTGTGCTGAATTTTTTTGCCGCCGCTTGGCAAGCCGCGACGATTTCGCCCCAATCGGAGCTTTTGCCTCGAACAAAAATCGAGCCGTTCTCCTCCGAAGCACTGAATTTTCCGCCGAAAGTCTTTTTCAATTTTTTGTTAATTGATGATATGTTCATAACTTCAAGCCTCTTTTAATCAGCCTTGCAGTCGGTCACGCGCCCGACTGTGCATAAAAAATATGTCGGTTAACTGACCGACTGATAAGACAAGTATAATTCCGCAAAAAGCGTTTGTCAATACTTTTAACTAAAAAAATCACTCTTATGTATTTTTTTTGTGAATATTGTTTTGTAGACATTGCCGATTGTTCGTGTTATACTTTAAGAAATTTTGCAGGAGGGTATTATGGCAGCTCAAAGACCCGAAAATATAAACGAAATCATACTTGATACTGCTGAGGAGCTTTTAAAGGTAAATTCTTTTTCGGAGGTGACTCTCGCGAAAATAGCCGAAAAGGCGAATATTTCGAAGGGCACGCTGTATTACTATTATAAAAGCAAAAACGAAATACTTTTTGCCGTTACCGACCGCTATCTTTCACGCCAATGGGACGAGCTGATACAATGGACGGAAAACAAGGAAAAGGATACCTCGCCGCACCGTCTTGTAAACTATGTAATCGAGAGAAATATAGCCTATGCCGGGCTCAGGCTTCACCTCTTTGACGCGGCATTGCTCGGCGACGAGGAAATCAGAGCTAAGTTGATTCATCGCTACGATGAATTCCAAAAGCTCATTTCGGCAAAAATCGCCGAGAGAACAGACGTTGTTTCGGCCGACTATTTCACTTGGCTTATTTTGATGGTTTCCGATGGTATTATCATTCAAAACAGCCTTAAAAACGAGTCCTTTGATACTCGGAGATTTCTTGAGAACAGCACCGAATACATTAAAAAAATCGAGAATATGCATAAGCCGCAATAAACGAAAGCCTCCGTCTTAATAACGGAGGCTTTTTACTGCCGTAAAAGCAGAAAAGGGAAACGAAAAAATTATACTTTGTGTTTTTTCTTTTTGCGCAGGCCCGCCGTGACGCCTGTTACGCCGCCGCTGACAAACAGCAGGGAAATCCATAAAGCGAGGTCGCTTGCGTTGCCGGTTCGGGGAGACTTCGGATTGCCCGGCAGCTTAGCCGTTACGGTGTCGGCTTTTTTAATTTCGTTTATACCATCTTTGTCGCTGTAATACTTATCACAGCCGCCGCAGTACCAATACTCGATATTGCCCTCGCTGTCCTCGGTCGCCGCCTTTGCGGGGATATGCTTGAGGTCGGTGTGGTTCTTCGGGTCAGGCTTTCCGTAAGCCTTGCCGCAGTATTCGCATACCGCTTTTTCGGTGCAGGTTGCCTTGCCGCCCGAGCAAGCCATTGTTTCAACACCCTTGCAGCCGTCCACGGTGCATTCACGGCTATGCGTGCCGTCGCCGTTCGATACCCATTCACCATAGGTATGCCCGTCGTTGACCGTTACGGTCATCTCGGCGGTGTTGCCCGCCTTGTCGGTGACAACGATTCTCTGCTCGCCGTCTGCAGGAGAGAGAGTAAAGCCGCCGTTTTCATCAAGCGTGACCTTTGTGCCGTTTACGGTAACTGTATCTATATACTTCTCGTCAATTGTAACTGTCTGTGCCTCGCAGTAGGTCTTGCCGTTTTCAATGCCGCCGATTACAGGCCGGATATTATCGAGCGTTATGCGGTCGGAGCGAAGATATGTTATATTAAGGCTCTCGTCAACAAGCATTGCATAAACAATATATTCTCCGTTGGGGTCTATGCAAAACGGCTCCTCATATCCGCTAAATACGAGGGATTGAAGCTCCGCCTCTGAAAGATCCCGATCGGTCACCAAATAGGAGATAAACACGGTTCCACTGTTGTCGGCTGCGTTTATCGTCACCGTCTGCGTGTCCTTAAAGAACAGACCGAAGGTCAGCTTGTTTAAGAATTCGCGCCATTTATTTGTGCCTATGATAATTTCGCCCGTGGGCTTTTCAGTATCTTTCCATTTCGCTTTAAGCGTTATATTCTCGGCAGGCATGGTCGCGGGAATTTCCATATCCCAGCCGATAAAGGTGTACCCCTCTCTTGTCGGGTCGGCAGGTGCGGTAATTGCCGTGCCATAGTCCTGTGTAATGGGTGCGATTTCGCTGCCGCCGTTGGTGTCAAAGGTAATTTTGTATTGATTGATTTCCCACTGCGCGGTGACAGTCATATTTTCAGCGGGCATAGTCGTGGGAATTTCCTTATCCCAGCCGATAAAGGTATAACCCTCTCTTGTCGGGTTGGCGGGAGCGGTAATTGCCGTGCCGTAATCCTGTGTAATGGGTGTAATCTCACTTCCGCCGTTTGTATCAAAGGTGATGGTGTATTGATTTACCTTCCACTTCGCCGTGATAGTCATATTTTCGGCAGGCATGGTAGTGGGAATTTCCCTGTCCCACCCCGTGAAGGTGTAGCCCTCTCTTGTCGGGGCTTCAGGGACGGCAATCTGCGTGCCATAGTCCTGCGTAATCGGAGCAATTTCGCTGCCGCCTGTAGTATCAAAGGCTATTGTGTAGGTGTTCGCTGCCCATTTTGCATACAATGTTATGTTATCGGTGACTTTATCGCTTGCATAATCCCACGCCGTGCCGTCGGCCTTGTTCCAGCCACCGAAGGTATAGCCCGGTGTGGCGGCGGGAGCATCAGGACGCGTCGCGAGAGTGCCGGAGGGCAGAACCTGCTTTGCGTATTCACTGTCGCCGTCCTTGTAGGTCACGATGACGCCGGTCATATTGCCGTAAATATACAGACCGCCGTAGAAGAGGCCCCAGTCAACATGGCTTGGATTTACACTGGAAGTTCCGCCGATCACCGTCTTGCCTTTGAAGGCGGTAATACCGTTATCTTCTGCAAGACAGGTGATCTTACATGCCTGATTTAGGTAAACCCCACCGTATACCTCGCCGCCGTTGGCGTAAATTGTGGTCATATACGCAGCATTGATAGCGTATCTGCCGTTGTTTTTGATCAGGCCGCCGGTCAACGTGATCACGCCGGTTGTATCTCCGTTCGCCATCGGACCAAAAGCGTATATGCCGCCGTGAAAGGCCTCTCCGGTCGTTAATCTGTTCGGTGTTGAGCAGCCGACAATGCTGCCGGCGTTCATGGTGAACGAACCGTCAGAGAGAAACAGACCACCGCCTTCATTGGCTATGCAGCCGACGATATTGCCGCCGTTCATGGTGAGTGCGCCGCTGCCGATGATCACGCCGCCGCCTTCCACCCCGTTGGAGAAGAAGATCCGGCTGCCCGTGCCGCCTGTGATGATGCCACCATAGACGGTCTCTGTACCGCTGTCGTCCAGCACCCAAGGTTCTGCGCCGTTAACCTTGAATTTGTGCTCCGCCGTGGGATTGCTGTCGATAAGGGTCAGGTCGCCGGTGGTGCCGCTCTTATTATCGAGGATAATAACGCTGCCGCTGCCGGTCATTTTCAGAACATAGCCGTTGAGATCGAGGGTGACCTTGCGGAGGATGGTCAGGGAGTTGCTGATGTCGATATCCTTTGTCAGCCGGATGACATCCGCCGTACTGTCCGCCAAAGCGGCGACCAGCTCTTGTTCCGTTTCGACTTTCCTGTTTGTCTCACCCGCGGCAAATGCCGTAGTCGGCACAAGGCAAAGCACCATACATAGGGCGAGCAGGATACTGAGTATACGTTTTTTCATATTCTATTACCTCCGTTTTCGTATATGTCGGCTCAGTCAAGAGCGGTTATTGTAATGGTACCTCTGAAGCCACCGAGATAAGTATTGTATGCCGAATTTTCAAACCACAACT